>Ga0183098_10090_pt1 | contig 342460 bp, 312 predicted proteins | sample BioMet9_FD_128884 | JGI IMG/M metagenome (GOLD analysis project Ga0183098, IMG submission 128884) | Microbial communities from bioreactor (seeded with sewage sludge) at Lawrence Berkeley National Lab, California, USA - Biofuel... | ecosystem: Engineered > Bioreactor > Anaerobic > Unclassified ...
GCTTTAAATGTTTTACCTGAAAGCCTTTCTTGGACCATCTTTGCCTTAAATTCTTCATTAAATTTTGTCATACAAAAAGTGCACCTCCAAATGTTATTTTTTGTCTAACATTTGGGGTGCACTGCATCTTCTCGCTGCTCTTTATTTTTAAGTCATGCAACAAAGCCGGAAGCACAATATCGATGGTTTGATCAGCTGTTAAAAGCTTTTGCCGGCCGCCACCTTCTTCACCATGTTGTCCCATGCCAATTTCCATTTCGTCAGGACCTAGGTTAGCCAATAATTCACCGGTGACAGGGTGGACAGCACCCTTTAAACCAACTGCCAGAGTAGCAATCTGATCAGCCATACGCTGTGCAAGGGCAGTTACTTCTTCCAAATTTTTGCCTGTAGTTGCGGCAGCACCTGCTATTTTATAGACGGGAATGCAACCAACCAGGCCACGGCGATTACCAGCCATGGTACGGGGCGCTGCAGAAATATCATCTTGCACAACCACCATATTAATTTTCATGCCTTGTTTACGACACTCAGCCAAAACTTGTTTGCCGGTTAACATATCGCCGACATGATTGAGTACAATCAGCAATACACCTTTGCCTCTATCAGCCAATTTTACGCCAGCTAAGGTTGTTGCAACACCGGGAGCAGTAAAAATCTCTCCTCCTATGAAAACATCGAGCATACCTTCACCGACAAAGCCGGTGGCGCAAGGCTCATGGCCTGTACCGCCGATACTCACCACCGTTACCCGCTGAGCTTTCTCCAAATTGTTGTTTACCACGATACGCCCAGGCTTTAAATGAACATAATCTTTATGGGCAAGTGCGTAGCCTTCCAACAATTCATCAACAATTTTAGTGGGTTCATTGATAAATTTTTTCATCATGAGTATCACTTCCTTGCTAAAAGAGAATTACTTTACTCTTCTTTGTAAATTCTACCATAAAAAATAAAAATCGTCATTAAGGTATTACTATAATGTTAACATGTCTTTTCTTCCCAAACAGGTAGGGAAGCAGCGATGTACCAGGCTAATTTACCAAAGAGGATACCTAAGAGACAACCAAAAAAGATATCGCTGGGATAATGCAAGAAAAGGTACATACGAGAAAAACTAATGATTACAGCCAAGCCTGAAAATAACCATTTCTCTTTACCCTGCAAAACATTGAACATAGCAGCAAGTGCTGCAAAGGAGCCAAAAGTATGACCGGAGGGGAAGGAAAAATCGTTTGTGGGAGGACATGCTACTAATAAAGGCATCCATGGATAGTTCAGGCATGGCCGTAATCTCATTACAAGGGGTTTCAAAAGCACATTGCCAATCAATAAACTAAAAGATAATCCTAAAAAAACGGCAATACCGGCAGTACGGTACTTGCGAGTATAAAGCATGGCAAGTCCAATTAAAATCCAGATTATACCGGCGTTTCCCAAAGCAGAAAACATAATCATGATAGGGGACAACATAGGTGAAACAAGATGCTCTTGAATCCAAAATAAAATGGCTTGATCCATCGTCATAAACATTTCCATAATACAAATGACCTCTTTCCTTTTGTTTTATCAAAATTAACATAAGCTTTTTAATTCTACCGATGTTTGGCCATGTTCAATTTTTTTCCATTCTTTTTGAGGCTTTAACAAACTATAGGCAGAAATACAGGAGAAAATCATACTAAAAACAGGATAGGTAAAAATACCTGGTAAAAGCTTATGAAGTGGCCAGCGTACATGTAAACTGGCTATAAAACCAATTAAAATGGTTAACATAGTTAGGATAACCATGCAGAATATGCTATTTCCTAAAAGCAGCCAATTGCCACGTACCAAATAAAAGATGTTGATGAGACAATTAGCCAGCAGAGAAAGACAAACTGTTGTACCCATGTTTATAAAAAATAGGTTATCAACCATCTGGGCATCAGGACAGTGCCAAAATGTTCTTAACCATTGTCCCATATAAAGCTTAGGCATTTGAGTACCACCGGTACTCCAACGGCTCAGTTGTTTGAACATCTGACTGAAGTTGGTAGGTTGTTCGTCATAGAAAATAGCATCTTTAACATACTGAACCGTATTACCCTTAAGGGTTTGTTGAATATCAAATTCTACATCTTCTATAAAAGTCTTGGTTTGCCAGCTGCGATTATTTAAGGCACTTATCTTAAAAGCAAAACCTGTACCTGAAAGCATGGAAGACAAACCAAGACGGGAGCGGGGAGTATTGCACAGGTTATTTAACATTCCCCAGTAAATGGTGTACCACTGGCTAATGAGAGAATCAAAAGGGTTCTGGGCAAGACGTTGACCTGTTACAACGGCAGTTTTATCGTCCAGAGCCTCGTTGAGAACAGAAAGATAATTAGGTTTCATGATGTTATCTGCATCAAAAATAACAAAAGCATCATATTGCTTTGGATAGCTACTGAGAATTCTATTAATGCCCCATTCCAGGATTGCTCCTTTGCCGGTACGAGGACCGTCTGTACGCTCGTAGACAGTAACATTGTTGTGCCAATGAGCCCGGGAAGCTGTTTTGTCAGTACAATGATCTGCCAACACAAAGGTGTGATAATGATCAAGAGGATAGTCTTGCTGTGCCAGGCTGCGCAAAATCCTATCTATGACGGTTTCTTCGTTATGGGCACAAATGATTACGCCAAAGTTTTGATAGGTTAATTTTTTTGTGGCGGTGGGGTGCCAATCGTTTTTTGTGAGACCGAGCAAAGTTATCATTATCCACCAAACACATATACCCAAGGTTATTAAAAGAACAAGCTGCAAGAGTAACATAAGATAGCTTCCTTTACAATTTTCTTTTGTTTACAGGTACACTATAAGCCTGAAAAATTAAAAGGAAATTAAAAGCAAAAAAAAATCCCTAAACTTTTAATAAAATAGGTTTAGGAATTTGTTTTATGAAATTGGAGCGGAAGACGAGATTCGAACTCGCGACACCCTGCTTGGGAAGCAGGTGCTCTACCCCTGAGCTACATCCGCATTTTTAATACAGTGTTATAATAACATAAACATCTTTTATTGGCAATTCATTGCTTTTTTCTTTACTTAGCACTAAACTAAGAAAGAGAATTGAGGGAACAAAGATGAAAATATTTGGCTTACAAAAATTAACATTGTTGGATTATCCGGAAAAAGTTGCTTGTACGGTTTTTACCGGTGGCTGTAATTTCCGCTGTCCGTTTTGTCATAATGCTTCCTTGGTAACTCATATTGATCCTCATGCCGTTATGGAGGAAGAAGAGTTTTTTAAATTTTTGGCTAAACGCCAGGGAATTTTGGATGGGGTATGCGTGTCCGGAGGAGAACCTTTATTGCAGGAAGATATAGAACAATTTATTGATCATATCAAGATGTTGGGGTTCTTGGTAAAGCTAGACACTAATGGTAGCTTTCCAGAAGTATTGGAGAGACTGGTTAAGGGTAAAAAAGTAGATTATGTGGCCATGGATATTAAAAATTCTAAGGCGCACTATGGTCTTACTGCAGGTGATGTTAATGTACCTTTGGATAAGGTGGAAAAAAGTGCTGCTTTCCTAATGGAAGGACGTGTTCCCTACGAATTCCGTACTACTGTAGTGAAGGAGCTGCACACCAAAGAGGACTTTCAAGCCATTGGCAAGTGGCTGAGCAAGGACTCTCCGTATTACTTACAACGGTTTGTGGACTCCGGGGATTTAATTGAAGAACGCTTCTCCGCTTACAGCAAGGAAGAAATGGAAGAATTCGCCCAAATTTTACGCCAAACGATGTCCAAAGTAGAATTAAGAGGGGTTTCTTAAGTAGCATAACTATATATAGTATGTACAGCTAAACTTTCTGTCAAGATATTGTGTATTTCCCCTTGACAGAAAGCTATTTTGTTATATAATGAATAGTACACGACAAATAAAACTGAATAGAAACGGGGGATATAATTAAATGTATAAAGTAATGAAGAGAGATGGTCAGGTTGTTGATTTTAATATATCTAAGATCAGCAATGCTATCCAGAAAGCCTTCAATTCAGTAAATAGACAATACAATATGGACATCATCGAGCTCTTGGCCTTGAAAGTTACTGCGGACTACGAAAAGAAGATTAAAAACGGGGTCGTAACCGTAGAAGATATCCAAGATAGCGTTGAAACTGTTCTTATTAACGCCGATTATGCTGATGTAGCAAAGAGCTACATCTTATATAGAAAGCAAAGAGAAAAGATTCGTAACATGAAGTCCACTATTTTGGACTACAAAGATGTAGTTAACAGCTATGTTAAGGTTACGGATTGGCGTGTTAAGGAAAATTCTACCGTTACCTATTCTGTAGGCGGTTTAATCCTTAGCAACTCCGGTGCTATCACTGCTAACTACTGGTTAAGCGAAATTTACGATCAGGAAATTGCCAATGCTCATAGAAATGCTGACATGCATATTCATGATTTGTCCATGTTGACAGGTTATTGTGCAGGCTGGTCTTTGAAGCAACTTATTCAAGAAGGTTTAGGCGGCGTACCGGGCAAGATTACTTCTGCTCCTGCTAAGCACTTGGTTTCCTTATGCAACCAAATGGTTAACTTCTTAGGTATTATGCAGAACGAATGGGCAGGCGCTCAAGCTTTTTCTTCCTTTGATACTTACTTGGCTCCTTTCGTTAAGGTTGATAATCTTTCCTATAACGAAGTAAAGAAATGCATTGAAGCCTTCATTTTCGGTGTTAACACACCTTCCCGCTGGGGTACTCAGGCTCCTTTCTCCAATATTACTTTGGACTGGACCGTTCCTCACGACTTAGCAGAAATGAACTGCATCGTAGGCGGCAAGGAAATGGACTTCAAATATAAGGATTGCAAGAAAGAAATGGATATGGTTAACAAGGCTTTCATTGAAACCATGTTAGAAGGCGATGCTAACGGCCGCGGCTTCCAATATCCTATTCCTACTTATTCTATTACCAAAGATTTTGACTGGTCTGAGACCGAGAACAATAAGCTGTTATTTGAAATGACTTCCAAATATGGCACTCCTTATTTCTCCAACTATATCAACAGCGATATGGAGCCTAGTGATGTACGTAGCATGTGCTGCCGTTTGCGTCTGGACTTAAGAGAATTAAGAAAGAAATCAGGCGGTTTCTTTGGTAGTGGCGAAAGCACCGGCAGCGTAGGTGTTGTTACCATTAACATGCCGAGAATAGCTTACTTAGCTAAAACTAAGGAAGAATTCTACACTCGCTTGGACAGAATGATGGATATTGCAGCTCGCAGCTTGAAGACCAAGAGAACTGTTATTTCTAAGCTTTTGCAAGCAGGTCTTTATCCTTATACCAAACGTTACTTAGCATCCTTCGATAACCACTTCTCCACTATTGGACTGGTTGGCATGAACGAAGCTTGCCTTAACGCTAAATGGTTAGGCAAGGATTTGACTAATGTTGAGTCTCAGGAATTTGCCAAAGATGTATTGAATCATATGAGAGAACGTTTATCCGACTATCAAGAAGAGTACGGCGATCTCTACAACCTGGAAGCAACTCCTGCTGAGTCTACTGCTTATCGTTTGGCTAAACATGATGTGGAGCAATATCCTGACATCATTACGGCTACTGAACATGGCAACACTCCGTACTATACCAACAGCTCTCATTTACCTGTAGGTTACACCGAAGATATCTTTGCAGCATTAGATATTCAAGATGAACTGCAAACCTTATATACTTCCGGTACCGTCTTCCATGCTTTCTTAGGTGAGAAGTTACCTACCTGGCAAGCAGCTGCAGCTTTGGTAAAGAAGATTGCCAGCAACTACAAGCTTCCTTATTATACCTTGTCTCCTACTTATTCCGTTTGCAAGAATCATGGTTATTTGACCGGCGAAGTTTATGAATGCCCTCATTGCCATGAAAAGACTGAGGTATATAGCAGAATTACCGGATATTATCGTCCTGTACAGAACTGGAATGATGGTAAAGCTCAAGAATTCAAAGAGAGAAAGCTTTATGATATCAACAATTCTGTTTGCAGTCACACCGGCCCTGTTGTTGCTCACAAGGCACAAGAAATTGATGCTGATAGCATGAAGAATGAAACCTTGCTTTTCACTACTGCAACTTGTCCTAACTGTAAGATGGCTGAGAAGTTCTTGGACAATGCTCATATTAACTACAAAGTGGTAAATGCTGAGGAAAATAGCGGGTTGGTTAGCCAATTCGAAATTCACAGCGCACCTACCCTGGTAGTTGTAGAAGACAACAAAGTTCAGCAATATGTGAATGCTTCCAACATCAGAAAGTTTGCTGAAAGTAGATAAAAATCCAATATCTAGGCAAAAAAGCGATACCACCACAATATATTGTGGTGGTCTTTTTTAATGAAACTATTAAAAGCTCTTGTTTTCTCTCGTATGCTAATCAATACGCGTTATTTTGGCCATTTTAGTGAAAATTTAAGATTTCCTCAAAAGTCCTCAAAACTCCTCAATTTTCCTCAATTTTCCTATTGCACTTTCTGAGAAACAGTGTATAATGAACTACAGTAAAAATAAAAATAACTTCGGAACACCGATAGACCTAAACCGAGGAGGATAAATAAGGATGAACAAACAAAGTTTTTTTCAACTGTCACAAGAAGCAGTGATGCGACTTGCAGAAAACTTCGAAACACCATTGTTGGTTCTGTCCATAGAACAAATTGAAAAAAATTATTTGTTCTTAAAGAAACATTTGCCTGGTGTAAAGATTCATTATGCTATGAAGGCAAATCCTGATTTGCGCATTCTGGAGAGACTGAGCGAATTAGATTCTTGCTTTGATGTAGCAAGTGATGGAGAAATTCGTACCTTAAGTGAATTGGGTATTGATGGCAGCAGATTGATTTATGCCAATCCCATTAAGACCGCAGCAGGCCTCAAGGCTTGCGGTGATGCCGGTGTGAGCCGCATGACCTTTGATAGCGAAACTGAGATTGCCAAGATTGCTAAGGAATGTCCCGGTGCTACCGTGTTACTCAGACTACGTATTGATAACGCTAAAGCCCATGTGGATTTAAACAAAAAATTTGGTGCACCTCGTGAAAAGGCTCTGGCACTGCTTACGGCAGCACAAGCAGCAGGCTTGGATGTAGCAGGTATTGCTTTCCATGTAGGCAGCCAAACTGTTGTGGCAGATCCTTATTTGGAAGCATTAGACATTGTTAGACAAATATTTGAAGATGCGAAGAAGACTACCAGCCTTCAGCTTCGTGTAGTTGATATTGGCGGCGGCTTTCCTATTCCTGCACCAGGCGTACATTTTAACCTGGCTACCATGTTGGGCCAAATTAAAGCTCGCTTGGAGGAAGATTTCCCCAACACAGAAATTTGGGCTGAGCCCGGTAGATACATGTGCGGTACAGCTGTTAACTTGATTACCAGCGTTATTGGTGTTAACGAGAGAAATGGCCAAGTGTGGTACTTCTTAGATGATGGTATTTACGGTTCCTTCTCCGGTGTTATTTTCGACCAATGGGATTTTAAGCTGATTAGCTTTAAGCACACTGAGAAGAGACATCAAGCTACTTTTGCTGGTCCCAGCTGTGATTCTCTGGATATCATGTTTAGAGGCAAACTGACTGAGCCCTTGGAAGTAGGAGATCTCTTGTTAGTGCCGATTTGCGGAGCATATACTTCTGCTTCTGCAACCACCTTCAATGGTTTCAAAAAAGCCCAGATTGTTATTTGGGAAGAAGTAAGAGAGCAGCTAGGCTTAAGCTTAGCCTTAGCTAAAGCAGTTTAACTACATAGATAAATTTTAAAGAGCCGGTGATTCTACCGGCTCTTTTTCTTTGAGATAGTTCACCTGCCAACCCCAAACGAAATATGTGAGGAGGTAGCATATGTTTTCCATAGCTATTTGTGATGAGAGTGAACAAACCAGAGACACCATACGTGAATATCTGCAAGCACTTGTTGCAGAAGGTTTTTCTTTTTTCTGTAAGTCTTTTAAGAGTGGCCTTGACTTAGCCCAGCGTTATGAAAAGGGAAAACATTATGACTTAATTATCATTGATATGTTAAGACGAGGGCATAACGAACTAACCATAGCCAGGATGATTAGGCAATATGATGCCAAGGTACCCATGATAGTCCTGAGCAGCTCTAAGGAGTTTGCGGTGGAATGCTACGATGTTGCTGCTTGTGCTTATTTACTAAAACCATTGGTCAAACAGAAATTTTTAGCTACAGTTCGTAAATATCTCAGCACCATTACTGTAGAGGAACCTGGCTATTATGGCTTTCGCAATAAGCAGGGGTGGCATAAAATAGGTTTAAGTCATATTTTGTATTTTGAATCAAATTTACGTAAAATTAAGGTCAGGACCAAAGAAATGGAATATTATTTTACTACAGCCATTAGCAAGGTGGAGGCCAAATTAAAGCATAAGCATTTTGTGCGAGTGCATAAAAGCTTCTTGGTAAATTTAGCTCATATCATTAAACTTAAAGGGAACAGCGTAATCCTGGCCAACAAGGAAAGTCTGCCTTTAAGTAAGCACAAAAAGAGAATATTGAAGGAAAGACTGCTAGCTTTTATGGCTGATGATATAGGCTCTTAAGAGTTGCTTTTGTTGTGGTATTTTCGTATACTTAGACTATATTAATCCCAAGTGGAGGCAGATAATCATGGTTGAAGAACCTCAGGAAATTTTGGATGAGAAAGACTTTTTTGAAGAAGAAGTTATTATTCGTAGACAGATTTTAGATAATGCCAAGTTAACAGGGGCACAAAAGAAAAATTGTCTTACCGTATTAGAAGGTGTCTCTAAATCTGTAAAGGTGCATGGTGCCAGACAACATGGCATTACTAAGAAAATGCTGGCTGATGCCTTAACAGTCTTTTCCACCATGGCAGAAGATAAAAGACATAATGAAAAGGAAATTCGCATGCTTAAATGGTTAAGCTATATTATTTTCCAAGGCATGCATGTTAAATAATCTGACTACAGGGTGGTTTTCATGAGTACATTGGATTTATTACTCTTAGCAATATCTCTTTCTATGGATGCCTTTGCAGTTGCTGTGTGTGGCGGGCTGGTACTTAAAGAGGAAGAAAGAATTAAGGGCGGTTTGCTTTTTGGTTTGTGGTTTGGTGTTTTTCAGGCTTTGATGCCTACTCTTGGCTATTATTTGGGTACAGGTTTTACTAATCTGGTCATGAGCTATTCTCATTGGATAGCACTGGTGCTTTTAGGCTATATTGGCATTAATATGATTCGCAGTGCCAATGAGCCGGGGGAAAGCAAGTATGACGTTACGGATTTTAAATTTATGCTAACGATGGCAGTAGCAACCAGCATTGATGCGTTAGCTGTAGGAGTCAGTTTTGCTTTTATGCAGATTAACTTGCCCTTTGCTGTGATTAGTATCGGGCTTACCACCTTTTCCTTGTCTTTTTTAGGCTGTGTGTTTGGCAGCAGGATTGGCAAATGGGGCAAAGAAAAGGCAGAATTAGTAGGTGGTTTGGTGCTAATTGGTCTAGGTCTTAAAATCGTGGCTCAGCATTACGGGTTGTTCTGATAAAGAGGTGCTTTATGGGTTGGATCATGCATGTGGATATGGATGCTTTTTTTGCTTCCGTAGAGCAAAGAGACAATCCTCAGTATAGAGGCAAGGCTCTCATTGTAGGAGGAACTTCCAGTCGGGGTGTGGTTTCTACCTGTTCTTATGAGGCGAGAAAATATGGCGTACATTCAGCCATGTCCATAGTCAAGGCTAAGCAATTATGTCCCCAAGGGATTTTTATTCCGGGACGTTTTTGGCGGTATGAAGAAGTATCGGAACAAATCATGAATGTTTTTCGGGAATTTTCGCCTTGCATTGAGCCTTTGTCTATCGACGAGGCTTTTTTAGATTTAAATGGCATGGAAAAATTAGTGCCTGACATTACTGCTTTAGGCCAAAAAGTCAAAGCTCGCATTAAGGCTGTGACAGGTCTTACTGCTTCGGTAGGGTTGGCGCCTAACAAATTTTTGGCAAAATTGGCCAGTGATTTGCGTAAACCGGATGGCTTGGTCATTATTCACCAGGCAGAAGCAGCAGACTTCATTGCACCTTTACCAATCAGTAAGGTTTTTGGCATTGGAGGCAAAACCCAGGAAGGCTTGGAACATATAGGAATTACCACCATAGGTCAGCTAGCTGCTTGCCAAGTGGAATATTTACAGTCAGTATTGGGTAATAGAGCTCAAGAGGTGCATGATTTAGCCTTAGGCATAGATGAGCGTCCGGTGGAAAGCGATGCCCAAAGAAAGTCTATTGGTAAGGAAGAAACCTTTGAGCAGGATATTACCAATAAAGATGAGCAGCTTGCCATGCTGTGGGAGTTAAGTCAGCAGGTGGGGTGGCGCTTGCGGGCTGAGCAAAAAGCAGGCTCTACGGTGACATTAAAAATAAAGTACAATGATTTTCATACCATTACTCGTAGTGAAACAGGACAGGAACCGCTGAATTTAGACGAGGATATTTTTCAGATAATCAAGGAATTACACAGCAAAGTAAAAAGCCGTCAGCCGGTGCGACTGTTAGGAGTAAGCGTCAGTAAACTGATTATGGAAGAAGAAAAAGCTCCCAGCCTTTTTGCGGACGACAAGCGGCAACGGCAGACAGCAGTGCTGGATGCCTTGAAGAATCGTTTTGGTGAAGCCATTATTCATAAAGGCAAAAATTAAAAGGCTGTTGATAGAAAGCATTCTATCAACAGCCTTTTTATATTTGATGGGGAAATTTTTATTTTGTACCAAAGACCTGTTCTTTCAGTTTTAGACCGGTTGGTGTGGCAGCCAGGCCTCCTAAGGCGGTTTCTCTTAGCGAAGCTGGCATGGCATTGCCTACTTCTCCCATAGCATCGATGCACTCGTCTACAGGAATTTCTGAGCGTATACCGGCCAAAGCCATATCTGCTGCTGAGAAGGCAATCATTACACCGGCGACATTTCTTTTAATGCAAGGAATTTCTACTAAGCCTGCTACCGGGTCGCAAACCAGACCTAACTGATTGGCGATGGCAATGGCACAGGCATCAGCAGCTTGCTGAGGGGAACCACCTTGGAGTTCTACCAAGGCAGCAGCTGCCATGCCTGAGGCACTACCACATTCTGCCTGACAGCCACCCTGAGCTCCGGCTATAGAAGCTTTCTGGGCGATGACTAGGCCAAAAGCAGCGGCGGTAAAAATGGACATTACGATATCTTTTTTGTCAAAACTTTTGTCCTCATAAAGAGAAACCAGGCAACCAGGTAAAATACCGCAGCTTCCTGCTGTGGGAGTAGCTACGATTTTGCCCATAGAGGCATTACAGCCGGACACAGCCAGAGCTCTGCTCATGGCTCTTGTCAGGAAAATTCCCGATAGACCGCCTGAAGTCTTTTGGGCATAGGTTTGCATCTTGTAGCCTTCTCCGCCGGTTAGTCCGGAGGTGGATTTTTGTTTAGGATCCATGCCGTGTACCACAGATTCGCACATAACATCAAAGCTGTTTTCCATCTGAGCATATACTTCAGCTGTAGTTTTTTCCATTTCTTTGGCTTGATCTGCCAAAATTAGCTGACTTATTTTTTTCTTTTGCTGCTTAGCAGCAGACAAAAGATCGGCAATTGATTTATAGGTCATAATGCATTTTCTCCTTACAATTCAAAACGTTATACAGTTTTAATCAATAAAACATTAATGACATTGTCAATTTTGCGAATATCTTCAATAATGCCTTGGGGCGGCACTCCGTCAATTTCAATGGTCATCATGGCTTCACCGCCTTTTACAGGCCGGGATAAGCGAAAATTACCAATGTTGACGTTAGCGTATTTTTCTCGCATTAAATTTGTTACGGCAGCAATCAAGCCTGGCTTATCCTTATGCAAAACCAGGATGGTGTTGTATTCACCGGTAAAATCTACCTGCATGCCATTGATGTAGTCAATGCGAATATTGCCACCGCCAATACTGGCGCCTTCTACAGAACAGGTTTCACCATTTTTACCTTTGAGGTGAATACGGGCGGTATTGGGGTGCGCACCGGGAATATCAGTGGGGATAAACTTGTAGCGAATGTTTTTTTGCTTCACGATGTTCAGCATATCCCTGATTTCTTCTGAATAGCTGTTGTAGCCTAAAATGCCGGCCAACAATGCTCTGTCTGTACCGTGACCTTTGTAGGTCTTGGCGAAGGAGCCTGATAATTCGATAATTATTTCAGTGGGTAGGGCTTGATTCATTATTTTGTTGGCCACTCGTCCCAAGCGAACGGCTCCAGCTGTATGAGAGCTGGAAGGGCCAATCATAACAGGCCCTATAATGTCAAAGACATTCATGCTTTACCTCCAAAATTATTCTGTTGCTGTTGACAAGAATTTTTGCGTTTGAATTTTCTGTATTTTCATAGTACTATATGGTGTATAGATAAATCAAATTAATGATTTTAATATACATGTTAAATTATTTTTATGATAAAGGGGAAATTTATCATGGAAATCAGACAATTACATACGCTGTTACGTGTGGTACAGCTCAGAAGTTTCTCTAAAGCAGCTCAAGAACTAGGCTATACGCAGGCTGCAGTAACTATTCAAATTAAACTTTTGGAAAAGGAATTGGGTGTACAATTGCTGGATAGAATTGGCAAGCACATTACCTTAACGACGCCTGGGGAAGAATTTTTGCAGCACGCCAACAATATTCTCAAAGAGGTTAACGATGCCCAGTATGCTTTAGGCAGGGCCGAAGATATGGAACATTCCCTGCATATTGGGACTATAGAATCATTATGCTTTGCCAAATTACCCTTGCTTTTGCATTATTTTCATAAAAATTTTCCTAAGGTTTCTTTGAAAATCACCACCGGTTCGCCGGCACAGCTTATAAATATGATGGAGCATAATGAAGTAGATATCATCTACTTTTTAGACAAGCCCATTTATAATAATAAATGGGTTAAGGTGCAGGAGGAACAGGAATATATTGTGTTTGTTGCTTCTTCTAAGTCACCGTTGGCTCATCGTCATAGCATTAAGTTGGCAGAGCTTTTAGAATACCCCTTTTACCTAACTGAAAAAGAAGATAATTATCGTTATAGCTTGGACCAGTATTTAACTTCCCAAAATATGTCCATTACACCATTTTTGGAGGTAGGCAATACGGAATTTATCCTAAAGATGGTAAAGGATAATATGGGCTTATCTTTCTTGCCACACTTTGCTGTATCAGAAAGCGTGGAGAAGGGAGAAACAGTGATATTGCCTGTCACGGATTTTAAAATGTCTATGGCCAGGCAGATTTTCTACCACAAAGACAAATGGGTTACAAGAGAAATGCGTGAGTGTATCCGTCTGGTAGAATTAGGCATTTTGTAAGGCTGGGCAACAATTGTTTTTTAGATAAAAAAATCAGGTTCTGTTTTTAACAGAACCTGATTTCTATTTATGAACCTTTACGATTAAAGGCACTCCCATGGCTTTCATGAACCATTTCTCCAAAATCTTGAGCTGGTGTAACTCAATGCTGGGAGTAGAAGGTGCAGTGATATTTAAAATAGCACCGGTCTTACCTAGTCTGGCTGTTACTTTGGTCAGATGAGAGGATTGGGTGTAATCTAAAGCTTCGCCAATGGCAATCATGAGAGCACATTTGGCCAAATCTGCCAGGACAACTTCAGAAAGTAATACCTTATATTGCTTGCTGCGCATATAACTGCGGCTTACGCCGTTATGCCAAGCTGCCATAATTGCGGCATAGACTATTTTGATGTGATCCACACCGAAGAGCACGGAGTTTTCAATCATATAACCGCTGTGTCTGGCATGGCTATAATAGTTTATCCGAATACCAACATCGTGCAGCAGGGCAGCAGTACGTAAAATGGGCCTTAAAGATGCGTCTATGTTATGTATGTCCCGCCAAGCATCAAAAAGCATCAAAGCATAATCACTTACCAGCGTGCTATGCTCAATATCTGTGCTATATAGATGCAACAAATCATCTGTACTGGTTGCCAGGATATCCTTGGTAATAACAGGGCGTTTTAAAGTACGGGAACGATATTCGTCAAAGATACCTTCTCTTAAGCCGCAACCGGAAACGATTAAGCGTTTAGCCTTGGTTTTATCTGCCAAGGCGTTAACGATAGCAGCACCGGCTATGATGATATCAGCACGGTCTACAGCCAGGCCGCCCATTTGCTTTCTTTCCGCTAAGGTAGTTCCTTGCAGATATTTATAAGTGGCCTTAAAATCGCGGACAGCAAATTGATAATTGTGTAGTTTAGGCGTGTAATACTTTACCCTCTTTTGATCTATCTTGCCTAAGGTACGAATAGTACCGCCAACGCCAATCAGAGGAATATTGCCAGCCTTCAGCCAGGGGACTTTGTTAACCTGAGCTGCGATGGCTTTCTTCAGTTTCAATGCTCCCTGAGGAGACAATTTATTCTTTAGCTTTAAATTCGTGGTTAAATTTACGCAACCAATGGGTAAGCTGATTGATTCTACTAATTTTCTGTTTCTAACTAAAATAAGCTCTGTGGAACCGCCGCCTAAGTCGAAAATGAGAGCATCTTTTTCGGGAATGGTATTAATAACTCCCAGATAGCTCATGTAGGCTTCGGTTTTACCGGAAATGACTTGCAACTTAATGCCGGTTTTTTGCCTTATGGCGTCTGCCAGCTCTGCGCCGTTAGTAGCATTGCGCATGGCTGCTGTGCCTACTGCAAAAATCCGTTGAGTTTTATACAACTTACACATAGAAGCAAAATTATGCATGCAATCAAGAGTGTCAGTAAAGGCCTGAGGGGTTAAAGCACCCTTTTTATCCAGCTTTTGAGCTAGACGCAAAGCCTCTTTCTGACTGTAAACCATGTTGTAAGCACCGGTATTATAGGTTTCTGTTATAATCAAGCGGGCAGAGTTGGAACCAACATCTATGATAGCTATTCTCTCCATAACAATCTCCTACAGAATTTCTACATACACTTATAGTATAACCAGTTATGAGATTTTTTTCACCTAAATATTGCAAAAAAACGAAAAAGATTTAGTTAAGATTTAGTTAAATTTCCTGAGAATAGGCGGTAGAAACCGTGATTTTATGATAAGATAGAGGTAACGAGGGCGGGAGGTAGGGCTCATGGTAAAGAAAAAAGTAGCTACTGTGGCAGTTATTCATTTAGGTTCAGAAATGGTTAGCATGCAGATTGTGGAATATACGGACCTAAATAAAATAAAAGTATTAGAACAAGTAAAGCAAAAGGTGAAGCTGGGAGAGGAAGCATTCAAGAATGGCAAAATCTCCTTTACTACAACTTTGGCTGTTTGCGACATTTTAAAAGGGTACCATAAATTAATGGATGACTATGGTGTGACTAACTATGTGTTGCAGGCTACTACGGCTGTGAGAGAAATACAAAATCAGGCCTCGTTCTTGGACCAAATATATGTGAAAACAGGTTTAAAAATTGAGGTAGTAGATATGCCCAGGGAAATCTACATTAAGAATGTTTCCCTGCAACGTACCTTGTCCCAGTATGAAGCCAACTTCTCTGCTCAGGGGACTTTGTTTGTAGATATTTCTTCCGGTGGTTTAGGCATTACCTATATGAAGAATGGCATTATTCGATATCAACAGAATTTGCATATAGGCATTATTCGTATTAAAGAGGCTTTTAATCGCAATGAGCAGGCCAGCGTTAATTTTGCCAGGGCCTTAACAGAATATATTGCCAGCAATATTGGACCTGTACGGGAAGAATTGAGCAAGGAAAAAGTAAAATATTTTGTTTTAACCGGTGCAGAAAGCGAATTAATTCTTAAGCTGGTTAATAAACATTCCAATCCTAAAAAACTGGAAAAGCTGGCAGTAGAAGATTTTACTGATTTCTATAATAAAGTGAAGAAGTTAAATGCTGCTCAAATCATGAAGCTGTATAACCTGGACGAGAACCAGGCGGCGTTGGTTTTGCCTACTTCCATTCTTTATCAGCAGCTGCTGAATTTGGCACTGGCAGAAGAAATCCTGGTTCCACCGGATGCCTTCATTGATGGTATGAAGGTACTGTACATAGCCAGAGAAACAGCTCCTGAATTTGTGGAACGTCTGAGAGATCTAAGGATAAGTCTCATACATAGTATTGGTGAACGTTATCATTATGATGCTAATCACGCTAAGTGTGTAGAAAAATTTGCCCTGGCTATTTTTGATAAGCTGAAAAAAAGCCAAGGCTTGGATTATCATGCCAGACTACTGCTAAGAGCAGCCTGTCTGCTCCATGATATTGGCAAGTTTGTTTGCTTACGCAGCCATGCAATTTATAGTTATCGCCTGATCATATCCTCCGATATTTTTGGCTTTAGCTATCTGGACAAAAGCATCATTGCCTTAGTAAGCATTAACCAAGGTGATACCGAAGCCGATAAGGATAAAATCGCTCCTATTCATATTGATAAGGAAATAAGGCCACTGGTTTCCAAATTATCGGCTATTTTGAGAATGGCTGACGCCATGGATAGAAGCTATAAACAAAAAATTAAAAGCTGTAAGGTACAGGTCAGTGAAAATGAAATGGTCGTTACAGCTAAAACTAAGCAGGATCTTTCTTTGGAGGAATGGACTTTTGCCACAAAGGGAAATTATTTTGAAGAAGTATTTGGCTTAATGCCAATTCTAGAAAAAGCAGAAGGTTAAAATGATGATAACTGATTTTAGCAAACCGGAATATTTCTTTAACAGGGAATTAAGCTGGTTAAAATTTAACTTAAGAGTTTTAAAAGAAGCAGAAGTGGAAAATATTCCTCTGCTGGAACGTTTGCGCTTTGTGGCTATTTCTGCTTCTAATCTGGATGAATTCTTCATGGTAAGAGTGGCAGGTCTTCATAGCCAATTAGAAGGTGGCATTAATAGAAAGGATGCTGCAGGGCTTAGCGTAGAAGAGCAGCTTAGGGAAATTTCCCAGGATGCTCATGAGCAGATGCAGCTTAAATATCAGCATTTTTTTGCCCTTTTAAAAAAGCTAAAGCAGGAAAATATTGTTTTTAAGAAACCTAAGGCACTTACACCCGGTGGTAAAGAGTGGCTGGAAAACTATTATCAAACCGTGGTTTTCCCCGTGCTTACGCCTATGGCAGTGGATGCTTCCAGACCCTTTCCCTTCCTGGCCAATAAGTCTTTGAATCTAATCATTGAACTTATCAATAGAAATCAGGAAGCCAGTATGGCTTTTGTGCAGGTACCATCTGTGCTGCCTAGGGTTATTGCCGTAGAAGAAGGGTCTAATCAGACTTCGTATGTGTATTTAGAAGATTTGATTATGGCTCATTGTCCTGCTTTATTTAAAGGTTGCAAAATTATTACGGTAGCGCCTTTTAGAATTACTCGTGATTCTGATCTAGATGTGGATGAAGATGAAACAGAAGATTTACTGAAAGAAATAGAGAAATCCTTGCGCAAAAGAAAAAGAGGTGCAGCAGTCAGGCTGGAAATCGACCAAAGCGCGACGGCTACTGCTAAGCAATTTCTTATTACCAATCTTGATTTAGACAAGGAAGAGGTATATGAAATTAAGGGGCCCCTGGATTTAACTTTCTTGTTTAAGTTTTTCGATTTTCCCGGCATGGACAAATGGCAATATCCGCCTTTTGTACCTCAGCAACCGGCGGAAGTTGATCCTAAGGAAAATCTTTTTACTCAAATTAAAGAACATGATATTTTGGTTCATCATCCCTACGAAAGCTTTGATCCGGTGGTAAAGCTGATAGCACAGGCCGCTAGTGATCCGGCTGTCTTAGCCATTAAGCAAACCTTGTACAGGGTTAGTGGTAATTCTCCTATTGTAGCTGCTCTGGCTAAGGCCGCAGAAAACGGTAAGCAGGTTACGGTACTGGTAGAATTAAAAGCTAGGTTTGATGAAGAAAACAATATTGTGTGGGCCAGACGCTTGGAAGAAGCCGGCTGCCACGTTATTTATGGCTTAGTGGGCCTTAAGACTCACTCTAAAATCATCCTTATTGTTCGTAAGGAAGAGGATGGTATTAAGCGGTATGTGCATTTAGGTACCGGTAACTATAATGATAAGACGGCCAAGCTTTATACCGATATTGGCCTTATGACTGCCAACGACGAGTTTGGTACAGATGCATCTGCCTTCTTTAATGTGTTAAGCGGTTATTCTGAGCCGCCGGTTTGGAACAAGCTGGTTATGGCACCCTTGGGCCTTAGACAAAAATTTTATGCCCTTATTGACAGGGAAATAAAAAATGCCCAAGAGGGAAAAAGAGCTCATATTATTGCCAAAATGAATTCTTTAATTGATCAGCCTGTCATGGAAAAGCTTTACGAAGCGTCCTGCCAAGGCGTAAAGATAGAGCTTATTGTTCGTGGTATTTGTGGCTTAAGACCGGGACTGAAAAATATCAGTGAAAATATTACGGTACGGTCTATTATTGGTAAGTTCCTGGAGCATAGCAGGGTTTTCTGGTTTGCCAATGGCGGCGAAGAAGAGGTGTATTTGTCCAGTGCTGATTGGATGCCTCGTAACCTTAACGATAGGGTAGAGTTGCTCTTTCCGGTAGAAAACAGTTTGCATATTAAAAAAATTAAACATGTGCTAACCTTATGCCTGACTGATAATATAGGTGCTCATATCATGCAAAGTAACGGTGTTTATAGGCGAGCTAGCGCCAAAGGCAAAAAAGCTGTAAGCGTGCAAGCTATTTTAACTAGGGAAGCCTTAGCTGCTGCCAAAAAATGGGAAGTGCCTATGGAGGAAAGACTAAGGCCCATGTATCGCAAAGATTAGAACTTTGTGCTATAATATGGAACGTAAGATTTGCAGGAGGATATGATGGCTACGCAAACAGTTACCTTAAATTACAATGGTAGTTATGGCTTTGTAGAGTTTAATGATGAAACAAAAGAACTGAATATAGAGATCCCTAATCATGAGGATATGGTGCAAAAGGTACGAGAATACTTGACTACACCCCATACTATGGATGTACCAGGCAAGGCAAGTCTGTGCGAATTTGAAACAGTCACAGTGAATGCTTTGGATAGCGTTGCTCAGTTTAAGCTGGCTTTGACCCGTCTTTGGGTAAATACAGAAGTTCTTGTGGAATGGAGTATGCCTCCACATATGGTGGAAAACTTATAAACAGGTTTAAGAACAAAAACGTTTGTTCTGTGGATAAAATAGAGAAAAGAAGTATTTATCCCTATAATATGCTTACAACCTGTGGATAACTTTTAAAAACAACACAGATGTTTGTAGTAAAAAAATGCTTTGTCAAAGTTTTTAGATAATAGTGTCAATTCCACTAGTGGCGATGCGGTTAGCGGGACTTGACCATGGCAGGCAAGTGTTTAAGCCAAATGTAACAAAAACTGTTTTTTTGACTAAAAAGTAACTGAAAAATGGTAGTTATCCATAGGCTGAGGAGTAAAGCTGTGGATAAAATTAAAACCCCAATCCCTTATTCTTGCTTATAGGAGAATAAGGGATTATTTATGTCTAAAAACCAACAATCACCAGTGATTCATGAATTTTAGACATGAATTAATGCGAAAGTAATATTGGACGATTGGAAAGATACAACCTAAAATGAGAGTACAAGTAATGAAACGGTTTAACTGAATAGGGGGAATAACAGATGTCAAGGAAGATATCACTAGCTTATCTGACACTACCTGGTGTTGAACCGGTAGAACAGATTAAGATTGCTGCTAAAGCAGGTTATGATTTTGTAAGTCTAAGGACAATACCAATGGGCCAAGAGGGGGAACCGCAGGTTCACTTGGAAAAGGATCCTGAACTTTTCGAGAAAATCAAAGCTACCTTAAAAGAAACCAACATGAAAGTTTTAGACATAGAGTTGGTTAGAATTAAGGAAGACCTTCCCGCAGATTTCCGCGGCGCTTTTGAGAAGGCTGCTGAGTTGGGTGTGAAAGAAGTTCTTTCCAGTATCTGGACTACCGATTATGAGTTTGCTGTAAAGCAATATAAAAATATTTGCAAACAAGCTCAAGAATTTGGTCTGAACATGAACTTCGAGTTTCCTGCAGTGTCAGGGGTAAAGACTTTAGCAGATACCCTGATGTTACAAGAAAAAATAGACGCTCCCAATCTGAAAGTTCTGATGGATATGCTCTATTGCAACTGGGACGGCATAGATAAAGAAATCGAAATGATTAAAAAAGCCGGTCCGGAACGTTTTGGTGTAATTCATCTTTGCGATTGTCCTAGTAACTGGGCAGATTCAGAAAAGGTTGTAACTATGAGAGGCAATAGAGAATATTGTGGTAAAGGCATTATCGACCTACCCAAGATTCTGAAGGCTCTACCTGCTAACAACTGTTCTATTGAATCACCGAATTTTGCTTACATTGAAAAATATGGCCAACTTGGTCATGCTAAAAATTGTTTGGATAATGCTAGGGCAATGTTTGCCAAAGCTGGTTTATAAAAAACTACTAAATATATTATAGAAGAAAAGGAGATGTCAAAATGAAAGTTGATATCAACACTAAGATGATTACCCTGATAGGAACACCCTTGGGACAATCATTTGCAGCAAGAATGCAAAACAAAGGTTATGAAGCAGCAGGACTCAACATGCTGTACTTCTACACAGAAGCAGACAATGAGCACCTGAAGGAAATTGTTAACGGTATCCGTTACATGAACTTTGCCGGCTTTGCCGTAACTAAACCTAACAAGGTAAAGGTTATGGAGTACTTGGATGAATTAGATCCGCTGTGCAAGAAAATGGGTTCTAGCAATACCGTGGTAATCACTCCTGACAAGAAGCTGGTTGGTTACAACACTGATGGTAGTGGCTTCTACATTTCCATTACGGAAAATGGTATTCAACCTGATCAATGCGTTTTCTTCTGCTTTGGTGGTGGCGGCGTAGGCAGAGCAATGTGCTCCATCCTGGCTTATCACGGAGCAAGAAAGATTTATATCACTGACTTGTTTGAAGATAGTGCCAAAGCTCTGGTTGAAGATATTAACAAGAACTTTGCACCTGTTGCAGAATTTGTAAAGTTTGGTGATTTCTCCAAAGTTGCAGCTTGCGATGTAGTAATGAACGCTTCCGGCGTAGGCATGGGCAAGTCCCAAGGCCAGACTCCACTTCCTGTGGAATACATTAAACCATCTCAGTTCTACTTTGATGCTTGCTACAATCCTGCAAAAACACAATTCTTAATTAACGCTGAAGCAAAGGGTTGCAAGATTTTGAATGGTTTGGACATGTCCTTGTATCAAGGCGTTGCTCAAATCGAATTATGGACCGGCAAGAAAGCTCCTTCTGATGCAATGAAACAGGAGCTCTTGGATATTTTAGAGGGGAAATAAAATTGGATGTTATCTCAGACCGTGAAGGTGAGATAAAAAGGAAAGGGGAAATAAAATGGGCTTTATTAATTGGCTAGACAAACACCTGGAAGAAACATTTTTGATTATTATGCTGGTACTAATTGCTTGCGTTAGTATGGCACAGGTAATAATTCGTAAGATTCCGGGCATGGCATCTTTAACCTGGGCAGAGGAAATCTGCCGCTTCTTCTGGATTTGGAGTGTGTTCGTTTCACTCCCTTACACTATTAAGATGGAAAACATGTTGAGAGTGGGTGTATTAAAGGATCTACTTCCCGACACACTTAAGAAAACGGTAAACATTGCTGTAGACGTGATTACCATGGCTTGCATGGCTTATCTGGGGTATTATTCTGTTACCCTGGTGCAGAACATTAAGGCCAGCGGTGAGTTTTCACCTGCTATGCAATGGCCGATGTGGTTTGTGTATTTATTTATGCTGATTGGTTTTGCTTTAGGAACCATCAGAGGCATTCAAATTATCATTTATCATATTCAGCACTTTGGTGATAAAGAATTGACTACTTTGGAGCAAACTATGCAGGATGCTGCTAAAGAAGCTGAGCTGGCAAAGGAGGATGACAAATAATGGCTGCGTTACTAGTATTTGTTGTATTCTTAGTTTCCATTGCCGTATCCATCCCTATCGGCATCAGCATGATTTTAGGCTCCATCGCTCCTATTCTTACCATGCACAGTGGCGGTTCTATTGTGCAACTTTTGAACAATACTTTTTCCGGAGCTAACTCCACTCCTATTTTAGCTGTACCGCTGTTCATTTTGGGCGGCGTTATCATGGCTAAGGGTGGTATTTCCAGAAAGTTATTTAACTTCTTCGCCTTTTTCGCAGGCCGCTTTACAGGTGGACTTCCCTGTGCCGTTATTATGACCTGCTTGTTCTACGGTGCTATTTCCGGTTCCGGTCCTGCTACTACCGCAGCCGTTGGTGCAATGTGCGTTCCCTTCTTATCAGATTTAGGTTACGACAAGACCTGGAGTGCTGCCTTGATTTCTGTAGCAGGCGGCTTGGGAGTTATCATTCCTCCTTCCATTCCTTTCGTTTTGTATTCCTTAGCTACCGGCGTTTCCACTGGCGACTTGTTCTTAGGTGGCGTATTTCCCGGTATCTTAATTGGTATTGCGCTTATGATTTATGCTTGGTACTATTGCCGCAAACACGGTGAAGATAAAGAAAAGATTAAAGTACGTATGGATGAGCTGGCTTCCAGAGGTATTGGCAACCTGTTCAAAGATAGCTTCTGGGCTCTCTTGTGCCCCGTTATCGTATTGGGTGGTATTTATACCGGTTGGGTAACTCCTACTGAAGCTGCTACTGTTTCCGTATTCTATGCTATTATCGTTTCTCTCTTCATCTATAAGACCATGAAGCTAAATGAATTGTTACCTATGCTTCGTGAATCTGTTAAGACTTACGGCGGTTTGGCTTTCGTACTTGCTTTTGCTACTGCCTTCGGTCGTGTACTTTCCTTGACTCGTGCAACCAGAGCAGTTGAAACCTTCATTTTGGGTAACTTCCATTCTGCTTTCTCAGTATTGACAGTACTGGTAATCATATTCTTCTTATTAGGTATGGTTATGGATACCGGTCCTGCTATCATCATTTTGTCTCCTGTACTATTACCTGCTTGCGTGAAGTTAGGCGTAGATCCTGTACATCTGGGCGTTGTACTGGTTTGCTGCCTGTCCATTGGCTTGGCAACACCTCCCTTTGGTCTGGATTTGTTCGTAGCAGGAAATATTGCGCAGAAACAGCCTATGGATGTTGCTAAAAAAGCAGTTCCCTTTATTATTGCCTTTACGATTTCCTTGTTTGCAATTACTTACATTCCTTGGTTGTCCACTTATTTACCGAGTCTGTTAAAATAGTCGATAACAAAAGTTAATGACTAAAAAAATACAAAGAAGTATTAAATTAAAAGGAGGAATTTTAAATGAAAAGCGTAACACGTAAATTGATGGGTGCAGTTTTGGCAAGTTTAATGGTTTTCTCCCTGACCGCTTGCGGTGGAGATGACAAAAAGGCTGCTCCTGCTGCCGGTGGCGCTGCTGCCAGCGGTGAGTATGCAAAACTGAAAGAAGTTACCTTGGTAGGTGCTGACTCCACCGGTAAAGGTGCTGCAGGCCAATTGTACGGCGAATTGGTTGCTTCTAAAGTTGAAAAAATCACCGGAGGTAAATTAAAGATTGATTACCATCCTAATGGTGACTTGGGTAACGATGAAGACTTACTTCGTCAAATGAAATCTAACGATATTCAAATCGTTGTTTGCCAAATCGCTCCTATTACTTCCTTAGTTCCTGAAATGGCTATTTTCGATTTGCCTATGGTATTCGCTAAATATCCCGGAACCGCTATTGAAAAGGTTTTGAACGGCGATGGCGCAGTAAAGACTGCCATTTCTGCTGCTTATGAAAAAGCTGGTTTCCATTATTTAGGCATTCTTCAAAATGCTACCTATCGTTTGACTACTGCTAACAAAGATCTGAAGACCCTGGAAGACTTCAAAGGCCTGAAGATTCGTACCATGAGCAACAAGAACCATATGGCTTTCTGGACTGCTATTGGTGCTAACCCCACTCCGCTTGCTTTCTCTGAATTGTATTTCGCATTGCAAAGCGGTACTGTAAATGCTGAAGAAAACGCTGCTGATACCGTTGTATCCAGTAACTTCAACGAAGTACAAAAATATTTAGCTTGCACCAACCACATTTTGTATGCTAACCAAATCGCTATCAGCAAGAAAGCTTATGATGGCCTAGATCCTGCTTACCAAAAAGCATTGAACCAAGCAGTTGCTGAAGCTGGCAAAGAAATTGGTGGCAAGTTAGCTGATATTGAAAAGACCAATAAAGAAACCTTGAAGAAAAAAGGCATGACCATTATTGATTATGACAAGACTTTCTTTGATAAGGTTTTGGCAGTACAAGGCGTAAAAGATCTGTATGCTAGCATTGATAAGCAAGTTAATGGTTTAGGTACTACTTTGGTTAAAGAACTGGAAAAAGCTGGTAAATAATTAATTAGTAGAAATAAAGGTGATAAAGGTGAGCGGTGGATTTTCCAAACAAACAGTTGGTTATATACTGCTCACCTTTTTTCTCTGGGGCAGCATTTATGCCGTAGGCAAATTAATCGCCGGGGATGTACCTCCCTTTTTGTTAGCTTGCCTAAGATGTGCAGTAGGGGTTGTTCCCTTGGCTATTATGGCTAAGAAATATTGGCACATGCCCATAGACAAAGCAGATCGCAAATGGTTTATTCTAGGCGGTTTCTTTGGTTATTTCGTGAATTTGCAGTTGGTACAGTTAGGTATTTATTTGACAGGAGCTTCTGTTGCCGCTTTAATAAATTCTTTAACGCCGGTGACCGTGGCTATCCTGGCAGCTTTCTTATTGAAGGAAAAGATAACACCGGTTAAATGTCTTTGCATTGTTTTGGCAATAGCCGGAACCTTGGTGGTAAGTGGTGGGGCATCAGGCAAAAATGATATTTATGGCATTATTTGCATGATTGCAGCCATGTGTGCTTTCAGCGTTACAACTGTAGCGATGAGACGCCTGGCAGCCAAGTATCCACCAATTCTGATTACCATGTATATGGTAGTGATAGGACTTGCTTTTGATATACCGGTAGGTGTTTATACCGCTTTAACGCAACCGGTGAACGTGGCACCACGTGTGGTGTGCATCATTCTCTATTTAGGTATTTTTGGAACCGGGTTAGCGCAGTTTTCCTGGGCAAAATGCTTGTCCATATTACCTGCTAGCACCTGTTCCCTGTTTTACCCGCTCCAAGCAATTTCTTCCGCTCTTTTGGGGAGCGTAATCTTAGGCGAAACCTTTACTCCCTACTTCTTCTGGGGCTTAGCTTTAATTACCTTGGATATATTTCTTAATGGTTGGGAAACTAATCGTTTGGCTAAAACGTCTCACTAGATTTCATTGTCTTTTATCCAATTTTTATGGGATAATTAAGAGATAGAAACGCGAGGAGGCGATATTATGAATTTACAGTGGTTATATTATTTTTCTGTGATTGCTGAAGAAGAGCATTTTACTAAAGCCGCAGATAAAATACATGTGAGTCAGTCCAGCTTAAGTCACGCCATGAAGGATATGGAAGATGAGTTGGGTGTGGAGTTGTTTGAGAAAAAAGGCCGTAATGTGAAATTAACTAAATACGGTGAAATATTTCTCCCTCATGTGCAAAGAACTTTGAGTGACTTAAATGCAGGTATTACAACCCTTAAGGAATTTGTTGATCCTAACGTAGGAACAATAACTTTTGGCGGGTTCCAGTCTGTAGGACAGTTTGCCACTGATTTAATGATTCGCTATCAATCGGAAACAAATCGCTTGGATGTTAAATTTCAATATAGTTCAGAAAGCTGGCCTAATTTGCAAAAAGGTATCTTGGATGGCACCATGGATTTAATCATTTCCACCAAGATAGATGCTCCGCAAATTGGTTCAACATTTTTGGGAACGCACTGCCTCATAGCACTGGTTCCTGTGAAACATCGCCTGGCGCAACGAGAAAAAGTAAGCTTTAAAGAATTGGCCAAGGAGAATTTTATTGCTTTCTCTTCTAAGTCTCAGATTAGAGAGCAACTAAATGAGAAGTTCAAGGAACTGAATCTGACATCGAATATTGTGGCAGAAACACCCAATGATTTGATTGCCTATAGCCTGGTGGCTGCAGGACACGGCATAGCAGTTCTGCCTTATCCCTTGGCAGGAGCACCCTTTGGTACCAAGATTGTTCGCATAGATGATGCGACGGTACCTAAGAGAAATTTATACCTGCAATGGAACAAGGAACGCTATATGCCACCGGCTGCTGAATATTTTAAGAATTATGTAATCCGTAGCGAAGATGTTTTTGATCAATATAGGTCAAGAAATGGTATTAAAGTATACTAAAAAATGATGGAGGAAAAAAATGACAAAAAAAATTGTTGCAGACTTAATTGTTGATTACTTAGCAAGAAGAGATGTGAAATACATTTTTGGCTTGTGCGGCCATACCGTTATTGGTATGCTGGATGCTTTAAATCGCAATCCCAAAGTAAAATATATTTCTAATCGTCACGAAGCAGTAGCTTCTACTGCTGCTGATGGTTATGCCAGAGTTACTCATAAGGCTTCCGTGGTTATGTGCCACCTAGGGCCTGGCATCACCAATGTTTTGACCGGTGTTGCTAACGCAGCTTTTGATTCCATTCCTATGGTAGTTATTGCCGGTGATGTTCCCAGCTATTATTTTGGCAAGCATCCTCACCAAGAAGTTAATATGCATGGTGACGCTACCCAATATAAGATTCTGGAGCCGGTTGTAAAGAGAGCTTGGCGTGTTGATGATGTAGAATCCTTCCCTGATATTTTTGATAAAGCTTTCCGTCTGGCAGAATCCGGTCGTCCCGGTCCTGTACTGATTGATGTTCCTATGGATATGTTTTCCAGAAAGATGGAAGATTATCTCTGGGATCGTACCTACAAGGATAGCCATATTACCATGAAACCTGCTTTGGATCCCGAAGCTGCTAAAGCTATTGCTAAGAAATTAGTAGAAGCTAAGAATCCTGTTCTTCATGCCGGTGGTGGTATTATTTTGGCTGAAGCTTCTAAGGAATTGGCAAAACTGGCTGAGTTCTTGGATATTCCCGTATCCCGTACTTTGATGGGACAAGGTTGTATCTCTGATGCTCATCCTCTGATGATTGGTCAAACCGGTTTCTGGGGCATGGAATTTACTCATTCCTTAACCTCCAAAGCCGATGTTGTTCTAGGCCTTGGTACTAGATTTGCTGAAGCAGATAGCTCCAGCTGGTACAGAGGAGTTACCTTCGATCCTGACCACACTGAATTCATGCAAATAGATATCGATCCTATGGAAATAGGCCGCAACTATCCTGTAGCTATTGGTGCAGTAGGTGACTTAAAGCTTGGCTTACAACAAATTCTGAAAGAAGCTAAGAAGCTTTGCCCCAAGGGTAAAAAGAATCCTAAGCTGAGAGAACAAATTGCTAAAGCTAAAGCAACATTTAAAGCTAGCAACAAAGAAATTTCTGATGACAATAGATTCCCAATGACTCCTCAACGTATCTTGAGAGATGTTAAAGCAGTTCTTCCTGATGATGCTCATATCTTCACTGATGTGGGTTGGAATAAGAACGGCGTAGCACAACAATTTGATGTTACTGTTCCCGGTACCATTCATCACTCTTCCGGTCTTGCTACCATGGGCTTCGGTGCTTCCGCAGTATTGGGCGGCAAGGTTGGCGCTCCTGACAAGATTTGCATTACCTTAACCGGTGATGGTGGCTTTGGTGTTAACCCCACTTGCTTAGCTACCGCAGTAGAGGAAGGTATTGCTTGTACCTGGGTTGTTATGAATAACTCTGCTTTTGGCACTATTGCAGGCTTGGAAAACGCTAACTACAAGACCAAATTCGGTACTGTTTTCCATACTCCCGATGGCAAACCCTATACCCCCAGCTGGGCTGGCGTAGCAGAAGCTTATGGCGTAGAAGCTATTTGCGTGCATAGCGCTGAAGAATTTAAACCTGCTATGGAAAAGGCTATTAAGGCTAACAAAGCAGGCAGACCTTTCTTGGTAGAAGCTCCTATGGAAAACATCGTTGTTCCTACACCTGGTTGCTGGAACATCAATGATATCTATAGTCCTACTAAACTGGTTAGCGAAGGTAAGTTGGTTAAGGATAAAGCAGGTAGATTCGTAGCTCCTAACCACTCTCATTCTCACAAAGGCAAATAATTTTAGAGAACCTGTACAAGTGTTTATGAAAGAAGGCAGTTCCAATGGAAAAACAATCGACGAAGTTACGTAAACTGCTAAAAGATAACGCTTATTTGGTTGCGCCCTGTGCCTACGATGCTTTAAGTGCCAAAGCTATTGAAAAATCCGGCTTTCTTGTTGCCGGTACTACCGGCTATGGCATGCATGGTGTGGTGCTGGGGCAGCCTGATACAGGGCTCTTAGCACTGAATGAAACAGTTTCTATTCTTAGTAAGATGGCTGATGCCGTAGATATTCCGCTGCTTGCTGATGCAGAAGGCGGCTATGGCAGCGCTATGAATGTTATTCGTACTGTGAAGGAATATGAAAAAACCGGTATTGCCGGTTTCTTCATTGAAGATCAAGAGCAACCACCTAATTGTCCCTTCATTAAGAAACCAGGCTTGGTAAGTACAGAAGAAATGGTAGGAAAAATCAAAGCAGCAGTAGATACCAGAAAAGATAAAGATTTGGTTATCATTGCCAGAACTGATGCACCGTTTGCTGAAGCTATTGAGCGTGCTAACGCTTATATGGAGGCAGGCGCTGATATGGTAAAGATTATTCCTAAGACCAGGGAAGAGCTGGAGAAGCTGCCTCCTTTGGTAAAAGGACCTATCCATTTAGGGCTATACGCCAACAAAGGTATTAATGATGGTATGACAGCAGCTGATTGCGGCAAATTGGGCTACAAGATTATTACTTATCCTGTAAGCTGCTTATTTGCTCAAACAGCAGCCTTGCTGGCTTTCTTAAAGTATTTGAAAGAAAAGGACACTGATGAAGGTTATCCCGGCGACTTTATTTCTTTCGAAGATTACTTGAAGTTTGTAGATGTAGGCTATTATAAACAATTAGGCGATAAATATTTACTGAAATAAGTTCAAGACAAAATACAATAACAAAAGGAGATAATATTATGGCAAGTAGAGAAGTAACACCTGAAGAGATTGCTATGATTGATGAATTGGTTAAAAAAGCTCATGCAGCTCAAAAGATTCTTGAGACCTATGATCAAGCTCGTATCGACAGACTTTGCCAAGCAGTAGCAGCAGCAGTTTGCGACATGAAGGTTTGGGCAAAATTATCTGATGAAGCAGTTGATGAAACTGCTTTGGGTTCTAAAGCTTCCAAGAGAAATAAGAGAAACAAGATTAAATTAATTTTGAGAGACTGCTTAAGACAAAAGAGCGTTGGCATTATCGAAGAATTACCTGAAAAGGGTATTGTTAAATATGCTAAACCGGCTGGCGTTATCGCTTCCCTGGTTCCTACTACCAACCCCTGCTTAACTCCTGCAGGCCAAGTAGTTTATGCAATCAAAGCTAGAGATGCCATTGTTTGCTCTCCGCACCCTCGTGCTAAAAACGTTACCAACAAATGCATCAACATCATCAGAGAGACCTTAAAGAGAGAAGGAGCTCCTGAGGATATCATTCAAGGTATTCCTCTTCCTTCCATTGCAGCTTCCATCGAATTGATGAAACGTTGTGATTTGACAATCGCTACCGGCGGTCGTCCTATGGTTAAATCCGCATACTCCACCGGAGTTCCTGCTTACGGCAGCGGCGCTGGCAATGCTACCGTCATCATTGATGACACCTGCAATACTCCTGAGCGTCAACATGAAGCAGCTGAGAACACTCGTATTTCCAAGTGCTCCGATTTCGGCAGCGGCTGTTCCTGCGATGGTAACTTAGTTATCCATGAATCCATTTACGAAAATATCGTAAAAGAACTTGTTAAAGAAGGCGCTTATTTGGCTAACGCTGAAGAAGCAGAGAAGATTAAAAAAGTTATGTGGGATGAGAATGGTCACCGCCTGCCTAACACCGTAGCAGTAAGCCCACAAAAACTGGCTTTGACTGCCGGCTTTGAAATTCCTGCTGATCGTAAATTCATCGCTGTAACCGGCGGTGGCATCAACGACATCGGCAAGACCCATTTCTTCTCCAGCGAGAAGTTAACAACCTTGTTAGCTCTCTTCAAATACGAAGGTGAATTCGAAAATGCTCTCGACATGATGAGAAAGATTTTCGAAGTAGGCGGCAAGGGTCACTCCTGCGGTCTGTATTCCTTCAGTGATGATCATATCAATCGTCTTGGTATGGCAGCACCTGTATCTCGTATCATGATTCGTCAACCTAACAACAGAGGTAACTCCGGCAGTGCTTGGAACGGAATGCCTCCTACTTCTTCCATGGGTTGCGGCACTTGGGGCGGCAACATCGTTTCCGAGAACATCACCTTAAAGCACTACATGAACACCACTTGGGTAGCACGTCCTATGAAGAAGGATATGCCTTCCAACGAAGAACTATTCGGTGATTTCAACAAGCCTGACATGGACGAAGAATAGTAGCTGCTATAGCAAACTATCATAATCAGTCATCTACGTTGTCAGAACTTTGAGCCAGCTTCCTTGCGAACAAGGAGCAAAGCGATGTGGTGAGCAAATGGAACTGGCCATGTGATAGCTGTCCATGAAGCAAGCTTGAAAAGCGTAGCTGAATGGGGACAGCGAACCACTGGTTTGCTCGGTTCAGCGGACCGAGAAAGTCCAGCTTCCCTCGCAAGCCTTGTTCTTCCTAGTATCTGACTAATTCTGATAGTTTGTAAAATAGATTGATAATAGATTAGTTTGCAAGTTTTATTAAATTCATTTTCCCCTAACCTTCTAAAATATAAGAGCGGTTCTGCTAGTGGTAGTCTAGGCCACGTATGCAGAACCGTTCTTGTTTTCTCAGGGAAATTTATATGATATAATTTTATTGTAAAAACTAAGGAGGAACAGACATGCTACAATTTCATGGTACAGATGATTATATTGCTTCCGAGGACTTAATACGCAGCGTCAATATTGCGGCAGCTTTGCAAAAACCCTTATTGATAAAGGGTGAACCTGGTACCGGCAAAACCATGCTGGCTGAGTCCATTGCCAAGAATTTTAATATGGACTTATTTATTTGGAGTATTAAGTCTACCACTAAGGCTCAAGATGGCTTGTATGTTTATGATACAGTGCAAAGATTGTACGATAGCCAGTTTGGCACAGCCGGGGTAGATGACATTGGTAAATATATTCGCTTAGGTAAACTGGGCGAGGCTTTTAAGCATGCCAAGAAATCCATTTTGCTGATTGATGAAATAGATAAGGCGGACTTGGAGTTCCCTAACGATTTATTGTGGGAGCTGGATAAGATGGAATTCTACATTCCGGAAACAGGGGAGACGGTGAAGTCCATAGCTCGCCCCATTGTAATCATTACCTCTAATGCGGAAAAAGAATTACCGGATGCGTTCTTAAGACGTTGCATTTTCCATTATATTGCTTTCCCTGATCCTGAGATGATGGAGCAGATTGTGAAGGCTCATTATCCTGATTTAGAGGACAAGCTGATTAAATACGCCATGGATGTTTTTTATAAGCTAAGAAATATTCCAGGCATGTCTAAGAAACCAGGTACCTCAGAATTCCTGGATTGGCTGCAAGCTCTGGTTATTGGTGGTGTAGCTCCTGAAACACTGGTCAAAGAGTTACCCTATGCCGGTGTCTTACTGAAGAAAACGGAAGATTTGCATTTAGCGGGGTTATAAAATGTTTACGGACTTTTTGTATCTCTTACGTGACTATGGCATGAAAACCAGTCTTAATGAATGGAATAGTCTTTTAGATGCCTTGGAGCTAAATCTAAATGAGGCTAATCTCTTAGAGTTCTACTACATGTCCAGAGCCATTTTAGTAAAGAAGGAATCAGATTACGACAAATTTGATCAGGCGTTTTATGCATACTTTAAACGTATGCAAGAAACGTCTCCTTTTCCTGCCCAAATGAAAAAATGGCTGGCTAAGGCCATGGCTTCTACCTTCTTTGATAAGGATGAAGTAGATGCAATTTGGGGCAAAATGACCTTAGAGGAAATTCGTCGCTTAATGGAAGAACGTCTCAAGGAGCAGAAGTCAGAGCATGATGGCGGTACCAAGTGGGTAGGTACAGGAGGGCAGACTGCTTTTGGTCATTCCGGTTATGCGCCCAAGGGCATTCGTGTCATGGGGGAAGGGCACAGGCATAGTGCCCTAAAAATAGCAGAGAATCGTAATTTTAGGGATTTCCGTAACGATGATGTTTTACAGATTCGCCAGTTTCAGGTAGCTTTGCGCAAGCTAAGACTGCTTTCCAATAAGGATGATGCACCTAAAACTGAATTGGACATAGATGCTACTATTGAAGAAACTTGCAAACAGGCAGGCCAACTGAAGATTGTGATGGGCAGACCTCGTAAGAATCAGACCAAGCTGCTGCTCATGATTGATAGCGGTGGTTCTATGTGGAGCTATGCCGATTTGTGCAGTCGTTTGTTTAAGGCAGTTAAGGAATCTACCCAGCTTAAGGATTTAAAAACTTACTATTTCCATAATTGCTTTTATGAAAATCTATTTACCACGCCTTCCTGTCGTTGGCAAAACAGGATATCTACAGAATGGGTTCTGCACAATATTAAGCCGGAGTACAAGGTTATTATTGTGGGGGATGCTTCCATGGGCATGTCAGAACTTTTGGAAGTGGATGGCAACATTGACTACTATCATAGTAATGAAAAACCTGGTATCTATTGGCTAAGAGCTGTTAAGAAACACTATCCGGCAGTAATCTGGCTGAATCCTTTGCATCATAAGCTGTGGGAGGATTATTACAGCGCTCGTAGCCTTAGATTCATTAAAGATGAACTTCCCATGTTTCCTTTAACCGTAAATGGGTTGGAAGATGGTATTAAAGAGTTATTAAAGAAGTCAATATAATGATAGTAAATTAACTAAAAAAAATGTTTGTTATAAATATACTTATCATGTTATAATATTTTTGTTAAAAGCGGATAATTCATGAAGGTGGGGAATTCCGTCAATAAAAAACTAGAAGGAGATGGTATGATGAAAAAATTTTTAGCTGCATTAATGATCATGGTAATGGCACTACTTACAGCAGCGTGTGGTGGTGCAGGCGATGCTCCTAAAGAGGCTGCCAAGGGTGGCTCTGATGGAGGAGCAAAACTAGATCGTAGCAAATACTTTGTAACAGTTTTAACAGGTCCTACCAGCGGTATTTATTTTCCAATTGGTGGTGCGTTCTCTAAGGTTGTAGGTGCTTTAGGTTATAAGACTTCTGCTACTGCTACCGGTGCTACAGTAGAAAATATTAATGCAATCATGTCCGGCCAAGGCGAACTTGCTATTGCCATGAGTGATTCAGTTATTCAAGCTATTGAAGCTAACGGTGCATTCCAAGGCAAGAAACCTGCCACTGATCTGAGAGTTATGATGGGTTTATGGCCTAATGTTTGCCAATTAGTTACTACTTCCGACAGCGGTATTACTAAATTCTCTGACTTGAAAGGTAAGAAGGTTGGCGTGGGTGCTCCTAACTCCGGCGTAGAAATTAACGCTAGAATGATGTATGAAGCTGCCGGCATGAGCTACAAAGATTCTAAGGTTGATTACTTATCTTATGGCGAAGCTATCGACCAAATGAAGAACGGCCAATGCGATGCTGCTTTCGTTACTTCCGGTTTGGGCAATGCTACCATTAAAGAATTAGGTACTACCAAGAAGATTGTTTTCGTTCCTATTGAAGGGGACCAATTAAAGAAATTGATGACTAAATATCCCTATTACATTGAATGGAAGATTCCTAAAGATGTATATGGTACTGATAAGGATACCACTACTGCAGCTGTAATGAATGTTATGTTAGTTGCTAAGAGCCTGCCTGATGAAGTTGTTTACGACCTGGTAAAGGGCTTCTATGATGCCAAAGGTTTGGAAGTCATTGGTGGTTCTCACGCTACTGCTAAGAAAGAAATTAAGCTTGATACAGCATTGCGCGGTATAAAAGGTACCAAGATGGTTCTGCATCCCGGCGCAGCTAAATTCTATGCTGAAAAGGGCATAAAATAATTAACTGATGTTTAAAAGCAAGAAATTAGTGATTGTGCTTGCCTGCCTGGTCTTAGGCCTTGGCATTTTGGGCTGTTGGGCTAGCCGGACTGTACTGAGAATTTATGATGAAAAGTCCGGAAAAATTTATGTTGAGGTTCCAGCCAAAGAAGGCGATAAGCTTTTCTTTGGCTGGTTTCATTCCTTGGAGAAAATTCCGTGGCATGAATATTATCACATAGATGGTCATAGGCAGCTTATTTTGGATAAAATATCTTTTCCTGCGTTTGGCGCCGGAATTCCAGAAAATAAGGGAAAAGAATGCTACGTTAAAGATGGCCTTATTTATATGGACAAGATAGAGCAGGTGTTTCCCCGCTTTATTTGGATTAATTCCCATTTTGCAACTAAAGAAATAAAGCTTAATGATATACATATTTCCAGTGGGGAAGAATTACCTGAACACACAAAACTGATTTTAATTGTGGAACGGAAAGGGGACAAATGGCTGAAATGGATGAAAAAGATTTGAAACAGACTGAGCAAGCCGCTACAGATGCAGCAGCAAAGGCTGAGACTGAAGTAAAACAAGCGGCCACTGATGCTACAGCTAAGGCTGCAGCGCAAGGGCAAGAAGCTGCCACGGGGGTTTCTGAGGCAGATGGCAAAATTAAGTTTGAGGGTGATGCTGCCCTAATGGAGAAGGCAGATGAAATTGTCAGAAAGGTTGACAAGGAATCTGCAACAAGAATTTTTAAAGATACACCGATGGCCAAGATTTTCTATATTTTGGCTTTGGCAGTTTCTCTTTATCACTTATATACCGCAGCTTTTGGACCTCCTGTTACTTTAATACACAGGTCCTTGCACGTTGGTATGATGTTGGTCATGGGTTTCATGATGTATCCGTTTTCTCGTAAGGGCGGAAACAACAATACTGTAAAATGGTACGATTGGATTCTCATGATTTTGTCTGCAATTATTCCTGTTTACATGATCGTGAACTATTTGGGCGTTGTAGAAAGAGCCGGCCGGCCAGATACTATGGATGTGGTCATGGCAACCTTGTTGGTAGTCTTGGTACTGGAATGTACTCGTCGTGCTACCGGTTGGGCCTTAACTATTTTAAGTATTATTTTCATGATTTATGGTTTGTTCGGCAGAAACTTCCCTGGTATTTTTGCTCATCGTGGTTACACTTGGGCAGCTTTATCCAATCACTTCTTTGCTAACACAGAAGGTATTTATGGTACTTCCGTCAGCGTTGCTGCCAGCTATATTTTCTTGTTCATTTTGTTTGGTTGCGTTATGAACAAATGTGGCATGGGCTTATTCTTCAACGATTTGGCACTTGCTTTGGCAGGTTGGACTAAAGGTGGTCCTGCTAAGGTATCCGTTATTGCCTCAGGTTTCCTAGGTTCTATTAACGGTTCTGCAGTTGCCAATGTTGTTACTACCGGTACTTTCACCATTCCTTTGATGAAGAAAACAGGTTATTCCAAGGAATTCGCCGGCGCTGTTGAATCTTCTGCTTCTGTGGGTGGTCAGCTGTTGCCTCCTATTATGGGCGCTGCTGCTTTCATCATGGCAGAAATGATTGGCGTTAAGTATTCCGAAATCGTTGTATGGGCTGCTTTGCCTGCTTTGTTATACTATTTAGGTATTATGATTCAGGTACAATTAAGGGCGTCCAAAGATGGCTTGGTAGGACTTCCCAGAGAGAAGCTTCCTAAAGTAAGAGATGTAGTAAAGGATAAAGGTCATTTGTTCTTGCCTGTTATTTTCTTGCTCTACATGTTATTCTTTACCAGCCGTACTGTTATTAATGCTGCTTTCTATACCATCATTGTTACCATTTTGGTGGCAGCAACCAAGAAATCAACACGTATGTCCTTTAAGGATTTGTGTGATTCATTGGTGGATGGCACTAAGCAAACAGTATCCGTAGCACTTGCCTGCGCTTGCGTTGGTATTATCATTGGTGTATCTTCCAAGACCGGTTTTGGCCTGACCATTGCTAATACTATTATCGCTATCGGCGGTAAGAGCTTGATCTTCACCTTGTTCTTCTCCATGGTTACTTGTATGATTTTAGGTATGGGACTTCCTTCCATTCCGGCATACATTATCACGGCAACCATTGCTGCTCCTGCTCTGGCTAAGTTAGGTATCCCTGTGGCAGCAGCTCATATGTTCTCCTTCTACTTTGCTATGTTTGCTAATTTGACACCTCCTGTGGCCTTGGCAGCTTTCGCAGCAGCCGGACTTTCCGGTGGCGATCCTATGAAGACAGGCTTGCAATCCGTGAAGTTGTCCATTGCGGGTTTCATTGTTCCTTACATGTTCATTTATTCTCCGCAATTGATGCTTATTAACTGCACCTTCCTGGAAGGCTTGTACACAGCACTTACTGCTTCTTTGGGCGTTTTCTTAATTGCCGTTGCAGTTGAGGGTTATGTTTATGCTCTGGTAGCATGGCCTTTGAGAATCTTATGTGCTTTGGGTGCTTGTGGTTTGATTTACAGTGGTATTAAAACTGATATTGCCGGTTTATGTGTGCTTATTCTTTTGCTCTTCATCCAAAAGAGAAAAGCAAAGAAAATTAAAGCAGCAACACCTGCAGCGTAAAGAAGTAATAAGACAAGCAGATTTGTTTTCTAAGGGCGACATTACACAGCCGTCAGGCCACCGAGCCCGTGAAAACAAATCTGCTTGTTTTTGTTTTAAGGTGGGACACCGGACGCGTCCCTTTGTCCCACTATTTTCTTTACTTTAAGTAAAAATTGTAGTAGAATAACAAACAGTTACATAAGACAGTTCGTTTGCACCATCCTGTCTATAAACAAAACCAGGGCTTAGATGGACAGGTCTAAGTCTGCCATCTTTTTTTTATGCGTAAAGGAGAAATTATGTTAAAAGAAAATCTATCTACAACTCAAAAACTTACACTATCTGCACTGGTCATGGCTCTTTATGTAGTAGTCATGTTCTTTACCCAGAGCTTTGCTTTTGGTCAATATCAGGTTCGTATTGCAACGGCAATTTATGCTATGGCCGGCTTGTATCCATTCTTAATTTTGCCTTTGGCTTTGGCCAACTTGCTGAGCAATCTTGTCATGGGAGGCTTAGGACCCTTAGACATGATAGGCGGTTTCTGCGTAGGTTTATTAACCACCACCTTGATTGTACTTGTTAAAAAATACAACTTATCTAACTTGTTGATTACCTTGATCATTACTATTGTGCCGGGGATGGGCGTTCCTATTTGGTTATCCTATTTGCTGCATATTCCTTATGGTATTTTAGCTTTTTCTTTGGTAATCGGCCAGATTATTCCTGGTATTGTAGGTAGCATTTTGGTTACTGCTTTGGAGAAACGTGCTTATGGAGCAACTGATTGGAAGGAGTCTCATTCTGATGCGGAATAAGAAAGAATTAGCCGGTGTAACTTTATTGGGCAAAGGTACAACTAAATATGCTGATGATTATGCTCCGGAGGTTTTAGAGTCCTTTGTGAACAAACATCCGGAAAGAGATTATTTCGTTAAATTTAATTGCCCGGAATTCACCAGCTTATGTCCTAAAACAGGTCAACCTGATTTTGCTACAATTTATATTTCCTATGTTCCTGATAAAAAGCTGGTGGAAAGTAAATCTTTGAAATTATATTTATTTAGTTTTCGTAATCATGGCGATTTTCATGAGGATTGTGTGAATATCATTCTAAATGATTTGCTAAAATTATTGTCACCTAAATATATGGAGGTGTGGGGTAAGTTTACACCTAGGGGTGGTTTGTCCATAGATCCTTATTGCAATTATGGCAAGCCTAGAACCAAATGGGCGAAAATTGCCAGCGACAGGCTTTGCTATCACGACATGAATCCGGAAACAGTGAGCTACAGATAAGAGGCGAGAGCCTCTTATTTTTTTATGACAAAGAGATAGCCTGAATTGGCTGATTTGACTTTACTTTCTAACCTTGTTAGACTAAAGCCAAACTAAATTACTAAGGATTGATAATATGAAAAAAGTAGTGCTGGCACTGAGCGGCGGAGTAGATAGCAGCGTGGCTGCAGCTCTTTTAAAGCAACAAGGCTATGAGGTCATGGGTATGACCATGCGTCTGTGGCAGGACGAAAGGCAGCCTTTTAATACCCAGGCGGAAATTGATGCAGCCAAAGTATGCGAAATTCTGGGCATCAAGCATCAAATCGTAGACTATCGAGATGTGTTTAGAAAAACGGTAGTGGATTACTTTCTTGCGGAATATGCTGCTGCCAGAACGCCTAATCCCTGCGTGTATTGTAATAAAAAAATAAAGTTTGGTGAGCTTTTTAAATCCGCGATGGCAGCGGGCGGAGATTATTTAGCTACCGGCCATTATGTGCGATTGGCAAACCTTAACGATAAATATTACATTCAAAAAGCTAAGTGTTTGGCTAAGGATCAAAGCTATGTGCTTTATCATTTGCCACAAACCATTTTATCCCACGTCCTATTTCCCTTAGGTGAATACTCCAAGGACCAGGTAAGAGCTATGGCTAAAGAATTGAATTTACCTGTTTTTGCTAAAAAGGATAGCCAGGAAATTTGTTTTATTCCGGATAACGATCATCATGGTTTTATGCGTTGTTATGGCAAGTTAGCAGACAAACCAGGTAATTTCGTGGATGTAAAGGGCCTGGTTTTAGGCAGGCATCAGGGACTTAGTCACTATACAATTGGGCAACGGAAGGGCCTGGGCATAGCAGCCAAGGAGCCTTTGTTTGTCCTAGATCTGGATAAAACTAAAAATCAGGTTGTGCTGGGTTTTGCCCAAGAGGCTGCTTGCCTGGGACTTACTGCAGTGGATGTGTCTTTTAGCGATGGCAATTTTAGGACAGAACCTTTTACCTGTCAGGTCAAAATCAGGTATAACGCCAAGCCACAGGAAGCGGTTGTTACACCGGATGTGACAAATAAAGGGGCTAGCGTCTTATTTACCACACCTTTAAGGGGCATTGCTCCGGGGCAGGCAGTAGTGTTTTATCAAGATGATATCTGCTTAGGTGGGGGAACCATTGTAGCCAGTATTCATTGACACTAAGAGGTAAATTATATATAATTTATCGTATGCGTATATATAGTTAGGAGACTATTTGATAATGAAAAACCTTACAGGGAACGAATTAAGACAGAAGTTTTTAGATTTTTTTGCAGCTCGGGGACATTTAATATTACCCAGTGCTTCTTTAATACCACAAGATGATCCATCCTTACTGCTTATTGGTGCAGGCATGGCTCCGTTTAAGCCTTTCTTTACTGGCAAAATGAAACCACCTTCTCCACGTATTGCTACCTGCCAAAAATGCGTACGTACCGGCGATATTGAAAACGTAGGTCGTACTGCTCGTCACCATACTTATTTTGAGATGTTGGGTGACTTTTCTTTTGGTGACTATTTCAAGAAGGAAATTATTCCCTGGTCTTGGGAATTCTTAACTAAAGAGCTGGAGATTCCTGCTGATAAGCTTTGGATTACCATTCACACCAAGGATGATGAAGCTTTTGATATCTGGCACAATGTAGTAGGTGTGCCGGCTGAACGTATCGTTCGCCTGGAAGATAATTTCTGGGAAATCGGTACCGGCCCTTGTGGTCCTGACTCTGAAATTCACATTGACTTAGGCAAGGAACGTGGTTGCGGCAAGCCTACTTGTGGGCCTGGCTGTGATTGCGACAGATTCCTGGAATTGTGGAATCTGGTATTTACTCAATTTAACAAAAACGAAGATGGTTCTTACACACCACTTGTGCATAAGAACATTGATACCGGTGCAGGCTTGGAGCGTATTGCTTCTGTGCTGCAAGGTAAGCCATCTAACTTCGAAACTGATTTGATTTATCCTATCATTGAATATGCTGCGAAGATTTCCGGTAAGGAATATGCCAAGGATAAGAAGACTGATATTTCCTTAAAAGTTATTGCTGACCATGCCAGAAGCTTAACCTTCATGATCGGCGATGGCATTCTGCCGTCTAACGAAGGTAGAGGTTATATCCTTCGTCGTATTTTAAGACGTGCCATTCGTCATGGCAGATTATTAGGCATTAAAGATAATTTCCTGGTAGGTGCTGCTGATGTAGTTATTGGTATGTACGGCGGTCACTATACTGATTTGGTAGAAAAAGCTTCTTACATTAAAAAGGTTATTGCCATGGAGGAAAGTCGTTTCATGGCTACCCTGGAGCAAGGTACTGAGCTTCTAAATACAGCTATTGCTGATTTAAAGGCTAAGAATCAAACTACTTTGCCGGGAGCAGAAGCTTTTAAGTTATATGATACCTTTGGTTTCCCCTGGGAATTAACTGAGGAAATTTTAGGCGAGGAAGGTTTGACCATGGACAAAGCAGGTTTTGACAAGGCCATGGAGGAACAAAGAGAAAGAGCCCGTGCTGCCCGTAATGACAAAGAGGGCAGACCGGTCGTTTACGACACCAGAAAGCTGAAGGTTAACGAGCTTACTGTTGATGAAACCAGCGACGAAGGTTCCATCGTAGCTATTTATCCTATTGCTCAGCCCCAAGGCATGGACACTGCAGAAGATGGTACTGAGGTTGCCGTTATATTGGACAACACCGGTTTCCACGCTGAAGGCGGTGGACAATTAGGCGATACAGGTCGTCTCTTGGCACCGGCAGGCATTGTAAATGTAGAAAACACTAAGAAGCTTCCGGATGGTTCTACCATTCATTTGGGTTCTGTAGCAGAAGGTACTATTAGTGTTGGTGATAAGGTTTCCTTTGAAATCAACAATGAGCGTAAGCATGATATTGCCCGCAACCATACTGCAACTCACCTTTTGCAGGCAGCCTTGCGTAAGGTATTGGGCGACCATGTTAATCAGGCCGGCAGCTATGTAGGTCCTGACAGATTACGTTTTGACTTCTCTCACTTTGCACCGGTTACTCCTGAAGAATTAGTGCAGGTAGAGGATATGGTTAATGAGAAGATTCTTGCTTCCATTCCTTTGGACATTCAGGAAATGCCCATTGCTCAAGCGAAGGCTAAAGGTGCTATGGCTCTCTTTGGTGAGAAATATGGCAACATAGTCAGAGTAGTTTGCGTACCTGGGTACAGCATGGAATTGTGCGGTGGTGTCCATGTAGGTAATACTGCCGAGCTTGGCATGTTTAAGATTTTGTCCGAGTCCAGCGTTGGTGCTGGCGTACGTCGTATAGAAGCTGTTACCGGTCATGGTGTTTTGAACTATATCAGAGAAACAGAAGGTATGGTCAATGCTATTGCAAGTAATCTAAAAACTAGTCCTGCTCAGATTCTGCCTCGTATGGCAGCTTTGCAGGAAGAAGTTAAGGCTGAAAAACATAAGTACGAGGAATTGGAACATAAGATGGCAGCCAGCCAGCTTGGTTCCTTGGACGCAGATGCCAAAGAGATGAAGGGCTTCAAGGTTTTAGTTAAACAAGTTTCCTGTGATAATGTAGATGCCCTACGTCAAATGGGAGATCAGCTAAGGGATAAGCTTGGTGGCATTGTAGTTTTGGCTGCACCCATGGGTGAGAACAAGGTTAGTGTTTTGGCCATGGCTTCCAAAGCTGCTGTAGCTCAAGGCTTCCACGCAGGTAAGGTCGTTAAAGAAGTTGCTCAGGTTATGGGCGGCAGCGGCGGTGGTCGTCCTGACATGGCCCAAGCCGGTGGCAAGGATGTAACCAAGTTACCGGAAGCTTTGCAAAAAGCCTGGGATGTTATTCCTCAGCTGCTAAAATAAGAAGGTGCGATTATGCGTACAAAAAATGCAGATGGTGAAGCTTTAGGAGAAGCAGTTTATCAGCTTCTTAAAAAAAAGATAATTAATGATATTACTATCAATGAAATTTTGGCAAAAGCCAAAGTCAGTCGTTATCATTTTAATAAAATGTTTGGCACTAAAATGGCCTTGGTGGAATGGGAGTACATGCATGTTCTGGCTCAGGACGGCAAAAATATTTTAGGCAGCTCGTGCTGGTCCGAAGCAGTTTACAAGAAGTTTTGCTTATACGAGAGACATTTAAAATTTTTCCAACACATCTACCAAAGTACCGGGATTAAGCGTATTCGTGAAATTAACCAACGTTTTGTTCGTGATGCTTATGCTATGATGCTCAGGCACAAAGGGGCAGATTTGGATAATCCTCACATTCAGTTTGCTATGGGCATGACAGTCATCGGTGGCGAGGAAATGACCAATCGCTGGGTGGCTCAAGGTATGAAGGTCCCCAAGGAAGTCATGCTGGTACTTTTCCAGGAATCAATCCCTAAGTGTATTTGCAAATATTTTGAATAAGTTATTTTGGGGGGGGAAACGTGAGGTTTCTCCCCATTTTACACATATTTGTGTTACAATATTAACGTACCAAGAGGAGGGCTTATTATGTCCGCAACATCACAAGAAACCACAATGTTTAAGCCGATTAAAGAGCAAAAGAATGTAGCAGAAGTTATCTGCGAAGTTTCGGAGGCTCTCAAAGAAAAAGGCTATGATCCTATTTCTCAGTTGGCCGGTTATCTTTTAAGTGGCGATCCCACTTATATTACCAGCTACAAGGATGCTAGAATGAAAGTTCGTCATTTTGAAAGATACGAGCTTTTAGAAGAATTGCTTAAGAAATATTTAAAGGTTGACAAATAACTATGAGAATAATGGCCTTAGACTTAGGCACAAAAACCATAGGAGTTGCTGTCAGTGATGCTACCTGCTTAATTGCCCGTGGTATAGAAACTATCAGGCGTCAGGGAACAGTCCGGGATTTTGCCAGATTAACTGAAATAATCAAAACCGAAGAAGTAACTACTATTGTTTTAGGCTATCCTAAGAACATGAATGGCACTATTGGTGAGCGTGCTCATGCCAGCGAAGAATATAGGGATTTGCTAAAAGAGCATTTTCCTGATTTAGAGGTGGTGCTGTGGGACGAAAGATTGTCTACAGTAGCAGCAGAGAAGGTTCTCATTAGTGCTGATTTACAAAGAAAAAAACGCCGCAAGATTATTGACATGATGGCTGCGGTGGTTATTTTGCAAAATTATTTAGACCATCAGAGGAGGTAATAACATGAAAGACGAGAAAGATTTACCCCAGGCAGAGGATCAGGAACCCATCGTTGTTATTACTGATGAAAAGGGTCAAGAAACTTATTACAGAGAAGAAATGGTTATTCCCATGGGTCAGAAAAATTTCGCCTTGCTAGTGGAAATCAAGGCCCAAGAAGAAGCTGAAGATGCAACAGATGACGAAGAAGATAATGTAGTAGTAGCCAGAATAGATTTTGATAAAGATGGGGAACCTATTTATTTGGATCCAACCGATGAAGAGTTTGACCAAGTCAAAGAAGCTTATGATAAGCTGATGACGGAAACTGAATCCTAATAACAGGAAGGTTATTATGTCCAAGAAATCTTTACCCATTATCATAGCTTTAGTTTTGGCTTTTGCTTTTGGGGGCTATTGGTATTTTAATTATTCCAATGATAATGCCAGTCTGGCCACTGGTCAAAAAATCAACTTCACAGTAAAGAATGGTATGACTACCGCAGATATTGCCAACATGCTGCATAAGCTGCATTTGGTTAATACTCCCGAGTCTTTCCGTATGGCTGCCAAATTGCGCGGCTTAGATAGCGCGCTGCAAGCCGGTGACTATGAAATCATTACAGGCATGTCCAACAAGGATATCGTGGATATTCTTGCCAAGGGTCATGTCCGTTATGAAATTTTTACTATTCCGGAAGGCTATACCATTAATCAGATAGCTGATAAATTACAAGCGGAGAAGCTTGGTTCAGCTTCTGCTTTTAAAGACGCTGCCAAAAACTACACTCCTTATCCCTATATGCAAACAGAGAATAAGGATGTTATTTATAAGGCAGAGGGTTTTGCTTGCCCTTCAACTTATTATTTAACCAAGGGAACCTCTGAAAAAGATATTTTGACTATGATGGTGAAGGAGTTTAACTCCAGATTAACTGTGCAAATTCAGAATGATATCAAAACTACAGGCATGAGCATTCGTGATGTAGTTAATATGGCTGCCATGGTAGAGAGAGAAGCAATCTTCAAGGATGAGATGCCTCTTATTGCCGGCGTATTTTTAAGACGTTTAAAGGTGGGTATGCCTATTCAGTCTGATACCACCATTCAATATATTTTAGGCAGACAAAAAGAAGAGCTGACTATTGCTGATACCAAAATCGACTCTCCTTATAATACCTATCAATATCCGGGACTGCCACCGGGACCTATTGCTAATCCAAGTATGGAAGCAGTAGAAGCAGTTATTCATCCGCTGAATACTGATTTCTTATATTTTGTGGCTGATAAAGCAGGGCATCATCGCTTTACCAAGACCTATGCAGAGCATTTAAAAATGATTGAAGAAATACATGGGAAAGAGCAGTAAAAGATGGAAAAGATAGAATTGTTAGCTCCCGCCGGGAGCATGGATAAATGCAAAATGGCGCTCCTGTATGGAGCGGATGCTATATACCTAGGTGGTAAAAGCTTTGGACTCAGAGCTTTTGCCGCCAATTTTTCTCTGGACGAAATTGCTGAGGCGGTAAGTTTTGCTCATAGCTTGGGTAAGAAAATTTATGTTACCGTGAACATTTTTGCTCACAACGAAGACCTTGCTCAGCTGCCCGCTTATTTAAAATCATTGGCTAAGTGCAAGGTTGATGCACTCTTGGTTTCGGATTTAGGAGTGTGGCAAATCTGCAAGGAAGTAATTCCGGAGATGCCTTTGCATGTCAGCACTCAAGCCAACACTACTAATTATGCAGCAGTTCAGGCTTGGGAAAAGTTGGGCGCAGATCGTGTCGTTTTAGCCAGAGAATTATCCCTTAAGGAAATGCAGAAAATTGGTGCCAAGACCAAGGTACAATTAGAAGCCTTTGTGCATGGCGCTATGTGTATTTCCTATTCGGGCAGATGCTTGTTAAGTAGTTATCTGACCGGTCGTGATGGTAATAGAGGTTCCTGTGCTCAAGTGTGCAGGTGGGAATTTTCTCTTCATGAGAAAAACAGGCCCACTGAAGAATTCCCCATTGCCGAAGACGAACGTGGCACCTATGTGATGAATTCTAAGGATTTATGTCTTATCGATTATCTGCCTGATTTAATCAAGGCCAGAATCACCAGCCTAAAGATTGAAGGCAGAATGAAGAGCGTTCATTATGTAGCTACGGTAGTTAGTGTGTATCGACAAGCTATTGACAGTTATTTGGCGGATCCTGACCATTATAAGGCTTTGCCGGCTTGGCATGAGGAATTAGAAAAGGTTTCACACCGTCCTTATTCCACAGGCTTTGCAGTAAGTAAGCCGGATAGCAACAGTCAGGTTTATACTACATCTTCCTATGAACAAACCAGCGATTTCGTAGCGTTGGTTAATGGCTATGATGCTCAAAACAAACGACTTATTCTGGAACAAAGAAATAATGTTAGTGCCAATGAAGAATTAGAAATCCTAACTCCTAATGGTAAGCTGCTGCCCTTTGTTTTGCGCAATATGCAAAATGAAGCCGGGGAAGCTATAGCAGTGGCACCCCATGCCCAAATGATTTTTTCCTGTAGTTCGGATGTCGCTATACCCAAATATTCCTTGGTGAGGAGATTACACCATGGATAAAAGCATTATGTATGTACAGCTGGAACCTAAGTATATTACCGATTTAAATAGGATATTTGAAGGTTACGAGTACCTGGCTTTAGTTAGTACAGTGGATAACAAAAAAGCCATTGTTAAGCTCAGAGGTACCCCTGATACTAGGCCTGAAATGGAAAAAGTAGTGGCACATTTGCCCTTTCCGTCGAAAATTTTAACAGATTTTGCAGAATAATATAGGCAAATTAGCTAAAATATGCTAAAATATTTTAGTAATTTTCTTATTAGGAGGTTTGTATGGCTAGACTTACTAAACTAAGATCATTACTCAAAGCAGAAAAACTTGATGGGATTTTTGTTAAAGGTGATACATCACTTAGATATTTTACCGGCTTTACCGGTGGAGAAAGCTTGCTTTATGTTGATAAAGAACAAGCTGTCATCATTACTGATTCCAGATATATCCTGCAAGCTCAAACGCAAGCACCTAGTTGTACCATTGTGCAGCACACTCAAGGCTTTTGGCCGGAAGTTGCTAAACTAAAAGTGGGAACCAACCTGGGCTTGGATGGAGATTATTTCTCCTACACCGAGCAGGTTGCTTTAGCAGCAGTTTTACCTCAAGCAACCTGGAAAAACTTAATTCTTTCCAAGCTGCGACAAGTAAAGACACAGGAAGAAATTGCTTTGATTCAAAAAGCCGTGGACATTTCCGATCAGGCTTTTGCTCAACTGCTGCCTAATATCAAGGCAGGCAGAAGAGAGTGTGACCTGGCAGCAGAGCTAGAGTATTACATGAGACTGCTGGGCTCAGAGAAGACATCTTTTACCACTATTGTGGCTTCAGGCACCCGCGGTGCTTTGCCTCATGGTGTGGCATCAGATAAAAGAATTCAACTTGGCGAATTAGTTACCTTTGATTTTGGCGCCACTTACCATGGCTATTGTTCTGATATAACCAGAACGGTATGCATTGGTGAAGCAGATACTTGGCAAAGAGAAATCTACAGTATTGTTTTGGAAGCTAATTTCTTAGGCGAAAAAATTGCTAAGCCCGGTGTTTCGGGTTTTGCCGTGGACAAAAGAGTACGTGACTTCATAGCTCACAAGGGTTATGGCGCTTATTTTGGACATGGTCTGGGACATGGCGTAGGCATGGATATTCATGAATATCCTACAGTGAATTCCAGAAACAAAGAACCTTTACCGGTTAATGCCATAGTTACCATTGAACCTGGTATCTATTTACCGAATAAAGGCGGTTTACGTATTGAAGATACTGTACTCATTACTGAGACAGGCTGTCAGCGTTTAACGAACGCTCCTAAGGAGCTCTTAGAATTATAGCAAGAACTATAAAATTTAACGTGGAGGCTTTTTATGATTTCAACAAATGATTTTAGAACTGGTGTAACAGTAACAATTGATGGTGATGCTTGGCAAGTAGTAGAATTCCAACATGTAAAACCCGGTAAAGGCGCTGCTTTCGTACGTGCCAAAATGCGTAACTTGTGCACCGGTGCTGTTGTTGAAAGAACCTTCAACGCTGCAGAACGTATGCCTAAAGCTGTAGTTGACCGTCGTGCTATGCAATATCTCTATCAAAACGGCGATTTATATGTATTCATGGATAATGAAACCTATGAACAATCCGAGCTCAGCAAAGAACAACTGGGCAATGCTATTAACTTCCTGAAAGAAAACATGGAAGCTAAGATCATGGTTTATGAAACTCGTATTTTGGGCGTAGAATTACCTAATACCGTAGAACTGAAAGTACAAGAAACTGAACCCGGTATTAAGGGTGATACTGCTACCGGTGGCAGCAAGAATGCTACTTTGGAAACCGGCTATGTAGTAAAAGTTCCTCTGTTCATTAACGAAGGCGACGTGCTTCGCATTGATACCAGAAGTGGCGAATACATCGAAAGAGCTTAACATCTAAAAGACCTTCTTTACAGAAGGTCTTTTGTTTTAGAAGAAATAAATAAGGCTTCGCCGTGTATTGCTTCACCGACTTGTTTTTCTTCGCCTGCATGTAGAAATGCTTAATGTTTACTTTTATCGGCAGGACTCGAAAGATGTCGGTTCAGCAAAAGCACCGCTCGCCTTAAAAGATTTGCAAAAGGCGAGCCATTTTGTAAGAAGGGAAAATTCTCAATGAAAACGGTATATTTGATTAGACATGGCGAAACAGATTTTAATAGCCAGCATAAATTACAAGGCAAAGAAAACACTCTGCTTAATGCCCTAGGCTTAGAGCAGGCTCAACGTTTGGCTCAACGCTTAAAGGACGTGAACTTGGCCCAAATCTTCACCAGCAACTTAACCCGCACGAAACAAACAGCGCAACCCCTGGCAGCCGCAAAAGGCTTGCCAATCATAGAAGTGCCGGCCTTGCAGGAAATGAGCTTTGGTATTTGGGAAAGCGTTCCCTTTGAAGAAATCAAAGCAAATTATCCAAAGGAATTGGACCTGTTTTTCAATCATCCCACTGATTTTAAGCTGGCAGGCGCAGAAACTTTTCAGGCTGCCCAAAAAAGAGGCTGGGAAGCCGTAAAAAAAATAATTGACCAGCAAGAAGACGAAACAGCCATTGCCATCATTTCCCACGGCGGACTGCTTAGAACAGTGTTTTGCGCTATGCTGGACATGGATTTGAATGCACTGTGGAAAATTAATTTGTACAATACCGCAGTTTCCTGTATTTACGAACAAAAACCAGGAAAATACTTTCTAAAGTATATTAATAATGTTGATAAATTGTAATTCAAGTTATGAATGTTTTAAATAATTTGACTTTCATGTAGTTAGCAAGTTATTATGAAGTGGGGACTTCGGAGGAGACAATGAGAAAAGGAGTGGACTACATGAAAGAAGACAAGACATTAACCTGTAACGATTGTGGCAAAAATTTTATTTTTTCCGCCTCAGAGCAAGAGTTCTACGAAGAAAAGGGGTTCCAGAACGAACCTAAGCGTTGCCCTGACTGTAGGGCTGTCAGAAAACAGAAGCTAAATGGCACCAAAGAAATGCATGAAGCTGTCTGCGCTAACTGTGGTAAGGAAACGCAAGTTCCTTTCCGTCCTTCCATGGACAGACCGGTTTATTGCAGAGAGTGTTATAATCAAATGAAAGACGAAGGCAAAATTTAAGGAAGTATAAACCGACTACAGCATTTGTGGTCGGTTTTTCTGTTCTTTTCTGACATTTTTTGCTATAATAAGAAAGAATTAGACTTAAACACAGGGGAGAGATAGTTATTTTAGAATTTAAAGAGATTGCACTAGAAGATAAACCGATTTTTGACCAATATTTTCAAAATGGTAATTATCATGCTTCAGAAGCCTGTTTTGGAACACTCTTTATTTGGAGAGGCTGTTATAAAACATCCTGGCTTATCGCTCACGGTGCTTTGATCATAAAAGTTACTGTAAATGATTTTACCTTTGTTATGCCGGCCTTTGGCGGCGTCAGCGGAGATTTGGAACAAGTTTTAACCAGCTTAAGAGAGTATTTTAAAGGGCAACCCTTTGAAATACATGGCTTATATAAAGAAACGCTGGAAAGATTTAAAACCTATTTGCCGGAACTTACCGATTTTGTCCCAGATCGTGATAATTGGGACTATGTTTACCTACGAGAAAAACTAGCCACCTTGTCAGGCCGTAAATATCACGGCAAAAAGAATCACGTAAATGCTTTCCTTAAGGAATATCCTGATTACGTTTACGAACCCATTACACCGGCCAACGCACAGGAATGCATAGAATACGGTCAAAAGTGGTGCGAGAGACGTGCCGAAACTGACAGTAGCATTAATTGCGAATACTGTGCTATTAAGCAAGCTCTCAACAATATGGAGGCCCTTAAAATTAAAGGTGGCCTGATTCGTATTAATGGTCAGCTGGAAGCCTTTAGCTTTGGTGAACAAATAAATAAGGAAACTGCTGTTGTTCACGTAGAAAAAGCTGACCCTAATATCCGCGGCTTGTATACCGTTATTAACATGCTCTTTGCCCAGAATGTTTTCCCAGATGTTACTTATTTGAACAGGGAAGAGGACATGGGTAAGGAAGGATTGAGGACTGCTAAGGAGTCCTATCATCCGGAATTCATGGTAGAAAAATATAATATCGTTGTGAAATAAGAGGAGCACTTATGGATTGTCGCTTAATCAATCAGGAAACAATTAAACAAGTGGCTGACTTGTGGGACTGCTGTTTTGAGAAAAAAGACAGCAAGTTCTTCCAATGGTATTTTCAGGAATATGTTTTAAAGCACAATAAAATCGTAGGTGGTTTTGAGAACCAAAAGCTTACTACCATGGTTCATCTTAACCCCTATGTGCTTAATTTACACGGCCATAATTTAAAAGTTAAATATTTAGTAGGAGTAGCTACCGATCCCGTGGCCAGAGGCCAGCATAAAATGGGTGAATTGTTAGCTACTACTTTTAATTTACTCAGGGCTGCCGGTAACAAAGTGGCTCTCTTAGAACCTATTAATGCCGGCATTTATTTGCCCTATGGTTTTGCCTATACTTTCTTTAGATTAAAATATGCCATGCCTTTGGCAGGACTCACCATTCCCTATGTAGATTTTGATCTACAGATAGAACGTGTGCAAACCTCTCAGGCAGAGAATTTGCTTGCCCCAATTTATCAACAAGTAATGACCAGGTATGACAGCTATATTGTCAGAGACAGCTTTAACTGGCAAGCTTTGCTTCAGGTAGCCCAGCAGGAAGATGTTACTACCGTTGTAGTTAAAGAAGGACCCACGGTACTTGGTTACCTGCTGTATCGTACGGAAGGCGAGCAGGTCATAGTGCAGGAGCTGCTGGCAGTTAGTGATGCAGCCCAAAGAAGACTGCTGGCTTATTTGAAAGCCTTAAACAATACCTTCAAGACCTTAGAGTGGTTAAGCACTCCTGACGATTTGACTTATCTGTATTTTAAAGATCAGGACTATGCTCCTAAGGTAGAGCCTTTTATGATGGCTAGGGTCATTAACGCAGGTAAGATTTTAGAAGAATTAACTGTTCCTGTAGAATATCAAGGTCAGGAACTAATTGTTTACCTAAAAGATGATTTCATGAATCTTAACAATCTTTATACTAAAGTTGTTTTCACTAAAGATGGCGTGGAACTAAGGGATACCTTAAAAGAACCTAACGTGACCATGGACATCAGTACTTTTACCCAGCTGTATTTTGGTACCTACGATGCTAGGCAGCTCTACCAACAAGGTAGAATCCTGGCAGAAGATACCAAGCACATAACTATGTTAGCAAAACTGTTTCCCAGGGGAAATAATTTCATTAACGAATATTTTTAATGCGGAGGCGACCATGAAAGTGGAAATCAGAAGAATTTTTGTAGAAAAGAAAAAGGAATACGCAGTTGAGGCAAATGGTTTGCTGTCAGACTTGAAACACACCTTAGGCCTGAAAAACCTTACCGGTGTAAGAATTGTAAACCGTTATGACCTAACAGGTATTAGCGATGAGGATTATGCCGCTGCCAAACAGGTAGTGCTGGCTGAACCGCCTCTGGATAAAACCTATGAGGAAGATTTAAAAATCCCTGCTAACGCTACTGCTTTTGTGGTAGAGCTGTTACCTGGTCAATATGACCAAAGAGAAGATTTTGCTGAACAATGCATTCAGTTGATTTCTCAAAAAGACCGCCCTGTGGTTGCCGCTGCCAAAGTATATATTTTAACAGGTAAGCTTACTCCCAAAGATGTGGCTAAGATTAAAAAATATTGCATTAACCCTGTAGAAGCACAGGAAGCTTCTTTGGCTAAACCAGATACCTTAGAGGCTGAACTGGAACAACCGGCACCTGTTGCCATTGTTGCAGGCTTTGATAAATTCAGCGCTAAGGAATTAGAAAAATTCAGAACTAGCCAAGGCTTGGCTATGAGTGCTGAAGATTTAGTCTTTGTACAGAAATATTTCAAAAAAGAAAAACGTGATCCGTCTATTACAGAAATTAAAGTACTGGATACTTACTGGTCAGACCATTGCCGTCATACCACCTTTGAAACCAAGTTGAACAAGGTGACTATTGCTGACAGTGTATTTACTGAACCGGTTAAGGAAGCTTATGAAGTATATAAGAAGGACAGACAATTTGTGTATGGCAAAGGCAGCAAGCGACCTGTTACTTTGATGGACATGGCTGTGCTGGCTACCAAGAAGCTGAAGAAGCAAGGTAAGATTCCCGATTTAGATGCTTCCGAAGAAATCAATGCCTGCAGTATTGTTGTACCTATTAAAAATAATAGAAAAACAGAAGACTGGCTGGTTATGTATAAAAACGAAACTCATAACCATCCTACTGAAATAGAACCCTTCGGTGGTGCTGCTACCTGCTTGGGTGGTGCTATCAGAGATCCCTTGTCCGGACGCAGCTATGTATACCAGGCTATGAGAGTTACCGGTGCAGCTGATCCCAGAACTCCTTATGAAGATACCTTGCCAGGTAAGTTGCCCCAAAGAAAACTTACTCTTGGTGCTGCTGCAGGTTATAGCTCCTATGGTAACCAAATTGGTTTGGCTACCGGTAGCGTAGAAGAATACTACCATGAAAAATTCGTAGCTAAACGTATGGAAATTGGTGCCGTAATCGGTGCCGCTCCCAAAGCTGCCGTAGTGCGGGAAAGACCTGCTGCCGGTGATATCATCGTCTTGTTAGGCGGACGTACAGGCCGTGATGGTATGGGCGGTGCTACAGGCTCATCCAAGGAACATACTGAGAAGTCCCTGGCTACCTGCGGTGCAGAAGTACAAAAAGGTAATCCTCCTACCGAAAGAAAAATTCAAAGATTATTCCGTGATCAAAACGTTACCAGATTAATTAAACGTTGTAATGATTTCGGAGCCGGTGGTGTTTCCGTAGCAATCGGCGAATTAGCACCAGGCCTTGTCATCAACCTGGATAAGGTTCCCAAGAAATATGAAGGCTTAGACGGTACCGAGCTTGCTATCAGCGAATCTCAGGAGCGTATGGCTGTAGTTATTGCCGCTGCTGATTTAGATAAATTCATGGCTGCTGCGGACAGAGAAAACCTGGAAGCTACTGTTGTAGCTGAAGTTACTACTGATCCCAGACTGGTGATGTACTGGCGTGGCGAGAAAATTGTTGACTTGTCCAGAGCCTTTTTGGATACCAATGGTGTGCAACAAATTACCAATGTAATAGTTGATAAAATTACCAAATCTTCACCCTTTAACAAGGTACCTGCCGAAGTACAAAAGAGTAAGACCTTGAAGGAAGCTTGGCTCAGCAACCTGGCCAGATTAAATGTCTGCAGCGAGAAGGGCCTAAGCGAACGCTTTGATAGCACCATCGGCAGAGCTACAGTGCTGATGCCCTTTGGTGGCAAGCGTCAGTTAACACCGACGGAAGGAATGGCTGCCAGACTGCCGGTACCTAACGGCAAGACTACTGCTACTTCTGTCATGGCTTCCGGCTACAATCCCTATGTAGCTTGCTGGAGTCCATATCATGGCGCTATGTATGCCGTAGTTGAATCTATGTGCAGAGCAGTTGCCATTGGCGCAAATCCTGATAACATGCGTTTAACCTTGCAGGAATATTTCCCCAAGCTGCATACCGAAAGCAACTGGGGTCAACCTTTTAGTGCACTGTTAGGCGCTTATAAAGCCTTAACTGCTTTAGAAGTTCCTGCTTTGGGTGGTAAAGATAGTATGTCCGGTACCTTTATGAAATTAGGCGTACCGCCTACCTTGGTTTCCTTTGCCGTAAACGTAACAGAGGGCAAGAATGTTATTTCTAATGAATTTAAACAAGCAGGGGACAAGGTTATTTTCCTGGCTGCTCCCTGTGATGAAAGAGAAGTAATTGATTTCCCTGTGCTGCGCACTAACTTAAGAGCTATTCATGCCGCTATTAGTAAGGGCAAGGTAGTTTCTGCCGGTGTTGTTAAGGAAGGCGGTATTGCCGCAGGTATTTCCGTAATGAGCTTAGGCAATTACTTAGGCTTCTCCTTTGTAAAACCTTTCCCTCACGAAGAAAGCCTCTTTACCTTACAGCCTAACGGGTTCCTGTTGGAAATGGCACCCGGTGCAGATCCAGAAAAGGTATTTAAGGATATTGATTTCATTACCTTAGGTAATGTTACAGCTGAACCTGAGATTGTGATTAATAAAACTAAGCTGGCTCTTAAGGATGTAGAGAAGGCTTATACAGAAACCTTAGCTACCATTTTCCCGGCTAAGACAGGCAAGATTGCCTCCAAGCCTCTTATTACCAAGCTCTATAAATCTAAGCTGCCGCTTACAGCACCCTTTACTGTGGCTAAGCCTAAAGTATTCATTCCTGTTTTCCCTGGCATTAACTGCGAATACGATTCTGCAGCAGCCTTTGAAGCAGCAGGTGCAAAGAGCGATATTTTCGTAGTACGCAATTTAACTCCTCAAGCTATTAGCGAGTCTGTTGATGTAATGGTTAAGAAACTTCATCAATCCCAGATTCTTATGTTGCCCGGTGGTTTCAGTGCCGGTGATGAACCGGATGGCAGCGGTAAGTTTATTGCTACCATGTTTAGAAACCCCAGACTGGCTGAAGCTGTACAGGAACTCTTGGAGAAACAAGATGGCTTGATTCTCGGTATTTGCAATGGCTTCCAGGCTTTGATTAAGTTAGGACTTGTTCCTTATGGCGAAATCAGAACCGCCACTGCCATTTCTCCTACCTTAACCTACAACCGTATTGGACGCCACGTTTCTCAAATGGTCATGACCAGAGTTGTTTCCAACAAATCTCCGTGGTTGGCTTTAACAGAACCCGGTGAGGAATACGCCATTGCCGTATCGCACGGCGAAGGTCGTTTCGTTGCCAGTGAGGAAGAAGTAAAGAAACTCTTTGCTCATGGTCAGGTCGCTACTCAATATGTAGATTTAGAGGGTAAGCCCACCATGGAAAGTCCCTTTAACCCGAATGGTTCCTGCCAGGCAATTGAAGGCATTACCAGTCCTGATGGCAGAGTATTTGGTAAGATGGGACACTCTGAACGTTTTACCGATGGACTAATGAAGAACATTTACGGCAATAAATATCAACCAATTTTTGCTGCAGGTGTGAAGTACTTTAAATAATAATGGGGGAGCTTGCGAATTATCTTTGCAAGCTCCTTTCTGTTAGGAGATACTATGAAACTAGAATTGATGAAGGAATATGCAGGTTTTAAAGTAAATAACATAACACCATTGCCTGATATTAATGCTACCGCTTATCAAATGGAGCATGAATATAGCGGGGCTAAGCTGCTTTATTTAGACACAACTGATGATAACAAGGTCTTTACCATTGGTTTTCCTACTCCCAGCCAGGATGATACAGGTGTAGCTCATATCACGGAGCATTCTGTGCTGTGCGGTTCCAGAAAATACCATCTGAAGGAGCCCTTTGTAGAATTAGTAAAAGGTTCCTTAAACACCTTCTTAAATGCCATGACCTACAGCGACAAAACCGTTTACCCTGTAGCCAGCAGAAATGACAAGGACTTTCATAATTTAATGGATGTTTATTTAGATGCAGTTTTTTATCCTTTGATTTATGACAATCCTTTTACCTTAGCTCAGGAAGGCTGGCATTATGAGCTGAATAAGCCCACAGATGACCTAACCTATAACGGCGTAGTATATAACGAAATGAAAGGCGCTTATTCTACTGCTGATACGGTGGAGGAGAATGAAGTAAACAAAGCCTTGTTTCCTGATTCGACTTACCGTTTTGAATCAGGTGGTTATCCCGATGCCATTCCTACCTTAACTCAAGAGATGTTTACCAACTTCCACAAAACTCACTATAGTCCGGAAAACTCTTTCATTTATTTGTATGGTGATATGGATATTCTGGCAACCTTGGCATATATGGACAAGGAATATTTAAGCAAATTTCCTAAAACTGGGAAAATTCATTTTCAGGTGCCTTTGCAGGAAGCCTTTATGAAAACCAAGGAGATAGAGGCTACTTATCCTATTCCTGCCGGCGATAGTACTGACCACAAAACCTATTTGTCCATGAATATAGTAACATCCACTGCTTTGGATACCAAACGGATTAGTGGCTTGCGCCTTTTAAACACCGTGCTATTAGATGGCAACGATGCTCCCTTGCGGCTGGCGTTAGTCAAAGCAGGTATTGGCAGTGATATCAGTGGTTCTTTTTCTTCTTCTTTGCTGCAACCAATTTTTTCTATTAGGGCAAGCGGTGCAGAAGGTAAGGACTTAGATAAATTTGTGAAAGTAATTTACGGTACCTTGCAAGAAATATCCAGGCAGGGCATTGATAAAAAACTTTTAACTGCCCAATTGAATGCTGCGGAGTTTAAGCTGAGAGAAGCTGATTTCGGCTTATATCCCAAAGGCTTGATTTATGGACTAAGCTGCTATGATACTTGGCTGTATGGTGGAGATCCCTTAGTCAGCCTGAGATTTACAGAACTGATGGATTATATGAGAAAGAAAATTGATACCACTTATTTTGAGCATCTTATTGAAACCCAGCTTTTGGATAATACCCATAAGGTATTACTGACTTTAAGACCTGAGCCTGGTAAGGAAGAGAAGAAGGCAGAGCAGGATGCTGCTGCCATGGCTAAAATTAAGGCAAGCTTCACTGCTGAACAAATCAACAAGTATAGTGACTTAACCAACCAGTTACATGCTCGTCAGCAGGCAGAGGATGCACCGGCCGATCTGGCTTCTATTCCTGTTTTGCAGCGGGCGGATATTAAGCGGCAGGTAGAAAAAGAAAATTACACTATTACTCAGGATGGCAAGCGCAATATTCTTTACTTGCCTCAGCCTACCAATAAGATTATTTATGCTACTTGGAAATATGATATTACCGGTATTACGCCTGAGCTAATGCCTTATGCTTATTTCTTTATTGATGTGTTAGGAAAGGTCAATACTAAAGACTTTACCTATCAGGAACTACCTACCTTTACCAATACCTATACAGGTGGCGTGTATTTTGATATTGGCATTAACCAAAGCTACGTTCAACCGGAAGCATATAGCATTAATTTCAAAGCCAAGGCCAAAGTCTTACAATGCAATCTTGCTAAGCTGTTTCAGCTGTTAAGCAATCTGGCTTTAAGCTCTGACTTTACTGATAAGACTAGAATCAAGGAAATTTTAGCTGAGGTGAAAACTGACTGGGATAATAATTTCTTTGCTCGTGGCCAAAGCGTAGCAACAGCCAGATTACATGCTTACTTTTCCAATGCTGCCAAAGTGGAGGAGCAGGATCAGCTAAGCTATTACTTATTCATCAAAGATTTGTGGGATAATTTTGAAGAAAAATTTCCCACTATGCAAGCTAATCTGCAAAAACTAGCTGCCAACTTCTTCCATCAGGATAAGCAGCTGTTTGCCTTCTCTTGTGAGGAAGCAGTAAAGCAAGAGGTTCTTCGGCAGGAAAAGACTTTTACTACCCAATTACCTCATAGTGACTTTGCTGGAAAACCTGCCACTCAATTTCCGAATCTTACCAAAAATGAAGGCATTACTACTTCCGGCAAGGTGCAGTATGTGTTAGCCGGAGGAGATTATAGAAAACATGGCTATTCCTATACAGGAGCCATGAAGGTACTGGAGACTATTTTGCGCTATGGTTATTTATGGACTAAGATCAGAGTGCAGGGTGGTGCCTATGGTGCCAATGCTTTCTTTAGTGTTTTTGGTTTTACCTATTTTTCTTCCTATCGCGATCCTAACCTGGTGGAGTCCTTGGAGGCTTATCGTACTTTGCCTGATTTCTTAGCTAACTTTACTGCTACAGACAGGGAAATGACCAAATATGTCATTGGTACCATAAGTGGAGTTGATATTCCTTTGACTTATTCTTTGCACTTAGATAGAGCAGTGACCATTTATGTAATGGGCTTAACCGAAGAAGATAGACAACTACACAGAGATCAGATACTGGATGTAACTGTAGAGGATATCAGGGCCTTAGCTCCTGTGGTGAAAGCTGTTTTGGATGACAACTATTATTGTGTAGTGGGCAGTCAAAGCAAGGTACAGGAACAAAAAGCTATTTTCTCTTCTATTAAAAATGTTTAGGCCTTGTCTTCAAGTTAAGTTTAAGTGTTATACTAAAACTAAGAGGTGAGTGCTTAGTATGGATCAAAAATCTATGCGTAAACTATTAGAAGATTTGTCCCAAGGAAAAGTTTCCGTGGACAAGGTTCTTCTCCAATTAAAAAAGGCCCCTTTTGAGGACCTGGGTTTTGCCAAGCTGGATTATCACAGAGGACTCAGGCAAGGTGTTCCTGAGGTTATTTATGGGGCAGGGAAGACTACCGGTCAAATTGCCAAGATCATTGCCAACATGCAAAAGAATGGGCAAGAAACGATTTTGCTGACCAGAGTAAAACCTGAGACTGTAAAAACTCTTAGCAAGAAAATCAAGATGGACTACAATGAGCTAGGTAATATTGCCATCATTGGTAAAAAGCCTAAGGCTTCCGGGTTAGGTACCATTGTCATTGCTACCGGTGGTACCAGTGATATGCCTGTGGCAGAGGAAGCAGCTGTTACAGCGGAAGCGCTGGGCAACAAGGTAACTCGTCTTTATGATGTGGGTGTTGCGGGGCTGGAACGTACCTTAAGCAATCTGGATGTAATCATGTCTGCTAGTGTTATCATCGTCTTAGCAGGTATGGAAGGTGCTTTAGCCAGTGTCATCGGTGGCTTGGCAGACTGTCCTGTTATTGCTGTGCCTACCAGCGTAGGCTACGGTGCTTCCTTCAAAGGCTTATCTGCACTACTTAGCATGCTTAACTCTTGTGCCAGCGGTGTCAGTGTAGTAAACATCGACAATGGTTTCGGTGCTGCCTATCAGGCTAGTATGATAAATCATATGGAGCCGGCTTCCTTGCGAACAAGGAGCAAAGCGACGAAGTGAGCAACTGGAACCGGCCCTGTGATAGCTGTCCATGAAGCAAGCTTGAAAAGCGCAGCTGAATGGAAACAGCGAACCACTGGCAAAGAAATAAATACATAATAAAATTAGCTCGCAGTTTATTGCCTCGGAAATCGTGGCGCCTATCGGCTCTTTAATGATTTCCTCTGGCAAGTAAACTGCGAGCTTTTTTATTGCTAACACAAGCGAGCAGTTTTATTTGCCAAAGGGCACCATTACATGACTACAGGTGCCCGTGGCAAAAAAATGCGAGCGCTATAAAACTAAAATGTGTGAAGTTAAAATAGGCGGATAGTTTATTGCCTCGGAAACCGTGGCGCCTAACGGCTCTTTAATGGTTTCCTCTGGCAAGTAAACTATCCGCCTTTGCATTATACTATTCTAATAATTTGTGTATAGCAGGGAAGGGCTCCACAGTACGTTTTAGAATACCATGAAGATAAGCAATGGTAATACCATAATTGGTAATAGGAATATTTTGTGCTACTGCTGTAGCAATGCGATACTTAACTTCTTTTTCGTTGAGCATGCAAGCCCCACAATGCACAATCAACTTGTAAGATGATAAGTCACGAGGAAATTCTGTACCACTGGAAAATTCAAACACAGGCTCTTTGCCTGTGTATTTTTTTATCCAATTAGGCAACTTAACAGTGCCGATGTCATTGCACTGACGATGATGAGTGCAACCCTCTGCAATGAGAATCTTGTCACCATCCTGAATTTTATTCATGGCCTGAGCACCCTTAATAGCAGTAACTAAATCACCCTTGTAGCGAGCAAAGAGAATGGAGAAAGATGTGAGTAAAATATTGGAAGGCGTAACCTTAGCAACCTGCTCAAAAGCCTGACTGTCTGTTACTACCAGCTTTACATGAGAACCAAATTTTTGCAGTGTTTCTGCCAGCTCAGTAGTTTGGACAACCAGAGCAGTAGCCTTGGCTTCCAGAATATCTCTAATGGTTTGCTGTTGAGGAAGAATTAAACGTCCCTTGGGAGCTGCAGAATCAATAGGCACAACTAAGATTACTAAATCCAGAGGCTTTAGCAAATCTCCAATGAGTTTTAGCGTCATATCCTTGTTGGGCACCAAATGAGCAATTCTTTCCTTCAGCTCATTAATCTGAAATTTGGTGGTAGCACTGATCAAAATACTATCGTTGGCATATTCCTCCGGAATTTTAAAATCCGGTGCCTCATCAGCTTTGTTAAATACCAGCAAATAGTTCAGTCTCTTGCTTTTAATTTGCTCCAAGAGAGCCTTATCCTCGTCGGTGACACCGGAAGTGACATCAACGATTACTAAAGCGATATCAGTTTTATTTAGCACCTGATAAGCCTTTTCCACACGCAGCTGACCAAGCTTACCTAAATCATCCAAGCCAGGAGTATCAATAAGCATTACAGGACCTAGAGGCAAAAGCTCCATGGCCTTATAAACAGGATCTGTAGTAGTACCCTTTTGCTCAGAAACAATGGCCAGGTTTTGATTGGTAATGGCATTAATAACGCTGGACTTGCCGGCATTGCGCTTACCAAAGATGCCTATATGGATTCGTTCTGAAGAAGGTGTTTCGTTTAGACCCATGTTAATCACTCCTATGCCCAATTTTTACTATATTTTACCCAGAATAATAGCATAAAATCAAACTACTGTGAAGAAAATAGTCTTTTCAGACAATAAAAGCAGTTAAATTAGCTAAATTTCTCATATTTTTTGAAAATTTCTTGTAACAAGCAAGGGAATATATGGTACAATATCCAATAGTAATGTGTACATATAGTATTGTATAATCTTTTTGTACCATAGGTAGTATTCTTTTAGAAAGGATATGGGGCTTAAAATGACTTTAAGAACATACAAGATTTTGCTTTTGGCAGACCCTGTTGATGTAGAATACAAACATACATTAAAGGCTTTGCAGGAAGCGTTTGCCCAAAATCCTGAATGCCAGATTTTTATTAATACCAAAGTATCTCTCTTTAGTGGTTTCCTTGGTTTCTTCTTTCGCCTGGGCTATAAATTCTTGCAATCATTCATGCCGAATCTCTTTGGTAAATTTTATGTTATGACAGACGAATCACCTAATTTTTTGTGGCTAAGAAATCTGGCCTGCAAATTCGTGGGTGCCTTTCAAGAAGAAAAAATCAAAACACTGCGGCCTGATATCATTATTTCCGCCGGCGTGATTCCTGCCGGTGTTGCCAATAATTATAAAAAAGGCTATCCCAAAGTATTTCTGGCAGAAGTAATTCCCCAATATGCAGTGCACCAATGGTGGTTGTATGAAAGAACCAATCTTTATTTTCTGGCAGGCGAAGATATTAAACCCTTTGCGGAGTTTCAACCCTGGCAAAGAGTTTTTGCTTGTGGTGTTCCTGTTCGTCAGGAATTTAAAGCCAGCTATACCAGAGAATATTTGCGCATGAAGTTTGGCTGGAAAAAAGATGACCGTATCTGCTTAATCATGGACGATATAAACAGACCTTTGCCTGTGGAAGATTTAATGACCTCGGTGGTTAATAACTATGATGCCACCATTAAGTTTATTGCTGTAGAAGGTAAGAACCTTAGTGCAGCCAGAAAGCTGAAGCGCTCTCCTTATGGCGTGAAGGTGTTTGGCTATGTAGATTCTCCTGCGGAGATGATGAACAGTGCCGACTATTTAGTTACCAGGGCCAGAAGCGTCATTGCTGCTGAAGCACTAACCACACCGGCTAAGTACATTGTCTATAATCCTGCGCCGGGCCCAGAAGCAGCCAATGCCCATTATCTGGAAAACCTGGGAGCAGTTAAGATTGCTGTTAATCCCTTTGAAGTAGCTAATAAGATTAAGGAATATGATAGAGCAGACAATATTTTCTTAGGTGCAATGGGTAAACCCTTGTCCGCCGATTATATTGCAGAAGTTGTGCTTAGAGAGTTTGAATAAAAGATAAAAACCTATAACCAAACCAGACCCCTGAAATTTAGGCCAAGGAGGCATAGGCATGGAAAAATATTATTTAGCAGCTTTGTCCCATTATCTGGGCACCGCTGCACCCCAGAAGGCAGCCAAATTGGCTGCCCTTTTTGGTTCAGCCGAGGAGGCTCATAAGATGGGCAAGAATGCGGTACGTTACTTAAATGTACCGGAGGGCTTAAGCAAACATTACCAAAATCAGTATCATGAAGATTTTCCTCACAGCATTGCCAGGTATTGTAAGGATAACAAGGTAACTGTATTAACACGTACTGACCCTGCTTATCCTTTTTTGTTGCAAAATATTTTTGCTCCACCGGCTGTTTTGTATGTTCAAGGACAGCCCTTGGACAATGAACCAAAGCTGGCAATGGTAGGCTCCCGCAAGGCTACAGCCTATGGCCTAAGGGCAGCGGAACTGTTTGCCACTGCCTTGACTCAGCTGGGCGTTACCATTGTTAGCGGAGGAGCCTATGGTATTGATGGTCAGGCTCATAAGGCCGCTTTACAGGCTAAGGGTAAAACCATAGCAGTTTTTGGCGGAGGCCTGGCTAATCTATATCCGGCTAAACATAGCAGGCTCTTTGGCGAAATTAGAGAGCAGGGGACCTTGCTGACAGAATATGCTCCTTGGGTAGAACCCTTAGCCCAACATTTTCCTTTTCGAAACCGTATTATCGTAGGACTTTGCCAAGGTGTTTTACTGGTAGAGGCAGCTCTAAAAAGTGGTACCACCTTAACTGCCAATTTAGCCTTGGAGGAAAACAGGGAAGTGTTTTGCATTCCCGGTAATATCTTTTCTCCCACTAGCCAAGGAACTAATCAGCTCATTAAAGAAGGAGCATGTTTAGTTGCTCAGCCCAGTGATATTCTGGCAGCTTTTCTTTTACCGGGGCTTTCTACCGGGAAAAAACTACCGGAAAACTCCCTTTTCGCGAGTACTCAAGCCACTTTAAGCCCTGCTCAAAAAGCTGTGTATAATATAATTAGAAGTAAAGAAAACATTACTCTGGAAGAATTAGTTCTAAAAGTAGGCTTGACAATCCAGTCAGTTAGCGGTATTTTGATAGAGCTACAATTAATTGGAAAGATAAAACAAGAAACCGGTAACAGATTTCTGGCAATCTGAGGAGGAGCCGTATGACCCAAAGTTTAGTTATTGTGGAATCACCAACTAAATCAAAGACCATTGAGAAATTTTTAGGTAAGAATTTTACCGTAAAGGCTTCTATGGGACATTTACGTGATTTACCTAAGAGTCAATTTGGTGTTGATCTGGAACATGATTTCGAACCTAAATATATAAATATCAGAGGGAAAGGCGATTTAATCAAAGAGTTGCGTTCCCTTGCAAAAAAAGCTGATAAGATTTATCTGGCAACTGACCCTGATCGTGAAGGCGAGGCCATTGCCTGGCATTTAGGCCATATTTTAGGAGTGGACCCCACCAAAAAATGCCGTATAGAATTCCATGAAATCACTTCAAAGGCTGTTAAGGATGCTTTAAAGACTCCTCATGCCATTGATATGGATAAGGTTGATGCCCAACAAACTCGTCGTATCCTGGACCGTATCGTAGGCTATAAGCTGAGCCCCTTGCTGTGGAGAAAAGTACGTAAAGGCTTAAGTGCCGGCCGCGTACAATCCGTAGCTGTAAAAATCATCTGTGACAGACAAAAAGAAATTGATGCTTTTGTGCCGGAGGAATATTGGACAGCAGCTGTTTTGCTCCATGAAACCGGTAAAAATGCTAAATTTCTTGCTGATGTAATTAAAAAAGGCAATGCTAAGCTGGATATTCATAATAAAGCTGAAGCTGAGAAGGTCATGAAAGATTTAGCTGCTGCTTCCTATGAAGTTGCAGATAGCAATGTAAAAGAAAGAATTCGTAAACCCTTGCCACCTTTGACTACCAGCAGCCTGCAACAAGAGGCTGTGAAGAAGCTGAACTTTACCACCAAGAAAACCATGATGGTTGCCCAGCAATTATATGAAGGCGTTAACGTTGGCAGAGCAGGTACCGTTGGCTTGATTACTTATATGAGAACTGACTCTGTGCATTTGGCTGATTCTGCTTTGGCAGAAATTCGTACCTTTATTGGCAAGGAATATGGCGAGGCTTATTTGCCTAAGAGTGCCAATGTTTATTCCAGCCGTAAGAATGCTCAGGAAGCTCATGAAGCTATCAGACCTACCTCTGTACTGAGAGCTCCATCTTCCATTGCCAGTCATTTGTCCAAAGACCAATTAAAGCTTTATACCTTAATTTGGAACAGGACAGTTGGTAGCCAGATGTCCAATGCAGTCAGCGAATTGACTACTCTGGATATTAAAGGTGGTGCATATGCCCTGCGTGCTACCGGCACAGTAATTAAATTTGACGGCTTTTTGAAGCTGGCTGATAAAAAAGAATTATCTGAAGAGAAAACCAAGAAGGTACCTCTCTTGGCTAAGGGAACTGCTCTTAGTCTGAGCAAGGTAGAAGAGGCTGTGCAGCACTTTACTGAACCGCCTGCTTACTTTACTGAAGCAACCTTGGTTAAGGAATTGGAAGACAGAGGCATTGGTCGTCCCAGCACCTATTCTCCCATCATTCAAACTATTCTAGCCCGTGATTATATTGCTAAAGAAGGCAAGAAGTTAATGCCTACTGATTTAGGCGTATTGACCATGGACTTGTTGAATCAGTATTTCAAACAATTCATTGATGTGCCCTTTAGCGCTAAGATGGAAAATGAACTGGATGAAATTGGCGAGCATAAAGCTGATAAGACGCAAGTCTTAAGAGAATTCTACAAGCCTTTCGCAGAAGCCCTGAAAGTGGCTGATAAAGAAATTCCGGTTGTGGAAATGCCTGTTATTGTTACAGACGTAAAATGTGAGAAGTGCGGCAGAATGATGGTTATTAAGGAAGGCCGTCATGGTAAGTTCTTAGCTTGCCCTGGTTTCCCAGAATGCCGTAACACCAAACCTTTGTTGCACAAGATAGGCGTTAAGTGTCCTAAATGTGGCGGAGATATTATTGAACGTCGTAGCAAAACTAGAAGAATCTTCTACGGTTGCTCCAATTATCCTGCCTGCAAATTTACCACCTGGGATAAACCAGTGGATAGTTTCTGTCCTAAATGCAACAGTATCATGCTGGAGCATGTAGATCGTAATGGCAAGAAAACCTTGCATTGCAGTAATGAAGAATGTGAGTTAAGCTCACTGAAAAAGAAGAAATAAATAGAGGAGAAGGCCATGACTATTCATGTCATAGGCGGGGGATTGGCAGGATCAGAAGCTACTTGGCAACTGGTGCAGCGTAATATTCCCGTAACCTTACACGAAATGCGGCCCGGCAAAGAAAGCCCTGCACACAAAACCGAATACTTCGGTGAACTTGTGTGCAGTAACTCTTTACGGGCTAACAATATTGAAAATGCAGTAGGACTTTTAAAAGAAGAAATGCGCAGATTGCATTCCCTGATTATGAGTACTGCTGATGCTACCAGTGTACCGGCAGGTGGTGCTTTGGCGGTGGATAGGGTAACCTTTGCCCAAAATATCACTAAAGCCATTAAGACCCATCCTTTGGTTACCGTAGTAGAAGAGGAAGTTACCGCTTTGGATTTTCCGCCGGAGGATTATGTAATCATTGCTACCGGACCTTTAACTTCCCCGGCCTTAACAGCTACTATCGGTCAGCTGGTTAAACAAGATTATTTTTATTTCTTTGATGCAGCAGCACCGATAGTAACTAAGGAATCAATTGATGAGAACATTGCGTACAAAGCTTCCCGCTATGACAAGGGAGAAGCTGCGTACTATAATTGTCCCATGAACAAGGAAGAATACCTACACTTCTGGCAGGAGTTATGCAATGCCGAATGTGCTGTAGTGAAGGACTTTGAGCAGGGCAATGTTTTTGAAGGCTGTATGCCTATTGAAGAGATGGCTAAGCGGGGTGAGGACACCATGCGCTTTGGTCCCTTGAAACCGGTAGGCCTGCCCGACCCCAGAACAGGTAAGGATCCTTATGCGGTGGTGCAATTAAGACAGGACAACGCCGCAGGAAGCCTTTATAATATCGTTGGCTTCCAAACCCATTTAAAGTGGCCCGAGCAAAAAAGAGTATTTTCTTTGATTCCGGGCCTGGCTAATGCTGAAATTGTCCGCTATGGAGTTATGCATAAGAACTCCTACATTAATTCACCGCTGCTTTTAGATGCTTATTTTAAGCTCCGTGTTAATGACCATATTTACTTTGCCGGCCAGATTACCGGGGTAGAGGGCTATGTAGAATCCTCTGCCGTAGGCCTGATGGTGGGTATAACCCTGGGAGAAAAGCTTAACGGCAAAATCCTACCGCCTTTCCCTGTGGAAACAGCCTTAGGGTCTTTAGGAGCCTATGTAAGCAACAAAGAGGTCAAAAACTTCCAGCCTATGAACATTAACTTTGGTTTAATGCCTCCTTATAAGGCTGAAAAAAGGCTTAATAAAAAAGAAAAAAATGCCAAAATTGCCCAACGTAGTTTGGCTGCTTTAGAGAATTACATTATTAACTTGTAAAAATATTCTGAATATGTTAGGATAAATTATCAAGAATTATACACAATTTGAGGTATATTCATGACTAAGAAAATTTTTTCTGATAATTGGGTGGCAAATTTTCTTAATTATCTCAATGTCGAGAAAAATTATTCCCCGTTAACTTTGAAAAGTTACGCAGGGGATATTGCTCTTTTTGAGGAATTTTTAACGGCTAGAGCCGGTAGTTGTCAGTGGAACAACGTAAGCATTTTAGACATACGTGCTTATCTTGCTCGGCTTAACAACAAACAGGCAGCCCGCAAGTCTATTGCCAGACGCATATCCTCATTAAGGTCCTTTTACAAATATCTCATTAGAGAAAACCTGGTAAAAACTAATCCTTTTGCCAAGGTTCGTACACCAAAGCTGGAGAAGAAGCTTCCGGTATTTCTGGAAGAAGTAGAAATCAATCAGCTACTGGAACAGCCTGATGTTCACGAGGTATTAGGATTAAGGGACAAAGCTATCCTTGAATTTTTGTATGCCACCGGTTGTCGTGTTTCTGAATTAGCAAGCTTAACCTTAGATCGCCTGGATTTAGGTAACCAGTATGTGCTGCTTTTAGGCAAAGGCCATAAAGAGCGCTTGGTGCCTATAGGTCATCCTTGCGTACGTGCCTTGGATGCATATCTTGCTCAAACACGTGTTGCTTTGATGCAGAAGTATAAGGTTCAGGAACACCAACATATTTTTATTAACAGTAGGGGAACACCACTGACAGATCGCAGTGTAAGACGTATTTTAGAAAAGTACATCAACCAAATGTCCTTGCAAAAGCACATCAGCCCTCACTCTATTAGGCATACTTTTGCAACACATTTATTGGAACATGGTGCAGACTTACGTTCTGTACAAGAATTATTGGGACATGCTAGTTTATCTACTACGCAAATTTATACTCATGTAACTACAGAAAGAATTGCCAAAATGTATGAGAAACATCATCCCAGAGCTTAGGTTAGGAGGAATTTACAAATGCTTGCTTTATTAGAAAAAACTAGAGCCATTAACAAATTATTACAAAATTCTGAGGTACTTAGCTACAAGAAAATGGCCGGAGTCCTTAAGGATGTCATTAAATCCAATATTTATATTGTTTCCACTTCCGGTAAGGTTCTAGGCTATTCCATTCTGGATGGCTTCGAATGTGAAATCATGATTAAGAAGGTTTTGGAAGTTGGAGCTTTTCCTGAAGCTTATGTTAAATGGCTGGATGAAATCAAAGAAACTTCTTCTAACTATCGCTTAGTTAAAAACATGTGTGCCTTTTCCGAAGGAACACGTTGCTTGTTTGAAAATAAATTTACCACTGTTGTGCCTGTGTTTGGTAATGGCGTTCGCCTGGGCACTTTGATTTTAGGTAAATTCAAAAAAGAATATGTAGATACCGATTTACTCTTAGCCGAATATGCAGCTACTGTAATCGGTGTGCAACTATTACATGATAAAGCAATTGATATCGAAGCGGCTTCCAGAAAGAAAGCCATGGTGCAAATTGCTTTCTCTAATTTGTCCTATTCTGAATTAGAAGCCATTGCAGAAATTCTTAAAGCTCTACCCGGTGAGGAAGGTCTTTTGGTAGCCAGCAAGATTGCCGATCGTGCCGGTATCACCAGAAGCGTTATTGTTAACGCCCTGAGAAAATTTGAAAGTGCCGGTGTTCTGGAAACAGAATCACTTGGCATGAAGGGAACCTATGTACGTATTCTCAATGAGTACCTAAGAGAAGGCCTACAAGATTACAAAAAATAAATAGACACCGAGGTCAATCTGCTCAGGCACCTTGACCTTTTTGTTCGTAGATGAAGGAGCTTAAAAAGCTATGTTTGGTTCTGTTTCTGATATGCTTTTTCGCATCCCGGCCTTATTATTGGCTTTAACCATACATGAATATGCCCATGGGGCAGTGTCCTATAGTCTGGGAGATCCTACTCCTCAGATACAAGGCAGACTGACCATGAATCCGCTTGCCCATTTGGATATAATGGGTACCATCATGTTGATAGTGGTTGGCTTTGGCTGGGCTAAACCTGTCATGATTGATCCTCGTTATTATAGACATCCCCGTATTGATACCATGAAGGTTTCTTTTGCCGGGCCCGGTGCCAATTTGGTGCTGTGCTTTATTGCAGCCCTTCTCTTGGTGCTTATGTCTAAGATGAACATGCTGACAGGTAATGTTTTAAAATTCTTACAGTCTTTAATGATTTATAATGTGTATTTTGCTTTTTTCAATTTGCTGCCTATTCCACCTTTGGATGGTTCCAAGATTTTAATGGAATTATTACCCAGTGCAACGGCTTACAAATATGAGTCCATTGTTGGGCAATATAGCATGTATATTTTAATTGCATTGTGCTTAACCGGTTTGGTAAGTACGATTATCGTTCCTTTTGCTAATATTTATCTGAACTTTGTTCAGATGATAATTTCACTATTCATATGAAGAGAGGTATTTAAATAATGAAAGAGAGAATCTTTAGCGGTATGCAGCCTTCCGGTCGTTTTCATTTAGGCAACTATATGGGAGCACTGGAAAATTGGGTTAGATTACAAAATGATTATGAGTGCTTTTTCTCTATTGTAGATTTGCATTCATTAACTTCTTCCTATGCGGATACTTCTCAATTACAAGAAAACATTAAACAAATGGCTATTGACTGGCTAAGTGCCGGCTTAGACCCGGAGAAGAATGTTATCTTCGTTCAATCTCATGTTAAGGAGCATGCTGAGCTCTGTCTCTTGTTAGGTATGTCTACACCTTTGTCCTGGTTGGAGAGAGTACCTAGCTTCAAGGATAAGATTCAACAACTCAGTGAGCAAGGCAAGGATTTAAAGACCTATGGCTTCTTAGGTTATCCTGTACTGATGGCTGCAGATATCATGCTGTATAAAGCTACCAGAGTACCTGTAGGCGAGGACCAGGCAGCTCATCTGGAATTAACTAGGGAAATGGTACGTCGTTTTAACAGTCTCTACCATGTGAACTTGTTCCCAGAGCCTCAAGCAGTATATTCCAAATCCAAGGTTTTGCCTGGCATTGATGGACGTAAGATGAGTAAGTCCTATGGCAATACCATTCCTTTTGGTGCATCTCCTGAGGAATTGCAGGCTAGAATTAACATGATGATTACCGATCCTAAACGTATCCGTAAAACTGATAAGGGTAATCCTGATGTGTGCATTGTGTATACTTTCCAAAAAGTTTTTAACGAAGCAGAAGCTCCTCAAATTGAAGCTCAATGCCGTGCAGGTGAAATTGGCTGCGTAAAATGCAAGAAGTGCTTGGGCGAGAAAATGAATGCTCTGTTGGCTGATATTCATCTGCGCAGACAAGAGCTGGAGAAGAAACCGGATTACATTAAAGAAGTACTGGACAATGGCGCCAAGAAGGCTCAAGCTGTTGCCAGTGCCAACATGGCTGAAATCAAGAAGGCTATGAATATTTACTAAGAATTGAGTAACTATGGATACATATAAAATTAGAGTACAGGATTTTGAAGGTCCGTTAGACCTTCTTATCCAGCTTATTGAAAAAGATAAAATTGATATTTACGATATTCCTATTGTGTCTATTACGGAGCAATATATTTCCTACATCAATGACATGAAGGAATACAACCTGGACATTGCCAGTGAATTCTTATTGATGGCAGCCATCTTATTACAGATTAAATCTAAGATGCTGTTGCCTAAGATGCCTTCTGAAAACGAGGAAGAGGAAGTTGATCCTCGTCAGATGCTGGTAGAAATGCTGGTTGAATATCGCAAGGTTAAAGCACGGTCCATTAAGATGCGTGAGGCCATGGATACTGCAGCATATAGTTTTACCCGCAAGCCTATGCCCATACCTAATGTGCGCCGTCGACTTAAGCCTATGAGCCTGGACGATTTGCTTACCGCTGTAGCAGCTTTGGTAAGCGATGAAGACATTAGCACCCAAATCATTGCACGTCAGGAATTCCATGTTCACGATAAAATGAACGAAATACTGGACTTGTTAGGGACGCATAATAACGCTATTGCCTTTACCCAGGCCTTAGACATTGCTAATAACCGCAGCGAAAAAATTGCTGCTTTCTTAGCTGTTTTGGAATTGTTACGTTTAAAGAAAATAAGCATTCGTCAAAAAGAAGCTTATGCTCCTATTTACTTATTCTTGCGAGAGGATAATTTATCATGATTGAAACACATTTGTTAGGACATTTAGAAGCACTGCTCTTTGCTGCCGGAGAACCAATGCCGCTGGATAAAATCGGTGCTGTCTTGGAGTTAAATGAGGCAGAGACTGCCGAGCTGGTGGAAGCCTTAAAAACTTCCTATGCCGGTGAAGCCAGAGGACTGCGCATCCGTAAGGTAGCAGGTGGCATTCAATTGACCACTAAGCCAGAGCTTTTTACCACCATTCAAAAATTAGTAGCTCAACAAGAAATAAAATTATCCAATGCAGCCATGGAAACTCTGGCTATCATTGCCTTTAAGCAACCCGTTACCAGAAGCGAGATGGAAGCTATTAGAGGCGTTAAGGTAGATGGGGTAGTAAACACCTTGCTGGATTTAGGGCTTATTGCCGAAGCAGGCAGGAAAGATGTTATAGGTCGTCCTATTTTGTATGGTACTACGGATTTGTTCCTGGTTACCTTTGGACTAGATTCCTTACATGACCTGCCGGAAATTCCTGAAGAAATTCTTTCTGCTAAAACAGAAGAGGTGCAAGAAGGAGTTTTGTTCAATGGTGATGGTGAAATATTATCATCGGATACTGAGACAAAACAGGAAGTTACAGAAACTACAGATCCAGCTTCATCTCCAACAGAAGCAACAGAAGCAGTTGCTCCTGTAGAGACACAGGCAACAGTTGATGCACAAGAAAAAATTGATACTCAAGAGACAACTGATTTAACCGGCCCAGCCGAAGACACTGAAGAAAAAAACAAGAAAGAAAACCAGCCGGAATCGTAAGATTCCGGTGTTTTTAGGAGAACTTATGGAAGAAAAAGAAGAAAAATTAGAAAGACTACAAAAGGTTATGGCCGCTTTTGGCATAGCTTCCCGGCGTGAATGTGAAAAAATCATTTTGGCCGGCAGAGTAAAAGTTAATAATAAAGTAGTAACGGAATTAGGTGTGAAGGTTGGCCCTAAGGCTTTTATTACGGTGGATGGCAAAGGTTTAAAACCTGTTAGCTGTAAATATGTTTTGTTGTATAAGCCCCGTGGTGTAGTTACCACCATGAAGGATCCTCAAGGTCGTAAAACCGTAGCTGATATGATAGCCGACATTCCAGAACGTTTGTTCCCGGTTGGTCGTTTGGATTACAGTACCGAAGGCCTTATTTTGCTGACTAATGATGGAGACCTAATGCAACGCATTACACATCCCAGCCATGAAGTAGTCAAGACCTATGAGGTTACCGTAGATGGCTTGGTGCCGGATGAGAAGCTGGACATTCTCCGTTTAGGCGTACCCTTGGAGGATGGTCTTACTGCACCGGCTTTTGTAGAGCTAATAGCTCGTAACAAGACTAAGTCTGCTACAGAATTTACCATGAGCATTCATGAGGGACGGAACCGCCAGATTCGTCGTATGTGCGATTTCATTGGTTATCCGGTTCGTCATTTAAGACGCATTAAGCTGGCCAACTTAACCTTAGATGGTTTGAAAAAAGGTCAGTATAGAGAACTTACAGAAGAAGAATTACAAGCTTTGGAAGAGATAGTGGGGAAACATGAGTAAAGTCATTATCATAGGCGGAGGAGCTGCAGGTCTCCTGGCTGGTTTAGGAGCTCTCAGCACCGGTACCCATACAATAATTTTAGAAAAGATGCCTAAGGTAGGACGCAAGCTGCTGATTACAGGTAAGGGCAGGTGCAACATTACCAATAAGTGTTCCATTCAGGAGCTGATTAGAAACATTCCTGGCAATGGTCGCTTTTTGTATAGCGCCTTTGGTCAGTTTACCAATGAAGACATGATTCAGCTGTTGGAAGACAATGGTTTACCTACTAAGGTGGAACGTGGCAATAGGGTCTTTCCACAAAGCGATAAGGCCATGGATGTAGTAGATACCTTGCGCAAAATTTTCCTAAACGCTAAAGGTGAAATTTTAACAGGTCACAGCGTTACCAAGCTGGAAGTTGTAGAGGATAAAGTGGTAGCAGTTGCCTGTGGCAAGAAGGGTGAGTTTACGGCCGATGCTTTTGTCTTAGCTACAGGAGGTGCAAGCTATCCAGGCACAGGTTCTACCGGAGATGGCTATAAAATGGCCCAGGCTATTGGCCACACCGTTGTGCCCTTAAGACCAGCTTTAGTTCCCTTGGAATGTCCTGTAGAGTATGTAAAGAATTTACAAGGCTTATCTTTAAAAAATGTTACCGCTTCTCTGGTGGTAAATGGTAAAATAGTAGGTAAGGAATTTGGAGAAATGCTCTTTACCCATTTTGGCGTTTCAGGACCTATCATTTTAAGCCTAAGCGAAAAAATGCCACTTAAGGCAGCCGAGACTATTGAACTGGTTATTGATTTAAAACCTGCTTTAGCTGTGGAGCAATTAGATGCCAGGCTGCAAAGAGATTTTAAAGAATTCAGTCGTAAGCATCTGGCTAACGGTTTGGATAAACTGTTGCCCCAAAGTCTTATTCCGGAAATCATTAAGGCCTGCCACTTATCTCCTGAGGAAGAAGTTAATCAAATCACCAAGGAGCAAAGACAGACATTGGTAACTACCTTAAAGAATTTTACCTTGCCTATTACCGGCACCAGACCTTTGGCAGAAGCCATCGTCACCGCCGGAGGCATTAGCTTAAAAGAAGTTAATCCTAAAACCTTGGGCTCTAAGCTATTCACGAATCTTTTTATCGCCGGTGAAGTTTTGGACATTAATGGTTATACCGGTGGTTATAATTTACAAGCTGCTTTTTCCTCCGGTTATGTGGCGGGAGAAAACGCAGGCCTTCTGGCAGAAGGGAAGGAGTAAATCATGAAAAATCTAATTGTTGCTATTGATGGACCGGCCGGTGCAGGTAAAAGTACCATTGCCAAAAAGGTAGCTGAAGCTTTAGGCTACGTTTATCTTGATACCGGTGCTATGTACAGAGCAGTAACCTTAAAGTTCTTGGCAAGCAAGGAACCCTTCAGTACTGAGCTTGTTACTAAGCTGGCCCAAGCAGCAAAAATTACCTTTCAAAGAGACCCCGGTGTTAATCGTGTTTTTTTAGATGGTCAGGAAGTAACCAATGAAATCAGAAGCTTGGAAGTTACTCGTGAGGTTTCTCCCGTGTCTGCTGTTGCAGGTGTGAGAGAAGCTATGGTTAACGCCCAAAGAGAATTGGGCAAGGCCGGTGGAGTTGTGCTGGATGGCAGGGATATTGGTACTGTGGTTTTCCCTAATGCAGATGTAAAAATATTTCTCACTGCCTCAGTGGAAGAAAGAGCGCGCAGGCGTTTTCTGGAACTTAAGGAAAAGGGTATGGCTGTTCAATTAGCTGACCTTACCAAAGATATTGCCCGCCGTGATAAGCTTGATTCTGAGCGTGAGATAGCACCTTTAAAATGTGCAGACAATGCTCATTATTTAGACTCATCTCATATGGATATCCCTACGGTAGTTAATGCTATTTTAAAATTATGTAAAGAGGCCTGATCATGTGGTATCGTTTTGTCCAATTTATTTTTAATATCATATTTACCATTATCTACAGATTTGAAGTCATTGGCAGAGAAAATATTCCTAAGGATGGCCCTGTACTGCTTGCCAGTAACCATGTCAGTCTTTTGGATCCGCCTTTGGTAGGAACAGCTTCTACCAGACCTGTGCATTTTATGGCCAAGGAGGAGTTGTTTACTTTTCCGCTGGGTCCTATTTATAAATCTCTGGGTGCTTTTCCCGTGAAACGAGGAGCTTCCGATCGGCAAGCCATTAAGACTGCCTTAAGTATTTTAAAAAATAATTTGTGCCTAGGAATTTTTCCGGAGGGTACCAGAAGTAAGGATGGTAAACTAGGACCTGCTGAACCTGGCGCTTTAACCTTTGCTTATAAAACAGGAGCAACTGTTATTCCTACAGCCGTGCTTGGTTCTAATCTATCGACACGTAAATCCTTCTGGCCTAAAATCAAAGTGGTTTTTGGTGAACCCTTGTCCTTTAAAGATGAAAAGCTTAACAAAGAGCAAATTGACGAAAAAGGCAGAGAATTAATGCAAAACATAGGAATGTTACTGGAAAAATACAAAATTTGAGGTTTTATTCATGAAAATTATCAGAGCTGATAACTATGGTTTTTGTTATGGCGTAAAAAGAGCAGTGAAGATTGCACAGCAAGCGCCAAAAGGGTATAATAGTAATACTGCCACCTTGGGTGAATTAGTTCATAATCCCAGAGTAGTAGAAAACTTAGCAAAGCAGTCCATTGCCTGCGCCCAAAGTCTAGACAACTTTAGGACCGGGGACGTAGTAATCTTTCGTTCCCACGGTGAAGGGCCTGCAGTTTATGAAGAGGCGAAGGCCAAAGGTTTAACTTTGGTTGATGCTACATGTCCACATGTAAAGAAAGCTCAACAGTCTGCTTTAGAACTGGCCAAGGAAGGCCGCTTCGTCATCATCATTGGCGAGAAGCACCATCCGGAAGTACAAAGTATTTTAGCCTGGGCCGGGCAGAATGCTGTGGTGGTTGAAACGCCGGAGGATATTGCTCTGGTGCCAAGCAAACCTTTTTATGGTGTGGTTAGTCAGACAACTTTTGAACGTCAACGCTTTGAGGAGCTCTTGTCCCTAATCAAGAAGGCTCAGCCCGGTGACTACAAGGTTGTGTTAACTATTTGTACAGCAACAAAAGAGCGACAGGAGGCTGCTGCCAAGCTCGCTAAGGAAGTAGATGTGGTTTTAGTTTTTGGGGGACGTAATAGTGCCAATACCAGACATTTATATGATTTGGTAAAAGCTCTAAATCCCAGATGCTATCATTTAGAACAAGCATCGGAAATCACATTAGCAATGTTAACAAACGCCAAAACTATTGGCATAACCGCAGGTGCTTCAACACCTGAGGAAATTATTGAGGAGGCTGTATCGACTATGGAAACAATGGAAAGTTTATTGGGTGAAAAGGAAAGCATGAAGCTGCATATCGGCATGGTAGCAGAAGGAACTGTGGTAGCTATTACCAACGAGGAGGTAGTAGTTGACTTTGGCTATCAAAGCGAAGGCTCCGTGGCTTTTGACCAATGGATAGTCGGCGGAACCAAAGAAACAGTTGCTCCTACAGTAAAAGTAGGGGATAAGGTTACCCTGAAAGTTATTGCCAGCGAAAACCAAGATGGTTTAGTCGTAATGTCCAGATTGAAAGCTTTGGCTGATGAAGCTTGGACCAAGCTGCCTGAACAAATTGCCGCAAACAAAGTTTTGAAGGTTAAGGGCCTCAAAGCTGTTAAGGGTGGCTTAACTGTTGCTTACCAAACTGTAAGTGGTTTTATTCCTGCATCTCATCTGGATATCAAGAGAGTAGAAAACATTAAAGATTATGAAGGCAAAGAAATGGACGCTGAGGTTTTGGAATGCGTTCCTGAAAAGAAGCGTTTAGTTTTGTCCAGACGTAATCTTTTAAGACAAGAAGCCAACGCTAAGCATGAAGCTTACGAAGCTGATAAGGCTAAGAGACAAGAAGCAAGAGCAGCTGCAGAAGAACAAGCTTTTGCTACTTTACAAGTAGGCAGCACTGTACATGGTACAGTGAAGAGCGTTGTTGATTTCGGTCTGTTCGTAGAAATTGCACCTTACGTACAAGGCTTAGTTCACGTATCTGAATTGTCCTGGGAAAAGGGTGTAAAGCCTGCTGACAAATATAAAGTTGGAGACGAAGTTGATGTGTATGTTAAGGATTTAGATCCTGAAAGAAAACGTATCAGCTTGTCCTTAAAGGCTTTGCAAGAAGATCCTTGGCAAGCCAAAGCAAAAGAAATTAAAGAAGGGGAAATTTTAACAGGAACTGTTACCCGCTTCTTATCCTTCGGCGCCATCGTAAAGCTTCCTAACGGTTTGGAAGGCATGGTTCATGTTTCTGAAATTGCTGACAAACGTGTAGAGAAACCGGAAGATGTTTTAAAGTCTGGCGAAGAAGTTAAAGTAAAAGTTCTCCATGTTGATACTAACGGCAAGAAGATTGCCCTAAGCATTAACAAGGCTAAGGAAGATGCTGAAAAAGCAGAAGTTAGTCAATTCATGGAAGAAAAACCTGCTTTGTCCCAAGACTTGGGCGCTAAGTTAAATGAAACTGCTGCTGCAGAAGAACCTGCAACAGAAAACAAGGCTGAATAAATTTGAGGTGGCAAAATGAAAACCAGGGAAAACCGCAAACACGATCATATTAAATATGCTCTGGCTTTGCCGGACGGTCCTTTGTCCAATGGGTTTTCCCAGGTTCATGTTGTGCCTAATTGTCTGCCGGAAATTAATCTTAGCCAAATTTCTTTAGCTACAGCATTGCCTGGTATTCCTACTTTGGAGCATCCCCTGATCATTAATGCTATGACCGGAGGAGCCCAAGAAGCTGCAGAAATTAATAAGCAACTGGCCCAGGTTGCCAAGAACACTCATAGTGCCATGGCAGTGGGTTCACAGTATGGTTCTTTAAAGAGCAATAATTATCTGGATAGTTTTACTGTGGTTAGGCGGGAAAATCCCCAAGGCATCATCTTTGCCAATGTGAGTCCTTTAGCTTCTGCTGCTGAGGGCCAAAGAGCAGTAGATATGCTGGAAGCACAGGCTCTCCAGATTCATTTGAATGTTGCTCAGGAGCTTGCTATGGAAGAAGGGGAAAGAAGCTTTAGCGGTTTTCTTCAACACATTGAAGAACTGGCCAATAAAGTTTCTGTGCCTGTCATCGTTAAGGAAACAGGTGCCGGCATGGCTGCCAAAGAAATTCGAGCTTTGACCAATGTTGGTGTAAATATTATTGATGTGGGTGGCGCCGGTGGCACCAATTTCATGGCCATCGAAGCAGCCCGCTTCTCTGACACAAATACTGAATTAAGTACCTGGGGACTGCCTACAGCCATTACCTTGTTGGAGGCAGCTAAGGTTATGTCCGCTTCCCAAGGCATCATTGCCACCGGTGGAATTAGGACAGGCCTGGAAATCTTAAAGTCGTTGATTTTAGGAGCCAAGGCTGTTGGTATGGCAGGCAACATTTTAAAGTTTCTAGTTGATGGTGGAGTAGACAACGCTACCGTAGAAGTGCAGAAGCTTCTCCATAATTTGCAGGACTTCATGCTACTTACCGGTGCTAAGTCCATACCACAATTAACTAAGGTACCGATTTATTTTACAGGCGATGTTTTAGCTGCCTGTAATGCTTTAAAAAATAAATAAGTGTTTAAAACATGGCATTAAAACAAATGCTAGTTAAGAAAGAGGAAGTTTATGAGTAAACCCATTGTAGCCATTGTCGGCAGACCTAATGTTGGCAAGTCTACTCTGTTTAATATATTCGCTAATAATCGTATTTCAATCGTAGAAGATACTCCAGGTGTAACCAGAGATAGATTGTATGCTGATGCAGAATGGCTAGATAATGAATTCATGATAGTAGATACCGGCGGTATTGAAATGCAAAGTACCGACGAGATTGCTGTATCTATTCGTCAACAGGCCCAGATTGCCATTAATGAAGCAGATGTCATTCTGTTTGTTTGTGATGCCAGAAGCGGTATCACCATCGAGGATGCAGAAGTTGCCAAGCTGCTGAGACAATCAAAAAAGTCTGTAGTCTTAGCTGTTAATAAAGCAGATTCTCCTCAACAGGATGCTGCTATTTATGAATTCTACAGCTTAGGAATAGGTGAGCCTATTCCTATTTCGGCTGCCAATCATATTAATTTAGGTGACTTATTAGATGCCATTGTAGAACAGTTTCCTACGGAAGCTTCCCCCAATGACGATGATGAAGATATCATCAAGGTTGCCATCATTGGCAGACCTAATGTTGGTAAGTCCTCCATCTTTAATATTTTGGTAGGAGAAACAAGATCCATTGTCAGTGACATTGCCGGAACAACCAGGGATGCCATTGATACTTCTGTTATCAAAGAAGGTCAGCGTTATTTATTCATCGATACAGCCGGCATGCGTAAGAAGGGCAAGATTGATGAGCCTATTGAAAAATACAGCATCATTCGTTCCTTGCGTGCCGTAGACCGTTCTGATGTGGTGCTGGTAGTTATTGATGCTGTGGAAGGCGTTACAGAGCAGGACAAGAAGATTGCCGGGTATGCTCATGAAGCAGGCAAGGGTGCAGTCCTGGTTGTTAACAAGTGGGATTTGTATACCAAAGATAATTCTTCTACCTTACGCTTTACTGAAATGCTGCGTAAGGAATTAATATTCATGCAGTATGCTCAGGTTGCTTTCGTTTCTGCTTTGACTCAGCAACGAATTTCCAAATTGCCGGGCCTGATTAAAGCTGCAGCTGAAGCTAACGCTATGCGTATTTCCACTGCTGTCTTAAACGAAGTAATAACTGATGCGGTTGCTATCAACCCTCCACCTCAGGATAAAGGCAAGAGACTAAAGGTTCTTTATGCCACCCAGGTTAAGGTTAGACCGCCTACCTTTGTAATATTTGTTAATGATCCTGAAATCATGCATTTCTCCTATGAGAGATACTTGGAAAATAAGCTAAGGGAAGCTTTCCTCTTTGAAGGTACACCGTTGCAAATTATCATTAGAGGAAAGAACGAGGACGAATAAGTAAATACCATGGCATCACTTTTGGCAGCGATAATTGGATATCTTTTAGGGTCCATTCCTTGCGGATTGGTATTCGTAAAAATGATCTGCGGTATTGATATACGGGAATATGGCAGCCATAATATCGGCGCCACCAATGTTTTCCGTACCGTAGGAGCTCGTATGGCTTCTTTTGTCCTTTTAGGTGATATGCTCAAAGGCGTACTGGCCATTCTTATCGTTCGTTTCTTCTTCGGCAACAATTTACATTTAGAACTTTTAACAGCTATTTTTGCTTTGCTGGGACATAACTTTTCCCTGTTTCTCCATTTTACAGGAGGACGGGGAGTTGCTACCGGCCTAGGTGTTCTCTTATACTTCATGCCCGATGTCTCCATTTTCATTTTAACGGTTTGGGCAGCTGTTGTTTTCGTTACTAAGTATGTTTCCCTAGCCTCTATCCTGGCTGCTTTCCTAGCGCCTGTTGCGGCTTTCTACAGAGGTTATCCTCTGGAATTGATTCTTTTTGCTTTGGCTGCAGCAGCTTTTGTCATCATTCGTCATAAAGATAATATCGTCCGTTTAATTAATGGTACAGAAAGCAAAATCAAGCAGGGACATTTACCTAGTTCGTCACATAAAGACAAACAAGAGGAAGATTAGTCATGAGAATTTCCGTTATCGGATCAGGTAGTTGGGGAACTGTGCTTTCACAAATTTTAAATGACAATGGTCATGATGTACTGCTATGGTCTAGAACTGCTGCCAAGGCAGAGGCCATGGCAGCTTCTCATTGCAATGCTGACTATTTACCTAATCTGAAGCTAGCTTCTACCATTACAATTTCAAATGATTTGGCTTTAGCAGTTAAACGAGCACAAGTGCTCGTTTTTGTTGTGCCTTCTAAAGCCATGTCTGAGGTAGCTGCACAAGTAGCTAATATTTCTGCTTGCGAGGATAAGGTGCTGCTTTCTTGCACCAAGGGCATTGAACCAATTCATTACCAAACCATGAGCAAAATCTTATCTGCCATTCTGCCAAAGGCCAAGGCTCTTGCCGTCATGAGCGGGCCTAATTTATCAGGAGAAATTGCTTTGCGTCAGCCTAGTGCTACCGTGATAGCTTGCCAGAATTTAGCTGTAGCTGAACTTTTACAAAGTCTTTTCATCAATAAATATTTCAGGCCCTATACCTCTACCGATGTAGTAGGAGTAGAGCTCTGCGGTGCCGTGAAAAACTGCATGGCTTTAGTTGGAGGTATGATGAGTGGTCTTCGTTTTGGCGATAATAGCATGGCTGCCTTAATTACCAGAGGTCTAGCTGAAATAAAACGCTTAGGGCTCAAATTAGGAGCTCAGAACGATACTTTTAATGGTTTGGCAGGCATGGGTGACCTGATTGCCACCTGTGAAAGCTCTCAAAGCAGAAATCATAAAGCCGGAGTTGCTTTGGCTCAAGGTCAAAGCCTGGCTGATATACAAAATAATAGTAAGATGGTCATTGAAGGTATCATGACGACTAAAGCTGTTTATGCGTTGGCCGGACAAAACAGTATTGAAATGCCTATTATAGAGCAGCTTTACCAGGTTTTGTTTAATGATAAAGACGTAAAAGAAGCTTTACAAACTTTGATGAGCAGAACTGGCAAAAAAGAGTAGCATGTTTATTTTTTGTGTGCTATAATGTCTTCTGTACGCAAAGTAATATGTTTGTGGAAAGGACACTAACCATATGGAAAAAAACCAGAAAACGGCATTCTATTTAGTTCGTGACGAGATTTTACCTGAAGCCATTAAAAAGACAATTATGGTTAAGGATATTTTAAAAAGAGGAGAACTTAAAACAGTAAACGAGGCAGTAGCCAAAGTTGGCTTGAGCAGAAGTGCATATTACAAATACAAAGACTATGTATTTCCGTTTTATGATGCCAGCAAAGAAAAAATCATTACCCTGTCCTTGCTGTTAGAGCATAAGGCAGGCGTTTTATCTAAAGTTCTTAATACCATAGCTACCGAATCCGGTAGCATCATGACCATTAACCAAGGCATACCCTTACAGGGTGTAGCCAATACTACCATTTCCATTGAAACAAAATTCTTAACCATCGATTTAGAAGCTTTATTAGATAAAATTAGATTAATTGATGGGGTAAAACGCTTGGAACTTTTAGGCCAAGTTGACTAATGCACTGAGGGGGATAACATGAAAAAAGAAATTAATCTTGGACTATTAGGTTCAGGTACTGTAGGTGGTGGCGTAATATTAGTACTAAAACAAAACGCCGCTGAAATCAGCAAGAGAGTAGGAGTTCCTGTTAAGATTAAGAAAGTTTTTGCTCGTCATCCGGAGAAGGTTAAAGCGCTTGATGCTTCTTTGCCAACAACTGATGATATTAACGATATCATGACTGATCCTGATATCGATATCGTTGTAGAACTAATGGGCAGGGAACATCCTGCCAAGGAATATATTATTGACGCTTTAAAAAATCAAAAGAATGTAGTAACTGCTAACAAGGATGTAGTAGCAAAATATGCTGCTGAAATTTTTCCTGAGGCTGAAAAGTCTAATGTGGACTTTATGTTTGAAGGAGCAGTAGCAGGCGGTATTCCTATTATTCGTCCTTTAAAATGTTGCTTAGCTGCCAACAAGATTAATTCCATCATGGGCATTGTGAATGGTACAACCAATTACATGCTGACCAAGATGTCCAAACAACATATGGACTTTGATGTGGTCTTAAAAGAAGCACAAGCCAAAGGTTATGCAGAGTCTGATCCTACTGCTGATGTCGGTGGCTTAGATGCAGCTCGCAAGTTAGTTATCTTAGCCTCCATTGCTTTTAACACCAGAGTAACCTTAGAAGATATTTCCGTAGAGGGCATCGAAAAAATTAATATCAGAGATATTGAATATGCCCAGGAATTAGGTTATGTGATTAAACTATTGGCCATTGCTAAAAATGATCCCAAGAATGGTATCATCGTCCGGGTACAGCCTACCATGCTGCCGGCAAGTCATCCTCTGGCTACTGTTAATGATGTTTATAATGCTATCTTCGTTAATGGCGATGCAGTAGGAGATACCATGTTCTTTGGCAGAGGCGCAGGTAGAATGCCTACCGCCAGTGCTGTCTGCGGCGATATCATCGATGTATCCCGTAATATTTTATATAATTGCACAGGCAGAATTAGTTCTGCCTGCTTTGAAACCAAGCATATGTGTGCACCGGAAAACATCATGTCTCCCTGTTACATTCGCTTGTTAGTACAGGATAAGCCAGGCGTCTTGGCTGCCATTACTTCTGCCTTTGGTGCCCAGAATGTCAGCTTAAAGAACGTAGTGCAGAAACAAAAAGTAGAAAATCTGGCAGAATTAGTTGTAATTACCTACGCTGTTTCTGAGTTTAATTTACAAATGGCTATTGCTACCCTGAAGGGTTTGCCCGTAGTAGAAAAAGTATCCAATGTAATAAGAGTAGAAGATAATAACCTGGAGTAAACAATGATAAAAAAATCTCAAAAGTCAGTAACTGTACAGGTTCCTGCTACCTCTGCCAATTGTGGACCGGGGTTTGATTCCCTAGGGCTGGCTGTAACCTTATATAATACTTTTACTTATGAGCTGTTACCCAACGAAAAATTAGAGCTTACAGTGGAAGGCGAGGGCGCTAGTTTTATGAAAGCATCCCCTCGAAATTTAGCTTTTCTCTCTTTTTTCAAGCTGTGGAATAAGGTCATGAAAAAAAGGACAGGCCTTAGGATTCACATGAAAAACCAAATCCCCTTATCACGTGGCTTAGGCAGTAGTTCTACTGCCATTGTGGCAGGCTTGCTGGCTGCCAATGCCTTAACCGGCAAGACTTGTTCTAAGGAAGCTTTGATTGCTTTGGCAACAGAGTTGGAAGGTCATCCGGATAATGTGGCTCCTGCTATTTTAGGAGGCTTTACCATTAGCTTTATGCAAGAAGGCAAAGCTCATTCCGTCAGGCTCATGCCGGCAAAGCCTTTTCAATTGATTGCTTTAATTCCTGCCATGCCATTAGCTACCGCGAAAGCAAGAGCAGCGCTACCGGCTAAAGTTCCCATGGAGGATGCTGTATTTTCCATGAGTAGGGCCTCATTGCTAGTGGCTTGCCTCTTAACCGGTAATTTGACAGATTTGCCTTTGGCTTTAGAAGACAAATTACATCAGCCCTATAGATTGCCCTTGATACCGGGTGCAGTGGATGCCATTGCCGCAGCCCGTCAGGCCGGAGCCTTTCAGGGCATTATTTCTGGAGCCGGTTCTACTTTAATGGCCTATGCACCATTGTCTGCTAACGCCACACAAATTGGCGAGGCTATGGTTCAAGCTATGGCTGCTCATAAGATGCAGGCAGAGTATAAAATAGTAAATATTGAAAAAAATGGTGCAAAAATACTGTAAATAACTTGACACATAGCACTGAAAAAAGCTATAATAGCAAAGTGTTCGGGGCGTGGCGCAGTTTGGTAGCGCGCTTCCTTGGGGTGGAAGAGGCCGTGAGTTCGAATCTCACCGCTCCGACCAGATGAACATTAAACACCACAAAGCGTAACTTTGTGGTGTTTTTTTATAATCTAATCTGCTATAATACTAGTGGATTTATTTAATTTAATAAGTTTAATAATCCAACATACGTGTTTATTTGGGAGGACCTTTAATGTCTGATTTACAAGATAAAATAGCCAAGAGGAGAACTTTTGCTATTATTTCACACCCCGATGCGGGTAAAACAACTTTAACCGAAAAACTTTTACTGTATGGTGGCGCAATCCATCTGGCAGGATCAGTTAAATCCAGAAAAGCCAATAAACACGCTGTCTCCGATTGGATGGAAATCGAAAAACAGCGTGGTATTTCTGTTACGTCAAGTGTTTTGCAATTTGATTATGAAGGCTATCGTGTTAACATTTTGGACACTCCTGGTCACCAGGACTTTAGTGAGGACACTTATCGTACCTTGATTGCTGCTGATAGTGCAGTCATGCTTATAGATGCAGCCAAGGGCGTGGAACCACAAACCAAGAAGTTATTCTGGGTTTGCCACAGAAGAAAGCTGCCTATCTTTACCTTTGCCAATAAGCTGGACCGTTATGGCAGAGCTCCCATGGACCTAATGGATGAAATTGAAAAGGTTTTGGGTATTCGTGCTTATCCAATTAATTGGCCTATTGGTATTGACGGTCATTATCTTGGTGTTTATGACAGACTGAAAAAAACTGTTGAGCTGTTTGAGGATGACACCGCACACGGTTCCAAAAAATTAAAATCCACTACCGGCAGCATAGAAGATCCGGCCATGATTGAAGCAATCGGGGAGGACAACTATCAAAACCTCTTAAATGATATTGAGCTGCTGGATTTGGCCGGGGAAGATTTTGATTTGAACAAAGTACGTAACGGCGAATTAACTCCGATGTTCTTTGGCAGTGCCATGACTAACTTTGGTGTGCAGAGCTTCTTAGAGAAGTTCTTGGAGTTGTCACCGTCACCGCAACCCAGGCTCTTGAAAAACGGCGATATTTTATCTCCTGATGATCCTGATTTCACAGCCTTTATTTTTAAGATTCAGGCTAACATGAATCCGGCTCACAGAGATAGAATTTCCTTTATGAGAATTTGCTCTGGTATCTTTACCAAGGGTCTGACAGTTTATCATCTGCAAAGCGGTAAACCTGTAAAGCTGGCGCAGCCGCAGCAGTTCCTGGCCCAAGAACGTTCCATCGTAGAAGAAGCTTATCCCGGTGATATTATCGGTGTCTTTGATCCCGGTATTTTCCAAATCGGTGATACTCTTTGTAATGAAAAAAATAAAATTCAATTTGAAGACTTTCCTATTTTCCCACCGGAAATTTTCGCCCGTATCCAACCTAAAGACTCCATGAAGAGGAAACAGTTTGAAAAGGGGATTACTCAGCTGGCTCAAGAAGGTGCCATTCAGGTTTTCCAGCAGAAAAACATTGGTATGGAAAGCTATGTGGTTGGTGTAGTAGGTGAATTACAGCTGGAGGTATTGGAGTATCGGTTGCTTAACGAATATGGTGCTCAATTACTAATGAATCAGCTTGGCTACAGCGTAGCCCGTTGGGTTTATGGTAAGAAAGAAGCTTTAGAAGATATTAAAGGTTTAGATAACGGTATGCTTGTGTATGATAAAGAAGAGCGTCCTGTAATTTTAGTAAGCAATGAATGGTCGTTAAATTGGATATTAGAACGCAATCCTGATATTCAGTTTAGTAATGTTCCTACTGAAGCAGAAGCAATTTAATTTCTACTTATGCTAATTGAAAATTTGTTCCCTTGTAACTACTAGCGCTTGCCAAGCAGTAAAGGAATAATCATGAATAAGATATTGTTTAATTCCGGCAATTACAAATTAAAACTTTATCAGCAAATTATGCTTTTAGTTTTTTGTCTGACGATAATTGTTGTTTCCTTAAACATGTTCTTTATCGATAAGCATATGGATGTTTATGTGAACCATCAATTGGAGGATAATGCTGATATGGCTGCCAATGCCATTGCCACGGCTCCATCCATTAAGATGGCTTTGAGGAAGACACCGGTTGATGAAGCCCTGATTGCTGATACGGTGAAAAGTATTTCCAAAGCAATTAAAGCCAGTATCATTGTCCTGGACAAAAAGCAAAACATTGTTTCTATTTATAATCCGACTAATGAATCCTTATTGAATGACGAGGTTACCCAAAAAGGTAATTTAATTGCCTTAGATAATTTGCCGGTTAATATTTTTAAGAGTCAAAATGCTAAAACCATTGTTGATAACGACAATAAACCGCTAGGCTATGTTCTGGTTGGTTACCAAACTGCCAGTGGCAGGGCCCTTAGCGCTTCAATGTTCAACCTCTTGGTGGTGGCAGGGTCCATTGGCTTAGCCCTTGGACTTTTAGGAGCCTGGCTTTTAGCCTATGGTATTAAAAAGACTTTGTTTGGACACGAGCCCATTGAAATTGCTCATATCATGGAAGAAAGAAATATTCTGTTAGATACTATTAACGAAGGAATTTTTGTTACAGATACTAAGTTAATGGTGCGTATTATTAATAGTCAAGGTCAAGCCTTGTTAAAAAAAGCAGGCCTTGATACTCAGCTGCCGGTGCTAAATCAACCCTTTGCCACCTTGGGAGAGGTGGACGCCTTAAAGGATGTGCTGCACTCCGGTGTAGCCCTAAAAGGTGTAGCTCTTTCCTTAAGCGGCTTACCAACCTTAGGTGATGTGATTCCTTTAAAAAACAATGGTAAGCTGGATGGTATTTTAGTAAGCTTGAGGGAAAAGGGTAGTGTACAAGAAATGGCTGAGCAGCTTAGCGGTGTTACTAATTACGCTGATGCCTTAAGGGCCAAGACTCATGAATTTATGAATAAGATGCATGTTATTAATGGCCTAATTTATACTAAGAATTATGATGAGCTAAAGAAATATATTGCTGACATTACCGAAGATGATGCTAACGAAGTGCAGGATATTGCTGCTCGTATTAAGGATCCGCTTCTTGCCAGTTTCCTCATTGCCAAGAAGAGTAGGTCTCACGAATTACTAGTTGACTTCGCATTGTCAGAGGAAAGTAGTTTCCCTGCAGAATTAAGTAAGAAGATTAATATGAATTCTTTAATTATCATCATTGGCAATTTATTGGAGAATTCCTTTGATATTTTAAAGAAAAAAGAGAATGACAGATCGGCATTATTGGAAATTTTAACTTATGAAAACGAATTAGTAATTATGGTATCCAATAATGGTGAAGCAATACCCCAAACGGAGCTTGCAAAGATATTCCAAAAAGGTTACACTACAAAAGGAAAAGGACATGGCTATGGTCTAGCTTTGCTCAAAGAACATGTAGACGATTTACACGGAACCATTAGTGTAGATTCTGATGAACTCAATGGAACTGAATTTACCGTAGAAATCCCTTTACAAGGAGAGTGCAAAAATGATTAAAGTATTAGTTGTTGAAGACGATCCTATGGTTAGCAAATTGCATGAAGTTTATATTAATCAATTAGATGGTTTTAAATTGGCCCATACCAGTAAAAACAGTGAAGACGCATTAGAATATTTAACAAGCCAAAATGTTGATTTAGTAATTCTTGATGTGTTCATGCCTGGCAAAGATGGCATGGAATTATTACAAGACATTCGCTCCCAGGGTATTAACGTAGATATCATTATGATTTCTGCTGCCAATGACAAAGAAAGAATCATGAAAGCTTTGCGTTTAGGTGTGTTTGATTATATTATTAAGCCTTTCGAATTTGAAAGATTTAGCATTGCCCTTAATAATTATAAACAAAGATATTTAATCTGCCGCAAAGAAGGAGCTTTGTCCCAAACTGAGCTGGATTATTCCTTGCTCAATAGAAGCAAGAATATTACCGGCAAGATTCCTAAAGGCTTGGAAAAAACAACTCTGTACAATGTTTGGCAGGAAATTGTTAAAATTGATGGCAACTTTACTACCGAGGAAATTTCCAAAAAGGTTGGTATTTCCAGAGTATCAATTCGTAAGTATTTAGAGTTTTTAAAATCAATCAACATTCTGCATCTTGAGCTTAACCGTGGCAGCGTAGGCAGACCTGTCTACAAATACAAATGCATTAATCGTAATGCTACCATCGTAAGTTCCTACGTAGAATAATCTTAATCGTGCAGGCGGGTGCTTTCTATGAATAATATCCCTACTATGGAAATACTGGGAATACCTGTGCATCCTCTTGCTATGTCAGAGGCTGTAGCATATTTGGTAGATAGGGTAGAGCAAAAATTGGTTACCAACGTGGTAACAGCTAATGCAGAAATTATTATGCTGGGCCAACGGGATCCGGCTTATAAGGCTATCTTGCAAAACGCCCAATGTGTTTTGCCTGATGGTGCCGGAACCGTTTGGGCCGGTAGAACCCTAGGCTTTACCGTGCCGGAAAGAGTGGCTGGTTTTGATTTGTTCCTAGAACTGATCAAGGCCGCTCCGGCGCATAAATTTAAAGTATATTTCTTTGGTTCTGCTCCTGGTATTGCTGAGCTTGCCAAAAGCAAATGTGAGAAAATGTCTCCCGGTGTGCAAATAGTTGGCTGTCGTAATGGCTATTTTAAACCTGATGACTCTTCTCAAATTATTGCTGATATTAATGCCAGCGGAGCAGATATTTTATTTGTTGCTTTAGGGGCTCCTAAACAGGAATATTGGCTGAGAGATCACAGTAAGGAGCTTAAGCCCTATTTACGGATAGGCTTAGGTGGTAGTTTTGACGTTTTAGCAGGCAAAGCTGTCCGTGCTCCCAAATGGATGCAGGATGCTTCACTGGAGTGGTTATTCAGGCTTTATAAGGAGCCTAGCCGTCTGGGAAGAATGTTAGTCTTGCCTGAATTTGTCATTAAAGTACTTACCGCTAAATATAGTGGTAAGTAAATAGACAAGCCACAATCTTTGTGGTAAAATATTATAGTTATGACTAGGAGGTGTGCAAATGTCCAATATCCATATTGTTAAAGATGGTTATCCATTTATCATCGTAAGTATTTTAGTGGCCATCTTGCTGGGAGCACTTATGGGTGAGGAATTTGCCATCATTCCGCTTGTTTTCGCTGTTTATTTTGTTTATTTTTTCCGTAACCCTGACCGTAACATTAAGATAGATGACAGCATTTTATATTCTCCGGCTGACGGAACGGTTATGGCCATTGATAATTTTTATGACGAAGAATTTCTAAACGAGGATGCTGTTAAAGTAACGATTTTTCTCTCTGTTTTTGATGTGCATGTTAATCGCTGTCCCATGGGTGGCGAGATTAAGTATCAGCGTTATACCTGCGGGTCCTTTGTACCAGCCTATAAGGAAAAAGCACCGGTAGTTAATGAACGTCATGCCATTGGTTTAGAGAATGGGAAAAATCGTATTTTAGTTATTCAGATTGCCGGTATCCTGGCCCGTAGGATTGTTTCCTGGGTTACCCTTGGTCGTACTGTTAAGCAAGGCCAGTGTTATGGCATGATTAAATTTGGTTCCAGTACAGAATTGGTAGTGCCCAAATCTGTAGAAATCCTGGTTCACAAAGGCGATAAGGTAAAAGGTGGTATTACTGTCATTGGGAGGCAGAAAAACTAATGAATCCGAGACGTATAGTGCCTAATAGTATCAGTGGTTTAAGCCTGGTACTTGGTGTACTTTCCATATTCTTAACTATGCAGCATGATTTTTTCTGGGCTGCCATTTTCATTGTTTTAGCAGTTTGTGCTGATTCTTGCGATGGCAGGGCAGCAAGGTTGCTAAATTGCCAAGGCGAATTCGGCAAGGAATTAGATTCCTTGTGCGATGTTTGTTCTTTTGGCGTAACTCCGGCTATTCTTATTTATGTTTATGCTTTAGAATCCTTAGGTATCTGTGGCCAAATCATTGCTTCTCTTTTTACTTTTGGTGGAGCTATGAGATTGGCTAGATTCAATATTAACGCTTCTGCGGTACATGGCTATTTTCAGGGGATGCCTATTCCGGCCGGTGCTTGTGTGGTAGCTACCTATGTAGTTTCCGGCTTTAATTTTCCGCCCTTAGCTGTGGCTATTGGTACTTTAGCTATTGCCATCATCATGTACAGCAATGTTCGTTATCCTGATTTCAAAGGAAAGGGGAACCCACTTTTTAAGGGTCCTGTTATCCTGTCAGCTGCCATTGGTATTTATATGTTATTTACTAATTTTAGTGGCTGGCCATTTATTTGTATGTTTACTTACACAATTTGTGGTATAATCAATAAGCTTTATGTCGAAGCATTTCATAAGTCCTATGAGCAATAATTGAAGGAGCTTAAATAATGAGTAGTTATTTTGATATCATTATGATTCCGTTACAATTGCTGATAGTATTCTTTACGATCTACTATTTTGTTATTTCTTTCTTTGGCATATTTCCTCGCAAAAAGGAAAGAAAGATTTTGGATCCACGGACTACTTTTGCAGTGATTATAGCTGCTCACAATGAAGAAAAAGTAATTGGTCAATTAGTTGAAAATTTGCATCTGTTAAAATATCCGGATGATAAATACGATATCTTTGTTGTTGCCGATAATTGCAATGATAATACTGCTAAAATTGCCTCTGCAGCCGGTTGCCAAGTCTTTGAAAGACATAACGATAACCCTATGGAGCAGGGCAAGGGCTTTGCCATGGAATGGATGTTCACCAAGCTGTTTGCCATGACCAAGCAATATGATGCCGTTGTCATTTTTGATGCTGATAATCTGGTTCATCCAGACTTTTTAATGGAGATGAACAATAGATACTGTAAAGGCGAAAAAATCATTCAAGGTTATTTGGATTCCAAGAATCCTAACGATACCTGGATTTCCGGTGTCTTTGCTATTTCCTTCTGGATGATTAATCATATTTGGCATTTGGCTAAGTACAATATTGGTTTGTCCTGTGTTTTAGGCGGAACCGGTATGTGCATTGCCACTGATGTGTTGCATAAATATGGTTGGGGAGCTACCTGCTTGACAGAGGATATGGAATTTACCATGAAGTCCCTGTTGGATGGTATTCCTACTACCTGGGCTCATGATGCCATTGTTTATGATGAGAAGCCTCTTACCTTTAAGCAAGCCTGGAATCAGCGCATACGTTGGGCTCAAGGCCATTTTGACGTAGGTAGCAGATACATTCCGAAGCTTTTAAAGGAAGGCCTAAAGCAGGGCAATATCGTTCTCTTGGATGGTATCATTGATTTGTTTCAACCTTATTTTTTGTTGATTTCTACTTTCTTTATTATTTGCAGCTACATTTATACTTTTGTACCATTCTATACCAACGTGCTGTATGCTATCTTGCCTTATGAGATTTGGCAGGTCATTGGTGTAGGCCAATATATTTTCCCTGTGGTTGTGCTTCTAAAGATCCATGCTTCCTTGAAGTCTTGGTTCTATTTATTGTTATATCCCATCTTTATTTACAGCTGGATTCCTATTACCGCTATAGGCTGGTTCCATCGACATGATCATACTTGGAGCCATACTGCTCATACCAGAAGCATTAGCTTTAATGACGTTTTGGTACCTGAATCGGCTGAAATTGGCCCGAAACAGATAGTTTTACCTAAGAATTCCAAATAATCATAAAAAAGTGCCTATGGAAGATAGGCACTTTTTTCGTAAATTCTTTAAATTTACCTACAATTATGGTAAAATAAGTAGTAAGTCAATTAAACAAGTAGGAGCTGGCATCTTGAAACTACAAGGCGTTCTTTTAGATTTTGATGGCACATTAGGTGATACCACTGATTTAATATTTGCATCCTGGCAGGCAACCTTAGAGCATTACCACCAAAAACAACCTTCTAGAAAAGAAATTGTTTCTACTTTTGGTTTGCCTTTAAGAGATGGCTTGGCAGCTTTCTTACCAGGCGTTCCTTTGGAAGAGGCATTAGCAGTTTATCGTGAACATAATTTTAAATATCACGATATCATGATAAAATCTTTTCCCTATGTTGCTGATGGATTAAGACAATTGAAAGAGCAAGGCTACAAGCTGGCAGTAGTGACCTCCAAAAAGCATTACTTGGCAGAGAAAGGCTTGGATATTCTTCAGCTAAGACAATATATGGATGGTGTCATTACCTGCGAAGAATGCACTGAGCATAAGCCTAAGGCTGAGCCTATGGCCAAAGGTGCGGCCTTACTTAATCTTGATCCCCGGGCTTGTTTAGCAGTGGGGGATAGTCCTTATGATTTGATGAGCGGTCAGGCTGCAGGTTGTCGTACAACCTGGGTATCCTGGTCACCTTACGATAAAGAAACAGTAAATAAATTTATTATTCCTGACTATACCATAGATAAACTAACTGATCTTGTTCCTCTTCTTGCACGTGTTAATAAGGAGGCAAAATGAGAAAAATTGCTATTATTGGTGGTAGTGGTGTAAAAGAAAGCTTAAGCTATTTAGGTCTTGAGTCTGAGATAGTGCATACTCCTTTTGGTAATGCTGCTATTGAAATTGGCAATGTAGATGGTAACCAAGTTTGCTTCTTGGCCAGACATGGTGTTAACCATGTACTACCACCGCACAAAATAAATTACCATGCCAATATCTGGGCATTGAAGAAGCTTGGCACAGAAGAAATTTTGGCTACGACAGCAGTAGGTTCTTTAAATAAATTTGTTCGTGCCAATGAACTTATAGTTTGTGATCAATTCATTGATTTTACCAAAAATCGTACCTACTCATTTTTTAATGGTGAAATAAAAAAAGTAGCTCACGTAGATTTTACTGAGCCATTTTGTCCAACCCTTAGAGCAAGGCTGTGCAAAATTTTACAGGACTTACATTTTTCTTATTATCCCACCGGCTGTTATGCCTGCATGGAAGGACCTCGTTATGAATCTAAGGCTGAGGTTCAGATGCTTTCCCAATTGGGGGCTCAAGTTGTAGGTATGACGCTTATCCCTGAAGTGCTCTTAGCCCGAGAAGCAGAAATATGTTACGTAAACTGCTCTGTTATTACCAATATGGGCGCCGGTATTTCTCCTACGCCTCTTACTCATGCAGAAGTAACGGCTGCTATGGAAAAAATGAACCAGAAGGTTTTAGAAATTTTTAAAGCCTTTATTGATTATCCTGAACCTGTACCTGCTACTTGCCCTTGTAAACATGCCTTAAAAGATTACGGTGGTTTCCACGTTGAAAATTTTGAATAAATTACCTCTGAGGAGTTCCTATGACATATGATGTAATAATTAAAGATGTAGAAATAATTGATAAGAACGATGGCAAAACTTATAACATTGGCATTACCGGCCATAACATTGCTTATATTGGTACAGACGCCATTGAGGGCAAGGAAGTAATCGAGGGCAAAGATCATCTTGCTGTACCTGGCTTTGTTAATGCTCATACCCATGTAGCCATGAATCTGCTGCGTAGCTATGCAGATGATTTACCGTTGATGGAGTGGCTTACCAAAAAGATTTGGCCTGCTGAAGAACACTTGGATGCCGAAACAGTGTACTGGGGAACCCAGCATGCTATTTTGGAAATGCTGAAAAATGGTGTAACCTGTTTTTCTGATATGTATTTTTTCATGGAACAATCCGCTCAGGCTGCTGCTGATACCGGGATGCGCTGCACCTTATCCCGTGGCATTATCGGGCCTAAGCTATCTGATACAATCAATCGTTTAAAAGAAAATACCGAATTATTTCATAAGTGGCATGGTTATGATGATAATAGAATTAAAGTAATGTTAGGACCTCATGCTCCTTATACTTGTCCGCCGGCTTCCATTGAGGCAATTGTTAAGGAAGCTCAAAACCTGCATTGTAGTATGCATATTCATTTGGCTGAAACAGCAGGAGAGGTAAGTGATTGTCAAAAGCAATATGGTTATACGCCTATTGCCCTGATGGACAGCTTAGGACTTTTTGAGCTGCCTACGGTAGCAGCACATTGCGTACATGTGACACCTGAGGACATTGCCATTTTGGCTAAGAAAAATGTTTCCGTGGCACATTGTCCCCAAAGTAATTTAAAATTAGCCAGTGGCATTGCACCTATTGCTGATATGCTTAAAGCAAAAATTAATGTAGCTCTAGGTACAGATGGCGCTGCCAGCAACAATAATCTTGATATGTTAGAAGAAGCCCGCTTAGCTGCTATCTTGGCCAAGGGCAGTACCGGTGATTCAACTGTAGTACCCGCCAAAACAGCCTTGCAAATGGCTACTGTCAATGGTGCTAAGGCTTTAGGCTATGATGATTTAGGCACTATTTCCTTAAATCAAAAAGCAGATATTGTGCTTTATGATATGCATAAACCTTGGTGGTACCCACGTAATAACAGAATTTCCTTATTGATCTATGCAGCAAATAGCACAGATGTAGATACCGTACTTGTAAACGGCAAAATACTGATGAAACGGGGTGAAATGCTCACAATCGATACTGAAAAAGTTTATGCCGAGGCTACTAGACAAGCCCAGAAATTAACTGCAACACATTGATAAAATTTTAACTTAGGGGAGTGGTAAGATTGGTAAAGATTCTAGACAAGAAACAGCTTGCACCAACAGTCGTTGAATTTACTGTGGAGGCACCATTAATCGCCCACAAATGCAAGCCAGGACAATTCGTAATGGTTTTGGCAGACGAAAACAGCGAAAGAATTCCATTGACCATTGGCGATTCTGACGCAGCAAAAGGTACTATCACCATGGTTATCCAGCAAGTCGGCAATACTACCAGACACATTTGCCAAAACTTTGAAGTTGGTGATTCATTCCATGATATTTTAGGTCCCTTAGGCAACCCTTCTGAAATGGGCAAGTTCGGTACCGTTGTCATGGTATGTGGCGGTATTGGCGTTGCTCCTGTTCATCCCATTGCGGAAGCTTACCACAAACTTGGTAATAAGGTTATTACCATTATTGGTGGCAGAAACAAAGACTTGATTTTATGGAAAGACAAGATGGCTAAAATTAGTGATGAATTAATCATCACCACTGATGATGGTTCTGAAGGTATTCATGGTTTCGTTACTCAACCTATTCATGACATGTTGGCAAAGGGAGATAAGGTCGATTTAGTTGTAGCTATAGGACCTGTTCCCATGATGATGAATGTGGCTAAAACAACACAACCGTTTAATGTACGCACAACAGCCAGCCTCAGCTGTATCATGGTTGATGGCACCGGAATGTGCGGTGGCTGCAGAGTCAGAGTAAACGGCGAAAATAAATTCACCTGCTGCGATGGTCCTGAGTTTGACGCTCACCAAGTTGATTGGGCTAACCTGATTCAACGTGGTAAGATGTACAAAAACATGGAAGCAGTAGAATATAGTTGCGGAGGTCATTGCAAATGCGTGGAGGAATGAGAAACCCAATGCCGGAACAACCGGCTGATGTAAGAAACAAAAACTTTGAAGAAGTTACTCTTGGTTATACTCCTGAAATTGCTGTTGATGAAGCTCAGCGTTGCTTAAATTGCAAGGTACCTCGTTGCATGACAGGCTGCCCTGTTAACATTGATATCCCTCAATTTATTCATGCTGTATCTGAAAAGAAGTTTGATGAAGCTTTAAGCATCATTAAACAAAAAAGCAATCTGCCTGCTATTTGCGGACGTGTTTGCCCTCAAGAAAACCAATGCGAGAAAGTTTGCGTCTTGGGTATTAAAGGTGAACCTGTTGCCATTGGCCGTTTGGAAAGATTCGTTGCCGATCATGCCAGAGCTGCAGGCAAGGATGTTGTAAAGTTTGCTGATGTTCCCAAGAAAGGCATTAAGGTTGCCGTTGTTGGCGGTGGCCCTAGCTGCTTAACCTGTGCCGGAGACTTAGCTAAGATGGGTTATGATGTAACACTGTTCGAAGCTCTCCACAAAGCAGGTGGCGTGCTGATGTATGGTATTCCTGAATTCCGTCTGCCTAAAGACATTGTGCAACATGAAATTCAACAATTGGTTTCTCTAGGCGTACACATTATGACTGACGTAGTAATTGGCCGTACCTTTACTCTTCATGAATTACTAAATGAAGAAGGCTTTAAGGCCATCTATGTTGGTACCGGTGCAGGCTTGCCTCACTTCCTGCATATTCCCGGCGAAAACTTAAACGCTGTTTATTCTGCCAATGAGTTCTTAACCAGGGTTAACCTGATGGGCGCTTTCAAATTCCCTAAGGTTGCAACTCCTGTGTATGTTGGCAAGAACGTTGCGGTTGTTGGTGCCGGAAACGTAGCAATGGATGCTGCTCGTACTGCTAAGAGACTAGGCGCTGAAAACGTTTATGTTGTTTATCGCAGAAGCGAAGCAGAGATGCCTGCTCGTAAAGAAGAAATAATCCATGCCAAAGAAGAGGGTGTTCAACTACATATGTTGAACAATCCTATTGAAATCATTGGCACTGAAGAAGGTTGGGTCAAAGGCATTAAATGTATCAGAACTCAATTGGGAGAACCTGATGCTTCCGGTAGAAGAAGCCCTGTAGAAATCCCCGGTTCCGAGCATGTCTTTGATGTTAACATGGTAGTTATTGCCATTGGCCAAGGTCCTAATCCTTTGCTAAGAAGCACAACACCTGACCTTGTTACCAACAAGAAGGGCCTCATTACCGTTAACGAAAAAGAAGGAACCTCCATTCCCGGTGTGTTTGCCGGTGGAGATATTGTTACCGGTGCAGCAACCGTTATTTCTGCTATGGGTGCCGGCAAGAAGGCAGCTGTAGAAATCGATAATTATATAAATGGTAAATAATATCTGCTATAATAAGCGGATAGGGGAAGTTTCAAACCAGTATTGATGATAGGGTAAATATCACCAAGTAAGGATCTGATGTCAACAATGAAGAATCGTTTTACAAACATTATCCTTGCTGCTACACTAACTCTGGGCCTTGGTTTTACGGCCCAGGTTAATGCAGAGCAAAGGTATTACAAGCCGGAAAGTGGTGGCTATCGTCTTAGTATACCGGCTGCTTCTCAAGAAATTTTTCATACAACAACCGGCATACGTTTTGTAGTAGGCAAAAATCAATTAGTCAGTGCTGATATTTACAGCATGCCTAATTTTATTTCTGTTCCTCTTCGTCAATATTCTGAGGATCAGAAAAAAGATTTAACGTCCTTCCTACAAAAGACTTTAGATTTTTCTGATTTTACTTTTATTCCACAAGCTGTTACTGCTAAACCAGCCCTAGTAGACCGTAAAACTGGAACTACTGCTGTGCAGCAGGAAAAGCCCCAGGGTAGTTTAAAAAACCGTCTGGAAGCAATTAGAGCTGCACAAACAGCTGCTGATACCACAACCAAGACAGAAACTACTCAGGATAAATCGGGAAAAGCTGCTAAACCAGCAACAACCAGCTTGCAATTCGGCGCTGACGCAGACGTAAGTTTTGCTCTCCAAGCTCCTAAGGATTCTACTTTAAATAGAAAGTTTATTACCGGCAGAGCTTACCAATTATTAAATGATAAAATTTTGGTTGTTACCGTAGCTTCTCCGGAAGCTGAAAAGAATATTGCTCAACAGGGTTTACAGGCTGTAACCAGTGATTTAAAAATAGGAAAGCCTCGTTATCCTGATACTAATGTTCTAACTTCCAACTTATTAGGAATGTCCTTAGAATTACCGGCCGGCTGGCATGGTTATACTTTAAAGGCTGACAATATAGTCTTTGCTCGTTCCTTAAGCAGTGTTCATGAAGACAATGCTATGATCAGGGCTTTTAAAACCAATGAATTCTCTGATCTGGCCAATGCAACCAGCGCTAATTTAAATGAAGCTGAACAAGCATTTGTAGATAAGATTACCAAATACACACCTAATGTATCTGTCGTAAAACATGAACCTGTAGTAATAGACGGTTTAAATGGTAGCATTATTCAATTCACTGATAGTGATGATTTAAAAAAGGTGTTTGTAGTAAACACATATTTATTTGTACCAGAAGGTATTGGTTATCAACTAAGATTCAATACTGACGATACAATTAATTATGACTTAAAAATGCAAGCCTTTACAGAAGCTGTAAAATCCTTTAAGAGATTGCAGGTTAAGGGCAAGGTGCAACAACCGACTGCCAAGTTACCACAAAGCTCCAGGATACAAACTACCAGAGAACAAAAACAAGCTGCTCAAACAGCTACAGCTAACCAAACAAGCAAAGCTAAAACAGTTAATAAAGTTGTTAAACCAAGCAAGACAAAATAATTTTATGTAAATTTTTGCTGACGCCGGGAGAACGAGGATAGAACCTCAGCCCGGCGTTATTTATTTAGTTTTAATAATTTTACATAATATATATTATCGGACGCTGTATAATGAACAAACGTTTGACAAAAACGAACTGCCTTGGTATACTAAACTTTAGATAAGTATATCTAAGGAGGAATTGCATATGGTTAAAAATGGTTCTAATACCGTTACTGCTGTTGACGAGTCTAGTTTAAACGAGCGCCAAAAACAGATTATCCAATATATCAAAGAATATATTTATAGTAAAGGCTTTGCTCCTTCTGTACGTGAAATTGGTAAAGCTGTTGGTTTATCTTCCAGTGCCAGCGTTCATGCTAACCTGCATAAATTAGTTGATTTAGGCGTTTTAAGTTGTGATCCTGATAAACCTAGAACCTTATGCTTAACTCAGGATGCTGCCTGGCGTCAAAAAACCATGGTACCTGTGCCCTTAGTTGGCGCTGTGCATGCCGGCGAACCTATTCTTGCTGTGGAAAATATTGAAGAAACGTACCCTCTTCCTTTAGATTTAATCGGCTGTCAGGACGATGTGTTCATGATGGCTGTAGTTGGAGATTCCATGAAGAATGCCGGAATTTTAGAGCATGACTATGTTGTTGTACGTAAACAGAATTTTGCTAACAATGGTGATATAGTTGTTGCCCTCATAGACGGCGAAGAAACCACTATTAAGCGTTTTTTCCGCGAGCTTAAGCAAATACGTTTACAACCTGAAAACGAGGCTTATAATCCAATTTTGGGCGGAGATAATATTCAGGTCATGGGCAAAGTTATAGCTGTATTTAGAATCTTGTAATTAGGCTGCGTGATAAGCGGCGAATAATGTGTCACAACTGCAAAAAGTCAGTTAGGATGAACTGAGATTGTTCTATCCTAACTGACTTTTTTTGTTGTTCATTTTCTTTGCCATCTTCTTGTGCCTCTTAAACGAAAGAAATTATATCTTTTTTATAAAAGTTCTTCTATTTTTTACAAATTACTTAAAATTGCTCAATTTTACAGGTACAAACACTAGGACCCCTTCTAAAAAACGGCTCAAAACGCAAATTCGGAGGTCACCCCTTGCAGCCCTAGTATTCATGCGGTTTTCAAGGATTAACACTAAAAAATAAGAAAATCAGGCAAAAGCTCACAGGTTTATTTGCCAGAGGAAACCATTAAAAAGCCGTTAGGCGTCACGGTTTCCGAGGCAATAAACTGTGAGCTTGTTTAAATTTAAGTTCATAATACAAAAGCCTCGCATTTTATTTTCACGGGCACCTGTAGTCTAGTAATGGTGCCCAGTGGTTCGCTGTTACCATTCAGCTTCGCTTTACAAGCTTGCTTCATGGACAGCTATCGCATGGCCGTTTCCTATTGCTCTCATCGTCGCAAAGCTCCTTGCTCGCAAGGAAGACGGCGCATTTAAAAATAAAACTGCGAGGCTTTATTTTAAAATATTATCTTAATGCGCCAATCTTTTTGGCTGCTTCCATAATAGCCACAATACCATGCTCAAAAGTTAAACCTCCTTGGAAGTAAACATTATAAGGAGGTCTCATGGGACCATCACAACTTAATTCAATAGACGCACCTTGAACAAAAGTTCCAGCTGCCATAATAACTTCATCAGCATAACCAGGCAAATGTGAAGGAATAGGTTTAACATGAGCATCTATGGGAGAATTGGCTTGAATGGCTTCGCAAAATGCGCAAAGCTTAGCAGCAGTTTCTAAAGTAACTACTTGGATAATGTCGCTGCGTTTGGCATCAGGCTCAGGAGAAACCTTATAACCAAGATCTTTAAAGACTTGAGCAGCAAAGATAGCAGTTTTTAGAGCTTGTAATACAACGTGGGGAGAGAGGAACAAGCCTTGATAAAACTCTCTGGCTGTATCTCCCAAGGTTGCACCCATTTCTCCGCCTAAACCCGGTGCTGTCAATCTGTAAGAAGCCAGCTCCACCAAATCCTTGCGGCCAACTATATAACCACCATTAGGAGCAAGTCCCCCACCTAAATTCTTAATCAAAGAACCGGCCATTAAATCAGCACCAACTTCAGTTGGTTCTTTTTCTTCCATGAACTCGCCATAGCAATTATCAACAAAGCAAATAATATCCGGTTTTACTTTTTTAGCTGCCTGACAAATTGTACCAATCTCATCAACAGTCAAAGTTCTACGCACATTGCTGTACCCGCAGGATCTTTGAATATGAATCAACTTGGTCTTAGCAGTAATAGCTTTTGCCAAAGCTGCTAAGTCAGGATTACCACCTTCCATGGGAATTTCCTTGTAAGTAATACCCATGTCCAGAAGTGAACCCGGAACCTTGCCGGCAGTACCAATAACCGTTTGCAAAGTATCGTAAGGCGTGCCGGTGGCACCAATCATCTCATCACCATATCTTAGAACGCCTAAAAGAGCTGTAGAGATAGCATGTGTTCCGGAAACAAAATGAGAACGCACCAAAGCTGCATCCGTTTTACAAATATCAGCGTAGATGGCATCCAGCTTATCTCTGCCAATATCAGAATAAGCATAACCGGTAGAAGGCTTTAAATAGAAATCTGCTACCTGATTCTTAGCAAAAGCTGCTAAAACTTTCTTAGTGTTGAACAACGCAATTCTTTCATGAGCTTTAGTTTGTTGTTCTACAGCAGCTAAAGCTTGTGCTTCAATTTCATCCCAATTCAGCATTACTATTTTCCACCTTCGTAAATGATATTTGATAATCGCTATTCATTCATAGATAAGCATTCATATTCATATTATTGTGTACTTACTTTTTATTGTGCACTTACTATTTATTGTGGATTTACTTTTCGTTATCCTCAATAATATATTGTTCATAATTTTTCAATAAGTCTTTATTCAATTTTACTTTGAGAACAATGCCCTTTTCTTCGTAGCTTTGGCTTTCTACCGTACCTAGCTCATGAAGCTTAGCGGCAACGCCTGCAGCATCATAAGGGAAGCACAAAGTAACTTCTCGGTTAGATAAATTTAAGTTAGAACTAATAAGCTGTAACAACTTCTCTAAACCTAATCTTTTCTGGCAAGAAATAAAGACAGTATTTTCCTGAGAGCTTAAATTTCTCATTCTCTCATTATCATTTTCCAGCTTATCAATTTTGTTGTAAACGGTAATGATAGGTTTGTCCTGTACGCCTAATTCAGCCAGCACATCATAAACTGCAGCAGCTTGTTCCTGATACAGCTCATGGCTGATATCAACAACATGCAATAACAAATCAGCTTCCGTAACTTCTTCCAAGGTTGATTTGAAAGCAGCTACTAATTGGTGTGGCAACCGTTGGATGAAACCAACTGTATCAGTTAAAATAACTTCTTGCTTATCCGGCAAGGTTAAGCCTCTGGTAGTGGTATCCAAGGTAGCAAAAAGCTGATCCATAACATACGCATCAGCATTAGTCAAAGTGTTCAAAAGAGTTGACTTGCCGGCATTGGTATAACCAACCAAAGCTACCTGCGGAATGTTATTCTTCTGCCGTTTGGTTCTATGCAAAACACGTACGGAACGAAGCTTTTCAATTTGACCTTCAAGGAAAGAAATTCTTTCCCTGATTTTACGACGGTCTACTTCCAGCTTTGTTTCGCCGGGACCTCTGGTACCAATACCACCGCCCAGTCTGGACAAAACAGCTCCTTGGCCCATGACTCTGGGCAAAGCATATTTTAATTGGGCAAGCTCTACCTGCAGCTTGCCTTCATTGGAATTAGCACGTCCAGCAAAAATATCCAGAATCAAAGCAGTTCTATCTAAGACTCTACTGCCCAGTGCTTCTTCCAAATTGCGGTTTTGAGCTGGAGACAATTCTTCATCAAAGATACATAAATCTATATCATTATTTTGAATAAAGGTAGCTAGCTCTTTGACCTTACCTGCGCCAATAAAGGTAGCAGGATCAGGTTTGGCTTTCTTTTGGATGAACTGACCAACCACAGTAGCACCGGCGGTCTTAGCTAAAAGAGCTAGTTCTTCTAGGGAGTCTTCAGCAGTCCACTTCAGCTCGTTCTGTTGCCAGTCCAAGGACATAAGGACAGCCTTTTCTTCCACAGCAGCCAAAGAATGGCCATTAACCTTTTGTGCTAAAATCTTTTCCAGCGTATTTAATAAATTTGTGAAATTGATAGATACAGCTTCCTTCAGTACATAGGGACCAAAGGTTTCAGTAACTAATTGATCATCCTCCAGGCTATCTGTAATCAGGCCAAAGGACACCATAGAAGGCGTGCTGTCATCTCGCCAGCCAATAGCTGCCAAAGCATCTAAGCGCATATTCTTCAGTGCAGAGATGTCAGCCTTGCTTAAATCGGAAACAGTAAAGGGATGAGTATGAAGACAGCGGATACCCGAAAGTCTCCCCTGCCCTCTACGCACTTCTAAATTTTCCGGATGAATGTCAGCACTACTACCTACAGTCACACTTTCAATCTTGCCACTACGGGAAATGAGTACAGCAATTTCCCGGTTAAGGACAGATGAAATACTCCTCAGGGTTTCAGCCAGTTCTTCCGTAAGCAGCTGATCTTGAGGAATCTGGACATCATACAACTCTTCTAAGGTTGTCATGATGTTCTTTTTAATTCCTTGTAAATTTCCTAATACTTCATGCATGATTGTTTACTTGGCTTTCGCCGGCTCCAGGTTCACTTTATAGCCTCGTATAGTGCTTCTTTGCATTGCGTTAAGCAGCTTTTCAGCATTTTTAGAGGGTACTTCTAAGAAACTAAATTTATCATAGATATTAATACGACCAATATCCTTAGCAGGAATCTTGCCTTTTTCTGCCACTACTTGCACAATGTCACGAACAGTGATTTTAGCATTGGTACCAATATTTAAAAACATTCTTACCATGCCACGGGCTGCACCGGTGTGCTTTAAGTCATAGGTTGTATGACTTTCATGCTTATTTTCGGATTTGTCTTTGCGTTTGCTGTTTTCACGCTTAGAGCTATCTCTCTTAGTGCTCTCATGCTTATCACTATCATGATCTTTATGCTTGTAGCTATCACGATCTCTGTGTTTGCGGTCAGACTTGCGGTAGTCACTACGGCCTAACTTAAATACTTCCGGCTCTACAGGTTCAGAAGCAGGTTCCAAAGCCTTATTGCCTTCCTGCATCAATTGCAAGGCAGCAGCAGCAATGTCCTTGTCCTTGTAATCAATCTCCAAGGATTCTACGATATTCAAATAGTCTTGGTAGTTGCTAAGCTCCAGAACACTTTGCATCTTGGTAAGAATTTGGTCTCTTTGTCTTTCCAGTACATTAGCTGTAGTAGGCAAAGTGCCACGAATAATCTTGGTCTTAATGGTACGTTCAATTAACTTCAACTGACGGAATTCACGAGCAGTGATGAAGGTAAGGGCAATGCCGGTATTACCGGCACGACCGGTTCTACCAATTCTGTGTACATAGCTTTCCGGATCTTGAGGTATATCAAAGTTTACTACGTGGGTAATGTTATCGATATCCAAGCCCCTGGCTGCTACATCAGTAGCTACCAGAATATCACTGTTGCCAGCCCGGAATTTCTTCATAACCTTATCACGTTGGTTCTGACTTAAGTCGCCATGCAAGCCATCAGCTAAATAGCCTCTGGTTCCCAAAGCGCTAACCAATTCATCTACGCCTTTTTTGGTACGGCAGAAAATAATCATCTTGCTGTTATCTGCAGTATCCAAAATACGGCACAGACCATCTACTTTATCTCTGGTTTCATAATAGTATTGATCAATTAAGGGAGCAGTAACTATTTCTTTATGAATAGCTACTACTTTAGGGGTATGCATATATCTCTTGGTTAAGCCAAGAATTTCCTTAGGCATGGTAGCAGAGAACAGCATGGTCTGACGCTCTTCAGGAACGTTCTTAATGATTTCTTCCATGTCTTCAATGAAGCCCATGTCCAGCATTTCATCTGCTTCGTCCAGCACCAGGAATTTCACGCCATCAAGTTTAATGGTGCCACGACGAATATGATCTAATAATCTACCAGGGGTACCAATAACAATCTGCACGCCATTACGCAGTGCCCTGATCTGTCTATCAATAGGTTGGCCACCATAAACAGGCAGTACTCTTGCTCTCATATGTTTACCAATCTTACTAACTTCTTCAGCCACTTGAATAGCAAGTTCTCTGGTGGGAGACATTACTAGTGCCTGAATGTGCTTATCGTGTATATCCATGTTTTGCAAAATAGGAATACCGAAAGCGGCGGTTTTACCGGTACCGGTCTGAGCCTGGCCAATCATATCCTTGCCTTCCAAAGCAATAGGAATACCTTCCTTTTGAATTGGGGATGGCTCCTCAAAGCCCATATCAACTAAGGCTGCTACAATCTTTTTATCCAGTTCTAAATCGCCAAATTTTTCTAACGTTGTTGTCATATATTCTCCTATAATTCTTCTAGCTTATCCATAGCCATGGATAAGGCTCTCATAGCACTACGTAGCTTTATGGTGCTACGAGATGCTTTAAAACGATATTCTTTAACGGTGGTGCTCTTGGCACTGCTTACTGCGACGTAAACCAAACCTACAGGCTTTTCGGCAGTGCCACCACCGGGACCAGCTATGCCTGTAATGGAAACGCCCAGAGTTGTATTAAACAACTTACGAACACCCTCGGCCATTTCTTTGGCTACTACATCACTTACTGCATCATACTTATCTAAGGATTCTTGTTTAACACCAAGAACTTTATGCTTAGCCATATTGCTGTAGGAAACTACGGAACCCATAAGGTATTCAGAGCTACCCGGTACATCAGTAATCATGCTGGAGGTAAGTCCTCCGGTACAGGATTCAGCACAACTGATGGTATAGTTTCCTGCTTTTAATTTCTTGCCTAAAGCTTCAGCCAGAGTTTCGTAATCAACACCATAAATATATTTATCACATTTTGCCCTGATTTTTGCTTCGGTAGCAGCGTTTAGCGCCTGGGCCTCTTCTAAGGTCTGGCCTTTGGCAGTAATACGCACTACGATTTCTCCCTTTCTAGCATAAATTGCTATAGTAGGGTTGGATTGATGAGTGATTTCCTCATCTAAAATAGTTGCTACGGTAGACTCAGCAATATCCTTCATGTGGAGGACACGAGAATGAGTCACGCCCTGGGCAGCAAACTCCTTACGCAAGTAAGGCATCACTGCAGTAGCAAATACATGCTCAACCTCTTGGGGAGGTCCAGGCAACATAATGACAATCTTACCTGTTTTGGTTTTTACGGCAATGCCTGGAGCAGTACCTACCTCATTGTTGAATACAATAGCACCTTGCGGTACATAGGCTTGCTTCTTATTGTTTTCCGTCATGACAGTGCCTTTGGTCTTAAAATATTCACCTAGCTTGCTAAGCCACATGGTACTTAATTCCAAAGGTAAGCCTAAATATTTAGCTACCATTTCTTTAGTAATATCGCCACGAGTGGGACCTAAGCCACCGGTGGTAATTACTATATCTGCTCTTTTCAGAGCAATGTCCAGACTGGACAATAATCTTTCCTCGTTATCCCCTACCGTAGATTGATACAAAACATTAAAGCCTGCATCATTAAGGTTGCGGGATAAATAAGGAAAAGATGTATTAATGATTTCTCCTAAAAGTAATTCAGTTCCGGTATTTAATACCTCTACGATCATTTTTTGTTTGCCCCCTGCACTAGTTCGCCAACTACTTCATAAGTAAAGCCCTGATTCAGTTTGACCTTGACGAAATCGCCGGGCTTTAAGCCTGTGGCGTTTTCCACAAAGATTCTACCATCGATATCAGGTGCTTCCCAACGGGAACGACCAAAAGCCAACGTTGCATCTTCATCATCAAAACCTTCAATGAGAACTTCTTCTACAGAACCTTCTCTGGCTTGATTGATTTCTTCAGAAATTTTAGCTTGCAGCGCCATCAGTTCGTGATAACGAGTTTGCTTTACTTCCTCCGGAATCTGATTAGGCATATTACCGGCCCTGGTTCCTTCTTCTTGGGAATAGGTGAAAACACCGGCACAATTAAATTTCATCTTCTCAGTGAAGGTCATAAGCTCTTGAAATTGCTCCTCTGTTTCCCCGGGGAATCCTACGATAAAAGTAGTTCTCAGACAAACATGAGGAACCTTAGCCCGAATCTTCTCAATTAGGGCTTCTACCTCAGCGGTAGTATTACGCCGTCTCATGGAGGCTAAAAGTGTATCACTGGCGTGCTGCAAAGGCAAATCCACATAAGAGCAAACCTTCTCGCACTGAGCCATCACTTCGATTAGCTCGTCACTAAAGCTTTCCGGATAACAATATAAAACGCGAATCCATTTTAATTCAGTAATAGCATTAAGCTCTCTTAACAGTTCAGCTAATCTAAGTTTGCCATACAAGTCCTTGCCGTATTGGGTAGTGTCCTGGGCTACTACGATTAATTCGCGGACACCCTGTTTAGCTAATTTCTTAGCTTCTGTTACGCACTCTTCATAAGGCCTGGAACGATACGGTCCACGAATTAAGGGAATGGCACAGAAGGAACAGCAATTATTGCAGCCCTCCGCAATCTTTAGATATGCAGTATAGGACGGTGTAGTTAATACCCTGTCCGTAGGCTGTGTGTATTTGCGGGGCGGTGTCACATAGATGAAACGTTCATCTTTTAGTACCCTGTCAATAACCTGCCCAATTTCACCGTAACATTCGGTACCAATGATGGCATCGATTTCAGGAATGTCATTAAAAAGATCCTGAGCATATCGTTGTCCCAAGCAGCCTGTTACCAAAAGTTTTTTACAATGGCCATTTACCTTGTATTCTGCCATTTGCAAAATAGTGTTAATAGATTCTTCCTTGGCACTGGTTATAAAAGCACAGGTATTAACAATGAGCAAATCTGCCTGATCGGGCTCATTAGTAATAGTCCATTTTCTTGCTTGGATGAGGCCTAACATAACCTCAGAGTCGACCAAGTTCTTTGGGCAACCTAAACTTACAACACCAATCTTCAAAATATGTCTCCTTTTAAACTAAGTAAATTCAGATTATTTCTTATAAACCTTGGTAACAGTTCCCCACTCTTTTTCACCGTAAGGAACTTCCTTGCCATTAACCTTAATAGTTACATCACGAATACTACCTAAGTTTACTTTAACTTCTTTGCTGCCTTTGAATACCTTGGTTGTACCTGCCGGAATGGTAGCAGCTTCAATACCTTTACCATCTGCAGTTACTTGTGTCCAAACAGGTTTCTTATAAGTGATTTCCACAGTGACGCCTTCACCATCTCCGGCTGCTACTGTATCCTTGTCAGCTTTGTTTTTATCAGCAGCTTTAGTATCAGTAGCTGCCTTGGCATCCTTGTTTTGTACTTGCTTCTTATCTTCTTCCTTATTTGTTGCTGCATCTGTGGCAGTGTTTTCTGTAGAATGAGCAGATTTAACACCGGCATTTACCTTAGTAGTCTGGGTATTGGTTGCCGGACCCTTGCCACTAAACATGAAATATGCCATAACGCCAAAAAAGATGAGAATAAGCACAGTGAACATGCCGGCAAAAGCCTTAAAGTTAAAGAAAGAACTTTTTTCTTTCTTAACAGGTTCAGCATAATGAGGAGCTGCCTGTTGAACAGGTGCTGCCTGGCGAGGTTGAACCTTGACCGGTGGAGGAACAGGAGCTTGGGCATCCAGCTTAATCTTGCGGGTAGCTTCCATAGCAGATTCTTCCTTAGCAGGAGGACTGGCCGGAGAAGCTGCGGTCTGTTGAGGAGCAGTTTCTTCCTCATCATCTTCATCGTCTACGGTTTCATAGATATTATCATATATAAAACTCTTAAAATCTTCCCAGGCATTCTTAATACCATGTCCTAAGGAAGCCTTAGGTTTAGTTCTTTGTAAATTTCTTTCTTCGGCAGCATCAACAGCGGCTTGAACATTTTCCTCAGGAGTAGCAACTGCTTCTTCCACAGCTGAAGCCAAAGGCTTGGTGCCTTGCTTATATTCTTCTACCAGAGCATTGCCGTCCAGCTCTAAGTAATTGCCATAATTGCGAATAAAGCCTTTAATAAAAACATCACCGGGAATGTTGGCATACTCACTGTTTTCCAAAGCCTCTAAGTATTGGGCGCGAATTCCCGTACCTGCTGCTACATCATCAATGGATAAATTCTTTTTTTCACGAATTTGTTTGAGACGTTCACCTATGTTACTCATTGTGATGTTCCTCCTGTTGATCTTTATTACTGAAGAATTTATCTTCAATTACCGCTCTACTCATGATGAGAGCACGAGGCTTGCTGCCATCGGCAGGACCTACAATGCCTTTTTCTTCCATGGTATCAACTAAGCGGGCTGCTCTGGTATAACCAATTCTAAATTTTCTTTGCAGCATGGAAGATGAAGCTTGTTGGGTATCCATGACCAAACGCACTGCATCTTCAAACAATTCATCCTCTTCCTGACAAGAAGAGTTTTCGCTTGTTTCACTTTTCTTGGAGCCTTTCAGTTCCTGGGTTGTAACTTCTTCTTCGAACTTGGTGGGAATAGCCTGAGCCTTAATGAAATTTACCACTCTGGCCAATTCATCATCAGCAATGAACGCACCCTGTATTCTCAAGGGTTTATTGGCTCCTACCGGGAAGTACAGCATATCACCCTTACCTAACAGCTTCTCTGCTCCGCTGGTATCCAAAATAGTTCTGGAATCAATTTGAGAGGAAACCGCAAAAGCAATACGGGAAGGAATATTAGCTTTAATGGTACCGGTTAAAACGTCAACAGAGGGTCTCTGGGTAGCCAGGATTAAATGAATGCCTGCTGCTCTGGCCTTTTGTGCCAGTCTTAAAATAGCATCTTCTACATCTACTGCAGCAACCATCATAAGATCGGATAACTCATCGATGATAACAACAATAAAGGGAAGTTTTTCTTCCGCATGTACATTATAATCATCAATCTTACGAACCTGGGCGTTGGCAAACAAGGTATAACGACGTTCCATCTCTACTACTGCCCAATGCAAGGCTGAAGCAGCTTGCTTAGCACCGGTTACTACCGGCGTCAGCAAATGAGGAATGCCATTATAGTTAGTTAATTCAACAACCTTAGGGTCTACCAGGATAAGTTTTACTTCATCCGGTGTTGCTCTATATAACAGGCTGGCAATGATGGTATTGATGCAGACGCTCTTACCTGAACCGGTAGAACCTGCTACCAGTAAATGCGGCATCTTACTTAAGTCTGCAACAATTACATTGCCGGAAATGTCCTTGCCTAGGCCTACGCAAAGTTTGCCTTTGGCATTACGCACTGCATCACAATCTACGATGCTGCGGAAACTTACCGGATCAGTTGTTTTACTTGGTACTTCCAAGCCGATGGCAGCTTTACCGGGAATAGGTTCAATACGAACGCTGGTAACAGCCAGCTTTAACGCAATATCATCAGATAGATTTTGAATTCTGTTGACCTTTACGCCGGGTGCCGGAGCAAGTTCAAAACGAGTTACGGCAGGTCCCTTAGTCACATCAACCAATGTAGCCCGCACGCCAAAGTCAGATAAGGTTCTTTCGATGATTTCACTTTGTACTTCAATCTCTTCTTTAAAATCTTTCTTGTTGATCTTCATCACAGGATGAAGCAAATTGAAAGAAGGAAATACATAGGATGCTTCTCCATCTTTCTTATGAGGAGGCAGCACTGGCTTATAAGGCTTAGGCGGTTCTTCCTTCTTAGGAGCAACCGGTTCTTCTGCCTTACTTTCTACTTTCGCAGGAGTAAACTTAAAGATAGGTTGCACGATATCCTTAGGATCTTCCTCCAGCATCTCATGATAAGTTGGTTTACTTTCTTCTTTTTCCTGATTATAAAAATTTCTTTCTCTACGTCTTTGTTGAATGTCTTCAAACTTATGAGCAGCATTCACTGCGCCTACTTTTACACCATGTCCGGCCATCTTTAAGGATTGCCCTAAAGAAAATTTTCCGGTGAGAACAATACCAACCAGGGTTAGCACGCTCAAAACAATAAGAGTGCCGGCATTACCTAACACTTTCTTTAAAAGAAAGACGATGGTGCCCCCTAACAGGCCACCACCGGTAGGTAAATATTCAGGTAATATTTCACTGCCGTCAGGTACAACGGCGTAGTGAAATAAGCTTAGCAATGCTAATAAAATTAAAAGGATAGAAAAGAATTTTTTGGAAAGAACCATTTTTTCATGTTTAAGCAAATAACCCATGCCGATGACACAAAAATAGATAGGCAAAAGCCAAGCACCTCTGCCCAGAGCGTATCTTAAGACTCTGGCTGCAAAGTTGCCTATATAACCTACGTTAAAACCCACTAAAGCGCAGAACATGAATAAGCTTAGTCCAAATAGCACTACGCCTATTATTTCCACATGTTCAAACGCTGAGGGATTTTCTCTTGTCTTCTTCGCAATTTTTCTTTCCATGCACATACCTTCTTAAACTAGTGTACTTAAACTTCCATGATTAGAGGAAGAATCATTGGTCTTCTTCTGGTTTTTTCAAAGAGGAACTTGCCCAGAGAATCTCTGATGGCAGTCATCAATTGTGCCCATTCGGTAACATTATTATCACGGCACTTATCCAAAGCATTAACGATTCTTTCCTTGCATTCATCCATTAAGTCCTCAGATTCACGGACATAAACGAAACCACGTGACACGATATCAGGACCGGAAACTACGGAATAAGAATTCTTGTCAATGGAAACTACTACGATGACAATACCATCTTGAGAAAGCTGGCGTCTGTCACGCAGCACTACATTACCAACATCCCCTACTCCTAAGCCATCAATCAGCACCTTGCCGGCAGTTACCTTACCGGTGATATTAATGGAGTTGTTAGTTAATTCTACAACAGAACCATTTTCGGCAATAACGATATTTTCCTTGGGCATGCCTAAGGATTGAGCTAAGAGCTTATGCTTTACCAAGTGACGATATTCGCCATGGACAGGCATAAAGAACTTAGGTCTTACCAGATTATGCATCAGCTTAATTTCTTCCTGGCTGGCGTGTCCGGATACGTGAATGCCTAAGGCTTTTTCGTAAATTACATCAGCACCCTGCTTGTACAGGTTATCAATGGTACGAGCTACGCCCTTCTCGTTACCGGGAATTGGAGTAGCAGAAATGATAACAGTATCACCTGGGGTAATGGTTACCTGCCTGTGATCGCTGTTGGACATTCTGGTTAAGGCACTCATAGGTTCGCCCTGACTGCCTGTGGTAATAATGGCAATTTGCTTTGGTGTATAATTCTTGCTTTCCTCAATGTCAATCAAGACACCTTCAGGAACCTTTAAGTAGCCCAGCTCAATGGCAATATTAACAACATTAACCATGCTGCGTCCTAAAATAGCAACCTTTCTCTTATTAGCCACAGCACTGTCAATCACTTGTTGAATACGGTGTACGTTAGAGGAGAAGGTTGCAACAATAATCCTGTTCTTGGCTAGTGCAAATTGTTCATCCAAAGTTTTACCAACGACTTTTTCGCTGGGAGTAAAACCAGGACGTTCAATATTAGTACTATCAGCCAATAAGAGCAGTACACCCTTATCTCCTAATTCTGCTAATTTACTGTACTCAGTTACTTGTCCATCAACAGGAGTCTGGTCAAACTTATAGTCGCCGGTATGCACAATAGTACCTACGGGAGTATGAATAGCCAAAGCTACTGCATCAGGAATACTGTGATTAACTCTGATGAAGTCAACCCTAAAGGGGCCCACTCTTACAATACTGTTTAAATTAACAATTTTACATTTTTCGTCTGAAACGCCATTCTCCTTTAATCTACCTTGCAGAATGCCTAAAGTTAAAGGCATACCATAAACAGGCACATCAAAGTCCTTCATCACATATGGCAAAGCGCCAATATGGTCTTCGTGACCATGTGTTAAGAAGATAGCCTTCAGTTTGTCCTTGTTTTCCCAGAGATACGTTGTATCAGGAATAACCAGGTCAATGCCAAGCATATCATCATCTGGGAATGCAAGTCCTGCATCAACCAGAATCATGTCGTCACCATAACGAATTACGGTCATGTTTTTACCGATTTCTCCCAGACCGCCTAGAGGAATAATCTGTATTTTCTTTTGTTGCTGTGTTTTATTCAAAAAAACACCTCCTATATTATTTGGATTCCCGAACAAAGCTATATATTGTGTAAAGCTAGCCGAACAATCTCCTAAGGGGTATTATACATTGTATGGGTCTATTTTGCAATGTTTCTTACAATATATATACAAAAAAAAGAAAAGTGGGAAAATCCCCTATTTCAAGGGAACTTTCCCACTTTTGAAACAATTTTAAGAATTAAGCTTCTTTTGCCTTTTTAGCATCAGCCTTATTTTGCATCTTTTGCCACATATACAAAGCAGCAAGAATTGCAGCACCAATAAGGTCAGTAGTTACACCAGGATCTACCAGGAGTAAACCGCCAAAGAAGAACAGAATTCTTTGCAACATATTGCAGGGTCTGATGCAATAGCCAATCAGAGATACGGACAAGCCCCACATACCAACTAGTGCAGTCAGCATTGCTTGAAGGATGGCAGCGCCATTGGCGTTAATCATCAAGATTTCCGGAGACAAAACGAAAATGTACGGAACGATGAAGGCTGCTATAGATAACTTAGCGGCAATAACACCGGTCTTCATAGGATTAGCACCGGCAATACCTGCACCGGCATAAGCTGCTAATGCTACAGGAGGTGTTACATCGGCTACGATACCAAAGTAGAAAGCGAACATATGAGCTGCTAAAACAGGTACGCCCATTTGTACTAAGGCAGGAGCTGCAATAGTAGAAGTGATTACGTAGTTAGCAGTGGTAGGAACGCCCATGCCTAAAATCAAAGAGGTTACCATGGTGAAGAACATAGCCGGTAACAGTTTGCCACCTGCTAAATCCAAAAGGGCAGTAGCCATTTTCAAGCCAACACCGGTTTTAGTTACAACACCAATGATAATACCTGCTGTTGCGCAGGCAATCAGTACGCCCAGAACGCCTTTAGAACCTGAGATCAAGCCATTAACAACATCTGCAAAGGAAACTCTGGTACTCTTTTTCAGGCAAGCACAAACAATAGACAACACGATAGCAGCAAGTGCAGCTCTGGTAGGAGTATAACCAGCTACCAATAAGTAAACGATGATGATCAGAGGAATAGCCAAATGGCCTTTTTCTTTAATCAAATTACTAATCTTCGGTAGCTCGTCCCTATTCATACCTCTTAAGCCGCATTTCTTAGCTTCATAGTGTACGCCTAGCCATACACCTGTGTAATACAACAGAGCAGGAATAACAGCAGCCTTAACTACTTCGATGTAAGGAACACCAACGAATTCAGCCATTAAGAAAGCAGCAGCGCCCATTACAGGAGGCATTAACTGACCACCGGTAGAAGCAGATGCTTCAACGGCACCGGCGAATTCAGGACGATAGCCTAATTTCTTCATCATAGGAATGGTAAAGGAACCGGTACCTGCTACATTGGCTACGGAAGAACCGGATACGGTACCCATCAAGCCTGAGGACAATACTGCTACTTTAGCAGGACCACCTGCAGCCCAACCGGCAATTGCGTTTGCCAAGTCAATGAAGAACTTGCCTAAGCCGGTAGCTTCCAAGTAAGAACCAAAAAGAATGAATAAGTAAATGAAGGTGGAAGATACGCCTAGCGGTGTACCAAAAATACCTTCAGTGGTGTAATACAAATGGCCAAACATTTCTTCCATGCCTACGCCTCTGTGAGCCAAAATGCCGGGAGCATAAGGGCCTAAGAAAGCGTAAACTAAGAAGGCTAAAGCCACAATAATCATTGGCCAGCCAACAGTTCTACGAGCTGCTTCAATAACCAAGACTGAACCTATCAAGCTGATGATAAAGTCGGTTTGGGTATTCATGCCGGCACGCAATACCAATTGTTGATATTCTACAACAATGTACAAGGTAACAGCTGCACCAACAATAGAGAAAATAACATCTAAAGGATTCATCTTGGTCTTATCCCACTTTTTGGAAGCAGGATATAACAAGAAGATTAATACCAAGCCAAAGCACAAGTGGATTGCTCTTTGCAACATAGCATCCAAAACACCAAAGGTTGCAGTATATAACTGGAAAAGTGCAAAAATAATACAAATTGCTGAAACAATTTTATCCCAGGTGCCTGTTAATTTACGTTTGCCTGACTCAGGATCAAATTTCTCCAGAACCTCATCAGCAGACATGGCTTTGGGAGCACCTTTAACATCAGCTTCTGCTTCTGCTGCACTTGCATCTTTCTTTATTTCTTCCATTTCTGTCATGGAACATAATCCTCCCTTCCTATTGGAACCAAACCTGATAACGCTTAGTTACCTCTACCTTTACTAATGTACCGGATGGGTAAATTTGGTAAAGCTTTAATTCCTGGCCGTTAATAAAAAGCCTTTGTTGGGGTATTGGCTGTGTTCTTAAGGCCACATTCTTCATAGGGCGATTCATTTCTAATATGAAATGCCCATCTTTGGTTAAAGTAAACTTTCCGTCATCAGGGTAACAGGGTAAGCCTACACCGTAAGATTGATAAACAGTGTGAGTCATAACCATGTCATCGACACCTTTAATGGTAAAGTATTCATCACATGGGGTCCGTTGCACAGAATGAATATAAGTATAATACCACTCGTCACCTATGTGGGTTGGAAATATATATTTTTGTAGGTTGTCCTCCGGTATAACCGAAATGACCAACTGATTTCCATACCAGCAAATACCTGCTATTAAAATAGCTACCACTAAAAGGAATACACATAAAAGTGACCGAGGTCCGGATTCAGCCGGACTCCGGTCACGTTTAAGACAATTACTGCTCATTAACCAGACTTATTTCTCGTTGAAGAATTTATCAGCACCGGCAGCCATCTTTATAGAAACACCATCTTTACCGGTAGCTTTGCTTACAACGGCGCAAGCCTTATGAGCTGCTTTCAAACGATCCACGTTAGTATAAATAGCCTTTACGATATCATAGGCAGTTTGATCATCCATCTTGTCGCTAACAACTAACATACAACGAATAGCAACTGCTGGGCAATCCTTATCTTGGCTAGCATAAGTTTTAGCAGGAATGGTAACCTTGGTATAGAAAGGATACTTAGCAATTAAAGCGGATGCTTTATCTGCATCAACAGGAAGCATAACAACCTTGTTTTGAGAAGCGATATCTTGAATAGCAGCTGTTGGGAAACCAGCAGTTACGAATGCTACATCAACGTTACCATCTTTCAAAGCGCCGGATGCTTCGCCGAAGGATAAGTATTGAACTTTAATATCATTGTAGGTAATACCATAAGCAGCCAGAATCTGACGAGCGTTAGCTTCGGTTCCAGAACCTGCAGCACCTACTGCAACTCTCTTACCTTTAACATCGTTTAAGGTTTTAATACCGGTTCCATCAACAGTCAAAACTTGTACAGTTTCAGGATACAAGGTGCACAAAGCTTTAATGGAATCAACTTTTTTGTCCTTGAACATTTCAGTACCGTTAACTGCGTAGCTGGAAATATCGTTTTGTACCAATGCCAAATCAACCTTACCTTGTTTTAACAAGTTAATATTTGCAACAGAAGCACCTGTGCTCTGTGCGCTGGCATTAGCGCCTTTAACGTTCTTGTTCAAAATATCAGCAATAGCTCCGCCGATAGGGAAATATGCGCCGGAAGTACCACCGGTTGCAATGTTAATGAATTTCTTGCCGCCAGCTGCAGGAGCTGCTGCTTTGCCAGCGTCTTTCTTTGTGTCTGCGCCACCGCCGCAACCTGCGAACAAGGTGCCCATAACCATACATGCCATCAAGAATGCTAAAAATTTTTTCATAAAATTCCCTCCTATGATTTAATTTCTACATCTGAGCAAGACCGTTACAAAAGAAACCTCTTGAAACCACCCCCAACTATTAGGCTTCGTTACCCCTCTAATCACACATACAGTATACAATTTTGTCACAATTTTAGCAAGCAAAAAACAAATTCATTTATTTTCGAGAAAATTCAAAAAATCCGCACGTAGCCTTGAGTCCCACCTCTAAGGGAGTAAATTGAGTAAGCCCTAAAGCCTTCCCAATGGCAACATTGGATAACACCGAACGATAGATATCGCCCGTTCGAACTTTAAGATATTCAACCTGAGGCTTTTTCTTCATGACCTTTTCAAATACTTCTATCAAAGTATTGAGTGAAACTTCCTCTCCTGTAGAAACATTAAAGATACCATAGCCTTGGTGATCAAGTGCTAAGCAAAGCGCTTTGGCAATATCTTTGACGTAGACAAAGTCCCTGGTTTGATTACCATCACCATAGACTTCAATTTTTTCATCATTGGCCAGCTTTTTGGCAAAAATGCTAATAACTCCCCCCTCACCTGCCATGCCCTGCCGTTCACCATACACATTAGCAAAACGCAAAACAGTAGTATTAAGGCCATATAAATCGTGATAAAGCCTGAGGTACTCTTCTGCTACAGCTTTAGTCAAACCATAAAAAGAAGTAGGCAGTAACCTCTCAGTTTCTCTCAGTGGCAAATGAGCGTTATCACCATAGACCGCAGCACTGGAAGAAAAAATTACTGAGGACACACCGGTTTGACGAGCAGCTTCCAACACATTGATTAATCCCAGAACATTAAGATCAGCGTCTAAGGCAGGATCCTTTAAGGAAGTAGGAACCAAGGTCTGAGCCGCTAAATGAATTACCTTATTAAATTTATTTTCTGCAAAGAAGGCGGTTAGCTCAGGGCTACGCATGTCCATCTGGACAAGCTTAAAACAGGCAGGAACATTTTCCTTTGAACCTGTAGCCAAATTGTCCAAAACCATAACTTCAGCTCCGGCATAATTTTTTTGCAATTCTTCACAAACATGAGAACCAATAAATCCTGCTCCACCGGTTACCAAAATTTTCATTATTCTATATTCCTCCGGGAACGAATTTGCGTAATTACATCAGTACCAAAAGCCCTAATAGTTACAATGCCACCTAAGCCAAAGGGCACATACTCACAAAAGAAACGCCATAATACTGCCAGCACACCTGCCAGGCCGCTAGGTACCAAAGAATTAAAGAGTAATAAGAAGCCACCTTCTGCCACACCTGCCCCGCCGGGTGTCGGTGTGAAATAAAGTATCAGATTCAATAAGCACATACGGCTCATGACAACGCTCCACTTAAACTCAATGTCAAAAGCCAGCATGCAGATAGGTACCACCGAATAAATAAATAACAAGCTAATGCCAGATTCAAGAAATGTCCTAAAAACCATTTTAGGGTGCTTGCCTAACAAAAACATAGCTTGTTGGAAATCTCTATACCACAAAAAAATTGCTTTTTGTTTTTCTTCAGAAAAACGCATACAAAAACGCATTAGCCATTTTTCCATCCTACCTGTGTACACAAAGCGAACCAGCAAAAGAGGTAATACGATAAAGAGCACACACATAGGTACCAGCACACCTGTAGGCAAACCAGAAACCAAGGATGGATCAAGGAAAAACACCAATGGCATGATTACCATGAGAAACAAAATTGACATAAATATCCTGACGATAATAATCACCGTGGCCTTTGCTACAGGTACACCGGCTCTTTTTAAGAACATCAACTGGGCGATACCGCCACCACTTTGTCCGGGCGTTAGCAGAGCTAAAAAATAGTTGCTTAAAACTACGTTTAAAACATGTTTATAGTTAATGCTTTCATCAGACAATTTAGTTAAGGTAATTAACCTGGTTGCATCAAAAAACAGACCTATAAAAACCGTAGCAAAAGCAAGCAAAAGATACCATGGCTGGAACATGGCTAAATATTCAAAAGCTCTTCTATCGAATGTAAAGTATATTACTGCTGCAGAAATGCCTATTACTATTACAAATAATATGCATAACACCCGCAATAACTGTTTATTCATGCTTTAACCACCAAACTTAAGGAAAATTCCTTGTATTTTAGTGCTACTAATTATTATATCACTTATCTACTTATCTTGTTGAAACTAAAACTTACCTCACTGCTTAGTCCTTAAGACGAAGATAGTTGGCAAAGTGATTCTTAACCAATTTATTTAAAAACTCTTCATCATGATTAGCCAAAATTTTTCTGGCACAATCTGTAGCATTTTCTCCTCCACCCTTAGGCAATTCCATGCCGGCCAAGGTAGATAATTCCTGCATGATGTTCACAAATTTTGCTCTGGCTAAAATAGATGCGGCAGCTACGGCCATATCCTCTTCGGCACGTGGCTGTTGCACCACGGTAAGATTAGGAAAGCTTCGTTGCAATTCTTGAGCAATATTATTTTTCTGATTAAAGCGATCAACCAGGGCAAAATGACATTGCTTATCTTCCTTTAATACTTTCGTAAGAGCAGCTATATGCCCAGCCGCTAAGAGATGATTTAAATTATAGCCTTGGGCTTTCATTTGCTGATAGCGCAGATTATAGGCTTCCGGCTTCAATGGTAAAACGGCATGAAGTGGTGCCAGTGCTTCAATCTTTTCTGCTAACTCTAAAATTCTCTTGTCAGATAATTCTTTGCTATCTCTTACCCCCAAATTATAAAGCTTCCCGGCAATGTCCTTATTAATGAGAACAGCAGCTACAACCAAGGGGCCAAAGAAATCGCCCTTGCCTGATTCGTCACTACCTGCCCACAGATAATCAAACCCGGGACACTTGGTCAGCAGAGATAAGGTGGCTGGTCCTTGCTTGGTTTCAGGCTCTGCCTGAGCCATGGTCAAATCAACTACTGCTGCCGCAGCTTTTTGCAAAGCTCCTTCTTGGCCACCCCAAACCAGCTTACGGCTTTTTTTACCGTTATAAACAGCTAGGGTTACTTTTTCTTTGTGACTTTGCAAAATTAATTGCTGGCCATAATTAATTTTCTTAATCTGAATAGGCTCTGTTACCAAGCTATTCAGTTTAGTCTGCAATAAAGTAATGAATTCCTCAAAGTTTCCGTTTGGCAATTTTTCTTCCCTCTTCAATGGCTAAGGCCATGATTTCTTGTAAAGAAATATTAGCTTTTTTAGCTAGGAAGGCACATTCTTCATATTCCGGCGCTATGTTAACTAAAATTCCTTTGTAATAGCCCACTTTAACTCTTACCTCGCCTTGAGGCAGATTAATAGTATAAAAATGTCTTGTTAAAACTGTACGGTCCACCGGATGATATCTGAGACCCAAAGTAGATGTTTCCGTGAAAATAATGTGTTCAAAAACTTCCTGCATGGAGCGTTGATATAAAACAGACAGCTTATAAGCTGGACGACATTTTTTCATATAAATAGGCGTATACCAAGCATCTAAAGCACCTTGTGCCATCAGCTTCTCTACGGTATAGCCACAGATCTCGCCGGTAACATCATCCAGGTTGCACTCTGCCACCAGTAAATCCTCTTCCTTTACTTCGCTGGGTTCCGTCTTATCAATATAAAGGCGCAACACATTGGGGATAGCTAGGTCCCAGGTACCTGCACCATAACCAATGGCCGTGGTAGTAAAATCAGCAGGTTTATTGGGAGTAGGCGTTGCCAGTACATACATCAAGGCAGCTCCCGTAGGAGTTACCAGTTCTTTGTCAATTTCGCCTTGATAATTAGGCAGAGTTTTTATGAGCTCGGCAGTAGCAGGAGCCGGCACAGGCATTAAGCCATGGGCACAGCGAACAAAGCCTTTGCCGGTTTGCAGCTTACCTACATAAATCTTATCAATATGTAAATCTTCCAAAGCTAGCAACGAGCCAACAATATCAATAATGGTATCCACGGCACCAACCTCATGAAAATGAATTTCATTTAAAGGTTTGCCATGTACCTTTGCTTCGGCTTTGCCTAATTCGGTAAAAACCTGGCTGGCTTTTTCCTTGATGCCGTCAGTTAATCCGGAACTATTAATGATTTCCAAAATATCAGCTAAATTACGATGCTCATGGTGATGCTCGTGTTCATGTTCATGCTCATGATCGTGATGGTGTTCATGTTCGTGGTCATGATGGTGATCATGGTCCAGCAAAATATGCTCAGGTTTTTCAATCAAATCTGCTTCTGCAAAAGTAGCAGTACCTGCTTCACCAAGCTTAACATCAAAGTGAGTTGCATGGATGCCGCACTTGTCCACCTTTTCATAAATGATTTCATACTTGCCAATGTTTAACTTGGCCAGCTCTGTTTTTACCTTGGGCAGAGAAGCACCTAAATCAAACAATGCGCCCATAAACATGTTGCCACTAATACCACTAAATGGTTCTACATAAAGTTTAGCCATATGGCACCTCTTCCTACGATTCTTTTTTTACCGGTACTTGTTCCGGTTTCACCGTTAAGCTACGTACCGACACATTAACATTACGCACCGGCATGGATGTCATTAATTCTACTTTTTCCTTAATCTTATTTTGCAGTATTTTAACCGTACCAAAAATGTCTACGCCATAAAATAATACCAACTCCAAATAAATAGTCATGCCCTTATTGGCATCAGTTGGTCTTTGAACTCTAATTGAAGATAATTTATCTACTTGTTCCTTGCGTTTGGAAACAACAATTTTCACAATGTCATTAACTATGGAATCACTCATGGTGATTTTGCCATAATAACTAAAGGCAGGCCTTACTATGGACTTGTCAGAAACCTTCACACGACTCTTTTTCCTGCCAAAAAGTATATGTGGCAAATCCACTAAAACGCCGGACAAATGTGGTTTAAGCTCAATGGTTGGCACCGGCACAATGTGCTTGCCTTCCTTAATTCTTGTTTCCCTGGCCTTATTCATCTCATGCTTAGTAGCAATATCTTCAATATGCACATAAGATTCCGGCTGAGGAATACAGAGCCTTTCGCAAATTTTGTTCACCATTTTATCGGAAGTGCCAATTACCAGGATTCTCTGAATCTTGCTTTTGGTTAAAGCTGCTTTTACCAAAGCACAGTGGTCTTTTTCCATGAAAATAGCACGTTTAACAGCCTGAACTTTATTCTGCTCCGTTTTAGCAGAGGTTCCGGCTAATATTTTCGTACCTTCGATAAGAAGGCCATCGTCTATGATGGCATCACAGCCATGTTTATGGGCGACACCGATAGCTCTATAGCTTTTACCGGTACCACTAGGCCCTACAAAGGCAACTACCTGCACGACGACTCCTCCCTGCTTATTTATAATTTATGATATCTGCTACATCTGCATATTTTACTTCAAAAATTCCCAGTTCAGAAGGATATCTTCTGGGATCACCGTGAAAATCGCTTCCCCCACTAGTCATCAACTGCAGTTCTTTGGCTTTTTTCAGCCAAAGGCCTGTCTCATGAGTTTTTTGAGCCGAAGGATGCCACACTTCTATGGCATCAAATTTTGCTTGGGCTAAAATTGCATCAACAGCTTTTTTGCTTCCTACTTCACTGGGATGAGCAAAGGAAGCAATGCCCCCTGCCTGATGAATAACCTCAACTGCTTCTTGGGGAGTAAGTTTTTCCTGCTTGCAATAACAAGGCTTGCCTTCGCCAATCAAGGTATCAAATACTTCATTGATGGAAGGAAAATAACCTTTGCGTACCATCACCCTGGCAATGTGAGGTCTGCCTATACTCATGCTCAGCTTGGCTTCTTTTTTTACATCTTCTACGGTTAGGTCATAGCCCCGGTCTTGAATCTTCTTGATGATATTACTGATTCTTCTTACCCGGCCGGCACCTGTCCAAGCCAGCTTTTCCTGAAGCAGCTGATTGTCTGCGTTAAAGTAAAAGCCTAAAACATGCACATTATAATCTCTGCTGCCAAAAAAAGTGTCAATCTCTACACCAGGGATAAATTTAATATCATAGCCTTTTTCTGCCAGATATTTTCTGGTTCTGGCATGGGCATTGGTATTATCATGATCTGTAATGGCGAGGGCCTTAATGCCAACGTGTTCAGCCATATCGAGAATTTGCTCAGGTGTATAAATACCATCTGAATAAACAGTATGAATATGCAAATCAGCTAACATTTTTAGAACTCCTTAGCCAGTTGTACTAATGTAGCTACGCCAAAGCCGGTTCCACCGCGAGTCCAATAGCCTTCTGCTTTCTCGGCATTAGCCGGTCCGGCAATATCTAAATGTACCCAGGGGGTGTGTGGCTTTACAAATTCTTCTATGAATAAACCGGCGCTAATGGTACCTCCCCATCTGCCTGTTTCATTTAAAACATCACCGGTAGTAGCTTTCAGCAGCTTACGAACATCCGGTAAGGAAGGCAAAAGCCAATAGCTCTCCCCGACCTTCTTCCCGGCAGCAATAACCTGATCGGAAAATTCTTTGTTATTAGTCAAAACACCGGCAGTATGCACACCTAAAGCAACCAGGCAAGCACCTGTTAGCGTAGCTAAATCAATCACCTTGGCAGCTCCCTCTTCACAAGCATACCAAACAGCATCAGCTAAAACAATTCTGCCTTCTGCATCAGTATTAGCAACCTCAATAGTTTTACCGCTGGCAGAGGTAATTACATCGCCGGGTTTGTAGGAATGACCGCTGGGCATGTTTTCCACGCAGCCTGCTACTGCCATCACATTCACCGGTAACTTCAGCTCGGCAATGGTTTTGATGGCGCCTAACACAGCTCCGGCTCCACCCATGTCGTCCTTCATATCCCCCATACCTTGGCCTGATTTTAGGGAAATACCGCCACTGTCAAAACAAACGCCTTTGCCTACAAAAGCAATGTAGGGTTGGTCTTTGCCTGCACCCTGGTATTTAAGGGTAATCATGCGTGGTTCATGTACGGAGCCTTGGCCTACTGCCAAAATAGCTCCCATCTTCTTCTTTTCCATATCTTTCTTAGTTAATATTTCACAGGACAGTTTGAGTTCTTTAGCAAAGTCTTGCACAATATTGGCAAAAACTTCCGGATACAAGTAATTACTGGGACGATTAACCCAATCTCTTACCAGACAAATATTTTTAGTTAATATTTCGGCTTGTTTAACTAGATGACCTGCCTTGGGCAAAGTAGTCACAATAGTATATTCACAGGGCTTGGGAGCATCCTTGTCAGTCTTACATTCCCTATAGGAATAAGAACCTAAAGACAGACCTTGAGCTATAGCAGTTAAGTACTCAGGTGTTAAAGCAAAAGAAGTAAGCACCTCGGCCTTACCACCTGTTTTATCTGCAGCCAAAGTTCTGGCTACCGTACCGGCAATGGTCCGCAATTTAGTAGCACCATCTGTTTGTAAGGAACCTACTCCGGCTAAAACAAGTTTTTTAATTTGGCCCTGGCCTTGATAAAAAGCCACGGTAAGCTTACCTTCTTTAGTGCTTTCTTTCTCTTCTTGCACTAATTTTGTTATGAAATTACCCAGAGGTAACTTGGCTAGACTTTTAACATCTTCACTAGCTAGAAAATATACTCTGGTTTTGGTCTTTTCAGGAGAGACTGTTTCTTTCGTTTTCATTAATTATTCCTCCTTAAATACTTCATATTATTATAGCATGATTTATATATGAAACGCAAAAGAACACTACCCCGCCAGATAGTGTTCTTTCTTGTTTACATATTTAAATGGTTCAGCCTAAACAAATTCTCAGGAGGTCAGCGTCTGCCTGTAGGCGCCTTCCTTATTTCTTTAAGCCTGTTTCAATCAACAACTTAGTAAATTTTTCTTTCTCTTCTGCACTCATAGGACACATAGGCAATCTATAGGGTCCGGCATTAAAAGGAGTAAGCATTGTAACTGCTTCTTTAATAGGAATAGGATTGGTTACCATAAACATAGCCTTAGCTTGGGGAACCATCTTAGCATTAAGATCCTTAGCCTTTTGTACATCGCCCTTTTCATAGCTCTGCATTAATTCTTGCAATAGTTCTCCGCCTACGTTGCTTAGTACGGAAATAAGTCCGGTAGCACCAACGGACATGAAGGGAAGAATTAGGCCGTCATCGCCGCTGTAAATGGAAAACTCTCTGGGAACCACACGATATAATTCAGCAGTTTGCGCTACATTACCGGCAGCTTCCTTAATAGCTACGATGTTCTTGCAATCTTTAGCCAAACGAGCTATGGTAGCAGGCAAAATGTTGGTGCCTGTACGACCGGGAACGTTGTAAACAATAATCGGCAATTTAGTAGAGTTAGCAATTGCTTTAAAATGTTGATAGAAGCCTTCTTGGGTAGGTTTGTTGTAATATGGTCCTACGCACAAAGCACCATCTACGCCCCAAGATTCAGCCAATTGGGTCATCTTAATGGTACCGGCAGTATCATTGGAACCGGTGCCAACTATTACCGGTACTCTATGGTTAATTTTTTTGAGAACAGCAGCAAACAGCTCTTTTTTCTCCTCAACGGAAATGGTAGGAGCTTCGCCTGTTGTACCACATACCAATACTGCATCAGAACCATGTTCAACCAACCATTCTGCAAAATCGGCAGTGCCGTTAATATTCACAGAACCATCTTCATTAAAAAGTGTAACCATTGCTGTAATTAATCTACCAAAATATGGATTCTTCATAAATTCACCTTCCTATAATTTAAAAGCCTTGTGCAAAGCGTTAGCCGCTTGGTTAACGTCTTTTTCTTTGATTATAGCAGAAATTGTAGTGTTAGAATCAGTTGTTTGCATAATTTGAATATTTTGACCTGTTAAAGCAGAAACGAAAGTGGCCATAACACCGGGAACACCGCCCATGCCGGTTCCTACTACAGAAACCTTGGCACATTCCGGTACGTATTTATATTTATAACCTTGCAGTTTCAAAACCTTATTGGTTTTTTCTGCGTCAGGATTATAAACTGCAAAACTGATGGAGTCCGGTTGTAAGCTGATACTGCCAATACTAATGCCATTTTCTGCTAAGGTATCCAGCAATTTCTTACCATTAGAGGTATCATCATTAGCTAAAATAACATTAAACAGGGCAATACCCATCAGATTAGCTACGCCGCTGGCAATATGTTTGCTCTTAATGCCGTCTTTTTCTACTACTTTATTGGTAATGGCACCTGAAATCAGGGTACCGGGTGCATCAGAGAAGGTTGATTTAACTACCATGGGAGTATTATGGGCCATGGCGATTTCAACTGCTCTGGGGTGAATAACCTTAGCACCTTGGTGAGCCATTTCACAAATCTCACCGTAGGAAATTTGTTTCATAATCTTGGCATCTTCTACAATACGTGGGTCAGCCGTCATGACGCCTTCCACGTCTGTATAAATCTCTACCATGTCAGCATCTAAGGCTGCGCCAAAGGCTGCTGCGGAGGTATCGCTACCGCCTCTGCCTAAGGTAGTGATATCTGCCAAATCTTCAGTTTCGCCTTGGAAGCCGCAAATGACAGGAACAATACCTTCTTCCAGGAGACTCATTAAATAGCCTGTACGAATATTTTTGATTTTAGCTTCGCCATAGTTGGAATCGGTAACCATGCCGGCTTGTCCGCCTGTTAGGGCTTTGGCTTTAATGCCTGCTGCTTGCAAGGTAGCTGCCATAACGCAGGAGGAAATAATTTCACCGCAAGCCATCAGCAAATCTAGTTCATGGGGTAATACTTTGGCATTTGCTTCTTTTAAGACGCCTATTAAGGTATCTGTAGCATAGGGTGCGCCTTTTCTGCCCATGGCAGAAACAACAACTACAGGTGCAAAGCCATTGGTAATTGCTTCGTTAACTTTTTTCAGTACTGCTTGTCTAGCTTCTGCAGAGGCTACGGAAGTACCGCCAAACTTTTGAACGATTATTTTCATTTAGTATTGTTCTCCTAAGTTTATGTTTGTTCAAACTGTTACAGCTGGCGCATTATAACCAACCGTTTTTAATCATAACTTCAGCAATTTGCATGGTGTTCAGTGCTGCGCCTTTACGAATCTGATCACCTACGCACCAGAAGTTGTAGCTACGAGGTGCGGATTCATCTTTACGTAAACGGCCTACATATACATCGTTCTTATCGGAGGTATATAAGGGCATTGGGTAAATTTGATTTTGGGGATCATCTTGGAGTACTACGCCAGGGAACTTGCTTAGTGCTTCTCTCATAGCTTCCAGGCTAACTTCCTTCTCTAATTCGATGTTTACGGATTCGCTGTGGCTTCTGTACACAGGTACACGTACGGTTGTTGCGGTAATTCCCATTTCATAGTCGTCGAAAATCTTCTTGGTTTCGTTGACCATCTTCATTTCTTCTTTGGTGTACAAATTAGGTTGGAAAACATCAATGTGAGGAATGAGGTTTAAAGCCAAAGGATAATGTTTGGGGAAAGCAGCACCGGGGAATATATTAGCTTGCATTTCTTCACCGGCAGCAGCTTCTTTAATTTGTCTTTCTAATTCGTCCAAACCATCTTTACCGGCTCCGGAAGCAGCTTGATAAGTGGAAACGATGATTCTCTTAATACGAGACAGGTCATATAAGGGTTTCAAGGCCATGACCATGATAATGGTGGAGCAGTTCGGGTTGGCAATAATGCCTTTATGCTTCAAAATAGCTTGAGGATTAACTTCAGGAACAATCAGGGGAACTTCAGGATCCATACGGAAAGTGCTGGAGTTATCAATTACTACAGCTCCGGACTTAACAGCAATAGGAGCGAATTCCTTACTAATAGGACCGCCGGCAAATAATGCTACATCAATACCGTTGAAAGAATCAGCTTTGCATTCTTCAACTTTATAGGTCTTACCACGTACAACTAATTCTGAACCTGCAGTACGGGAAGAAGCCAATAATTTCAAATTGCTAAAAGGAAAATCTCTTTCATTTAACAGCTTAATGAATTCATGTCCAACTGCGCCGGTAGCGCCCAATATTGCTAAATTATAATTCTTCATCTGTAAAATCCCCCTTAAAAGTTATGAAATATCAAAAATTAATACATTGCTTGGTTCGCAGTTTATTTGCCACGGCGTCTGGTGCCATGCGGCCGGCTTTAAGGACAAAACTTATTCTTGGCCGGTCCTCGGCAAGGCCGCCTTGGGCAATTAAACCTGCTCACCTTTACTACTTACTTTTGTTACTATGGGTCCGCTTTTATACACCTTTATTACTTTATATTATTTCAAAATTGAATCCAAGCCGTAGCTTAGACCAACCTTACTAACCATGGTTCTAATACCAAGCATTACACCGGGCATGTAACAATCTCTGTTAATGGAATCATTTCTGATTTTCAAGGTCTCGCCCATGCTACCAAAAATAACTTCCTGAGAAGCTACAAAACCAGGTAATCTAACACTGTGGATTCTCATACCTTCAAAATTATTTCCCCTAACATTTGGCAACTTTTCTTGTTCATCCTGACGCCCCTGTGCTACATAACCGCCTCTGGCTTCAGCCATCATCTGTGCAGTTAATACTGCTGTACCACTGGGAGCATCAACTTTTTGATCATGATGCATTTCAATGATTTCAACCTGTGGGAAGTACTTGGCGATTTCTTGGCAAACACGCATCATTAGTACTGCACCCATAGCAAAGTTAGGACAAACCAAAGCACCTACATTGTTTTTCTCTGCCAGTTCTTTAACTTCAGCCAGCATCTCTTTGGTAAAGCCTGTTGTACCAACTACGGCACATACATGAGAGTTAAGAACTGTGCGGAGACTTCCCATTACTGCATCAGGTCTGGTAAAGTCTACAACTACCTGAGGTTTATATTTATTGATGGCCTCTTGTAAATTGTTGTCAATGGGATGACCTTCTACAGTTTTGCCGGCACCTCCCATAACATCTACTGCTCCAACTAGTTCCATGTCTTTTTGCTGCAACACTGTTTTAGCAACTGTATTGCCCATTTTACCTAAAGCTCCATTTACTAAGACCTTAATCATAGTTTTGCATCCTTTCTGTTAAAAGAAAAAGCCATTGAGAGGTCTCAATGGCTTGTGCTCGCTTACCTACATTGGTAGTTAAGTAAAAACATGTCATGATAGCTCTCCACCATAATGGCGACAGTCCGTTAACTATTCGCTAACGACCCAACACTGACGTATGCTCACATCATTGTTTCGGCGGTAATCCTTTCCTTTCCTTCGAAGGTGCCCCTCCAGAAAGTACTCTTATTTCCCGCGCCTCTATCCTTTAACATTAAATTATTATAAATTACTTGTATACAGTATATGCATTTCGTTTGGTCTTGTCAACCCAAAATTTACATTTTTTTAAAAATTCTTTAAAATTCTTTATTTCTTGTTACTTTGTACTACCAAAACCACCACTGCGTTCTTGCTTGGTAGCTTGAGTATCATCATCGGCCAGCAAAAACTTATAAAAAATTCCTTGGGCAATGCGCTCATTCTTAGCCAAGGTTAAAGGTTTATCGCCCTTATTGATGATGGCTAGCATGATATGTCCTTCATTGTCAGGATTATTATAATAATCTGCATCAATGATACCTTCATTATTAACTAAGCACAAAGACTTCTTGACAGCCATGCTGGAACGAATGTGCATGCCTAAATATTCGTCTGCTTGCATATAGGCCTTTACTCCGGTGGGAACCAGGACTAACTTGCCTGGTTCTAAAACGACCTCCTCCGGTACGCAAAAATCATAACCTGCTGCTCGGGAAGTTTGTCTAGCCGGCATCTTAAATTCCACGTCTTTATACTTACTGATTTTTTCAAAGCCTCTTGTTTTCATGCTTCTCTCCTATGCATATATTAATAGTATTACTTGCATTATCTTCTATCTTCTTCGGCTCTTGTACACCCTTTACTTTAGCCTGTGCCTTGTCAAAAAGTGCTGCTACAAAAGTATTGACCGGAATAGGCTGAAACTTGGGAGTAAGTTTTTTATTTTCCACTAATTTATTTTTATCAGTAAAAATACTGGCCTCAGTAATCTTATAAGTATGATCTACTAAATTAAGATCTATGTGCAAAAGAACTCTCTTAAGCCGCTCATTGGCTTTAAGCTTTTTTTGCAAAGATTGATCTAAAAGGCCTAAAAAGTTTTTATCTTCTATATAGGCTGCTGCCTTAACTTCCATAATAACGATATCTTTAGGTTCAAGATTTTTGGGAATGGATTGCAAACTATTTTCATCGTAAGTAAATGTCCCTGTTTGGCTGGTTGCCAGAATCTGCCAATGTTCATTATCCTGTTTCTTCGCCTCGCTGCTCCCAAACGGCAGCAACATTACTACTGCCAGTAAACATAGGGTCAATATCTTTTTTCTAATTTTCATATTCTTAACCTGCCTTTTCTAACATGTTTTCATAGTATCTAAAACTTCGCCAATAGTCAACTGTTAATTACCCATGTGATATAATGTTATCACTATGAACGAATTTTTAGTAACTGACTTAACAACAGAACAAAATTTAAAAAAATTTCTGGCAAGCAAACATGTTTCTTCTACTGCCTACAAGAAATTAAAAATGGCAGACTGTCTCCTGGTCAATGGCCAGCCGGTACACCAAAACCTAACCCTGAAGAACGGTGACAGGGTTAGCCTTAATCTGCCTAGTGAAACAACGAACATTGTGCCTGAAAAAGGACCCTTAAAAATTATTTATGAAGATGATGCCTTGCTTTTAGTTGATAAGCCTGCACCCCTTTTGACTCACCCTACAGTACAATGTGCTACTGGTACTCTGGCTAATCTGATTGCAGGTTATTATGTTGCTACTAAACAGCAATGTGGTATCCACCCTATTTCTCGTTTGGACAGAAATACTTCAGGCTTGGTTTTGTTTGCCAAGCACTCTCTCTATCATCACCTTGTGACACAAAATACCATCAAGAAAGAATATCTGGGCATTGTGCAAGGTGTACCCACTCCTTCCCAAGGCACCATTACCGCACCCTTAGCGCGAAAATATGGCAGCATTATTGAACGAGAAGTGAATTTTGATCAGGGACAAAATGCCCAAACCAACTATGAAGTACTTGCCACCAATCAAAAGCTCAGCCTGGTGCGTTTTGTCCTGGGTACAGGTCGCACTCATCAGATAAGAGTGCATTGTGCTTTTATAGGTTGTCCCTTATGGGGTGATAACTTGTATGGTACAAAGGGCCCGCAAGCCAGGCACCTACTGCATGCTTTTAAGCTGACGCTATGCAAACCTTTTACCGATAGTCTCATGACCTTCACTATTTCTTTACCTAATGACATGGTTTCGCTGATGGAAAGCGAGAAATTGTGCTATAATAATATTATAAAGAAAATATAGGGAGGTAATATTATGCCGTTTGTAACGTCTACTGAAATGTTTAAGAAAGCTTACGCAGGAAAATACGCAGTTGGTGCTTTCAATGTGAACAACATGGAAATAATCCAAGGAATTTGCGATGCTGCCAAAGCTGAGCAATCACCTTTAATATTGCAAGTTTCTGCCGGTGCCAGAAAATATGCTAAGCATGTATATTTGGTTAAATTAGTAGAAGCAGCTATGGAGGATACCGACCTTCCTATTTGCTTACATCTGGACCACGGTGGAGATTTTGAAATTTGTAAGTCCTGCGTGGATGGTGGCTTTACCTCCGTCATGATTGATGGTTCTAAGTTGCCCTTTGAACAAAACATGGAGTTAACCAAGAGAGTTGTTGACTATGCTCACAACAAAGGTGTAGTTGTAGAAGCTGAGCTAGGCAAGCTAGCCGGCGTAGAAGATGCTGTAAAGGTTAACACCAAGGATGCCACCTACACTGATCCTGACCAAGCAGTTGAATTCGTAGAAAAAACCGGCGTTGATTCTTTGGCAATTGCCGTAGGAACCAGCCATGGTGCATATAAATTCAAAGGTAAACCGGAATTGGATTTTGCTCGTATTGAAAAGATTTCCAATTTGTTACCTAATTTCCCTCTGGTACTGCATGGCGCTTCCACCGTGCTTCCTGAATTCGTTAAGAAATGTAATGAATTCGGTGGCAAGATTGAAGGTGCCCAAGGCTGCCCTGAAGATATGCTGAGACGTGCTGCTACCATGGGTATTTGCAAGATTAACATTGATACTGATTTACGTTTGGCCATGACCGCCTGCATCAGACAACACTTTGTGGAGAATCCCGCTGATTTCGATCCCAGACTATATTTAGGACCTGCCCGTAGCGCTATTCAAGCAATGGTTGCTCATAAGATGAGGGATGTGTTGGGTTCTTCCGGTAAATTATAATAAAAAGAACGACCAGCTAAGAGCGAATACTTCGTCATAACTACAAAATGGACTTGTGGACATACCGAAAGTGTATTGTCCCCAAGCCCATTTTTTGTTATTCCTTGTCTGCGCCCTTATCTGACCGTTCTTAAAACAGTTTAAGCTAACCAGTTTTATTCAAACAGGTCAGAGTGATTATTCCTAAAGCCATCTAGAATCAGTGCCATAGCGAAAGGATAGCCAACCTTTAAGCTCTCCAGCTCCACCCATTCTTCTCTGGTATGTGCCCCACCACCGGTATAAACACCTACGGTGCAAGCAGTAACACCTTGTGAAAAAGGAATGTTAGCATCAGTAGATCCTGATTCGAAGGTGGGAACTTTACCAGCATTGTATAACTGCATTATATCAGCAAGTTTCTTTTCAAAGGCAGCTTGAGCAGCCTTATCCATATCCCCCATACAGGGGCGAATACCTAAAATCTCAACATTAACTTCTATTCCCATTTTCCGGTAAGAAGTAATAATGCTATCAAAGAAATCCATCATGGTAGCTAAATGTTCTCTCACATCTGAACGATATTCAAAAAGCATTTCCACCTGCTGAGCAATGGTGTTAACAGAAGTACCGCCGTGAATAGCACCTACATTATAAGTTGTCTTGCCACCTTTAGGAACTTGCACTCTATAAAGTGTATCAATGAGCGAAGCCATATATGCAATGGCATTCTTGTTGCCAAATTTAGCAAAAGAGTGACCACCTTCTGTTTTAATTTCAATTTTGTAGCGGGTAGAACCAACGGCGTAATTTACAAAATGATCCAAGGCCCCGTCAAAAGAAACCATGGTATTAACTCTGCCCTTATAAGCTTCCATGAAAGCCTTAGCACCTTTAAGATTACCAAAGCCCTCTTCCCCACTATTGCACACCAGGACAAGTCCTTGGTCTGGACGGTAGCCATGCTTGGTAATATATTTAGCAGCCATCATCAGAGTTGCTAAACTAGCTGTATCATCACCTACACCGGGACAATAAAGCTTGCCATTTTCTTCCCGCATAGGCATAGGTTCTGTATCAGGAAACACAGTATCAGTATGGGCAGAAAAAATATTAACAGGTTTATTGCCTTCACAATTAATGGGATAAATAACGTTTAAGGCATCATCAATATAGACACCTTGAGCGCCCATATCTTCCAGCCACTGCTTACAGAATTCCGCCCTTTTTTCTTCATGATTGGAGGGAGCGGTAATCTTACACATGGTTTTTAATAAAGCAACTAATTCTTCATGTTCTGCTGCCAAATCTTGTAAAATCTTTGCATTTAACTTGTAGCTCATAACAAGCCTCCTTATTAGTTCTTGTGTAAAAAAGTGAGACAACATAGTGCTGTCTCACTTTTGATTATAACATAGCTTTTTTTAATTATAGGATGCCGGGAGGCAAAGCAGCGCCAACACCAGGTCCAATAGGAATACCCAAGCTCATCCAAATTACCATGAAAATAATCCAGACAACTTGAAGTACCAAAGCAATAGGAATCAAGCTGGAAATCAAAGTACCGATGGCTATATTCTTATCGTACTTAGCTTGTGCCACACTGAGCAACATCCAAATGTAAGGGCTCATAGGGGTAAAGCAGTTAAACGGAGAATCGCCTAAACGATATAACAATTGAGTGAAACCAGGATGATAACCTAACAGCATGAACATTGGAACGAAAATAGGTGCGAAAATTGCCCATTTTGCAGAACCGGAAGATACGATGATATTAACCAGTGCGCAAATGATAATGAAGGTTACGCACATTGGCATACCGGTAAAGCCAACATTCTTTAAGAAATCAGCACCACTAATAGCTAACATAGTACCAAGATTAGTCCAGCTGAATAAGCCTTGGAACTGACCGCAGAAGAAGCAGAATACTACGTAAGCACCCATAGCGCTCATTTGTCTTACCATGGCTCCGTTTACATCTTTCAAATTGTTAAATTTCTTGTTAACAATACCAAAGGTAATGCCGGCAATACTAAACAATAAGAAGAGCAAAGGAATCAAACCATTTAACAGTAAGGAACCAACTAATTGCCCACCCTTGGACAAAATTCCGGTTTGGAAACCAACAACTACGATAGCGATGAAAACAACTGCGGAAAAAGCAGACCAATGCAAAGCTTTAACTTCTTGAGGAGTGGCTTCAACCATTTTTTCATGCTCATCAGTAGGAACGAACTTGCCAAAGCGAGGCTCTACAACCTTCACGGAAACCCAGCCAATAACAATTGCACAAAGGAAAGTAGATGCCATCATGAAATACCAGTTGCAAGTTACATCCACAGCAAAAACGCCGGGCTTTCCTAAGAAAGCAGTAAGTGCATCATTGGTCAGACCTTGCAGCAGTGAATCTGTACCGGCAATTAACAGGTTAGCAGTAAAGCCTGCCTGAGCACCGGCATAAGCAACAATCATACCAACAATAGGATGCTTGCCAACACCTAGATAAACAAGTGCTGCCAAAGGAGGAATAACAATCATTGCTGTATCAGAAGCAATGTTGCCATTAGTTCCCAAGAATGCTACCACATAAGGTACTACGCCAGGATTAACATTACTTAAACTACGTTTAATCAAAGTTACTAACATACCAGATTCTTCGCAGAAACCAATAGCCAAGGTCATGGTAATTACCAAGCCCATTGGAGCGAAGTTAGTGAAATTCTTAACCATGTTCTTTAAGAACCACTCAACGCCTGCTTTACTAAACAGGTTGGCTGATGCGACAGCCTTATGAGTTGCCGGGTTGGTTAAGGACACACCGCTCATTGTTAACAACGCACCGATAATAGCTACAATCACAAACAAATAAGCAAACAATAACGCCGGTGGTGGTAACTGGTTGCATATTCTCTCAACCCAATCCAAGAATATATCAACTTTTGTTTTTGATACTTTTTCTTCTCCCACAATAACCCTCCTTTGATTTTTCGCTTTTTTTTACTTTCTAAAAAAGGAATGGTGCCAATGCATCATTCCTTTTAACTTCATCATCATTATATATTATTTGTTTATTTTTGGCTATATAAAAGTATTTATTTAAACATTTATAAAAGTATTCTGTATACATTTTGTTATTGTTTATATACATTTTATATACATTTTATTGTCTGTCCTGTTGCGGCAAATGTTTAAAAAACAACTTAGACAAAACATAAGCTGTTAAAAAAGCACAAACATCAGAAACCGGCTGACACCAAACAAGACCATTTAGTCCCCACAGAGGCGGCAAAATAAACAGAGCCGGTATTAAATACAAGCCTCTTCTGGCCACAGCCATGAGAATTGCTCCTTTAGTATGCCTGGTAGTCTGCAAGGTCATGTTGGAAATAACCACCAAACCGGTTAAAAAGAAGGTGTAGGTCTGTGCTTTCAAGGCCCAAGTGCCAATTTTTATAACCGCCGGGTCATCTCTAAAGACTTGAATAATTGAATCTGCGTTTAGAAAACCAACAATAGAAATAAATAAAGCAAAAAAGGACATCACCACCAGAGAAAATTTAAAGCCCTCTCTTACCCGTTTATAGATTCCTGCGCCATAATTAAAGCCACAGACAGGCTGATAGCCTTGTCCAAAGCCTACCATGGCGGCACTAGCAAAGAAGGAAAGTCTGGTAACGATGGACATGCCGGCAATGGCAGCGTCGCCATAGGCACCTGCTGCTACGTTCAGGACAATGGTACCAATTGAACCAAAGCCCTGCCTAAATAAAGAAGGTGAACCGCCGGCCAGAATCTCTTTGATTCTAAACATAGTTGGTTTAAACTTGCTCCAGTGAACTTGTAAATTACCACCCTTGTGGCTCATCCACAATAATAGTCCTAAGCTCACTGCCTGGCTAATGATGGTAGCCCAGGCTGCGCCGGCAATACCCATCTTAAAAACGAACATGAGGATGGGATCCAATACAACATTTAAAAGTCCACCACTAACAATGCCCACCATACCATAGGAAGCACTGCCCTGAAATCTTAATTGATTGTTCATTACCAAAGCACACATCATTATAGGTGCCCCAATGAGGATGATGCTCATATAGCTTTTGGCATAAGGTAAAATTGTGGGTGTGGAACCCATGAACACAGCCAACTGAGAAGAAAAGATTACGCCCAATACTGCTACTATGCAGCCGGCAAACCATGCCAGGAAAAAACCGGTGGAAGCCATAGTACTTGCTTCCTCATAATCTTTGGCACCAAGCTTTCGGGAAATATAATTGCCACTGCCGTGTCCAAAGAAAAAACCTAAAGCCTGAATGATGGACATTACAGCAAAATTAATACCAACAGCAGCAGTTGCTTCGGTGTTTATTTTACCAACGAAATAAGTATCAGCAGTATTATAAAAGCTGGTAATAAGCATACTTATGATAGAAGGAACAGCCAGTGAAAAGATTAATCTGGGTATTGGTGCACTAATCATTCTTTCAACTTTTTGATCTTGGTCCATGATGTCTACCCTACTTGTCCATAAATTAAATACCGGGACACAGAATACTGTGTCCCGGTATCTGGTTTTGTAATAATTATAGCTTATTTTCAAGGTTTTCGCCATATTTACACATGGCAAATTAAGGAGATTTTTAATTCACAATTATGCAGATATATGATAAAATTAACTAAAATAAAATATAGCAAACTTCTAACGTCGAAAAACTTTTGAGACGAAAGATGCGGTCGCCAATTTTTTTATGCCTATTTAGCCGTATCTTCAGATGCGGCTATTATTTTTTTTTAGAAAGGAAAATACTATGGAAACACGAGTTGCTTTAATTGGTATCATTATTGAAGATACTGAGCAAGTTGCCACGATTAATGAACTATTAAGTGAATTTCGTACTTATATCATCGGTCGGATGGGTCTTCCCTACAAAGCCAAAGGAATTAATATTATCAGTGTTATCGTAGATGCGCCTCAGGATGCCATCAGTACCTTATCAGGTAAAATTGGCAAGCTGTCCGGCGTCTCCACTAAAACGGCCTACTCCAATGTAATCAGCAAGGAAGGAAGTCTCCATGAATAAAGTTTCTCTGCACTTAAAGTCCTCTGCACTGTTTATCGGCATTCTTGTGTTCTGGTATATTCTGGCACAATTACAGGTGTGGAGTTCTTTTGTTTTGCCCAGTCCCGGTAAAGTGGGAGAAGCTTTTTTGGCTATGTGTCAAAGTGGCGAATTAGGAGAATCTATTTATGTCAGCTTCAGAAGAATTTTTATAGGTTTTTCTGTGGCCTGTCTTCTAGCATTTTGTTTTGCCATTGCTTCTTTAATTTTTCCCGGTGCCAGGCCCTATTATGCCGGTCTCATTAATTTCTTGCGCAACGTACCTCCCCTTACCTTAATTCCTTTATTGATACTTTGGTTTGGCATTGGTGAGTTGCCTAAAATCATTGTCATCGTTTTGGCTTCTTTCTTTCCTCTGCTTCTAAATTTGGACAGCGGCTTCGCGGGCTGTGATCCCAAGCTCTTGGAAGTAGGAAAGATTTTAGGCTTCAGCAAAAAGGAAAGCTTACAGAAAATCATTTTGCCCAATTCTCTTCCCTATATTGTAGTTGGAATGCGCATAGCCTTAGGTTACAGCTTAAGAGCCATCATCGGTGCCGAAATGATTGCTGCCTCCAGCGGTCTGGGCTACTTAATTCTGGATGCGGAAACCATGTCACGCAGCGATAAGGTTTTGGTAGGTATTATCGTCATTGGTGTCTTAGGCATTTGCCTGGATCGAATTTTTGCTCTCTGCATTAAGCATTACTTTCCTTACAGAACTGAGGTAACCTCATGACCACACTTACAGTTACCGCTCTTAAGAAAATCTATTTGGTTAAAAACAAGCCCTTGGAAGTTTTAAAGGATGTTACCTTTACGGCTAATTGCAGTGAGATAACAGTAATTTTGGGAGAAAGCGGTTGTGGCAAAACCACTTTGCTCCGCCTTATCTCCGGTTTAGAAAAGCAAGATGGCGGCATCATTAATTTCTCTGAGCCCACCAAGCTTGGTATGGTGTTTCAGGAAGCAAGGCTCATGCCCTGGCTCACCGCCCGAAGCAATATTACCTTTGGCCTTAGGTCACCTGCTCCCCAGGAAGAGCTGGGAGAACTACTGGACACCGTTGGTTTAACAGGCTTTGCCGATGCCCTTCCTGCTACTCTCTCCGGCGGTATGCAACAAAGAGTAGCCTTGGCTAGAGCTTTAATTCTCCACAGCAAGCTGCTCTTGATGGATGAGCCGTTTGCCGCATTAGATTATTTCACTCGTCGTAAAATGCAATTAGAATTATTACGCATCAAGGACGTAACTAAAACTGGTATTATTTTGGTTACTCACAACATTGATGAGGCGCTTACCTTAGCTGATAAAATCATGATCATGCAAAATGGCGTCATTACCAAAACCTGGCAGCTGCCTGCCAATAAAGATAGGGATATTTTAAATGAACCTTTCATTCAATACAAAAGGGACATTTTAGATACACTAAAATAATTGCAAAGGAGAAATTTACATGTACAAAATTAGTAAGAAACAAAGCAAAGCAATTTTTCTGGCCATACTGGCATTATGCATGTTGTTAACAGGCTGCGGAGGACTTTCTAAAAAAGAACCTGCCAAACCTGCTGTACCTAAAGTTACAAAAGTTATAGCAACCTATGTTCAAGCTCCTCTTAATGTGCCTAGCATCATAGAAAAAAATAAGCATTTCCTAGCTGATGCTTATAAGAAAAACGGTATCGCCTTCGACTATTCCACCATTACCTCCGGAGCAGAACAAACCACTGCCTTAGCTTCCGGTGATATTCAAATCTTAAATTGCGTAGGTGGTTCTTCTGTTCTTTTGGCTGCTGCCAATGGTGCTGATATGAAAGTCTTAAGTGTTTATTCCACTGCTCCCAAAGCCTTTGTGCTTTTTGGCAAAAATAAAGCCATTACCAGACCTCAGGATTTAAAAGGCTTAACAATAGCCGGACCTAAAGGAACTATTCTGCATGAATTATTGGTTGCTTTCCTAAAGAAAGGCAATATGACCATTAAAGATGTTAACTTTGTTTCCATGGGTATTCCACAAGCCAGAGCAGCCTTAGAAGGTGGCAGCGTACAGCTGGCTCTCTTGGCTGGTCCTGTAGCCTATAGTGCCGAAAAGTCAGGTATGCATGTAGTAACTACAGGTGAAGATTTGGTTTCCGGTTTAACCTTAACTGCTACATCTCAAAAGTTCTACAAAGAACATAAGGATGTTATCGATACATTCCTGCAAGTACAAAAAGAAACCTTGAAATATTTAGCTTCAAATACTGCTGAAGCCATAGATATTACAGCCAAGGAAACCGGCTTAACCAAGGATGCCGTTGAAGGTATGTATAAGCTCTACAATTTCGAACCTAATATCACTGACGAAACCAAGAAGGAACTGGAATCCACCCAAGAGTTCTTAGTTTCTTCCGGACTAATGCCCAAGAAGATTGACTTAAGCAAAATATTCTAAACAACAAAAAGGATGTCCTTACGGACATCCTTTTTGTTGCTTAGATTTACCATTGGGGAGGTCGAAAAGTGGTAAATCCGCCTGTTAAGGCGGAAAAAATTTACCACTTTTCGACCTCCCCAATGGTAAATTCGTCTCACTTTACACGCGGTACGGTTAAGCCTCCTGAAGGCATGAGAATTAGTTTGTAATCAGGTCCAACTTTCTTAATGGCAAGCTGCATAGCAGCATCAATACTATCTACAGCACCGGCAAATAACATATCCTTGGCTAATTGCCTGTCTAAGGCAGTGACCAGAATATAGTCTGCTTTCTTCATGAGCCGACTAATGGCAAAAGCCTTGTTTGCACCAATTTCAAAATGTTCTTCCAAAGCCTTTTGAATAGCTTCACCGTTTTTCAAGGTGCGGAAGGTTTCTTCCAGGGCTGCACTGCCACTGCCCTCAATGCATTCAGCAACAATAATTACCACTCCGCCTTCTCGTACAGCTAGTTGAGCATTGTCCATGGTTTTTTGCATCTGGTAAACATTAATATCTTTGGGATAACCGCCACAGGAAGCAATGACAATATCAGCCTCTTGGGGAATTTCAACCCCATATACCTTATCTACAAATTTGCAGGCTTCTTTATGAGCCTTAATATAATCGCCGGCAAAAATTTTTAAGAATTCATGTTTAACATTAAGCACTGCATTAAATAAGAATAAGGAGTGTTTCTTAGCAAATAAGGCTACCCCTTCCATCTGATCCTCGTACACAGGATTACCGATAGTCTTGCCTAAACCGGCTCTGGAATCTAACATGAAGCTGTGATTATGACGAATGGTTTCCCAGGCAGCACAGCCCGGCAAGACAGCCTTACGTCCTCCGCCATAGCCGCTAAAATAGTGATGCACAATGGAACCGGTCATGATGATATGATCAGCCTGACATAATTCTTTATTAATCCAGACAGGTGTACCACGGGAGGTGGTGCCAAAGTATTCAAAGTTTTCCTGTTTCTTGGCGTCACTGTTAACCATCCGAATTTTATCAGCTACAGCAGGACTTACTGCCTCCACCATTTCCTCATGAGTCATCAGCCTGTGCGTGCCCAAAGCAAAGACTATGGTCATGTCTTCATCCTTAATACCCAGCCTGTGCATTTCATCTACTAAAATAGGCATGAACTCAGAAGTATTAGCTACTCTGGTAGGATCATTGCAAATAAAAACAATCTTTTGGCCCGCTTTGATTTGTTGCTCCAGAGGCTTAGTGCCAATAGGTTGATTAACTGCGGCAAGCACAGCTTTTTTAAGATTTTTGATTACGGGAAAATCTGTAGTTTCCACCACTTTAATAATGCGTTGGCTTTCTAAGGCAATGCTTTTGGTGCCTTTGCCATATAGAAAATCATATGTTTTCTTAGCCATGTTTTATCTCCGTCCTTAGCTTTTCTTACTTGCTTTACTTCACTTCTATTCTAACATAATTGGACCTGTCTTGTTGTAATAAAATACGCTTCAAAAAAATATTTTAAGCAAAAACTTGACAAAGCAGTAAAAAAGCACTAACATAAAGGACAAATCAAATAAACAAATGCAATGACCGAAACAAGTACATTGTACGAGGATTCTACAGAGATGTGAGCCATTGGCTGAAAGCTCACTAAGAAATCCAACGCAGTGGAATGCCTTTGGGAGCAGACCGGCTGAAGCTAGTAAGCCGAGTACGGATTGCCACCGTTAAACGGTAAAAGTGTGTTAGCACTGCAAGTAACAGAGTGGAATTTCATGACCATTGTCTCTGCCGAGACAATGGCATTTTTATTTTCACCACGATTATTCTCTGTTTAATCGTGTTTTTTTATGACTTTTTTAGGAGGTTTTGCCATGTTCTCTGAAATCAAAAATGACATTCGTGTAGTAAAGGACCGTGACCCGGCTGCCAAAAATTCCCTGGAAATAATTTTATGCTATTCCGGGCTGCATGCCATCTGGTGTTATCGTCTGGCCCATTATTTTTATACCAGGAATTGCTTTGTGACAGCGCGATGTATCTCTACGCTGGGCCGCTTTTTTACCGGTATTGAAATCCACCCCGGTGCTAAAATCGGGCATGGCCTTTTCATTGACCATGGCATGGGTATTGTTATCGGTGAAACAACTGTCATTGGAGACAATGTTACCTTGTATCAGGGTGTTACCTTGGGCGGCACCGGCAAGGAAAAAGGCAAGCGTCACCCTACCATTGGTGATTATGCCGTTATTGCCTGTGGTGCCAAGGTGCTAGGCTCCTTTACCGTAGGCGAAAATGCCAAGATTGGTGCAGGCTCTGTAGTGCTTCATCCTGTTCCCGCTGACTCTACGGTAATTGGTATTCCCGGCCATGTGGTCCGTTCCGGCCTTGGACATCTTCATGTACATTCTGAAAAAAATATTGATTTGAATCACGATAAAATGCCTGATCCCATTGAAGAACAAATTAAGACTTTGCAAAAACAAATCTTAATGCTTCGCCATCAGGTAAATAGTATGAAAGAAGCAGAGCACGAACATTATATTGAATATTATATTTAATTAGTACAGGTAGCAGGTTTATTTGCACGGGCGCCCGTGCAAATAAACTGCTACAACTACAGAAAAAATTATATTACAACAATAGAGAGGAAGTATTATCATGAGTAAAATTTATAAAAGCTTCACTGAATTAGTTGGTCACACTCCTTTGTTTGAACCGGTACGTTTTAATACTGCTGAAAAATTACCTGCCAAAGTCCTGGTTAAGCTGGAATATTTTAATCCTGCCGGCAGTGCCAAAGACCGTATTGCAAAAGCCATGCTGGAGGATGCTGAAGCCCGTGGCATCATCGGTGCCGGTTCTGTAATCATTGAACCTACCAGTGGCAATACCGGTATTGGCTTAGCTGCTGTAGCAGCAGCTAAAGGCTATAAGGCAATCTTCACCATGCCGGAAAGCATGAGCATTGAACGCCGTAAGCTTATGACAGCCTATGGTGCAGAAATTGTTTTAACTCCGGCCAAGGAAGGCATGCAGGGCGCTGTGAACAAGGCTCAAGAATTAGCCAAGGTTACTCCTCACAGCTTTATCCCCGGCCAATTTACCAATCCCATTAACCCCAAGGCTCATGAACAAACTACCGGCCCTGAGATTTATGAAGATACTGATGGCGCTGTAGACTTTTTCGTAGCCGGTGTTGGTACCGGTGGTACCCTGACCGGTGTAGGCAGATATTTGAAGAGTAAAAAACCTTCAGTAAAAATCATTGCCGTAGAACCTAAAGACTCTCCCCTGCTCAGCGAGCACAGAGCCGGTCCTCACAAGATTCAAGGCATTGGTGCCAACTTCGTACCAGAAACCTTAGATACCAAAATCTATGATGAAATCATTCCCATTACTACCGAAGAAGCATATACCACAGCCCAAAAATTGGCTACTGAAGAAGGAATCTTAACCGGTATTTCTTCCGGTGCAGCTCTCTACGCTGCCCTTGTCTTAGCCAGAAGACCGGAAAACAAAGGCAAGACAATTGTTGCCTTTCTGGTAGATTCCGGAGAAAAATATTTAAGCACGCCTAATTTTATTGCAGCAGAATAGTCTAAATATAAAAATAACCATTGAGAATATTTCTCAATGGTTATTTTTTGTCAGCTTGCTTTATTTTTTGTGAGCAGAAGCTTGTTCAACTAAGTGCTTAAACAGACTTCTGGTTTCCGGTACACTGTCCTGTAATTCCTCAGGATGAAATTGCACCAGGAGAATGGAACCATCTTTATTTTCCATAGCCTCAATAATACCATCAGAAGTATGAGCTGTAACGCTAAGCCCCTTGCCAATTTTATTGATGACCTGATGATGGAAAGTGTTGGTAAATATTTTGTCCTTACCAATTAATTTATGCAATAAGGTTTTTGGCTTAATGGTAATTTCATGCAAAGGATAATCCCTATTCACCTTTTGACTATGAATAAGATAAGGCTTTTTATATTCCTTAATATCCTGATAAACAGAGCCCTTTAGGCCAATGTTAATTAACTGCATGCCACGACAGATACCAAGCACTGGCACATGATGAGCCAAAGCATAATCCAGGGCATAAAGCCAAAAGGCATCCCAATCCTTATGAACAAGGCCCAGGCCCACATGAGGATCTTCTCCAAAGAAACAAGGATCAACATCTGCCCCACCCGGAAATACCAAGCCATCACAAATAGCCAAAAGCTCTTCAGCATTATCCGGCTCAGCCAGCACCGGAATTAGAAAAGGCACACCACCGGCACGAATGATGGCCTTATTATAGGCCTCATTAACATAATCCATCGTGATTTTTTGTCCAATGACTTCCTTGGGCAACTTAATGCCCAGCACACCAATTAAAGGCTTTGTCATAGTATTTCCTCCAGTCACGTTTACTTAAAATGATCTACTACCCGCTGGTAATTGGTTACCAAGGTAACACCGCAGATAATAGCAGCCGCACCAAATAATTGTACAAACCCGATTTCCTCATGAAACAAAATAAAACCAGCCAACATTCCTACTACCGGCATGATGTTCAAAAATATGGAAGCAATGCTTGGCCCTACTGCTTTACTGCAAGCATTCCACGCTACCATGCCATATAAGCCACCTAAAAGCAAAATGTAGAGGAAGGATAATAAAGGTTCCACCTGTAAAGAAGTCACCTTAAAGGTACCAGTAACCATGCCAAACATATAAACCATGAAGGAACCAAAAATACCGGACCAACCGGTTACTGCCATAGGCGAAAGTCTCTTCATCACCCTAACTCCCAGTAAGGTATAGAAAGTCCAGGCCAACTGAGAAAGCAAGGCCAGTATATCTCCTCTATTAAAGTCAATATTGGCTAAAACCACCAGAGAGCCCTTGCTCACAATGGTAAGTACACCCAGAAAAGAAATCAGAATGCCTAACCAGACCAGAGGATGCAAGCGCTCTCTTAAAAGCAATACCGAAACCACTGCCGTCAGGCAAGGCGTAGTTGCAGAAATAAGCGTACAATTTGTCACCGTAGTATATTGCAAAGCGGTAAACTGTAGGACATTATTTAAAGCAACTCCCAAGAGACCCATGCTGACTAAATAAAACCAATCCTCAGGCCCCGGAAACATTTTTTCTCTTTCCCGATAATAAGACCAGCTAATTAAGATAATGCTTAAAAGTATGTAGCGAAATCCAATAATGGTAACCGGAGACCAAGCCTTAAGCAGCCATTTTACACAGGAAGGCTGAAATCCCCAAAAGGCTGCCACCAACGACAATAAAATATAGCTTTTTAATCTACTCATTAACACATACTCTTTCTCTTGTTTTTTTCTTTGCAAAAACTTATTCAGATGCAGTGCTACAAAATTTGCAAATCAGTATATGTCTCATTGTATCGTAAGAAGCGCCTCTTGTCTAATGTAAATATTTTCTCAGCATGGCATAGAATGCAACTGGTTCAATAGGCTTATTTAGTTGGGCATTCATACCGCATTCCAGGGACAAATTCACATCTCCATCAAAAGCATCAGCTGTCATGGCAATAATAGGTACAGTCTTACCATAGCCATTAATCATGCGAATGGCCCTGGTTGCTTGCCTGCCATCCATGATAGGCATGCGGATATCCATAAGAATTAGATCATAGTGTCTTGGTTCAGCCTGGAATTTTCTTACCGCTATCTTGCCATTTTCAGCTTTTTCTACTTCTATGCCAACTTTATTAAGCATACGGGTAGCAATCTCCATATTAAGAGGATGATCTTCTACCAGAAGAACATGTTTTCCCTTCAGGACATCATTACTGGTAGCCAAAGTAACAACATCTGCTTTGCTTGTCTTAGCTTCCTGCCCCTGAACCACCACCAATGAAAAACTGAGGGTAAAGGTAGTTCCTTCTCCCAGTACGCTATGCACAGCCACAGAACCATTCATTAGATTCGTAATCTTCTGCACAATAGCCAGTCCTAGTCCGCTGCCACCTACTCTGGAATCAGCCACATTTTGCTCCTGAGTAAAAGCCTCAAACATTTTTTTCTGGAAACCTTTCTCTATGCCCTTGCCGGTGTCTGTTACAAAGAAAGTACAGGGCAGTTTTCCAGCTTTAGCCTGCTCCGGTTGGATGATTAAATTGATGGTGCCACCAGCCGGTGTAAATTTAAGAGAATTGCTGATAAGATTGCCAATGAGCTGACTAAAGCGTACCTTGTCCAAAAGAACAGTATAATTTTCTCCGTCCAGTATGGTTGTAAAGGTAAGCCCCAGCTTCTTACTCTGACTATCAAAAACAGTATGCATATCTTGCAGGAAATCTTGTAAATCGTAAGGCACGGGATGCAGTGTTAAGTTGCCACTTTCAATACGACTCACATCCAGCACGTCATTTAATAAAGACAGCAGAATAATACCACTACCATGAATCTTTTGCAGATTATCCTTCATCTTGACAGGATTATTAACATCGTCCTCTGCCAAATCAGTAAGACCGATGATGGCATTCAAAGGAGTACGTATATCATGACTCATTCTGGATAAGAATTCTGTTTTAGCCTTGCTGGATAGCTCCGCCACCTTGACCTCAGCCTGACTTTGTGCCAAACGGGCAGCAAAGCGTTTACTTCTATCTCTATCGTAAAGCAAAAGAAGAATAATCGCCATTAACAAAACCATAGCTGCAGGGCGTAAAATATCACCATGCATTTCATAAAAGCTGGGTGGATCATTGAGGTATACCGTTTCTTTAGGCAGTTGATTTTTGTTAAGCTTAAAACGTTTCATGACATCAAAGTCAAATTTATAGGTGTAATCACCTTTAGCATAACCAAGCTGCTGAGGAGTACGTTCTCCCGTTAATACCTGTCTGGCCATGACACCTGTTTTTGTGCCAACGCTTTCATAAGATAGCATGCAACCACCTAGCAACCCATCACCCAAACCTGCCTCATCGCCTTTATACAAAGGCACCTTAGCTGCTTCACTAACAAATTTAATACCACTGGCAATATCATAATGCTTACCAGAACCATCAAAGCTACACATATTAAAAAACAAAATGGTGTCTTCTCCATAGCTGGCTATTTGGTCCCTTAGTTGCTCGGTTGTGAGTTTGGTAGTAACTATCTTAGTAAAAGTAAGCTGTGGGAATCGATCCATAAAATTATCCAGTTGCTCCTGGGTACCTTGCGCAGATATGGTTTCATCCGTGATTACCACAACCTGTTTAGCCTTCGGGGTTAATTTTAAAGCCGTAGCAATGGTTTCCTGCAAAGGGAAGGTTTCTACTATGCCAGCCATCATAGGGTCAACAAGAGCTTGTCTTACTTTTCTCTCTGAGTTCACATTTTCAAAAATTACCGGCATATTTTTAAAATATAAATTACGGTAAGCCCGTACAAAATCCAGAGCATCGTCATCACCGGTAATGATCATGTCAAAATCATAGCCGTTTTTACTTCGTAAATATTCCAGCTCTCGCCTAGCTTGTTCTACGGCAAAACCACGGTCCAAATTTTTGGTGTTCATGAAAATATACTGAATAGTAGCAATATCCTTTAATTCTTTTTCCACATTATTAACTACCACCGGAACAGTTAAATAGTCCCGGGAATAAGAGTTGATAAACAATACACGGTTTTGACCAACGGCACCGGCCTCAGCTGCCTGGCATAAACAGGTAAATAAAAGAAAAACAACAAAAAAAGGCACCATCAAGCCTCTTAGCTCGACTATGCCTTTAAAATATTTCTTTGTTTGCTTGCTTAACCCCATTGTTGGTTGCATCATAAACTCACCATAACGAAAATCTATACCCTGCGAAAAATCTTCACTTCACTTTCTTAATATATTGTAACACATTTTTCGCTTCAGACACAGATTTTAGCATGGATAATTTTTTTCACTCTTACCTTACTTAGTCATTACAAAGGGTAGCTAAAACAGCCGCTTTAGTTACAATACCCTGCAGCCTATTATACTTATCGGTAACTGCAATAGGGTAGCTGGCCTGTACTGCCAAATTCATAATACTATTAACCGGCTGTTCCGGTGTGGTAGTAGTGGGAATTTCTTTAATGAGAATATCTGCAAAGCTGTGTTTTTTATCCAAGACTCCTAACACACCATCCAAGGTTACCAAGCCCATTAACTGCATTTTGTCATCAACCACATAGGCACTGGACACGCCATTAACCCGCATGGTATTAAGTGCCAGATGAGCGCCGTCTGTAGCCCTCACCAAAGCCGTAGGACTTTCCATCACACTGGCAATGCTAACAACCTTACTGGAGTCTACATCATTAATAAACTTCCTGACGTAAGCGTCTGCAGGAGAAGACAGCATTTCTTCTGGCGTGGCCAGCTGAACCAAGCCACCATCCCGCAAAATTCCTACTCTGTTCCCCAGCTTAAAGGCTTCATCCACATCATGAGTAATAAAGATAATGGTCTTCCCCATTTTTTTCTGAATACAGAGCAGTTCAAACTGCAAATCATTACGTACCAAAGGATCCAGTGCCGAAAAAGCCTCGTCCATCAGCAGAATATCAGGTTCGTTTGCTAAGGCTCTGGCAAGACCCACTCTTTGCTTCATGCCACCTGATAGTCTCTGGACTGCTTCACCTTCCCAGCCGGTAAGGCCTACCATCTCTAGCATGGCCCTGCCCTTGACATAACGTTGTTCTTTGTCCATGCCTTGCACTTCCAAGCCATAACAAACATTATCCAAAACATTGCGATGGGTCATAAGGCCAAAATTCTGAAAAACCATGGCTACATGTTGTTGACGAAACTGTAGCAATTGATCTTTGTTATAAGCAGTAACCTCTTGCCCCCGAAAATAAATCTTCCCGGCAGTAGGCTCCTGCAAACGATTCAAACAACGCAGCAAAGTTGACTTACCACTACCGGACAAGCCAATAAGCGTCAGGCACTCTCCTTGCCGTACCTCCAAGGAAACATCATGGACTGCTGCCAGCATATGATGTTTGGCTTTTAGTTCTTCCCTGGACAGGCCATTTTGCAAATGCACCAAGGCCTCCTGCGCCGTACAAGAGGGAAAGCCGACCGGAAAAAGCTTGGTTAAATGTTCCACTTTAAAAAAAGCTTCTGTCATAGTTGCTCACCTTCCTTACTACCAATACCTTGGGTAAGCCTGTCCAATAAAACAGCAATGATAACAATACACAAACCGGCAATCAGGCCTCGGCCTGATTCAGTTCGGTTAATGGCAATAAGCACCTCCATGCCCAGACCGTTGGCACCAATCATGGAACAAGTAACCACCATGGCTACTGCCATCAAAAGAGTCTGATTTACACCGGTCATAATAGTTGCTCTGGCCTGTGGCAATTGTACTTTCCAGAGAATTTGCCATCGTGAGGAACCAAAGGCTTGGGCAGCTTCTACCATGGCACTATCTACATGTCTGATGCCATGGCTGGTAAGCCTGATTAAAGGCACTACTGCATAGACTACGGTAGCCAGCACAGCAGGTACCTTACCGGGGCCTAACAGCATCACAGCAGGAATCATATATACAAAGGTTGGCATGGTCTGCATAGCATCCAACAAGGGCAAAAAATATTTGTCATTAACAATGGAAAACAACACACCCAGAGGAAAACCCAGCAGCAGAGAAATACTGACTGCAGCCAAGACAATAGCCAAGGTTTCATTCATCATCTGCCAATAACCTACCAAGCCAATTAAGCTGACTAACCCTGCCAGGGCAAGTCCTTGCCAGAAGCTATGGCGTAGTTTTTTGCCCAGCACAACAACCAACAGCAAAAATAACCACCAAGGCAACCAGTTTAAAATATTTTGGAGAAAATTCACATAAGCCAAAAGTATGTTTTTCAACAAAGTAAAGGCAGAGCTATAATGAACATTTAAATAAAGCACGGCCTTATCAATACCCTTGGCAAGTCCTAAGTCACCAATCTGAGGAAATTGTGCATTCATAAGCGCACCTCCTCAAGAGCCTTTTCTACCTTCACCCTCCTGTCCTCAGGCAACCACTGCTTTAATAATTCCGGATGTTTCTTTAAGAATTTTTGGGCAGCCTGCTCATAGGTCAGCTTCTCATCTGCTAAAAGAACCAAGCCTTCCGCCGTAAGAGCACTGGAGGTATGGTACGCCTGCAGGAATTTCACAAACTCAGGTTGCTGCTGCCAAGCCTTCGCGCTTACCCCAATGGTAATAGGTACAGAAGGAGCCGCTGTTTTGCCCTCCAGAAAAGCTTGTGCCTCATAGGGAGCATCGGCTAGCAGTACCAAATCCAGCTTGCCGCTTAACCAAGTGGGTTCCCAGTTATATCCGGCAATAGGCACGCCTTTGTCATAAGCAGCCGTAAAAGCAGCACTTAAAACAGCATCAGAACCAGGTCTGAAATACACAAAGTTCTTATCTAAATTATAATACTTAAACTTCTTAAACATTATTTCATCAATGCGCCAACCCGGTATTGCCCCATAGAGCCTACCCTTACCGGGGTTTTCTTCATCCTTAAAAACCTCTGGGTATTTAGCCAAATCAGCTACGGTTTTCAGATCCGGTGCCACCGCAGCAATGCCACGCTTGGCATCACCTTCGATAACATACCGAGGTACATAGATACCCTGTTTGCTGTCATTGAAATTTATGCCTGCCACCTTAAATTTGCCGCTCTTCACATCATCCTCATAAGTGGCAAGGTTACTGGTCCAGATTTCCATGTACACATCTGCATCACCACGCAACAGGGCGGTATAAGTTACCGGCGTTGAGCCTTTGAGCTCCTCGGTTGCCAAACCATAACCTTTCTGGGCGATGAACTGAGCAATAGCATTATGGAAACGCAGGCTATCCCAGCCGGCATCACAGAACACCAGCTTAGCCTGTTTTGTTTCACCACCACAACCACTAACCGCTAAAAATAAAAACAAACACATGAGTGCTAACCAGACTGACTTTTTCATAGTATTACCTCCTGTTTAACAAAACGCGCAAGGGATTAGTATCATTAACCGTTGGTTTAGTATAGATGTGTCTACCAAAACTTTCTTTTTTTAAGTTGTTTGTTTCATTTTTACTTTACCCGATTTACAAAAATCTGTCAACCAAGGAGATTTTTCTGGCCTCTTGGGCACTTTTATCTTCAAAAATGTTACTTTTTGTTATAATAATTGCCTTATCGATTTTCCCATTTTTCATAATATTCCTCTAATTGACACAACTTGACAAATGTTGTAATATCAGTGCATGCGTTCAAAATACTTTAACCGATTTTGCATGCTAACAAACAACGTAGGGAGGCCATAAAATGTTTGATGTAAAAGAATATTTAAATGTTGGTCAAAATTATATGATAACCAAGGTTGTAGAGCACGAGGATACGGCAGGTGAAGATTGCCCTGAGATGAGCAACTTCTTATGCAGCGCGGCCATCGTCCGTCTTGCCATTCATGCCGCTGTAGAAACCATAGATAAATATCTGCCTGATGAGTTTATCAGTATTGGCTATAATATTTCCTTTACTCATGATACTGCAACACTCTTAGGTATGACCGTTACCGTAAAAACCACCATCATTGAGTTAAATGGTAACGAGGTTGATTTACGCATAGATGCCTGGGACGAACAAGGTGATATTGGTCACGGCATCCATAAAAGAAGAATCGTGCACAAAGAAACCCTGAATGAAAAGGCTGAACAAAGAGCCCGTTTCTTAAGTAATCAACGTTTTTGATTGTAATTGGAGGTAATAAAATGTCTTTACCTGATAACCTAACCGGGGCTTTAGTATTGAGCCTCATTGATTTCTTTTTAAGCTTCTTATTCATATCTGCAATTGGTGTGTTAATAAGCATCCTCTCTAAAGTAGTAAATATTAATTTTAATGGCACTGCTGTCAGAAAGAGATAAAATTATGATTGATATACGTTTATTATTAGAAAAACTATTGGCACAAACCGGTATTCCCTCCTTAACCCTGGGCAATATCTTCATGGTAGCAGTCGGTTTTGGGCTTTTATATTTAGGTATTAAGAAAAAATACGAACCCTTCCTTTTAGTGGGAATTGGTTTATCCTGTATCGTAGCCAATATTCCCGGCTCCGGTCTTACAGAACCGGGAGGCTTATTTAACTATGCCTATCAAGGCGTAGAAAGCTTGATTTTGCCTCCTTTGATTTTTTTAGGTATTGGTTCCATGACCGATTTTGGTCCCATGATTGCCAATCCTTCCCTGGTAATTTTAGGTGCAGCTGCCCATTTAGGCATCTTCGTTTCCTTAATCGGTGCCAAGGTGCTGGGCTTTTCTTTAGCAGAAGCCTGCTCCATCGGCATTATCGGTGGTGCTGATGGCCCCATGGCTATTTACACTACTATGAAGCTGGCACCCCATCTGTTGCCTCAAATTTCTGTAGCTGCTTATTCCTATATGGCCTTAATGCCTCTTATTCAGCCACCTGTCATGCGCTTTTTAACTACCAAGTCAGAACGCAAGATTATTATGAAACAGCCACGTTATGTTTCTCGCAAAGAAAAGTTACTTTTTCCTGTCATCATTACTATTATAGTTAATCTTCTGCTTCCTCCTGTAGCACCCTTGATTACCATGTTAATGCTGGGTAACTTGATTAGAGAAAGTATTGTGTTGGAAAAAATGGGACAAACCCTTTCCAATCACTTTCTAAATATCATTACTTTAATTTTGACCATTGCCATTGGTTCTACCATGAAGGCACAATCATTTCTTACCTCCTCCACTTTGATAATTATTGCCTTAGGCTTAGTTGCCTTTATTTTTGGTACTGCCTCCGGTGTCATCTGTGCAAGAATTATGTGTAAGTTAAGCGGTGGCAAAATCAATCCCCTCATTGGTTCAGCCGGTATTGCTTCTGTACCAATTGCCGCTCGTGTTTCTCACAAGGTTGGTCAAGAAGAAAATCGTAGCAATTTCCTAATCATGCACGCTATGGGTCCTAATCTGGCCGGTGTTTTTGGAACTGCCATTTCCGGCGGTATCATGTTAGCACTATTAGCAAAATAAAATATCTGCACAAAAAAACCAGAAATGCCAATAAAGCATTTCTGGTTTTTTAATTTATGCTATTGCATGGCCTTGGCCAGTTTTTGGAAAAGGACTTGGGGATTAACGGGTTTAGCCACATGATCATTCATGCCTATAGCCATAAACTTCTCGATGTCTTCTGCGAATACTACTGCCGTCAAAGCAATAATCGGTGTTGTTTTAGCATCAGGTCTAGGCATCGCCCTAATAATTTCAGTTGCCTTGATACCATCCATGATGGGCATTTGAATGTCCATTAAAATACAATCAAAGTAACCCGGTGCAGATTGGGCAAAAGCCTTGGTGCCTGCTAAACCATCTACTGCAATCTCCAATATGACGCCTCTCTTGGTAAGCAGAGACTTAACAATTTGTTGGTTTAGAGGATGGTCCTCACACATAAGTATATGCTTACCGGAAAAATCATATACGCCTTCTTGCCCTGCCACAACTACAGGCTTTGTCTTTGGCACATCAGCCTGCTTAACATAGTTACAAACTAAATCTACCCCAAAAACTGTACCTACACCAACCTTGCTATGTACCGTAATGTTAGCTCCCATGGCATCAGCCAAACTTTTTACTATAGATAGTCCTAAGCCTGTACCACGCATTTCACTATCTTCCTTACGTCTTTCCTGGGTGAAAGGTTCAAAAAGAACTTTCTGAAAATCTTCACTCATGCCAATACCGTCATCAGTTATTTTGGCACCAAGCGCCAATTTATGATTGTCTAACTTCTTGCCGCTTAGTTCCAGCTTAATATTGCCACCCTCCGGCGTGTATTTGATTGCATTGGAAAGTAAATTAAACATGATTTGGTTAAAGCGTAGCTTATCCAAGCAAGGTGCAATATCCTTCCGGGTTGCAGAAGTGTCCAAGACTAACTTTTGATCACGTTCTTCGCAAAGCGGTTTAATAACTGAATCCAGATAATTAATAAATTCAGTAGTTAAATAAGGCTCAGGATGAAGTTCAATCTTACCGCTTTCCGCTTTGGTCATATCCAGGACATCATTAATAAGACTAAGCAGGAATTTAGAAGATGTATCAATATTATTTAAATTTTCCTGTGCCTCCTTAGGCAGCGCCAGTTCTTTGGTCAAGTAAGTCATACCGATAATACCATTCAGAGGAGTCCTGATATCATGACTCATTCTGGAAAGGAACTCACTCTTGGCTATATTGGCAACATCAGCCCTTTGTCTGGCGATTTCCAGTTTTTTGTTATAATGCTTCTGCCAGAGTATGCCAAACACAGCCAGTGCCAACAGGAAAAGTACCAGTAGCACTATACGATTGTGCATCACATTATCTAGCAGGGTGTACTGAGGCGTAACTGTGGTATTCTTTAGTAATATTTTAGAGACCACGCCCGGATTGATGGTTCTGGCAGTTTTAGCCAGAACTCTAAACAAAGAAGGATTGGCTTTGCCGGAAACACCCAGACTAAGCTCTGAGGTAAGGTCATATTGCCGTTGGGCATAGAGATTATTATATTTATAGTGATAAATATATTGAGGGAAAATATCATCCGGCAAAATAGCTCCGTCTACGTCACCATTTTCTACAGCATCAAGACACTGCTCAGGTGTATTAAAAAGCACTACATTATACATGTCAGTGCTTTTATGGACCTTGCTAATCAAGCCTTTATTGCCTGCTTCCAGAGCTACATTCTTAATCAGCAATTTTCTTGGTTCAACAAAAATCAAGCTATTGGTTAAGGTAACATAAGGCCTGATGGTCTTAAACCCTTTCGTGCCGGCCAGGCCATAAAAATCGTAGGTTTGCCCGCAAATATCTGCCTCGCCGTTTAAGAAACGCTCCTGCATTTCCTTATAGGTTGAACACCAAAGATATCTAAACTTTAAGCCTGACTTTTGAGCAAGCAGGCTCATGTATTCCGGAATAAAGCCTTTGGCTTGTCCCTCTTCCTCATAAGAAAAAGGTCTTTGGTCAGCTGCCAAAAGAACGGTTAGCTCCCCTGTCTCATTAATAAACTGCCGTTCTTCATGAGATAAGGCTACGGTAAACTCACTATTATGCCCGCTATAATATTGCTCGTTCAAGCGTTCTGCTAGGCGTGGTTCCGTAACATGAAGCAGCTCCATGGCAGAATTTAAATCATCTAACAAATCAGGACGATTTCTATTGACGACGATATAATTTGACCTGGGATCCCACTGATGAATTAGCTTATACGGCTTATGCTGGCCAAGGTTACTGCAAACTACTGCATCTGCCTCGCCTTTTTCTAACGCCTCAAACATCTCAGCTAAGGTGTCACGTACCACATAATTAACCTTAAAATCATGTTCCCGGGCGAATTGATCAACTCTTGCTTTCCAATAAGAGGAATGGTTGATAGCTATTCTTATTCCGTTAAAATCAGTAAAATTATTATAGGCAAACTTATCATCATCTGAACGGCATAACAAAATCATATAACTTTCATCAAGAGGGAAATTGCAGTAGAAAAATTGCTGTTCCCGCTCCGGCGTTTTGGCATAACCATTTAATAAATCAATTTCACCCTTAGCCAACATATTTTCCAAATCAGCTACCTTACCAAAAACGAACTCATATTTCCAGTCCACAAATTGGGAGATACGAACCAGATATTCATATTGGCTGCCACCTATGGTATTAAGATTTGTTCCTTCCTGGAAACCACTGGAAGGATACCAGCCAACCCGCACTGTTTTAGTTTGAGCCTGGCAAACAGAAAGAGGCGCTGTCCATGTTAAAAAGACAGTGCCAACAATTAATACCATGCAAATAAACAAGTGCATTAGCTTTTTCATGAATTATTCCCCTGTAAAACATGTAGTACCTGAATTTTGCAACTGTATAAATATTTAGTGTTTCTCCTGCTATTCTTACTTAACATTTTACCCTTTAATCCGTCTATTTGCAATAAAAAACACCCCTTTCGTAGAAAAGGGTGTTTTTAGACCAGTATTTATTTTTTGGCTTTGCCGGTAATTGCTTCAATTTTTATGTAATAAATATGCATGGCGTTCATGGCCTTTTGGGCAAAAGCTTCGCCTTCGGACAGATAGTCCGGAGAATATTTTTCAACTATGGCCATAATGCCCTTCATTCTATCCATGCCTTCACACAAATGTATTTCCCCAAACACCACTGCACTTTCATATAAGGTACTAAACTTATCCGGCAACACTTGAGTTTTCCCTACTACAGTAAAGGAAACCTTGGGACAAAATTGCAAATTATTGACCTTATGGCCTTCCTTAGCGCCATGGATCCACAGCTTGCCATCGTCTGTATAAGCATAGCTGATAGGCACTCCGTAAGGATAACCATCTTCGCCCATGGTGGCAAGAACCCCATATTGGCCATTTTTTAATATTTGAATTGCTTCTTCCCTGGAAATGGCTCTGTCTTTTCTTCTAATCTCTGTGGTTGGCATAGCTTGGCCTTCCTTTCTTTTTTCTTGTCATTACTGCTTCTTTTAAAAAAGATGCTTAGCTAAGGTCTGGAACATTACCTGTGGTTTAATAGGCTTAGCAATATGGTCATTCATACCTGCAGCCAAGCATTTTTGAATATCCTCTGCAAATACATCAGCGGTCATGGCAATGATAGGAATCGTCTTAGCATCAAAACGTTCCGTACGTCTAATTTGCGCAGTAGCAGTAAAGCCATCCATCTCCGGCATACGTAAATCCATAAGGATTGCATCGTATTCCCCTTCATGGCTAGCTAGGTAAGTAGCAACACCCAGCCGGCCATTCTCTGCTGTAACAACAGTAATACCCTTTGCTTTAAGCAGAATGCAGGCTATCTCCCTATTAAGCTTGTTGTCTTCACAAACTAAAATCTTTTTACCGGTAAAATCTACTGCCTCTATCTGTTTCTCATACACTTTCGCTGCCTCGGTAGCGTGAACAGCAGCACCGGAAGCCTCCTGAAAATGTAAACGTATGGTAAAGGTACTACCTTTATTTACTTCACTGACCAGACTGATGGTCCCGCCCATTAATTCTACCAATTGCTTAACAATAGTCAAGCCCAGACCGGTGCCAGTGGTTTCGTATCCACGGCGTTGTTCCTGAGTAAAGGGCTCAAAAATCTTGGCTTGGAATTCCGGCTTAATGCCAATACCATCATCCTGGACGGAAAACAAGCTGTCAATCCTGCCAGCTGCACCTGTTTCATTCCATAAACGTACCGTGATGTGTCCACCTGCAGGTGTATATTTTACCGCGTTGCCCAAAAGGTTAAGCATGATTTTCTGCATTTTTAGCTTATCAAGCAGCACAACCCGATTCATGGCTTGCTCAGTCGATACTGTAAAAGTAATATTTTTAGCTGCAGCCATAGTCTTAATATCTTCCCAAACAGTAAAAAATAATCCTTGGGAAGTCGTAGCCATAGGCTCTAATTGCAGCTCTAATTTTCCGCTATTAATCTTGGATAACGTTAAGGTATCATTAACCAGATCCAGCATCAGCTTGCCGGAAGAATTAATTTTCTGCATGTACTCCTGAGTATCTGCACTGTTTGGCTTCTTTAAAGCCAAATCGGAAAAACCAATGATGGCATTAAGAGGCGTCCGCAAATCATGGCTGATATTTGCAAAGAATTGATTCTTCTCTTCAGCACTTTTTTCCAGGGCTTCCAAACGTACCTTTTCTCTTTCGTTACTCATTTCCCGGTTGGCAAGTTGAGTCTTTTCACGATAATGCTTGTGTAAAACAATTACCAAGGCTATCAGTAAAAGAACTAAAGTAGCCATAACGCTGGCAAACACTCCCAGTCCCCAGACCGGTAATCTTTCCAGCAGACTTCTGATATCGCTTTGCGGTAAAACCTGATTAGCGACAATACCACTAAAATTGCGTTTTTCTACCAAAGCACTTTTACTTAGAATCCCATAAAGAACCGAATTATTAGTAGCAACAGCCATATAAAGCTTACCATGCACATTCAAGGGTTTACTCACAAGCCCTTCCATGCGATGGTTGTTGGCAACCCAGGTGGCAGTTGTACTGGTGCAAATAAGTGCATCAACAGCGCCAGAGCTTAAAGCCTTATAGCATTCATTAATATCCTTAAATTTTTTTACCTCAAAATGCTGATCTGTAATGACATCCTGCAAAAGAGCAATGTTACCACCTAGGGTAGCTACCTTCTTAACATGGTCCACTCCCATTCTGGCAATTTGGACCATCCTCACGTCATCGGTAATCTCAATCAGACGAAAGCCTTTTTTCAAGGCATCGGCAAAGGAACCCACATAGTAACCTACCACATCAGCTTCTCCCTTTAAAACAGCCTGGGTTAGATCTGGTGAACCGGCAGGATAAGTAACAAAGGTAAAATTAAGACCCAATCTTTTGCCAATAGCAGCATAATAAGAAGGAATAATCCCGTCAAATTTACCGTCCTTGCCTTTAAAAATATGCGGCGGAGCAAAACTCGGTACTGCTACTTTAACTGTAGGGTGAGAAGCGATATAGGCCTTTTCATCTTGAGTAAAAGTACCCATGTTGCCGGCTTTAGGAGCAACATACTGCGTATAAAGCTCTTGTTCAAATAAGGGGTTTTCTGTCAAGATTTGTTTCAAGGCGACATCAAACCGGTGTAGCAAATCCCTATTCTGAACATTGAACATAGCATAACAATTAAGCTGTCCAAAGGTAAGCAGCAAACGCGAGTCTTCGTAGCTTTCACAACTGGTAATGAGACCATCTGCTTCTTTATTGTTTAATGCTTGCAAAGCAAGGTTGGCATCATCATAAGACTTAAAGCTGGGATGCAAGTCATTTTTCTTGCACCATTCAGCAAACACTTCAAAAATAGCATCATTTTTTATAACGGCAATAGACATGGTGTTTAGAGCAGACATGTCGCCATAATTATACCTGTCATCGTTTTTGCGTATTAAAACAGCATAGGAAGCCGTGGTAGTAAGTGTATCAGAAAAAGCAAACTTTTTTCTTAATCTTTCCGAAAGGGGAACTGTCATTTCCACATCAATCTTGCCCTCTGCCAAGGCTTGATCCTCCTGGGCATAATTGGCAAAATCAACAAACTGCACATCAAAATTAGCACGCATGGCAATATTATAGACCAGCTCACTAACATAGCCCTGATATTCACCTGCGCTATTCTTATAAAAATAGTGAGACTCATAAACATAGCCTACTCTTAAAGGAGTAGGTTTATTAGCAGCGTCCTGAGCAAAAGCCCAAAAGGTTGTTGTTAAAATTAGTATGCTAAGACAAATAAGCAAAATTTTGCGGCCTAAGGTGGTATGTTTAGTCATTTTCTCTCCCTTATTGGAAAGTCTTTGCTGTTTTTTAATTAAAGATAATTATTAAGTTAATTATATTACGATAGTTTTAACCTTTCAAGTAAGAAAAATGGGTATGTTGCTAAAAAAAGTCACGCAGCCTAAGCTGCGTGACTTTTAAGTTATTTTATGTCTTTAACAAAAGCTTTCATAGCGTCATTAAGTAAGCCGATGGTATTGGTGGAATCACCCTCGCCTCGGGAATCACGAACCGTATAAACTACTTCTTTGTTTAACGGCTTGATCACATTAATTTCTATATCAAGCTCCGCATTACGGTAATAGCCGGCCGGATGTTGAATGGTTATTGTTTTAGGAACAGTGATTCTGGCTTCCTTATCAATACCCCAGCCCCAGGAAGCATTAATTTCCTCCATGACAGTTCTCTGTTCCGTCCAAGCCTCACGATAAATATTATCATAGCCCATGCAATACACCTTAATGGATACTTCCGGAATAGTGGTAAGACTTCTGGTTCCCGGTGTAGAAGCAGGTATCTGCTCAGGCGTTCTTACTACAACATCCTTTTTAGCCAAGGCACCACGTAAACCGATGAGAACCTTGCTGTCTATGCCCTTATCAGCCACAAAATCCTTAGCATCAACATTAAGCACAGAAATGTTAGTAATTTGCATAGTCTTATAATCACCAAAATTAAAATTAGGTGATTTAAAGACCACCCTCTCCGCTGAAGCAGTAGTAGCAAACATAGTTAAAAGTGCGCATAAACAAAAGGCTAGTTTTTTCATCTTTTCCCATCTCCCCTTAGAATTATTGTCTTGTTATGGTAACTTGTTGTTTAGCATTAGCTTGTTGTATAGGCTTTTCTTGTGGTGCAACTTTGGCTAGAGGAACACTAGCTTGAGGTTTAACACTGGGCAAAATTACTTTCAAACCTTCCGGCGTGTTTTGAAGATCCGTATCTTTTTTGACTGCTACCACAAAAATTTGGCCCTGTTTATAAGAAATATTTTCGCCCCTCATCATCATACCACCAAACGGTACGATTCTTTCCACTTCCCAAGCTGTGTCTTGCATATTGGCGCCATAACCTCTGACGTAGCCATTTAAAGGAACCTCAACATGATTAGCCGTTGTAACGGTAGGAATATTTACTTCCAGCTTACCACCTTTACCGAACATACCGGCACCACCGGCTTTAAGAACAACACCTCTAACAGCCGTATCCTCGGGAATGATGATTACATCATTAACCAAGATATTATTCATTACCCTAAGATAAATTGTGTCCTTAGTCTTGCTCTTATTGGAGCTAACCGGAGCCAGCAGCTCCAGCTTAATCTGCGTTTGCTTAGGCAGGTAAGCATCACCTTGTTTAACCGCTTCTCTGGCTTGCCGCTCCCTGTAGCGTTCCATTTCTTCCTTTGTCTTAAAAGTCGTAGTACCTTGCTTGTCGGCTGAGGGCAATTCTGTAGCTATAATCATATCAGGGGCTTTAGTTTCTTCAGCTCTTACTACTCCCAGTGGCGTAAACAAAGTGCAACAAGCTAAGCAAGCTATCAGTAATTTGGATATTTTCATCGTATGACCCCTTCCCCTTTTGTCAAAAGCAATTATTATGTATATATTATAACATACCCAAAAAAATAAGCGAACACTGTAAAGTGTTCGCTTATGTACTCATTATGCCTTAGGACCTGCAGCAACTAAAGCTTTACCTGCTGCATTGCCTTCGTATTTAGCAAAGTTCTTAACGAAGCGGCTAGCTAAATCAATAGCCTTCTTCTCCCACTCAGCCTTATCAGCATAGGTATCGCGAGGATCCAAGATCTTGGGATCTACGCCAGGTAATGCGGTAGGAACTTCAAAGTCAAAGTGAGGAATCGTCTTGGTAGGTGCCTGGTTGATGGAACCATTCAAGATAGCATCAATGATACCGCGGGTATCTTTAATGGAAATACGTTTGCCGGAGCCATTCCAACCTGTATTAACCAAGTAAGCCTTAGCGCCGTTCTTTTCCATCTTCTTAACCAATTCTTCAGCATATTTGGTTGGATGCAATTCCAGGAATGCCTGACCAAAGCAAGCTGAGAAGGTTGGTGTAGGTTCGGTGATACCACGTTCTGTGCCGGCTAACTTAGCAGTGAAACCACTGAGGAAATAATATTTGGTTTGCTCAGGAGTCAAAATGGAAACAGGAGGCAATACACCAAAAGCATCAGCGGACAGGAAGATAACCTGTTTAGCAGCAGGAGCTGTGGAAATAGGTTTAACAATATTCTTAATATGGTCGATAGGATAGGAAACACGAGTATTTTCGGTAACGCTCTTATCCTTGAAGTCAATCTTGCCTTGAGCATCCAAGGTAACGTTTTCCAGCAAAGCATTACGTTTAATTGCGTTATAAATATCAGGCTCAGAATCTTTATCCAGGTTAATTACTTTAGCATAGCAACCGCCTTCAAAGTTAAAGACGCCCTTGTCATCCCAGCCGTGCTCATCATCGCCTACCAAGAGACGTTTAGGATCAGTGGACAAGGTGGTTTTGCCGGTGCCGGACAGACCAAAGAAAATAGCGGTATTCTGGCCTTGCATATCGGTATTAGCAGAGCAGTGCATGGAAGCAATACCCTTTAATGGCAAGTAGTAGTTCATCATGGAGAACATGCCCTTCTTCATTTCACCGCCGTACCAAGTATTAATGATAACTTGTTCACGACTGGTAACGTTGAAGACAACAGCAGTCTCGGAATTTAAGCCTAATTCTTTATAGTTTTTCACAACTGCCTTAGAAGCAGTATAAACGATAAAATCAGGAGTGAAGTTAGCCTTTTCTTCAGCAGTAGGTTTTATAAACATATTTTCTACAAAATGTGCCTGCCAAGCTACTTCCATAATGAAACGAACTGCCATTCTGGTATCTTTATTAGCACCGCAGAAAGCATCAACTACATAAAGCTCTTTGTTGGAAAGTTCTTCCAAAGCAATTTTCTTCACTGCAGCCCAAGTCTCCTCGGAAGCAGGATGGTTATCATTCTTGTACTCAGGGGTAGTCCACCAAACAGTATCCTTGGAATTTTTGTCCATGACAATGAACTTGTCTTTAGGAGAACGGCCTGTGTAAACGCCGGTCATAACATTAACGGCACCTAACTCACTTTCTTGACCCTTATCAAAACCTGTCAGGGCAGGATCCATCTCTGCCTTGTACAAATCCTCATAGGAAGGATTGTAAATAATTTTTTTGGTACCTGTAATGCCGTACTTTGTTAAATCAATGTTTGCCATTTAAAAAGATCCCTCTCTTCACTATTTATATTTTGTGATAACCTAAGCATATAGCCTGAATAATCACATATTTCCCATATAATAACTTTAACACAAAAAGCATATTTTCTCAATGTTAAAGTATAGATTGAGCCAAAGGGACGCGTCCCTTTGGCTCACTTTTTCTCTTTTCAGTTGACAAACTTTCCTGTAACACGTAAAATATTACCCATGGGGAAGAAGTACCCCCATGGCCTTGGCCTAAACCGCTTATCGAGCTGATGACTTCTGCGCATTGCAGAAGCACCAGCTTTTTTATTATTTATTAAGGGGGAAATAAGATGTTCATTGATGTGTTGGGAGTAATGCTAGGTGGTGCTTTCGGTAGTTTGCTAAGGTATCTGTTGGGCCTGCTTGTTTATGGAGAAAGATTTGCTCATTTTCCCTATGCTACTCTGATAGTAAATCTAACCGGTTGTTTTCTCATTGGTATTTTTTCCGGTTTTTTTCTCAAGCATCCGGAAATGCCCATGTATATAAAGCTCTTTGCCATAACCGGCTGTCTGGGTGGTTTAACAACCTTCTCCACCTTCACCCTGGAAACATTCAATTTAATGTATCGCAATCCTTTGCTAGGCCTGCTAAATTTAAGCTGTAGTATTATTGGAGGCTTATGCTTGGTAGCCCTGGGCATCAGCTGCATAAAAAGTTTCTGATTAAGTATGCCCTTGAAGATGGTTCTATTTTGGCGCAGTGCCGCATTGAAAAAATACTTGTCCTATGATACAATAACTCAGCAACAGGCTTACTTAACTCGGGGATGTAATGGCTTCGACGGGGGTAGGTGTGGTGTGATAAGCGAGCCGGGATTCCATCAACCCCGTTAAACGGTGGAAACGCGTTATAAACGCAGACGATTCTTACGCTTTAGCAGCTTAATGCTAACGTCTCCCAGTTCATCTCCTGCGTGAGCAGGGAAGACGACAGCAGCAGGATACCCAAGTCTCAATTCTCGGAGAGGCTTGTGGGAACTCTATCGAGATAGTGGCCGATTAGCCCGCCGTTAGGCGATGAGGCTGCAAAATCTAAAATGACGGATGCGCTCGGAGAAAGTTGCATGACAATGCTTTCGGACAGGGGTTCGACTCCCCTCATCTCCACCAATTTTATTGTTGCATAATTGCAAATGTACTAAAAAAGACTACCTGCAAAGGTAGTCTTTTTTCGTGAGCTAAGTGGCTCTATGGTTAAATACCTGGCAAAATGTTAAAATAGAAGAAAACAAAACATGTAAAGGAGATGCATACATATGACTATTTTGGGAGCTTTCATGGTACCCCATCCACCTATTATCCTGCCGGAAGTTGGTCGTGGCGAAGAAGCGCGCATTAGTGCTACCACTAGTGCATACCAAGAAGTGGCTCGTCGTATTGCCGAGCTTAAACCAGACACCATTCTTTTGACTTCTCCCCATACTATTTTATATATGGATTATTTTCACATTTCTCCCGGCGTCCGTGCCAGAGGAGATTTTGCCCGCTTCAATGCACCACAGGTAAAAATTGCTGCAAGCTATGACCAGCAATTAGTAGAAGAAATTGAAGCTGAGGCTATTGCTAAACACTTCCCCGCCGGTACCATGGGCGAACGTGATGCGCAGCTTGATCACGCCACCATGATTCCCATTTATTTTCTCAACAAGCTCTATACCGACTATAAATTAGTCCGCATTGGTCTCTCCGGAGAAAGCTTGCTTAGACATTATGAGCTTGGTCAAATGCTGGCAGAGGCTGCTAATAAATTAAACCGCAAGGTTGTCTTCATTGGCAGTGGTGACCTTTCTCACAAATTAAAAGAAGATGGCCCTTATGGTTTTGATTCTCATGGTCCTGAATATGATAAACGCATCATGGACGTAATGAGCCGTGGTGCTTTTGACGAACTATTCGCCTTCCCTGAGGATTTTTGTGAGCAGGCTGCCGAGTGCGGTCATCGTTCCTTCGTCATCATGGCCGGAGCCTTAGATGGTCTGGCTATAAAGGCAGAAAAGCTTTCCTACGAAGGTCCTTTTGGCGTTGGCTATGGTGTTTGTGCTTTCACACCTACAGGCACTGATGACAATCGTCATTTTACCCAGGCTTATGCCAAAATTCGTGCTGACCAATTAGCCCAGCGCAAAGCCAAGGAAGATTCTTATGTACAATTAGCCAGAGCAACTATTGAAGCTTTCGTCAGTACGGGCAAAAAAATTTCCATTCCGGTTAGCGTGCCTAATGAGATGCTGACCAACCGTGCTGGTACTTTCGTTTCTCTGAAAGAGCATGGCCAGTTACGTGGCTGCATTGGTACCATTGGTCCTGTTAGAGAAAACATAGCTGCAGAAATCATCGGCAATGCCATCAGTGCTGCCAGTCAGGATCCTCGTTTCTCTGCAGTCCGTCCTGATGAGCTGTCTGATTTGGTGTATAGCGTTGATGTATTAGGTCCCATTGAAGACATTGGCTCTCCCGAGCAGTTAGATGTAAAACGTTACGGTGTCATTGTCAACAAGGGTGGTCGTCGTGGTCTATTGCTGCCTAATTTGGAAGGCGTAGACAGTATCGAGCAGCAAGTAAGCATTGCTTGTGAAAAAGCAGGCCTTGCTCCCTATGAGAAAAACATTAAGCTGCAACGCTTTGAAGTAATAAGACATAAATAAATTGCGAACAATTGTAAAGTAATACGGCTCGCAGTTTATTGCCACGGGCACCTGTAGTCATGTAATGGTGCCCTTTGGCAATTAAACCTGCTCGCCTGTTTAGTGAGCCTAGTTAGTGAGGTGAAATTATGACAGTATGCAACGTTTGTCATCACCATTGTAATTTAGAGGAAAAACAAATTGGCTTCTGCCGTGCCAGACAAAACATTAACGGCATTATTAAACCAATAAATTATGGCCTCCTAACCTCTCTGGCCTTTGACCCTATTGAGAAAAAACCCTTAAATAGATTTTACCCAGGCACCGGCGTACTCTCCTTAGGCAGCTTTGGCTGTAACCTACACTGCCCCTTTTGCCAGAACTCAGAAATCAGCATGGCCGATAAAGATACCTATAAGCTGGATTATTTTGCCCCGGCCGATATCGTAAAAAAAGCCCTGGAATTAAAACCCCAAGGCAATATCGGTGTAGCTTATACCTATAACGAACCCCTGATCTGCTATGAGTATATTGTAGATACAGGCAAATTAGTTCACGCAGCAGGACTAAAAAACGTAGTGGTAACCAATGGCACTGCTTCTTTAGAAATTGCCAACGCCTTAAACGGCATTGTGGATGCCTATAACATCGACCTAAAGGGCATCACCCAGGAATATTATGCCAAGCTGCAAGGCAATCTGGCCATGGTACAAGACTTCATCACCGCAGTAGTTCCCCATTCTCATGTGGAGCTGACGGTTTTAATTGTGCCCAGTGAAAACGATAGTGTAGCAGCTATGGAAGAACTAAGCAGCTGGATTGCTAAGCTATCTTCTGATATTCCCCTCCATGTCAGCCGCTTTTTCCCATGCTTTGAATGGGAGGACCACCCTGCAACACCGGTAAAAAACATTTATGACCTGGCCGACGTAGCACGCAAAAAATTAAAATATGTGTACACAGGAAATTGCTAAAGAAATTATATTCGCAGTATAATGAGCAGATTTATTGTCAGAGGGCGGCCTTGCCGAGGACCGGCCAAAAATAAGTTCTGTCCTTAAAGCCGGCCGCATGGCACCAGACGCCCGAGACAATAAATTGCGAATACATAGTTAATAAAAAATATAACCTCCTGCCTTGCGGCAAGAGGTTATATTTTTTACTAGCATCTCTACTTAAGGCTGCTTGCCAATATAAGCAAGAATACCACCATCTACATAGAGAATATGACCATTTACAAAATTAGAAGCATCGCTGGCTAAGAAAACAGCCGGACCCTGCAAATCCTCAGGCGTACCCCAACGATTAGCAGGTGTCTTAGCCAAAATAAATGAATTAAAAGGATTGCCCGGTGTACGCAAAGGAGCTGTTTGTGGTGTAGCAATGTAGCCAGGTCCGATACCATTGCATTGAATATTGGCTGCACCATACTCAGAAGCAATATTACGAGTCAGCATCTTTAATCCACCCTTAGCAGCAGCATAAGCAGAAACAGTCTCTCTACCCAGCTCGCTCATCATGGAACAGATATTGATGATCTTGCCATGACCTTTTTTGATCATGCCCGGTATAACCGCCTTAGCTACGATGAAAGGCGCATTCAAATCAATGTCCACTACCTGACGAAACTCTTCTACCTTCATCTCGCACATAGGTATACGTTTGATAATACCGGCATTGTTAACCAAAATATCAATAACGCCTAAATCTTTTTCAATATCTGCTACCAGCTTTTGTACCTGCTTCTCATCGGTTACATCGCTGATATAGCCCTTGGCCTCAATACCCTCTGCCTTATATGCTGCCAAAGCTTTGTCCATATGCTCTTGACCACGGCAGTTGAAAGCAATTTTAGCACCAGCCTTCGCCAGCGCCGTAGCAATAGCAAAACCTATACCGTAGGCAGCTCCTGTTACAAGTGCAACGCGCCCTTCTAAAGAAAATTGCTTTAAATAATCCATGACTTTGTATGCTCCTTATTATTTCAAATCTTCATTAGCAATATTGTCCATGTCTGTGAAAGCTTTATTCTCGCCACCCATAGCCCAGATAAAGGTATAGTTGGAAGTACCGGCTCCCGCATGAATACTCCAGGAAGGTCCAATGACAGCCTCTTCATTGTGCATTACTATATGTCTGGTTTCCTGTGGTTGTCCCATGAAATGGAAAACAACATTTCCTTTGGGAATATCAAAATAGAAATATACCTCCATGCGACGCTCGTGAGTATGGGCAGGCATGGTGTTCCAAACACTACCTGGTTTTAAAGCAGTCATGCCCATAGAAAGCTGGCAGGTCTCCAAAACATCAGGATGAATAAATTGATTGATAACACGATCATTAGCTGTTTCCATAGCTCCACAAGGTACCTTCTTAGCATCAGCCAAGGTTAAAAGTGTAGTCTTGCAGGGTTTATGAGCAGGAGCTGAAACCATGTAGTACTTAGCAGGTTCCTGGGGATTGTCGCTCTTAAAGGTTACCTTTTGAGTACCCATGGTAATATATAAGCAATCCTTGTGACCAAGCTTGTAATCCTTGCCATCAGCAGTAATAGTGCCGGCACCACCCACATTGAAAATACCAATTTCACGACGCTCCAAAATAAATTTGGTACCAAAGTTACCCCAAACATCAATATCTTTTTCCAAGGGAACAGTTTCCTGAACCGGCATGCAGCCAAAAACCACCATTCTGTCTACATGAGAATAAGTAACCTGTACCTTGTCAGCTTGAAATAAATGCTCAACCAAGAACTCCTTTCTTGTCTCCTCCGTAGTGTACCTCTTAAAATCACGTGGATTAGTAGAATAACGAATGTCCATATTTATCTCCTTTCTTTAAACCTAACTGTTTCAAATACTTCTAATATAAAGTTGCTTTTCTATAGCCCATCTGTTTAGAAATTGCTAAGGCTGTCTGATTAACCAAAGACCCGCACTTTTTAATTTTAGTCGGAGTCATTCTGGTAAAAACAGAAGCAATACTGATTGCACAAATAGGTTCATTGTAACGATCGTAAATAGGAGCTGCCACGCAATAAGTATCCGGCTCAACTTCCCGGTTATCTATGGCATAGCCGCGCTTTCTGGTCAGTTCCAGCTCTTTCAAAAGATCGGTAACCGTAGTAATGGTATTTTCCGTAAAGGTTTTCATAGGTGGACCGGAAGCCAGAATGGACTGCACTTTCTTAGGATCATTATATGCAGACAAAATAGCCTTACCTAAACCGCTACAATACATTGGCCTGGTACCGCCTAGATTAATATAACCACCCATAACGCCACGTTCTTCGGCACAATCAACATAAACAATATTATTACGGTTCTCTACAGCCAAGAAAACTGTTTCACGTACGTTTTTGTGCAGTTCCACTAAATAAGGTCGCGCCACTGCCACCATATTACGGTTTTCGATAACCGTCATACCTATTTCAAAAACATGCAAAGCCAGCTTAAAAGTTTTAAATTGTTCATTATCATACGTAATAAAATCACGTTCCAACAAAGTATGCATAAGATCATGAACGCTACTCTTAGGCATATTTAAGGCCTGACAGATTTCCACTTGAGTCATTGGTTTGCCGGTCTTGGCTAATAGTTCCATGATATCTAAAGCTCTATCAACGGTTCGCATGCTTAACTTACCTCCTCCGTTTTCAAGTTCGCATATGCGTACTCAATTCGTGCTTCTTTTATTTTCAATTTACCACTACCCTATTTAGAAGTCAAGAAATAATCTAAAAAAGTAATTAGGCGAGCAGGTTTATTTGCCTAAGGAAACCATTAAAGAGCCGTTAGGCGCCACGGTTTCCGAGGCAATAAACTGCGAGCCTTTAAGCAGCAATAAAAAAAGCTCAGTTGTTGTCGTAAAGACATACAACTGAGCTTTTTATCGTTGCCGAATTTTAGCTCTTCTTGAATTCTGCTTGTATCATTGGAAGAGCTTTAAACAAGTCGCCTACAATGCCATAGTTAGCCCTCTTAAAAATAGGAGCCTCCGGATCAGTATTCACTGCAATAACCAGCTTAGCCTCTTTGATGCCAAGCTGATGCTGAATAGAACCAGAAATACCTAAAGCAATGTAAATATCAGGAGCAATTTGCTTGCCGGTAATACCTACCTGCCAATCATGTGGAGCCCAGCCCTCATCAACCAAAGGCTTGGAAGTACCAAAACCGGCACCAATTGCCTTGGCCATAGCCTGAACTTGTTTCATACCATCTTGGGTACCAACACCACGGCCGGCACCAACTACTACCTTGGCATTTTCTATCGTCAAGTCTTTAGAAACTTCCTTAACATCTGCATCTGCTACAAAGCTAACTACCTTTTGTGTAGGAGCAAGATCAGCAATCGTTAAAGCTTCTTGAGTTACCTTACCGGTACGAGCCGCATCAAAAGCGTTGCCGTGGAAAATCTTACCGCTAATGGTTGCCAGTTGAGGACGAGTAGTGGTCAAAATCTTTACGAACAGCTTACCGGTGTACGCTGGTCTGATCCAGGTCACAGCATCATCTTCAGAAGCATAGCTGCAATCAATGCAATCTGCCACCAAGCCAATATTCATGGCTGCTGACAAACGACCGCCTAATTCTCTGCCATTTACGCTACCGCCAATGAGCATCACATTAGGATTATATTTTTTCAGCATGGCTTCTACTGCTTTGGTATAAAGCTTGCCGTCAAAAGATGTGAAAGCAGCATTCTCTACACAAACTGCTTCATCAGCACCATAACCAATAACATCCTTAGCAGCCTCTGCCAAGCTATTACCAATCAACAGACCTACCAGTTGTACCTTTTTGCTGTCAGCCAGTTGTCTGCCTTTGCCTAATAGTTCCAGGCTCAGCTCAGAGGGCTTGCCATTTTTTACTTCTACATATACCCAAACATTTCCCATGTTAGTCATATGAGCACCCCCTATATAACTTTCTTGCTGCGTAAGATAGAGGCAAGCTCTTTTACAGCAGCAGCTTCGTCTGCGCCTTTAACAATAACGCCTTGCTCGTGTACTTCAGGCATGAACAATTCCGTTACTTTGGTAGCAGAACCACTAGCACCAACATCTTCAGGTTTTAGACCAATATCAGCAATGGACCAGACAGGGAACACAAACTTCTTGGCATTCATTTTGCCTCTCAAGCTAGGAGTTCTTACTGTGTTGCTGGTTTCCATCACAGAAACAACGCAGGGCAAAGGTGCTTCAACAGTCTCTTCCCCGCCTAGATTCTTTCTCACAGCCTTTAGCGTATTATTAGCAAAGGTTAAGTCCTGCACATAGGACAAGAGGTTCATACCCAGATGTTCCGCTACAGCAGGCGGAATTTGTCCTGTATCACCATCAGCAGATTGTCTGCCGGTAATTACTACATCAACCTGGCCTACCTTCTCAATGGCTTTAGCCAAGACCTTGCCGGTTGCCAAGGTATCAGAACCTTTTACCGCAGGATCATTAATCAGAAAGCCATCATTTGCTCCAAGGGCAATGCCTTCTCTCATAATTTCAGCAGCAGATTCGCTACCCATGGTAAGAATGGTGACAGTACCACCGCCGGTAGCATCTTTAAGAGCCAGTGCTGCTTCAATAGCATGCTTATCTACCGGGTTCATCATAGCCGGTGCGCCTGTTCTTACTAAGTTGTGAGTTACAGGGTCCAGCTGAAGCTCGGAGATAGCAGGTACTTGTTTTACTAAAACTACGATCTTCATAATATTGCCTCCTTTTGGGTAATGTTATTTATATTCTAATTTTTTGCCTGCACGCATTTCCTCAGACTCTTCTTGCAATTTCTTTATTCTATCCTCAGTAGCCGGATGGGTGCTGAACAAAGCCTTGGCATCCTGAGCGCTAAAAGGAGAAACGATAAACATATGAGCTGTAGAAGGTGAAGCATTGGGCAAGGTTCTTTGGGTAGCAATAGCATCAATCTTATCCAAAGCTGATGCTAAGTAATCAGGATTGCCACACAAAATTCCACCGGAATAGTCTGCCATATATTCTCTGGAACGAGAAATCGCCAGTTGAATAAGCATAGCTGCCAAAGGAGCTAAAATCAGCATCAACAGTCCTGCAATAGGACTTCTGTTTTCATTGTCACGTCTGCCAGTGCCTGCATACATGCCAAAACGGGACATCATGGAAATAACACCTGCCATGGAAGCAACGACAGAACTTAAAAGAATATCGTTATGCTTAACGTGGCTTAGTTCGTGTCCCAAAACACCGGAAAGTTCTTCCGGAGACAAAATTTTCATAATGCCGCTGGTTACACATACGGCAGCGTGCTCCGGATTGCGTCCGGTAGCAAAAGCATTGGGAACTGCACTATTAACAACATAAACTCTAGGCATAGGCAAGCCACCCCGCTCTGCCAGCTTCTGAACAATACCATAAAGCTCCGGAGCAGTATTGGCATCAACCTGAGTAGCTTGATATTGAGCAAGGGCCATCTTATCACTGTTCCAATACATAATGAAATTAGAGACACAGGAAATGACCAGCATAATCAGCATACCCTGCTCTCCGCCAAAATAATTACCAATAAACACCATCAGCAAAGTCATGATGGTCATTAAAAACATAGTACTAAACATATTAACGCCTCCTTCTTAAATAAGCAATTCAGATACAGGCACAAACTTAATGCCTCCATCTTTTAGTTGTTTGTATATTTCTTCCCAGGCTTGGGCCGTAGCTGGTCTGGCGTGACAGATAACAATTACGGAGCCATTCTTATCAGCTGTAGCTGCAGCTGCCAGAATTTCTGCCTCAATATCTCCTACACTGCTACTGTTATCCAGATATCTATTGTTGCGACCGGTTTTAATACCCATTTGGCCTGCTAATTTTTCTGCTAACGAATCAGAACTTGTTCTGCTATCCAAGAAGAACAAACCCTGCTTCTTAATTGTTCCCAGCACAGCTTGCATAGTGCTGTAATCAGTAGTGGCCTTAGAACCCTGGTGATTATTAACACCCTTAACACCGGGCAGGCTCTTAATAGCGTCAGTAGTCAGCTTTTCCAATTCAGCCTTGCTCATACCTACTTTGATATAGCGGGATTCAGAGCTTGCCTCACCGGCTGGCTCCATAGGCAGGTGAAGCATAGCTGTCTGATCGTTTTGCCTGATTATCTGCAAAGCAGCAGAACTGTTTGTCTTAAAAGGAATAACAGCGAAGGACATTTCAATAGGCAATCTGCTTAAAGCGCGTACCGGACCTAAATCATAGCCACAGTCGTCCACTACTACCGCCATCTTGCCGGTATACTTCTTGCCTGCCTTCTTTGCTTTCTCCTTGTTCTCTTTAACAATCAGCATACTCTTTTCATTCGTTTGGTCACCATTAAAAATAATGGCTTCATCAAAGACCAGCTGCTTTTCACCTTTGCCAACTTTAGCAACCATGGCAATACTTAAGGCAATGGCATTTTCATCGATATAATTTACCACGCTTTGGTCTATGACCTTAAACCCATTCGCTTCAGCTTTCTCTGTTACCCAGGCCGCAGCCTTTTGCAAGCTGTTGTCATAGGGAATGCCAATCAACAGCTTTCTCTGTGTCCAGGTAATTTCTCCTGCTGCATCAGTTCTGGCTTCCTTCATGTCCTTGCGACCATCGTCGGATAACTGCCATTGGCTCTGCTGCATCAAAATACTATCCATGGCTCTTTGATTATCCATGGATTTCTGTCTTAAGTTAATGTCCTCAACACCTACTACCGCCTTTTTCACAGAAGGAACAATACTGTTTACAATCTCCTTCAAGGATTTAGGCTCACTATTCGGTGCTTGTCGGGACGCCAGGTAGAAACCTAGCGAAGACACAAAGGTAATAACCGCTAAAACCATAATGATGCTAAGTGTTTTACCTTTGGTATTACCCTTTCTTGCTTTCTTCCGAACCATTAGTTACTCCTTAATTAAGCTCTGGGGTGAGCTTTTTCGTAAATGCTCTTTAGTCTGTTATTAGTAAGATGAGTATAAATTTGCGTTGTTGATATATCAGCATGACCTAATAACTCTTGTACAGTTCTCAAATCAGCCCCATTATCCAACATATGTGTGGCAAAAGAATGTCGCAGAATATGTGGCGTTAATTCCTTATGAATACCTGCTTTGTGTCCATAGCCTTTAATGATCTGCCAAAATCTTTGTCTGGTCATAGGCCTGCCCCACATGGATAAAAACAAGATGGGAGAAGCAGGTTTGCCTTTAATCAAGGCCGGACGTACTACAGCTAAATACTTCTTTAAATAGTTTACCGCATAATGCCCAATGGGCACGATTCTTTCCTTGGAACCTTTGCCATAAGCAATGACATATTTCATGGACAAATTAACCTCGGAAATCGGCAAGGTTAAAAGCTCTGACACTCTCATGCCGGTAGCATAAAGCACCTCCAGCATAGTTCTGTCCCTGTAGCCTTCTTTGGTAGAAAGATCCGGAGCAGCCAAAAGCAGATCTACTTCCCTGGGGCTTAACACCTTAGGCAAAATAGTTCCCTTGTTGCCTGCCTCTACTACCTCTGCCGGATCAACCTCTAAATAACCCTCCACAGTCATGAAACGGAAGAAGGCTTTCAAGGCTGCCAACTTACGAGCGATGGAAGTAGGCGCATATCTTTCCTTTTTCAAGGAAGTGATATAAGTAATGATATCCTGACGCTTAATGGCCTTGGTAGTTTTGTTGACCCATTGGGCAAACAATCTAAGATCCGTAGCGTAGGATACCCTGGTATTTTCAGCCAGGCCTAATTCAACTGTTAAATATTCCAAGAATAGTTGAATGTCCTGTTCCATTTTGCCCTCCTGCTTTAGTCCTTCTTATCGGGAATCATGATTTTAATATTTTCTACAGTAGTAATGGTAGAAATAGCATGTTTATAAATCATCTGCTGCTTATTTTCTACTTCCAGAATAACAGTAAAATTATCAAAGCCTACAACTGTACCACGGATTTGGAAACCATTGACCAAATAAACCAGAATGGGTACATTTTCCTTTCTTACCTTGTTAAGAAAAGTATCCTGCAAATTAATTTGTTTACTTACATTGGGTTGTGATGCCATCATTATCACCTCATAATTATATTTATTGTCATGTTAATCGTATAACATACCTAGTTTTTATTCAAGTAGTTGACCATGGTGTTCACAAGCTTTTCATAGTCTTCCGTCGGAGTAATTTGGAACCAGTGGATGTAAGGCATTTGCTTATACCAGGTAATTTGCCGCTTAGCAAAATTTCTGGTAGCTTGCTTGATTTTATTAATACATTCTTCCTTAGTGTAATCCCCTGCCATAAATTTCAGAATTTGTTTATAGCCAATGCTTGTCATGCTTTGGGCATAAGAAGGTACGCCCTGCTCTACCAGCTGCTTCGTTTCCTCGAAGATACCGGCTTGCACCATTTCATCTACCCGGGCATTAATTCTATCATACAAAACCGGTCTATCCATATTTAAGCCAAAAACCACTGCATCATAAGGGCTTTCCGAGGCCTTAGTCTGAGAAACCGTTTCCCCTTCCGTAGCTACTTCTATAGCCCTAATCAAGCGTCTGCTATCATTTCCCTTCAGCTCAGCTGCAGCCTGGGGATCAATTTGGGTAAGACGGGCATAAAGAGCCTCCTTACCTTCTTTCTTGGCTAGTGCTTCCAGCGAGGAACGTAACTCTTTTTGTGCTTGGGTTTGGGCAAATTGATAATTTTCCAAAAGGGCCTTTAAATATAGCCCTGTCCCTCCCACGATGATGGGCATTTTCCCTCTTTGGCTGATTTCTTCAATAAGCTCGGCAGCCTTGGTTTTGAAATCCACCACGTTAAAGGAAGCATCGGGAGGCAGTATATCAATTAAATGATGAGGCACTGTTTGCAACTCGGCAGTGGAAGGCTTGGCTGTGGCAATGTTCATGTCCTTATACACCAGCATGGAATCACCGGAAATAATTTCTCCGCCGATTTTTTGAGCCAATAGAATACCGCATTTACTTTTGCCGGTGGCAGTGGGTCCTAGGATTACCACTATTTTTCTCTTAGCAGTCATTGTTCCTCCTGAGAATACCGTAATTAATACTACCGGTTTTGGTTCCTTGTATTTCTGTAAAACCTAAATCTTTTAAGACCTTATAAGAATGCTCCTTCACTACTACCAGTGGAGCAACTCTTAAGGCTTCCTCCAAGACTTCCCTGGTTAAAGGTTCCTTGTAGGCAACCGGTCGTAAAGGCTGCATACCGGAAGACGCTTTAATGGGTCTTTTAAACATAGGGTCAAAATATACTACATCAAAGCAATTCTTCTCCAAAGAACGGAGATAAATACCGGCCTCTGCTCTCTGCGTAGAAATACGCCGCAGAGCCGCTGTAAGCAAGGGATCATCACATTGATAGGTGGCCAGGCCTGCCGCTGTTAAAAGCCACAAAGGCTTAGAAGCCTCCAGTGCTTCTACCTTACCGGTTTTACCGACTACCAAAGAAGCTATGGCAGCATCACCGCCTAATCCTAAGGTGCAGTCCAGTATCTTCATGCCGGACTTTAAACCACAAGCGGTAATAAAATTATCTGTTTCTCCTGCTTCCAGTTTACGTGCTCTCAGCACAGCCATACCGGGATGATATTTCAAAAGTCCTTCACTGGTAAAGATTTGAGGTCCTTCCATGGTAGCAATGAGAATACCATCTGCCTCTTCGCCTTTTAGCATATCTTCTAAATTAGGATACCAGGTACGTTCCACATAGCTGGTTTCCAACAGGTCCGCCCATTTCTGAGCAATATTAGTTAAAGCTGTATTAGTGTTTAAACCTCTGCTTACTACAAATTTCATCTTAAGTCCTCTTAAACATTTTAAATAATTCATCCATGCTTACTTCTACCATACATGGTCTGCCATGTGGGCAAGTATAGGGATGTTCTGTATTGAGCAGCTCCATGATGACCTGACGCATCTGTCTGATGGTCAGCACCTCGCCGGCGCGAATGGCGCTGTGGCAGGCTGCATAGTGGAGTAGTTCTTCTCTCAAATCACGGGGAGTAATGTTCTTGCCTTCCTCCAGATATTTTAAAATATCATGAATGAAAGCTTCTGCTGAATTATTATCTACGTCAGCAGGCAACGCAGAAACACGTACTACTGTTTCTCCTGCCGGTTCTACATCAACACCCAAGCTGAGGAAGGTCTGGCGATTTTCTTCTACCAGGCTAATCTGATCTTTAGAAACATCTACAAAGATTGGCACCAAGAATTCCTGCACAGGAACTTTTTCTTCCTTACGAATGAAGCGGTCGTACATAATCCGCTCATGGGCAGCGTGTTGGTCAATCAAATACAAGGCTGTTTCAGATTGGGCGATGATAAAGGTTTTGCCTACCTGGCCTAAGGGCCAAATGGTAGCAACTCCGGCGGTAGGATCAGTGACGCAAATATCTTCTGCACCCTCCGGACTGGTTACCCGCTGGGCAGAGAGAATATCCGTTAAGGGCTGCACCGGGTTCTCGCTGGATTTCCAGATTTGTTCCTGGTGAGGCTCATAGCTACTGTGGCCTTGCTGAGTACCTTGATAACTACTTGGCCTGTTAAAGCCGGCCTGTTGTCCCTGTGGAGTGCCTAAAGCCTGCTCAGTCTGAGCAACTTCTCCTTGCAAGGGTTTAGTCAGGGCATCGCTTAAAGCACGGAATACTGCTCTGTAGACTGCCCCTTCATCTCCAAACTTGATTTCACTTTTTTGTGGATGCACATTAATATCAATGGTATTAGGATCCAGCTGAATATTTAAAACAGCAAAGGGAAAACCGGCTTTAGGAATCTGAGACTGATAAGCATGGTCAATAGCCTTGCTTACCATTCTGTTGTTAATAGTTCTGCCGTTAACAAAGACTGTTTGCCATTGACGATTACCCTTCAGCAAGGTTGGCTTGCCAATAAACCCGGCAATGGTTACCTGTTCATCTCTATAGGAGACAGGCAAAGTTTCCTTAACTACGTTCTTACCATAGAGAGCACCTACCACATCCAGCAAATCACCATTGCCAGGAGTGTTAATAACCTCTTTGTCGTTATTAAGCAAGGTGAAATGCACATCAGGGCGTGATAAAGCCAGCTTACTGATGATGTCATTAATGTATCTGCCCTCTGTATTAATAGTCCGCAGAAATTTACGCCGAGCCGGTACATTAAAGAACAAGTCCTGCACAGTAACGGTAGTACCAATGCTACCACCGGCTGAACCTACCTCGGGACTACTGTCTCCATCCATGGTAATGGCGGTGGCAAACTCTGCGCCCTCCGGCCTGGTTACCAGTGAAAACTTAGAAACGGAAGCGATACTGGGCAGTGCTTCTCCTCTAAACCCTAAGGTATGCAGAGATAGCAAGTCTTCTGCCGTTCTTATCTTACTGGTGGCATGACGAAGTACAGCTAATTTGGCATTAGCCTCATCCATGCCGGAGCCGTTATCGCGTACTCGGATAAACTCCGTACCACCTTCATAAATAGCAACCTCAACATTAGTAGCACCTGCATCCAAAGAATTTTCTACCAATTCCTTTACCACGGAGGCAGGCTTTTCGACAACTTCACCGGCGGCAATTTGATTGGCAGTATTTTGGTCTAATAATTTAATATCTGCGCTCATCAATTTTTGCCTCCTTCTTTCTTGGCTTCTTCCTGAAGCTTATATAGTTCATTAATAGCTTCCAAAGGAGTCATGGTCATTATATCCAATTTCTTTAATCGGTCTGCCAAGGCATTGCCAAACAAGGACATTTCCTGTTCAGGCTCCTGAGGCGGTGCTGCCACCACCACAGTAGGCTTACCGGTATCATATTCCTTCAGCAAATCTTCTGCTCTATCTACTACCTTCTTCGGCAATCCGGCCAGCTCAGCTACATGGATACCATAGCTGCGGTCCGTACCACCCGGCACGATACGACGCAGGAAAACTACTTCGTTGCCTTTTTCCTTCACGGCCACAGAGTAGTTCTTTACCCCCGGCATAATACTTTCCAACTCAATCAGTTCATGATAATGGGTGGCAAATAAGGTTTTGGCCTTAATTTTTTCGTTAATGAATTCCACCACGGCACGAGCAATGCTCATACCATCATAGGTACTGGTACCTCTGCCTACTTCATCCAGAATAATCAAGCTGCGTTTCGTAGCATATTTCAGGATGTTAGCCACTTCATTCATTTCCACCATGAAGGTACTTTGACCTGTAGCCAGGTCATCACTGGCCCCTACTCTGGTAAAAATTCTGTCCACGGGACAAATGCTGGCTTCTCTGGCAGGAATAAAGGAACCGATTTGGGTTAAGAGAGTTAAGAGAGCTACCTGTCGCATGTAGGTAGATTTGCCGGCCATATTAGGACCGGTCAAAATAATGAGTCTTTCATCTGTGCTATTTAAATGGGCATCGTTAGGCACAAAGATTTCTCTTTCCAAAATCTTTTCCACCACAGGATGACGACCGTCTTTAATGCTGATTTCTTCCTTGCCATTAAGCTCCGGGCAAATGTAACCACCCTTAAAGGCAGCCATAGCCAGACTATAGAGCACATCCAAATTACCAATGGCTCTGGCAGTTTTTTGCATGCCGGGAATATGCTCTCTGATTTCCTGGCGGATTTTGTTAAAGAGATAATATTCCAGCTGTTCAATTTTTTCTTTAGCGCTAAGAATCTTATTTTCAAATTCCTTCAGCTCAGGAACAATATATCTTTCAGCGTTAACCAAAGTCTGCTTGCGGATAAAATCATCAGGAACCTGAGCCACCGCACCCTTGGACACTTCAATGTAATAACCGAAAACCTTGTTAAAACCAACCTTTAAAGTTTTAATGCCGGTACGTTCTTTAATCTTCAGCTCAAAGTTCTGCATCCATTCTTTATTATTGTGAGCAATGTCATGAAGCTCATCCAGCTCCATATCAAAGCCTTGGCGAATCATGCCGCCCTCTCTTACCGTAAAGGGAGGATCATCCACAATGCCGGCTTCCAAGGTAGCAAGAATATCCTGATGCAAATCAATATCCTGATTAAGCTGGGTTAAAAGTCCCGGGCCTAGTGGTTCTAAAGCCTGCTTTAATCCAGGCAACACACGTAGGGCACTGCGCAGTGCCACCAAATCTCTAGCATTAGCAGAGCCTACTTCAATACGGGAAAGAATTCTTTCCAGGTCTGTTACACCCTCCAGATTTTCTTCCAGCGTTGTTCTTAATTTCACATCATTAACCAAAGTACCAACGGCATTCTGACGATTTGTAATTTTGGGAATGGACAGCAGCGGTGCTTCCAGCCATTGTCTCAAGCGTCTGCCACCCATAGCAGTCTTGGTATAATCCAACACACCTAACAAGCTGCCATGCTTATTGCCATCCCGCATATTTTTCAGTATTTCCAAATTGCGGATGGCGGTAGCATCCAAATTCATTACATCTTCTGTAGAAATTTCTTTCAGGCTGTTGAGCTGAGCTAAATCAGCCTTCACGTTCACATGAATATATTGCAGCATAGCTTCTACGGTGTTGTGCACCAAGGCATCTATCTGCTGACTTGCTTCATCTTTAAAATGCTGCGCAAAATAATTTACATCTTTATCCGGAGAGAATTTGCCGGTAACACATTCCGGCAGCTTCTGTCCAAGAGACATACTAATTTTCTCCCAGCCGCTAATAGCACCTACTGCAATTAACTCAGCAGGCTGCAATCTAAATAACTGATCCAGTACAAACTCAGTACGGCTGGTACCTCTGGCTACATACCAGGCACATTCGCCTGTTGAAATATCGGCAAAGGCAGCACACAGCTCCTCGCCCTCTTCTTCCAGACAAGCCAAATACTGGTTATGCTTATCCTCCAGTACTGCATCACTAAGCACTGTACCGGGGGTGATTATTTTAGTTACTTCTCTCTTTACAATGCCTACTGCAGCTTTGGGATCCTCCATCTGGTCGCAGATAGCAATCCTATAACCTTTTTTTAGCAGCTTGGCAATATAACCATCCACTGCGTGATAAGGCACGCCACACATGGGTATTCTGTCTTCCAGGCCACCTGCTCTGCCTGTTAAGGTAATATTCAATTCTCGGGAAGCCGTGGTGGCATCCTCAAAAAATAATTCATAGAAATCACCGAGGCGGAAAAAGAGCAGCTCATCAGCATGAGCCTCTTTGATTTTTAAATATTGTTGCACCATCGGTGTATAGGCTGTAGTCATTCTATGACGCTTCCTTTCAGCAGCCAGGTTTGTGCTCTGTCAATATGCACCTTTACCTTGCTGCCAATTTCGTACTGCTTATTGCCCAGTGGCCATAGTACTAATTTGTTACCATCAGTTCTGCCACTACACACTTGCGGATTATTATGGCTGGGACCTTCTACCAATACCTCTAAGGTCTTGCCTACCAAGCGTTTATTTCTGCCTAAGCTGTGAACATTTTGCACATCCATCAGTTTTCTTAATCTTTCCTTCTTCACTGCTACCGGCACTTGGTCAGGCATACTTGCTGCCGGTGTGCCGGACCGCTTGGAATAAATAAAGGTATAGGCTACATCGTAATCTACTTCCTCTAATAATTTTAAGGTATCCTGAAAATCCTCCTCAGTCTCGCCGGGAAAGCCTACGATTAAATCTGTAGTAATAACAGCATCAGGCACATAGGACCTGATAAGCTTAACCAGCTTTAAATAAGCTTCTCTGGAAATACTTCTATTCATGGCTTTAATGATACGGGTACTGCCGGATTGCACAGGAATATGAAAATGCTTGCAAATATGCTTACTCTCTGCCACTGTTTTAATCAAATCCTCTTGCATATCCCTGGGGTGACTGGTCATATAGCGAATTCTCTCCACGCCGGGAATAGCATCAACAGCCCTCAGCAAGTCACTAAAAGCATAGGTAAGTCCTAAATCCTTGCCATAGGAATTAACATTCTGTCCCAGAAGAGTAAATTCCTTGTAGCCCTCTGCCACTGCCTTTGTAATTTCTGCCAGAATACTTTCTTTACTTCTGCTCCGCTCCCTGCCCCGTACATAAGGCACGATACAGTAGGTGCAAAAGTTATTGCAGCCATACATGATAGGCACCCAGGCAGAAAAACTGCTTTTTCTCACAAAGTGCCCTTCAAATTCATCAGGAGCCTGGTCCAAATTGGCATAAACATGGTTTTGGGTCTGACGGTTAGCCTTAAAACCTTCTAAGATGGCACTAAAATTATTAACATAGGACGTGCCGATAATCAGATCCACCTGAGGATAGGTTTTCAGAATTTTGTCTCTGTCTTTTTGGGCCATACAACCGGTTACACAAACAATTTTAGAAGGATCTGCTGCCTTAATGGCCTTCAGCTCCCCTATTTTGCCATATATTTTCTTTTCTGCACCTTCTCTGACGCAACAGGTATTAATTAAAATAACACTGGCATCATGAAAATCATCTGCATATTGATAACCTAAATCTGCTAACTGGCCTGCAAAATGTTCTGCATCACTTTCATTCATTTGGCAGCCATAATTAAGAATGTGATAAGTTTTGTTCATACATACCTCTAAGCTAATTTGTTTAAACTTCATATCGTATAATTATACTAAAAATTAGCCTATTAAACAAGAAGCGGACATTAGTCAATGTCCGCTTGCTATCTTCTTTAGGCCACCCCGGGAAAAGAAGAAACATATTTAATTTTAATGTCTGGAAAGCTGTTGACGAACTGTACCGTAAAATCCTCGCCATACTCTACAAATTGCCATTCTCCTGCCTTATCCGGGAAGGCATCCACAACCTTTACCTTCAAATCCGGGAAGCTGGTCACAACCTTAACTTTAATATCGGCATTATATTCCACGATTTTTACCTTACCACCCAGGAAAATACCCTTGTAGTAGCCTGCACTATTAATGTTGGAGGCTGCACCGACTATGGGTAAAGAGCTAAAAGTGAGAAATAAAAATGTTAACAAGGATGCTAATAGTTTCATACTTATCACCTCTTGATAATTATACCACCTAACCCTTATGTTTGATAGGTTGCCAGCCCTTTACTGGGACAAAAATGGACCACACCGCAATTAAGGAAAAGATGATGCAATATAGGCCGGAGGTTAAGATACTGGGTAACATCTTGGAAAAGGAAAATTTACCATAAATTGTAGCCAGTACGCCAATGATAATGCTTAGGCCATAAAGACCTCCCCACCAGATAATATCTCTCAGGCCAAAGGGATTAATGCCACGGGTGGCATTATAAAACACCCAGGCCACGCTAAGCAACAGATACAAACCAAATACACAGCACAAAGCCATGGGAATGGCATTATCCAACAGCTTCATGGTAGGTTTCTTAAGAAAGCATTGCAGCCAAACTTTAAAATAACTATAAAAGATTTGGTAATTACCGGTACACCATCTGCGGAGCTGGGAAATTAAAGTGTGCAGATCCGTAGGCTGCTCATCATAGAAGTAAGCTTTTTCCTGATAAACTGCATAAACACCTTTTAAATTTTGTTGCATGGAAAACTCAATGTCCTCCGTAATGCTAGAGGTTTGCCAGCCGGTCTCCTTGATTAAGTCATAGGCAAAACCAAAACCTGTGCCGGATAAAATAGCCGACATGCCCAGGTTACTTCTGGGCTGACAATAAAGAACATCCACGGTCTGCCAATACAAGGTGTACCAGCCACTAATGGTAGAAGCATAGGGATTAAGAGCCAGCCTGTCACCCATTACTAGTTTTGCTCCACCGACAAAGCTTTCGTTCATATGAAGAAGAAAATCCGGCGTAGCCACATTATCTGCATCAAAAACTACCACGTTATCAAAAAGTGGTCCATACTTCTCTTTAATTCGGTTCAAGCCCCAGTTAAGTACTGCCCCTTTACCACTACGGGGACCGTCCTGTCTTTCGTAAACAATGACGCCGGGAAACTTAGCACCGATAGTTGCTGTAGCATCTGTACAATGATCAGCAAAGAGAAAAATCTTATAATACTCTATGGGATAATTTTGCTGCACCAGGCTGGTCAAAAGCTTGGCAATGACAGCTTCCTCGTTATGAGCGCATATAAGAATAGCAAAGCGGCTAGGCTTTGCTATGATATTTACAGTTGTTTTGCCATGCCATAAGCCTACCAGCGTTACCACTGTAGCCCAGGCAAAGGCAATTAACAAGGTTATCTGAATCAACAAAGTTAAAGACGTCATACTAAGGCCTCACAGAAGATTTTACCAATTAGCCAGGGTTAAAACAGCTACCCCTAAAATAGCCATGGTATAAATAATAACATCCTGATTAAATTCAGCAGACATAACTGCCACAAAAAGCATACCAACACACATAGCAGTAATTGTAATCCTCAGTAATGCTATGCTCAGCCGTCTGGTAGCTGTTTTTTCATCTTTAATCAAAAGCCACAGGTCATGATTAATACCGATAAGAAAACGGGGAGAAATTACTTTATATAGCAAACCGCCCACAACCACAGAAGTCAAAACAGCTTGCAACAATACTATGCCATAGGTCTGAACGAAGGGTGACAATTCCAGCTTATCAGCAAAAACAGCGATAAATACGGCGGGAGGTACAGCCGCACAAACAGCCAAAACAGCAAACATAATACCTGTTCTGACATCAGCTAAAACAATTTCCGGCTCTCTGTCACTTCTCAGGCCCTGCCAGATTCTAAAGGGAACATAGGCAGCACCAAAAGCTCCCAGCGAAGAACCAATGGTCATGGCATCCAAATGACTGGCCTGACCAAAAATGGTACCCAGGGCACAAGCACAAGCTCCTACCCTACCAAACAAAAGCCCGTAGCCAATAGGCAAAGCATTCATAAGACGTAGTCCGACTACACCGGGAATAAACATATATTGATTGGAAATAAGCTCCAAAAAAGCATAAATGATGGTCAGCAAAGCCCCTATTTCCAAGCGCAAAGACAATTTATTTCTTTCCATTTTCTTCCTCTTTTCATCTATCTGCACCACATCTATTTTACCCTAAATAGAGAAAAAGATAAAATATTAAATAGTACCCGGTTCCTGATCAAAATTATTTTGCCGCAAAGCTTCATAAAGCACAATAGCTGCAGAGTTAGCCAAATTCAGGCATCTGGCTTCCTTAATCATGGGAATTCTTACACAGTCCTCAGGAAATTCATTGCGAAATTTTTCTGGCAGACCTTTGGTCTCTCTGCCCAAAATCAGTAAGGACTCAGGTCCATACTTAACACTAAAATAAGATTTATGAGCATGAGAGGTCAACAAAAACTTGGGACTGTCCGGATATTTAGCTAACACTTCATAAACAGAATCATAATAATGCACATCCAGCAAATTCCAATAATCCAGCCCTGCTCTTTTCAGATATTTATCATTAATGGTAAAGCCAAAAGGACGCACCAGATGCAAATGGGTTCCTGTGGCAGCACACAATCTGGCAATATTACCGGTATTACCCGGTATTTCCGGTTCCACTAAAACGATATGCATAAACTCACCTCATCACATACTTTTACTTGGCTGGATAAACAGCAACGATATTAAGCATTTGCTTGTATAGGTTTAAAATTTTTTCAGAATAATCACTGCCGGTAGCCCACTTGCCATTTAATTGATACCATCTGGTAAAGAAACCGTCCCTCTTCTTTTGGTTATAAACCAGATAATAGCGTGGATCAATGATTTGCGTCTTAGGCAAGGTTGGCGAACAATAAGCCAGTAAATGCTGGATATGAGCTCTAACGCCGTAGCGAGGCGTTAAAAAATAGGCTCCTCTTACTGTTGCACTGGTAGTACCTAATCCGCAAAAATTATTTTGCTCAGGAACTACCGTACCACCAAAGGTAAAGAAGCCTGTTTCCAAAAGAGCCTGGCAAAAGGCAATATCCCATTTTATGTTTTCACTGGCTGCTTCTTCATAATACAGCTCCACCATTTCCGCAGGGGTAGCATCTATCGGCAATTTCCGATTATAGGCTTCCAGGAGCGCCCTGGCTTGATCTCTGGTAGCTAAAGCCTGGCCTTGAATAACAACTTCTTTGTAGTTGTTGTTTAAATGCCAGATTTTTTCTTTGTCCAGTAGGATATCTGCCAAGATTTTTAAGTTAGGATCTGTGACTACCTTATTCTGACTAGCAGCTTCTCGTCTTTTTTCCGGACTTTCCAGATCAAGGAGAGCCTTATTCACGCCGCGGGCCGAAATAACGATGGGCTCAGGACCAATATTCTTTTTGGGAACTGCCTCTCCCATGGTACTGCAGAGAGTCAGACTAAGAAGCAGAGTTAAGGCAAGACATTTTTTCATTACTGGGTCTTCTTTCTTCTAGGAAATAAGTACAGACTTGCTAACATGATGACAAAAGCAACAATGATACCGGTAGAAGTAGCATTTAGAATCCAAGGACCTCTGCCCTTGTTGCCAAATTGCAAGGCAATGGTAACTAAGACGCCAATGCCTGCGGAGCAGAATGCACCTTTGGCTGAAGCTCTTGTACTGAATAAGCCAAAGATAAAAGGTGCAGCCAGAGAAACGGTCATTAAGGAATAGAAAATAGACAAGGCAGTAATGATATTAGCCATGAAGTGCGCCACGATAATGCCTAACACACCACACACCACCGTAATTTTTCTAGAGAAGGATAGCAGTTGTTCATCACTAGCTCCCTTATTAAAGAAGGTTTTGTACAAATCCTTGGACAAGGAAGTGGCCAGCATATAAAGAACTGTATCAGCAGTACTTACCTCAGCAGCAAAAATTGCAGACAAGGCAAAAGCGGCAATGCCAAAAGGCATCATGTTTTTCATGGCTGTAGGCAAGGCCAATTCCTGATTGCCTAAATTAGGAAAGGCTGCATAAGCACACATGCCAATTAACATAGGAAGAAAAGCAAATAATAATTGCACGATACCATTAAGCAACGTACCAATTTTAACGGCACGTTCGTCTTTGGCAGCATAGACCTTACCAACCAAGCCTGGTGAAATACAAAAAGCCGGCGTAAGCATCAGGAAGTAACCGATGATGGCAGTATAGCCCATACCATCCCAGGCAAAGAAGTTGGTTGCTCTGGCAGCATCTCCAATATTCTTGGTAGCAGTAGCCGTAAGGCCGCTCCAGCCACCTACATAAGACAAGCAATAAGGAGTAGCAATGATGAAGCCTAACAAAATAACAGCAACCTCCAGAATATTAACGATGGCAGCAGAACGAATACCACCGGCGGAAAAATAAACAGTAACAACAATGGCACCAATGATAATGCCGTACAGCTTATCAATACCTGCCACTACGTTTAAGATCCAGGCAATACCAATTAATTGGCCGGAGAATAAAGCCAAAGTACCAATGGCCATCATGGTGGAAGTAACCGCACGAAAGGCCGGGGCATATCTATAGTCCAAGTAATCGCCCATGGTAAAGAGATTACGTTCCTTAGCGATTTTCCAAACCTTAGGACCAATCACATAGGCAAGAATCAAAGAACCTAAACCACTGCAACCAATCCACCACCAGCTGGACACACCAAACTTATAAGCAAGTCCTGTAACGCCTACAGTAGAGCCTGCTCCAATATTGGCAGCTATTAAAGTTATGAACAGCAAGAACCAGGAAAAACTGCGATCACCTACAAAAAAATCTGCAGCACCATGCACATGCTTACCTATTAAATAACCAATGGTAACTAGCAGTACTGCAAAAATAATAATAGTAACTAAATAGAGGTTCATTTGAGCAACCCTTTCTTTATTTATTTAACATATGAATTGTACTTTATTTGACACAACTTGTAAAGAATTTGGCAGTGCTAAAAATTTATATTATAATGTAAGTAGATTTTAGAGGAGGCTACAAATATGGTTCAGTTTAAATATATTCATCATTCTTGCTTTATGTTAACCACTGAAAAGGACGCTATAATTTTTGATCCTTATTTAGACGGCAACCCTACCGGCGTAAAAGCTGAGGATATTAAGGTGTCCCATGTGCTGGTTACTCACAACCATGGCGATCATCTGGGCTCAGCCTATGCCATTGCCAAAAACAACAATGCTACCTTTATTTCTACCGCTGAGGTGGCTAATGCAGCTGCTCAGGCAGGGGTAAAGGCTTTCCCCATGCACTTAGGCGGCGTTCTGCCCTTCCCCTTTGGCAAGGTTCGTGTTACCCCGGCCTTCCATGGCAGCGGTATTGCCGGAGGCCATGCCTGCGGTTTTATTGTAGATTTTTACGGAACTACCGTTTATTTTGCCGGTGATACCTGTATTTTTGGCGATATGAGCTTATTAGCTAAATTAGAAAAAATTGATTATGCCGTGCTCCCCATTGGCAACACCTTTACCATGGGACCGGAGGATGCCCGCTTAGCTGTTCAGCTTTTGGGCGTAAAAAAAGTGATCCCAGTGCACTACAATACTTGGCCTAAAATAGCCCAAGATCCGCAAGCCTTTAAAGCTGCCGTAGAAAAAGATGGCGTAGCTAAAGTCTTTGTGGTAGCACCCGGAGAATCACTTACTTTAGATTAACGTTTTTTACAGAAATAGGCATAAGGACAAAATTCACAACTGGTGGGCTGGACTGCAAAGTCCTGCTCACTTTTTTTCTGCAAAATTTCCAGCATGAGCTTTTGCAGCTTGTCCTCTTCCTCTTGCCTGTTGGCCGGCAAGATCCAGGCTGCATTATTTTGCAGAAAATGCAGCTGAGCCTTTGTTACCTTTTGGCCTAAGATTTTTTCCGCTGCCAAAGCATAAATAACCAGCTGTCTGGTATACCCCTGTTTTTCTTCACCGTTTACCGGTGGATGGCCTGTCTTAAAATCCACTATACCTAAGGTCCCATCCTTATAATGAAGCAGCCGGTCCATGCTACCGGTAAATACCAGCTCCTGGCCTTGCACTTTGAGTAAGGGCAGGCTAAAAGCTTTTTCTGCTTCCTGGTCAACATCGGCAATTTCCTTATAGATAGCACTGCTGCAATATTTAGCCAATAGTTCCTGAGCCACAGCTGTCATGACCTTTTGCTCGCTGTCAGAAAGCTCCTGGTCTTTAACGGCTCTGGTCAGAGCCTCTTCTTGAGGAAATTCTCGAGAGAGCTCCAAGGTCTTGTGTACTACCAGTCCTAACCTTTGGGGAGAAACAGGATATTTATGACTACCAATTTTTTCTTCCTCTACGCCTGGCATTCTGCCTACGAAACTATAAAAAAATTTTCTGGGACAGCTGTCATATTCTTGTAACACGCTGGCACTAAAGGTTAAATCCGCAAACAAATCCTCTTGTACCAAGGGCTTAATCCTGGCATAGGTAGCAGCTGATACCTCACTAACATCCGCACGAATGGCAAGGCCTGAGCTAGGCGGAATCTCTTCACAATTTATTTCCTGCCATTGCACCAGTGTCTCGTTTTCTGAGTGAGTGAAGACTCTCTCCAAGGAATCAAACCAATTTTCATGATCCTTTTCCTTGGCATTGGCCTTAATGTTTTTCACCGTAGACATAATAAGATACTTTTCGGCTCTAGTCATGGCCACATAAAGCTGGCGAATTTTTTCTGCTCTTTCTAATTTGGTATTTTCTTCTTTCACAGCCTTATAAACAGTAGTTTCCTGCCAGTTACCTGAACTATCAGGTACCTTTAGGCCTAACCCCATGGTACTGATGAAACGGAAAGGTGCTGAATCATTAGCATCCCTTACCTGTAAGGACGGCAGGCAGACCACCGGGAATTCCAGTCCCTTAGATTTATGAATAGTCATGATGTTAACTGCATCCTTACTTTGTACTACTGTAGCTGCTTGTTCTCTGGCATTGATTTGACGCAGCAGACTCAGTCTCTGCAAAAAGTCCTCTAAGGAACCACCCTCCTGCAGGGCATAATCAACTGCCATTTTTCTCAGCTTATCTACATTTGCCAGTTTTTCCGCTCCCTGGGCCTGACTAAGCAAGCGTGTTTCCACTTGAAAGACGGCATAGAAAGCATCCCAGGCCTCTGTTAAGGACAAGCTGTGCACAACCTGCACTATTTGCTTTAGCTTGGTCACACAAGCCAAGATGACAGGATTTTTACTTTGCTGTAAAGTTTCCCACAAGCTTTGCTCCTGACTTTGCTCAAACAAATCAGACAAGATAACATCATTAACGCCTAGATAGGGTGAACGCAAAATACCGGATAGCTCCATAGACTTCTTGGTATTAAGGGCAAAGGTAAATAAATTCAGACAGTCAATGATTTCTTGTTTTTCATAGAAGCCCTTGCCATCAGTAATGCAGGAGGCTACCCCCTCCTGAGCCAGTGCCGCTCCAAACCGCTCTGCTACATTAATGACAGGCACCAGAATGGCTACATCGGAGTAGGTTAAGCTGGTATCGCCTTCCACTAAATTCTTGATTTCTTTAGCAATGCAGCGAGCTTCCGCCAGCTTGGCCGGATAGGTATTCTTGGCTTCGTTTAAAACCACTACCATCTTAGGCTTAGGTCCATCCGGCTGATTAGCCTTGAGGTCCTGAGCAGAAACATCGGCAGAAACATCAGACCCCAGCAAATCTCTAAAGAGGCAGTTGCAGGCGCCCATAATTTGCGGCGTAGAACGATAATTATCTGACATGATGATATTAAGACCTTGAGAAGCTGCAATAGCATCACGCACTTCTTTGAAAACGCTGACATCTGCGCCTCTAAAACGATAAATAGATTGCTTGGCATCACCTACGATGAACAATTTATTGTCTTGTAAAGCAGTGGCAGAACCACCGGCTAACAAATAAACTAATTTCTTTTGTTCCTCGTTGGTATCCTGAAATTCATCTACCATGATGAAACTGTATTTATTTCTGTATTTGAGCAAAATATGAGGATATTTCTCCAGCAGCTCTACTGCCTTAGCAGAAATATAGCTAAAGCTATAATATTCTGCAGCCTCTAAAGCTTTAAGGTAATAGGCTTGAAAATCAGTAAGCACATTTTGCCAAGCCTTGGCAAAGACGAGGCCTGTCTGGTCATAGGTGCATTGCAGCAAAGCCCCAATAGCTGCCTGTAGATTCTTGACCTCTTCCTTAACCTTACCTAAGGCAGAAACACTGCTGCATAAATCCCACAGTTTTTCATATTCCTTAGCAGCTAGCAAGCTATTAAATTCTGCTTCCTGCTTACCCAGCTCCACAATGGCCATTCTTGTTTTGGTGCCGGCCTTCTCCGCTGCTTCCTGCAAGGCTGCAAAGCAAGCTTTTGCCTCATCTGCTAAAGCAACTTCCTTGCTGGGTAGTTGTTGATAGGGTGTCGTAAAATCCTTTAGCTTTAACAGCTCCGGCAAAATAGCTTCAAAATCGCTTAAGGCTGTTCTGAACTTAGTCGGTCCATAATTATAAACAAGATCAAGAAAATCTTGCTGACCATCCTGCAAGCCTTTTTCCATATAATCAGCAATGGTCTGAGCCTTAAATTCCTCCAGCTCATATTCAGCCCGTACCACAAAATTAGGATCTACCTGAGCCTCCACCGGGTTTTCCCTTAGTACCTTATTGCAAAAACCATCAATGGTAGTAATCTGTGCCCTATCCAGCAGCACTAATTGCTTTTGCCATTTTTCCCGCTCCGGTCCTTGGGCGGTGTGCCCCTTAGCCAGGAAAGCTTTTCTTAATCTTTCCCGCATTTCCTTAGCTGCTTTTCTGGTAAAGGTAATCGCCAGAATATTATCGCTATTAGCTTTTTCTTTATCTACTATTTCCAGGAAACGATTAACCAGCACTCTGGTTTTACCCGAGCCTGCCCCTGCTGCCAACGCTATATTCTTATCTAAAGTGGTAGTGGCTTGTTCCTGGGCCTTATTAGGTTGTAATTTTAACTCACTCATCGTCGTCACCTGCTTCCTGATTTACCACGCTTAAGCGATAACGACAAATATCCTGATAAGGACAATAGGCGTTACATTTTTGGTTTAACGGTGCGGCAGGAAACATTCCTATTTTAATCTGCTGCACACAATTATCTATACTGTTTCTGGCTACAGACAAAACCTCTGACATTTCCGGTGCCCTGGATCTATACAGCCAAGGCAACTTTTCCTTCACTGCTGTTTGCCAAGTACCATTCTTTCTCTTACCTTCTTTAAAAGAATAATACCCTGCTCCCAGAATATTTTCCCCGGTAGTCTCCATGTTCTGTTCCAGGGCCAACACATATAAGGGCAGCTGCAAAGCCTGTCCTGCTTTCAAAGCAGTGCCAGTTGGATAACCGCCTGTTTTGTAATCTGTAATCATATAACGAGTACCATCAAAATCAATTCTATCTATTTGTCCCGAGAATTTAATTATCTCGTCATTTACTTCCAGCTGCAAGGCTGGCCAGGAACCTTCAACGTTTCTACCAAAAGCTTGCTCAAAAGCATAAGGTAGCAACTCAAATTCTTCCTGGGCTTGATACTCTCTTTCCATGTGCAGCCAATTTTCCAAAGCCTGCAACATGTCATCCTTCTCATAAGCCGCAAAGGAAGAGTCAATTATTTTTCCTTGAGACATAAACTTAGCGTAAATACTGTTAAAATCATCAGCCAGCTGTTGCTGCAAAACTTCTTGCTTAAAATTATTAAGATTTTTTTGCTGATAACGTGCTAAGAACTTCGCTACCGTATTATGGAACAAATCACCTCTGGTTGTTGGTTCCACCTCTGCTGTTTTCACTTGCCATGGTTCAGTATTCCAGACTCTTCCTGCCATATAGGCAAAGGGACAATCCAGATATTGATCTAAGGCAGAAGCACTAAATTCACGATAGGTGCTCGCTCTGTCAATATTACCATTATAGGAACTGCCTGCACTCCAACGACTGGTATCTAAGCTGCCTTTACTTCTAAAATCTCTGCCCCAATAGGATTCTGCCCACGCTTCATCGTGAGGCTTACAATTATCTGCTTGGAGCGCCAACAATTTAAGAAGAGCCTGCTCACTGGCACAATTGGCTATGTTCTCTGACCATTTCTCCACCGGCAAGCTGTCTGTATCAAAATAGCTCTTGAAATTTTCCAGATAAGAAGAAGCACCTGCCGCATCATCGGCAAAATAGCTTAAATTTAATTCCTTGGTAGCAATAGCCAAAGCTGCTGCAAAGAAATAGCGCTCTTGATCCATGGCAACCTGGGAAATCTTTAGTGGCACACCACCTGCCCTAAATAATTCTTCCCGTTCTACATCGTTATAAATCCAGTTCTCTTGCTTAACACTGGGGAAAACACCTTCCCTCATGCCTAGAATGAACACATAGGGAAAGGTAACGCCTTGCATGTTGGCAATTTCTGCTACCAAAACACCCTTGGTCTTTTCTTCAGTAACCGGCAGTAAGATTTCCTTACTTTGCTCCTGCCAGAAATCTAAAAAGTCGCCTAAAGTTATTTTCGTTTCACTTTGTCCGCTTTGTTCAAATGACAATAGGAAGGCTTGCAACAAATCTTCCACGGCCTTACTGCTGGCTGCCATAACCTTCAGCTCAGACAAGGTAAGTTCATCCTTGCTAAAGCTATCGCCCCACAGCTTTAACAAATTCCAATTCTGTAGTGCTGCCAGAATTTCTTCCTTATATTCCTGTGGTGTATGTTTTTTACCCAAAGAACGTACCAAAGCATCAAGGTTAGAGAGCTTCTCACCCTCACACTCTTGCTTAGCATACTTTAACAGCGCCTGAGGAGTAGCAAAAAAATTATCATTGTAACTTTCTTCCAAGCTTTCATTATCCAAGCCATATAGCTGCTTACACAAAGGATGAGCTAAAAGCTTTTGCCAAGTTTCCACATCCTGAGGATTAAGACCGGTGTTAAATAATCTGGTAAGAAAATCCGGCAAAAGCTGTCCGCTAAAATTAGTTACTTTCGCCAAGGTAGTTGGTATGCCATACTCGGTAAACAAATCAGAAAAGCCATTATAGTCATCTAAGTGACGAACCAGACAAATAATTTCTTCCTGTTTAACGCCGGCTAAAAGCAAATCTTTAAGCTTGCTTAAGACCAGCCGCATTTCTGCATCCAAGCTATAGGTTTCCCTAACCTGCACATGCTTGGCAATGATCAAGTCATTACTTGAGCCATGCCAATTGTCCATAAGTTGTTGTAGATCCTGTTCTCTGTGTACCGTAGTCTTTTCTTTTACTTCCGTAAAGCCTAGGCTTTGCAAATCTTCATAGGCCTCTCTGGTTGCTTCTGCCAAGGCAGGCTTAGTCTTGTCATAAAATAAGCCTACAGCAATATCACAATACTTGCTTAAGCTTTTGATAAGTTCTAATTGCAGACTATTAAATTGATAGAATTCCGTAAAATATAATTTCTGCCAAGGCAATTTTGCTTTGCCCTTATCCAAGAGAGCAATAGCTAAACGATACAAACCATCCACATCATAATAGGTACTATTTTTAATGCGCTCACTATAGACGGCGTAAATAAGCGCCACTTCCATATCCTTTTGAGCTAAGCTGCCACCTCTGCCCCAGCTGGACAAAGCAGTAGTAAGTTGTTCTGTAGTTACGCCACCTCTGGCTAGCTCACTTAAAAAGGAAGCAAAGGTTTTGGTAAAGCCACTCTTATCTACCAGCTGAGCAAAGTAGGTTAGCTTGCCTGCTGCTTCCAGCTCCAGCAGGATTTGCTCCAGCAGCATTTCCTGAGCAGCTCTGGAAATACGGATGAAGTTCCCTTCCTGATTATTAATACGTAAGATTTCATTGGGCAGATAATCAATGATAGCAGAACGAGCTGTCCCTGCTTTATTAACTTCCCATCTAAAATATTTACCTGGCACTACAATAAGAGCCTGACCATATGGATAGCAGCCGGCTTCTTGAATAAAGTCATAGCGTTTGGTTTCGCCTAAGGGCAAAGTATATAAGGTATTCATCTTCTACCTCCATTCAATACACTTCTATTTTAACATATTAGCAAAATTAAAGTGAGACCATTTGGGGACGGTTTCAGTTTGGCTCGATGAAAAATGCCTGTAGTTTTATTGCCTCGGAAACCGTGGCGCCTACGGCTTTTTAATGGTTTCCTTAGGCAAATAAAACCTACAGGCATAAAGCAAACAAAAAAACTGGAAGTGCTTATGCACTTCCAGTTTTTTATCTGAATTCCACTTTTAAATGTTGTCTATCTACTAAACGCTGATACTTGTATTTAGGATAACCTACGATCATACAGCCTACGACGTTTTGCTTAATAGGCACTTGCAAGAAATCACGTAACGGCTGGTAATTCTCCTGAGCACAAGTTTGCACGAACCCCATAATCGTTGTGCCTAATCCAATAGTAGGAGCAAACAACTCTGCATAAGCAAAAGCTTGCTCGCAATTGCTAATGCCAGTCGTATTCAATCGTCTTACTAAAGCAAAAATCATTTGATTAGCATTTCTGGCAATGATATCAACTTTTCTTTCTCTATATATTTGCAACACCTTCACAAAATATCTTTTGCGAGGAGAATTAGCTGCAATCTCTTCTTCCATCCATTGAGCAGTTATATCTGCAACCTGTCTGATTTTTTCTTTATCAGAAATAACAACATAATATAGACCTTGAGAATTAGCTGCGGTTGGAGCATATCTGGCAGCATCTAACAATTGTCTGATCTTTTCTTCCGGGACCAAGTCAGGTTTGAAATTACGAATTGATCTTCTCATCCGTAAAAAGTTCATAGCAGTTTTGCTATCCAACGTTGCCATGGGAATAGGATCTGTTTCTTCGTAAGGACAACGAGAATTAATTAATGCACCATGAGGACAAACCGACACGCAATGACCGCAAGACATGCAGGACAGCTCACTAATTGCATATGGTCCTTCAGGGCCCATCTCTATAATACAGCTAGGGCAAACCTTAGCGCAAATTCCACACTTAACGCATTTATCTTTGTCCACCTTAATTAAGTTACACATGCTAACACCTCTATCTAAGTAATACCTCTACATGTATTTTAGCACAAAACCCTTTTTTATGCTAAAAAAGCCGGACCAAGGTCCGGCAAAATTTCAATGGCTCCCCGAGTAAGACTCGAACTTACAACAACTCGGTTAACAGCCGAGTGCTCTACCGATTGAGCTATCGGGGAATGTTTCAACGAAGGTAATTATACACTAAAGAATTTTTGCTGTCAAATAGATTATTTTAGGAGCTTTTTAATTTTGGAAAAAATATTTTTAGACTATTTTTTTCACAGCATTTTTTAAAAACAAAAACATGATTTAGATTTTTATTTTTTCATTTTTTGTGTTGAACATCAGCAAAATTTTATCAAAAATTTTTCGTTAGAAATTTTTTTCTCATGTGCATTTTTATTTTTTTCTGACGAGAAAAAAACCGAAATATGCTGAAATTATCTTGCACCACACCAAAAATGTGTTATAATGTACGAAGATAAGGGCGTCGATGATTTGCTTGCAATTATTTATGTAAGTGCCCAATTTTAAGGAGGTCAAAAAAATGCCTGTAAAGAAAACTGCTGCAAAAAAAGTTGAGAAGAAAGCTGCTCCTAAAAAAGCAGTAAAGAAAGTTGCAAAGAAAACTACTGCTAAAAAAGCAGTAAAGAAAGCTGCTCCTAAAAAAGCTGCTCCTAAAAAAGTAGCAAAGAAGACTACCGCTAAGAAGGCAGTTAAGAAGACCGTTAAAAAAGCTGCTCCTAAGAAAGCAGCTCCTAAAAAAGCAGCTCCTAAAAAAGTAGCAAAAAAACCCGCTAAAAAAGTTGTAAAGAAATAATTTTAAAAAAAATACTGATGGGCTCTCACCCATCAGTATTTTTTTATGTCCATTTTTATTTTATCGCTTGCTTCACCGCAGCATCACGTTGTGCCACACTTTGTTTAGCAGCTGCAGCATCATTTTTCTTATTGGCCTCCAGCGGCGCCCCTTCTACTTTCTTCAAGGCATAGACAACAAAGCTAGCTTTCATCTTCAGATCTGCACCCAATGCCTGAGCATCATATTCTGCACTCTGCACCGTGACAAACCGATCACCATTTTCCACCTGTTGCAGAAAAGTAATCAACTTAAAATAATCACCCTGCAAGCTTACATTAATAGGCAAGGAAAAAACATTAGCACCCTTAGTTGCCTTACCGGGCGCAACACCTAAAAGTTGTACGCCTGTTGCTTCGGCAATTTTATTATATTCATTTAACAGTTCCTCTACACTGACTGTATCAGGAATTTTTTTATGAGCTGCTGCGACCTTCATGTTTTGAATTTTTACCAGAGCATCGTAATTCTGATTTTGTCCGGCAAAAGTTTGCAGCACAGCCAGCCTTTTATTTTCTTCTGTCAATTTATTTACCAAAGCATTTCTATCTCTGTTCAAAGGAACAATAAGAAAGATAATGCAGATAATGGCAAGAAGAATCACTGCAAAAAGGCCTATGATATATTTCATGTTGTCAGTAATATCAGGGTTTAGATTTTTTAACATCTTTCCCAGCCACCCTTTTAGTCATGGTTATTTTAAAACTAACTACTTTGGCTTGATTCAAGGTTTTTTGATCAGTACTATCTAATACTACAGAATCCACTTGAGGATCAAGTTGTAAATTATGCACGAAGCCAAGTACCTGATCTAACTTTAAGGCACTACCTTCTATGGAAACATTTTCCGGCTTCTGAGCATTTTGCGAAATCTTAGTCAACCAGCAACCATAAGGAGTTACATTGCCTAAGTCTCCCAGCAGTTCGCTCCACACAACTCTTTGCTTGGAAAAATCGCTAACGATTTTACCTCTTCTGGTAATATCCAGGTTTTGAGCTTGATTAAGATCATAGCGTTGCTGCCAAACAGTTAGCTTAGCAAGCTCGCCTTCCACCTTAGTAACTTTTGCTTCATTATATTTAAACAAAGCCAAGCTTACTGCCCACACCAGCAGAGTTGCACCTAAAATAAAATAGGAAATGATTAAAAGCACCTTGTTAACAGGAAAGCCCTGTTTCCGTTTGTCAGGTGGCAACATGTTAATCTTAATCATGTTCGTCACCTCCCATAAGAGCTGCGCCAATAGCAACAGCCAGAGAAGGTGCATTCTGTTCTACTTTCTTCTTTTCAAATCTGGAATCAAAATCAATCTTTTCCAGAACGTTGAAGTAGATAGCCTTCATATCTATTCTTTCATTCATGACAGCAATAAGCCCAGGTATAACAATATCATTGCTGCACATTACCAGATTACTAAAGGATGCGTCTTTTCTATTGAGGATATAATATTCAGTTGTTCTTCTGCATTCTCTAACTATATTCTCAGCTTCCACAATCAAAGCATCGTGAACAGTCTTATTTTCCACGGCATCGCTATTGAGCAAATTTTCCGTGCTTAAAATTTCGATAGCTTCAGCAATGCTAACATTCATCTTCTCAGCAACTATTTTAGCAAAACTAATTGTGCCACCGGGAATACTACGTTGTGCCACCGGTGCACCTTTTTGGAAAATCGTCATCAAAGAATAAGTGCGGCCAAATTCCAGAAGAATGAAATTCTGCATTTCATCTCCGATAAGCTTATACATAGCTAAGACATCAATAACTATTTCCAAAATATTTAGTTCAACTTGTTCAGCTATCTTTACGATAGCATCTACAATGTTTTTAGGCGCAGCAACAAGGACCACCGGCTGTTGGCCCTCAGAATCAACAGTGCCATACACAGCGTGATCCACATAATAAGTATCTGCTTCATAAGGAACATATTGAGCAGAATCCCAAAGCACAGCTTGAGTTAGTTCTTCTTCGGACATTGGAGGCATAGTAATCCCTCTAACAAAAGCGTTTCTACCACCTAGGGTAAAAACACAATCCTTAGTTGAAAAACCATGCTTATTAATAATTTCCCCTAAGAAGTTCCCCATAGCCTCTGGGTTTTCAAAGAAAGTATTATTGCGCAGGTTCTCAGGCAAATCCATGATTACATAATCTGTAACCTCAGGTTTTTTGCCCTTCTTCATATCCAATTGTGCAATTTTTATTCTGTCCGCTCTGATATCTATACCCAAAACACGCTCCGGCTTAGGATATAGTACCCTATTTACCAGGGCTTTTATGTTCATCTTTGTGTTCCCCCTATAAAACTTCACTACATCATTATAGCATAAATACAAAGATTAGCCTATCTAGTTGCAAAAAACTGCCAATAACGATAAATCATATAAGGCCCATAAAGCAAGGTCAAATAAGCTGCTATACATAGATAAGGACCAAATGGTATGGGATCTTTGCGAGTTTTTAATTTGGTGGCTAATAGTGCCACGCCAACCACTCCGCCCATGATAAAAGCTAGCAATAGTAACACCGCTGCATTAGGCCAGCCCAGCCACAAGCCCAGGGCAAAGGAAAGCTTTACATCCCCTTCTCCCATGCCACCTCTGCTCAAAAAATAAATTACCAGCATAATGCCACCGGCAAAAAACATTCCTACCAATGAACTCCAAAAATTATGCACATAGAAATAAGCATATAAAGCACCAAAGACCAAGAGAATAAGTACAAACCTATTCATGATGATTTGATGATCAAAATCTATGAAGGTAATAACAATTAAACAAGCAGTAAAAACAAAAACCAAAAACAAATTAATTCCTGGTAAATAGGTAGTTCCTGCCAGTGCAAAAAGCACTCCGGTTAAAAGCTCCACTAAGGCATAGCGTGGACTATATGGTGTATGACAGTAACGACATTTTCCCCCTAGCATAAAATAGCTAAGAACAGGAATCATATCCAACGCACCCAGCCTATGACCACAGGTGCCACATCTGGACGGTGGCGAAACAATGGACATGCCAACGGGCAGACGATAAATGCACACATTAAGAAAACTTCCAATGGTAATACCAATGACAAAATAGGCTAAAAAAAGAATAAGCATGCCAGCCTCCCTACGAACACGATTTCTTACAATATATATTATAAACCATTTTTACTCCTTAATACCAGTCTGGAATATATCTTTTAGCAGCGTAACACCCTTTACTTTGCTTAGCTGTTTTTTTAACAAAGTAAAAAACAAATCCTGTTGTGCACCTAAAGACTTATAGGTAGATAAACAGTAAACAAAACGAGGCGGTGGTCCGTTTTTTAGTTCAACTGCTTTCACCGGCAAACGTTTTTGCAGGGAGATGGCTGCTGTCACCGGCACAATAGCCCAAGCACCGGCAGTAAGTAAAAAATATTCCAGCATATACATCTGATCCAGGAAAACAGAATTCTGTGCCTTGCTGCCAAATAAATGATCATGCCACAGTTCATACTCCGGATACCAGGGCAAACGAACCTCGCTGCTGGCACTTAAGTCCTCTGCCTTAATATTCTTCGGCAAAGGATTATTTTTTTCGGTAAGCAAAACCATTTTCTCCTGAAACAAGGGTATAGCCTGGACATTTTTATCATAAGTAACATCAGTAATAAGAGCCAAATCCACTGAACCGTTCTCAATGGCTGCATAGGCTTCTCTAGAACGATAGTCCCTGTATTCCAGCCTGCTATTGGCCTGTTTATTTTTATATTGTTGCAGCACAGTTGGCAAAATATAGGTGCCTACGCTGCTTACAGCACCAAGTCGCAGCGGCGTTTGTTGATTAACCTCCTGCAGACTAAGTGCTTCCTGATAAATTCTCATCCAGCGTCCTGCAATGGGAATAAAGGCCTGCCCAGCCGGAGTAAGCTCCACCTTGCGAATGCCCTTAGCTCTGATAAAAACTTCGTAGCCCAATTCCTTTTCCAAAATCGCCACCCTTCTGCTCAAAGCCGGTTGCGTAATAAATAGCTTTTGCGCAGCTTGGCTAATGCTACCCATTTTTACGATCATTAAGAACGCTTCGATTTCCAGCCGAGTCATGATTGTACCTCTTCCTATAAATATAAATTTATATTTATATATTAACTCGTAAATAAGCATTTTTCAACTATTTAATTATTGGGTATAGTTATAGTTGTAAATAGAAGAAAGGAGATAATCCTATGTCCGGTACCTTAGATATGACAAAAGGTAAAATTGTCAGCCAATTATTAATTGTTGCCATGCCCTTAATCATCTGCGATTTCATTCAGCAGCTTTACAATACCATAGATGCTTTTATTCTGGCCAGGTTTACCAGTGCCATCAACTTTGCGGCCCTAGGCATAGCCGAAACCTATGTAAATCTCTTTACCTTTATCGTAATCGGCATCTGTGTAGGCTCTTCCGTTATTCTATCTGCCCAGTTTGGTGCTAAGAGGCTGGACTATTTCCGTCAGGAAATGTTTATTTCCCTATCCTTTGGCTTAGCTGTTACCCTGCTTTTATCCCTAGTTGGTTATGTCAGCCTGACTCCTTCCCTGGTTTTACTCAATACACCGGACACACTGATACCACTTACCGTTAGCTATATGCAGATTTTTCTGCTTGGTTTGATCTTCACTTTTCTCTACAATTACGGCGTTTCAGTTTTGCGTTCTGTAGGCAATACCAAAACCTCTGCACTTATTCTTTTTATCAGTCTTATTTTAAAATGTGGCTTTTCATATTTCTTCATTGTGTATTTTAAGCTGGGCATCACCGGAGCCGCTTACGCTACCATCTGCACTCAGGCCACTGCCTGTCTGCTCTTCTATCTTTATATCAAGAGTGCTCTTCCCCAACTGCTTTTTACCAAAACAGATATGGTCTGGAACAAAGTCCTGGTTAAGGAGACCATTTCTTATGGAACCATGACCGCTCTGCAGCAGTCCAGTCTCTATCTGGGCAAAATTCTTATTCAAAACGCTATCAACGGTTTAGGCACAGCCGTGATTGCCAGCTTTGCAGCAGCCACCAGACTGGAAAGCTTTATTAATATTCTTGGTAACAGTGGCGCAGCTGCCATTTCAGTTTTCGTAGCTCAAAACAGTGGTGCTCATCAGGAAAAAAGAGCCTTTCAAGGTTTCTTTAAAGGCTCTCTCATGCTTTGCGTCTTCGGCTCTGCCTTAGCAGGCTTATTATATGTAGGTGCTACGGATGGTTTAACTTTCTTTCTGGGCAAAGATGGCCCAGGCCTGGCAGAAGGTGTTCGCTATCTTCACGCCATTTGTCCCTTCTATGTTTTGTGCTATATGGGCAGCTCCTTTGTAGGCCTCTTCCGTGGCTTTGGTTTTATTAACGTAGTGTTTTGGGGAACTACCCTGCAAATTTCTTCTCGTGTAATCTTATCCAATATCTACGCACAGCAATACGGTCTTACTGCCATCGGTTATATCACAGCGCTAGGTTGGTTATTAATCGTTACTTATCAATTAACGGTCTATTACAAAACTTTTAAATCCACTAAAGACAAAGCAATGAATCAAGCAACCATTTAAACCAAAGAAAAAAGAGGGACGCTGACAACTTTAAAAGTTGTCAGCGTCCCTCTTTTTTTATCCCTCTCTGGTGCGCAATTGAATAGCCTCTGCCAAGTGGGCTGTGTCTATGCAATCCGACTTTGCTAAGTCAGCAATTGTCTGTGCTACTTTTATAATACGATCATGACTTCTGGCACTAAGACCTAGGGAAGCAAAAAATTTTTCTAAAAGTTTTTCTGCTTGCATAGTCAGACGACAATATTTAACTATCTCTCTGTGTCCCATGGCACTATTGCAATACAATTGTTCCCTCTTAAGTCGCTCTACTTGAATCTGGCGTGCTGCAATGACACGATCTCTTATCGTTGCAGATGTTTCACTTGCTCTTTTATATTTGAGTTCCTGATAATTCAGCCTTGGTACATGAATCTGTAAATCAATTCTATCTAAGAGTGGACCGGAAATCTTCTTTTGATAGCGTTCCAATTCACCCTGGCTGCAGCGACATTCATGAACACCATCCTCCTCTTGGAAATAGCCACAGGGGCAAGGGTTCTGTGCTGCAACTAAAATAAAATTGGCAGGAAAGGATAGACTTGCCTGCACTCTGCTAATGTTTACAAAACCATCCTCCAAGGGTTGACGGAGTACTTCTAAGGCGCTGCGGGAAAACTCCGGAAACTCATCCAGAAATAATACGCCATTATGGCTCAAGGTCACCTGCCCAGGCTTAGGCACCCTGCCTCCTCCAATCAAAGCGTTCTGAGAAATAGTATGATGAGGACTACAAAACGGTCTGTCTGTAATCAACCCTTGCTGCTTCGCCATGAGTCCTGCCACACTGTAGATCTTTGATACCTCCAGCTGCTCGGCTTCACTCATTTTAGGCAAGATAGTTGGCAAGCGACGAGCCAGCATAGTCTTACCGGCACCCGGTGCGCCCACCATCAGTACATTGTGCCCGCCTGCAGCAGCAATCTCCAACGCTCTTTTGGCTACCAGCTGTCCTTCTACTTCTGAAAAATCTACATCGTAATATTTATTCGTTTTCTCTGTTACCGTAGTTTTTTTACACAGTGGCAACGGCTCACCATTAATAAAATGATTAGCCAACTGGGCCAAATTCTGAGGCGCATAGACATTTATTCCGCTAACAATGCCCCCTTCCCCGGCATTAGCAGCAGGAACATAAACAGAGAGCTTACTCTTTTCTTTGGCACCTAGGACCATGGGCAAAACACCATTAACACCACGCAAAGAACCATCCAAAGCAAGTTCTCCAACAAACATTACATTATCAATTTCTCTTATTTCCACCTGGTGAGTGGCTAACAAGATGCCCATGGCAATAGGCAAGTCAAGTCCCGAACCATCTTTCTTAAGATTGGCAGGTGCCAGATTTACTACAACCTTGGTAAAGGGAAAATGAAAGCCGGAATTTTTAATAGCAGCCTTAACTCTTTCTCTTGATTCCCTCACTGCCGTATCAGGCAATCCCACTATTTCAAAACCAGGCAAGCCATTAGCTACATCCACTTCTACAATTATTTCTACACCATAAATACCACAAATTGTTGCTCCGAATGTTTTTGCGTACATAATCATCCCACCTTGCTGCGAATTTTTCTGAGTTCATTCCGGAACTGTCCCCACTAGGTTTACTAGAAACAATGTTCTAAATGTTTGATGGTAAGTTGTTGGTTAAGATAATAGATTTCGATGACATCGAAGCGAATGCTTGGATAGCGTTGCTCGCACTCCTGCAAATAGTACCAGGCCGTAGCATGAATTTTGGCCTGCTTGGCTCTTGTTACAGAAGCAGCAGGTATGCCAAAGGCCAAAGTTTTTCTGGCTTTCACTTCTACGAAAACCAGCACCTTGGCCTTATGTACGATCAGATCAATTTCTCCATGCTTACAACGATAATTTCGAGCGACTAAACTGTACCCCTTTTTAAGCAGATACTGAGCTGCTTGTTCTTCTCCCCAGCGACCGAAAGATTTTCGTAAATCCACTGAGTTGCTCCTTTCTATTTTAAAACTTTAAAACTATCCGTATGTTCTGCTTCCCCTAAGGGAGTTTTTAGATTAATGCTTTTAATAGGCTCATAGCTGCGACGATGCCAGATAGATGCACCGTGTTCAGCAATTGCCTCCATGTGCTTCTCGCTGCCATAGCCTTTGTGTCCTGCGAAACCATATACCGGGAACTGCTTATCCAGCTCTACCATAATTCTGTCCCTGGTTACCTTGGCGATAATGGAAGCTGCAGCAATTGAGGCGCTCTTGGCATCACCATGAATGATAGACTTACAATGCACAAAGGGAATTTGGATGGGCATGGCATCAATCAATGCCACTTCCGGTTCCAGCTTAAAACCTGTTAAGCAACGCACCATAGCTTCCTTGGTTGCTTCGTAAATATTTAGCTTATCAATGGTGGCAGGGCTAACGATATTAACCGTAATGCCCAGTGCCTTGTCCATGATTTCCGTATAGAGACTTTCTCTCTTCTTGGCTGTAACTTGCTTAGAATCATTAAGCCCACTGATAAAAACTTCTTCGGGCAAAATAACTGCAGCCACAACCAGTGGTCCTGCCAAAGGGCCTCTGCCTGCTTCATCACAACCGGCAATGTATTGCATACCGGCTTGCCAAAAAGTTTTTTCTTCTGTGAGCATTTTATCAAAGCGTTCTAGCTCATGGGCCAAGTCAGCTTGAGCTTTGGCATAGCTTGCCAATAATTTCTGTACCCCGGCTCTTTTATCCTTGGCCAGCTCGGAAAGAACTTCTTCCGTAGCATTGGTCTCCAGCAATTCTTTAATTTCTTTAATGTTCATCATTCACCTCAAAAAAAATAGGACCTTACGGTCCTATTAAACTTTGTGGGCAGGCTCTAAGGTAAACGCTCCCAGCCTTCCTGTCTTAAAGTCTCGTAGCACCATATTAACAACCTTATCCGTATCGGTAACTCCGCCGGACTTGAGACAACCACGGGCCTTGGCAATCTTATCGAAAAGGCTAAGCGCTGTATCTGTTTCTTCCACCACAATATTATATTTTTCTGCCAGGCTGCCGGGATATTGCTCCTGTAGCCTGGTAATTAATATTTCTGTTGCTGTAACCTTATCAAAAACCTCTTCTTTGATAGCACCGGTAACAGCTAAGTTAAAACCAATTTCTGCATCATCAAACTTCGGCCACAATACACCCGGCGTATCCAAAAGCTCCAAGCCTTTGGCAATGGTAATCCACTGTGGACCACGGGTCACGCCCGGCCTATCCTGAGCCATAACTTTGTTTCTGCCAATTACTCTGTTAATCAAAGTAGACTTACCAACATTGGGCACGCCCACGATCATTACTCTAATGGACCGATTGCGTACACCTCGTCTCAGCCATCTGGCCGTAACCGGTGCCGCAGCAACCTTTACCGCTTCGAACAAGGCTTTCACACCTTTACCGGTAGCACAATCCACGGACATGGCAACCATGTTTCTTGCTTTGAATAATTCCAGCCAAGCCTTGGTAGCATTAGCATCTGCCATATCTGTTTTATTAAGAGCAATTACTTTAGGTTTCTCGCCAATCATCTTCAAGAGCATAGGATTGGAACTGGATCTGGGAATGCGAGCATCCAGCATTTCCACTACCACATCTACCAGCTTCAGATTCTCTTCCATCATCCGTTTTGCTTTTGTCATGTGCCCGGGAAACCACTGAATTTTAAGTTCCATTACCGCTCCTTAAGGCAAAGCTCTCGCTTGACTAACTGGCCAGAAAATAACACTGGCCTTACCTTTAATCAAAGACAAATTAACAAAGCCTACGTCTTTAAATCTACTATCTTCTGAATTATTTCTGTTATCTCCCATGACAAAAACATGGCCTTCCGGAATAACAGTTTTTCTATAATTAGAATGGAAAGGCTCTTTAATAAAAGCTTCCTTCACTTCTTTATCATTAACAATAGTGTGCCCGTCCACAATCTCGACAGTATCGCCACCTACTGCTATTACCCTTTTTATGAAATCTCTTCTGGTATCACTGGGATATTTGAAGACAATTACTTCGCCACGTTTAGGCTCTCTGGTGTAATAAATAAATTTATTAACAATCAGTCGCTCCCTATCCTGCAGGGTAGGCATCATGGATGGCCCTGAAACTAAATAAGGCTCTACGATGAAAGTACGAATACCGAAGGCTAGAACCACAGCAACAATGATGGATATCAACCAGTCACTTAACGTATCCTGCCAAGAAGTTTTCTCTTTTTGCTCAGACATGATTACTCCTTTAGATAAAAAAGAGGGACTGTCTAAACAGTCCCCCTTTAGATTCCGATTAGCGACGTTCTCTAATACGAGCTGCTTTACCGGTTAACCTACGTAAGTAATATAACTTAGCCCTACGTACAATACCACGATGTACTACTTCAATCTTTGCCAGTCTTGGAGAATGTACAGGGAAAGTTCTCTCTACACCAACACCGGATGAAATACGACGTACAGTAAACATTTCGCGAAGTCCGCCACCGCTTCTAGCGATGCACATACCTTCGAATAACTGTACACGTTCTCTTGTTCCTTCGACGACTTTAACAAATACCTTTAGGGTATCGCCCGGGCCAAAGTCAGGGATGTCTGTACGAAGTTGCTCTTTTTCAAGTGCTTCAATTTTGTTCATAGTTTTCCTCCTAGAATCCAAGACGTTCATGTCTAGTTCACTTGACTAACAGCGGACCGCCCGTTTTTGCATACATTGCATTATAGCATAATATAAAAGTCTATGCAAGACTTTTTAACATTATTTGCAGGGTCTGGAAGCCAGCCTGTCCAGCATAATGGCTGCTGCGCTGCGGACACACAAGTGATTGTATCCGCTAGGTCCCCAGATAGGCTCCAAAATCAGGTCAAAGGCAGCCATGGTACTCTTTTCCAAGCCAAAGCCTGTGCCTAAGAGCAGAAAAATAGGCCTGTCCCCTGTTTCCAATAACTTTCTTACATACTGATAGCTTACCGTATTAGGATAGGTTCTGGCATCAGTAGTTACCGTCAAAGGTTTCTTACCGGTGAGTTCCTCAATATCCTTAATGGCTGCTGCAATATCAGGCATGTAATAAACATGTTCCAAAGCTTCGTTACGATCAGGATTATATTCCCTGCCATAACCATGTTGCCAGTAATCCGTCACCTTTTTGATGATGTCTGCCTGTACCTTTAAGGGATGAATCAAATAATATCTTTCCACATCATAGGTACGAGCCGTTCTGGCAATATCATGAATATCATAATTGGTTACTGCCGTAGCAATAACCTCCATATTTTTGTTGTAAATGGGATAGTGTACTAAGCCCAGAAACAAATTACTCATGTTTTTTCACCTTGTTTTCCGTGAAAATTTCACTGAGTAGCTCTACATCTTCTAAGGTAAGCTGCGCCTTGGTTAACACATCAGGTCTGACGTTTAAGGTTGCCTGTAGGGCTTTCTTCCTCCGCCATCTTTTGATGGCTACATGGTCTCCGGATAACAACACCTCCGGTACCTTCTGCCCCTTGTAAACAACGGGACGAGTATACTGGGGATACTCCAAAAGACCATCGCTGAAGGATTCCTCGTCTGTACTGCCCTCTTTACCAAGAACACCGGGAATATATCTGGCAATGGCATCCAATAGCACCAAAGCCGGTAATTCCCCACCGGTCAAAACATAATCGCCGATAGATAATTCTACATCAACCTGATCTAAAATTCTTCTGTCAAAGCCTTCGTAATGACCACAAAGGAAAATAATATCCTGCTTGCCACGAGCTAACTCTACCACTGTTTTCTGGACTAAGAGCTTACCGCCGGGAGTCAAAGCAATCGTTAAGGCATCGGGAGCACGTTTTTTAGCCTCAGCCAAAGCCAGCAAAAAGGGCTCCGGTTTTAAGACCATGCCTAAGCCACCACCGCAAGGCGTATCATCTACGCTTCTATGGTTGTCCTTGGTATAGTCTCTGGGGTTAATACACTCCACAGAAAATAACTCTGCCTTTAACGCTCTGCCTACAATACTCACCTGGCAGGCCTCTTGAATTAGCTCAGGAAACAATGTGAGAAAAATGAATTTCATTTTATTCCACCCATTCAGGTAACACTGCTACAATTTTCTTTTCAGCCATGTTAATGTCTTTTATATTTGTGTCGATGGCTACTACCAAGACTTCTTTACCGTCTGTGGTAGTTATCACAAAAATATCAGTTTTAGCTGGTTTAATGACATCCTTTAAGGTTCCTAGCAGCTCACCTTCCGGTGATACTACCTGAAAGCCTACGATGTCAGACACATAAAATCGGCCTTTTTCCAAAGGTGGCAAATCTTCCTTGGCAATAACAATTTCTTTATTGCGCAACAGCTCCGCCTCATCCATAGAGGTAACTTCACGAGTTTTAGCCAGAATCATATTCTTGTGAAAACGGATGGTTTCCACCGTTAAGGTTTTGCCATCAGCCAAACAAAGTTTTTTCATACTTGCATATTGTTTCGGATTATCCGTTAAGGGCATAATGCGAAACTCGCCCCGCACACCATGCGGGGCGACAATTTTACCTATTACAATTTGTTGTTTCATGATTACGCCCTAAAAGCAACTATCTTGCCGTCTTCTACGACGATTTCAGCACCCATCAACTCTTCTAAGTCGGAACCGATTTCCACTTCCACAGAACGCTCAATTTGGCCATGGCCAATTTCGCTGCCTATTTCTAGTTTCTCAGCCCTCTTTAGTTGATCTTCCACGTCTTTCTTAGCTGCCAATCTCTTCTCACGTTCTACAGCAATATCTTGTTGCAAAGCGTCAAGACCGGCTTCATTAACGTTGGATTGTTCATTAATGGCGCGCTTAACATCAAACTCAAATTGTTCCATCCCCATGTTAGCTTGTTGTACACTATCCTTGAGGCTGGCAACTAATTTAGCTTTTAAGCTTTCTGTAACTTTCGCTTTGATAGTAACAGGAACTTTTACAACCATTTTATCCATGTCATACCATCCTTCTTAGCCAATATCCACAATAACTTTTACATTCTCACGGGTGGCAGCAGCTTTTAATACAACACGAATAGCCTTGGCAATACGGCCCTGCTTACCAATAACTTTACCCATATCTTCAGGAGCTACATGCAATTTCAAGGTAACAGTAGTACCGTTTCTTTCTTCATCAACATGAACTTCTGCGGGATTACTAACGATAGATTTAGCAATTATTTCAACTATCTCTTTCATACTAACCCCTCCTTATTTCTTTGCTTTCTTAGCTTCTGCAGCCTTAGCCATCAAGCCTTGCTTGCTGAACATGGAGCGAACAGTATCAGTGGGTTGAGCGCCTTTAGCCATCCAAGCCAAAGCCTTCTCTTCGTCAATCTTTACTACTGCAGGTTTTGCCAGGGAATCATAAGTACCAATAGTCTCAATGAAACGACCATCGCGAGATGCACGCTCATCAGCTATAACGATACGATAGAAAGGACTCTTAGTTGCGCCCATACGTCTTAAACGAATTTTAACTGCCATCAATTTCACCTCCTTAAATTGCTATCTACAAAATTTATTGCATGAAAGGCATTTTAAAATTGCCTTTTCTTGCGTACTTGTTTTTGCCTTGCATCAGCTTCATCATTTTCTTGCTTTCCTCGAATTGCTTAATGAGCCTGTTTACATCCTGGACTCTCAGGCCTGCGCCTTGTGCAATACGTTTGCGGCGAGAACCGTTGATGATCTTGGTATCCTTCCGCTCATGAGGAGTCATGGAACGAATGATGGCTTCGATGTGTTTCATTTCCTTGCCATCCAGCTCAGCGCCTTCCAGCTGCTTGCTGATCTTGCCCATGCCCGGAATCATGCTGAGAATTGATTCCAGAGAACCCATTTTCTTGACCTGCTGCATTTGCTCCAGGAACATATCCAGAGTAAAGGCATTGGCCTTCATGGTTTCTGCCATTTTCTTGGCATCTTCCAGGCTAATTGCTTCCTGAGCTTTTTCAATCAGGGAAAGCACATCGCCCATACCCAAAATTCTGGAAGCCATTCTGTCAGGATAGAAGGGCTGCAAAGCGTCTAGCTTCTCGCCCATACCTACGAACTTTACCGGACAACCGGTAACAGCCTTCACGCTGAGAATAGCACCGCCTCTGGCATCGCCATCTAGCTTGGTAACTACCAGACCGGTAATAGCCAGCGCCTTGTTAAAAGCATCTGCTACGTTCACAGCATCTTGGCCTGTCATGGCATCAACCACCAGAAGAATTTCTTGGGGATTTACTGCTGCCTTAATGTTTTGTAATTCTGTCATTAAGGGTTCATCTATATGCAATCTACCTGCGGTATCAATAATGACTGTATCGCAAAATAGAGCATTAGCACGTTGTACGGATTGTTTGGCAATCTCCACAGGAGAAGTTTGATCTCCCAATGAGAAAACCGGTATATCCAATTGCTTACCCAAAACTTCCAGCTGGGTAATAGCTGCAGGACGATAAACGTCGCCTGCTACCATCAAGGGCTTCTTGCCTTCCTTGCGCAAGCTGTTGGCCAGCTTGGCAACGGTAGTAGTTTTGCCAGCGCCCTGGAGTCCAATCAGCATGATGATGGTGGGAGGATTAGCAGCCACTGTCAGCTTGCTCTGCTGGCCGCCTAACAGGTTAATCAATTCTTCATGAACGATTTTAACAACCTGTTGTCCGCCGGTCAGGTTTGCTTCCACCTGCTGGCCTTGGGCACGTTCCTTGACTTTGGCAACAAATTCTTTTACTACTTTAAAATTAACATCTGCCTCTAAAAGGGCCAGGCGCACTTCCCGTAGCGTAGAACGTAAATCTTCTTCTGAAACGGTTTTGTTGCCCCTGATCTTTTTGATAGCAGCGGTTAGCTTATCTGTTAGATTATCAAACGCCATCTGTCTACCTACTTTCAGTCTCTAAGGTATGTAGAATCCGGTCAACTTCCTTTAGTTTAACTTCAGGACTGGTGTCGGCCATGTAATTCTCCAAAAGTTTAATGGCAGCACGAATCTTAAACTGCTGTTCCTCTGCTCTTTTCAGCAGATGCAATTGTTCTTCGTATTTTTCTAAGGTCGCTTCAACTCTTTTCAGCATGTCGTACACAGCCTGACGACTGGTACCCTCTGTTTCAGCAATTTCTCCCAAGGACAAATCCTCGCAGAAATACTGTTGCATGATTTCCTGCTGTTTAGCAGTTAAAAGACCGCCATATATATCGTAAAGATTACCAAATCTTACCCTTTTTTCAAAATCAACTTCTGCCATTTTTATCACCGAGGTTTATTCTACTATATAAAACAAAGTCTGTCAAGTAAATTTGCTTGACAGACTTCTTGATTATTCCAAGTCAAATAAATGAGTTTCTTCAATATAATTAACCGGTTTTTTCTGCTGTGTTTTCTTTTTAGGCTTCTCTTTAGTTTTTTTGGCAGGAGTCATATACTTGGGAGCAAAAAGGTTGTCACCCTTAAGCATTTCCGGCACATCGTCAGTAATACCCTTTTTGGAAACAGTGTGACGAGTATATTTCTTTAACAACTGGCTCTTCGGTGCAGCTTCCACACCTACGTTTTCCAAATGATAGGCCTCGGTAATCATTTTGCCCAGCACAGAATTCACCCCTTGGGTGGTACTCTCGGTAGCGGCATCCAAATACTCCTTAAACAATTCTTCATCCTGTTGGATGAAAATGAATAATTGGTCCGTTATGCATTTGGTAAATTTGCGTATAGCCTTGTGGCCTAATTTTTCAGTTTTAGTCTCCATAATAACCCCGCCTTAAGACCGCTTATTATTTCAAGCTGTCTCGCAAAACCTGTACAGTACCCTTAATATCATCAGCCCCTAAAATACAGCTGATCATAGCACAGCCTACTGCACCTGCTTTTCTAATATCATTATACGTTTTTAAAGTGATTCCGCCAATACCTACCACAGGAATTTTTACGGCTTGCACAATTTTTTTCAGAGCCTCAGGCCCTATGACGCTTACATCATCCTTGCTACCGGTAGGATACATAGCACCTACTCCCAGATAATCTGCACCTTGTTGCTCAGCCAGAAGAGCTTCCTCTACATTATGGGCAGAGATGCCAATGATGGCGTCCGGTCCTAATAAGGCTCTGGCCTCTGCCATGTTCAAATCATCCTGTCCCAAATGGACTCCTGCAGCTCCTAATTTTTTAGCTACAGGTAAATTATCATTAATCAAAAGCGGCACCCGGTACTTATTGCACAAAGCCAAAACCTTGTGGCCAATAGCCAGAAATTCTGCCTCGTCCGCAGTTTTTTCTCTCAGCTGAACCAGGGTAATGCCACCCTTTAAGGCATCCTCCAGACAAGTATAAAAATCTCTGCCCTTCAGGTAATGCCTATCCGTAACTAGATACAAGGAATAATCTATAACAGGCTTCATTTTTCTTCTCCTTTAAACTTGCTCATTAGGTCCTGTGCAGTAGTTTGATAAATAGCATCCATCAGCTGCATTCTAAAGGACCCCGGTCCCTTACAGGTTTGCACTGCTGCTTCTGCTGCCGTATTCATTAAGGTAATGCCAAAAACTGCTGCAGCTAAGTAGTTAGTCGTTACACCTGCTGCGGCACCTATTAAGGTACCTGTCATGCAGCCCGCACCGGTAATGCTACCCAGCATAGGGTCGCCGTTCTTAGCTATAATAGTTTTCTTGCCATCGCTAATGACATCAACTGCGCCTGTTACTGCCACCACACACTTATATTGCAATGCCAGCTTAGGTGCTAATTCCACTGCAGTCAAAGTAGCGTCTGCCTCAGAATCCACTCCTCTGCCTTTAGCTTCCTTGCTTAAAAGTGCCAGGCACTCCGAGTAATTACCTTTGATGATAGCTACGCCTTGCCCTGCCAAAACAGTAGCAGCCTTTAACCTATATTCCGTAGCCATAGCTCCTACCGGATCTAAGATAATGGGAATATGTTTACTGTGAGCTACCTCTTGGGACTTCAGCATAGCTTCATATTTCTTGGCATTAATGGTGCCAATGTTGATAACCAGGGCATTAGCCTTACCGGTCATCTCCGGCATCTCTATTATTTCGTCTGCCATAACCGGGCTGGCACCTATGGTCAGAGCCAGGTCAGCACAGAAACCGGCTGTCACGTAATTAGTAATATGATGCACCAATGGCTTTTGAGCCTTAACGGTCTCTCTCAGCTTGGCCATCTCTTGTATAAATTCTTTCATTACTCCAAACCCGCTTTCTTAAACATTTCTACAAAGTGGTGTGTTGGTCCACAGCCATGACCAATAGCCAAAGCATACTCGATAGCCAAGGTTACATATTCCTTGCTGGATTTTACTGCATCCTTCAGGCTCAGTCCCTTAGCTAAGTCAGCAGCTAAAGAAGAAGACAAGGTACAACCTGTACCATGAGTATTCTTGGTAGCTATTCTTTCCTTCTTGTACCAAATGCCCTCGTCAGGCAGCTGGAGATAATCATCTGCTGTCTCCGTTAAGTGACCGCCTTTAATCAACACAGCCTTAGGTCCCATGGCCAAGATATCCTTACCTGCCTTCACCATGGTCTCTTTATTCTCTACTTTATAACCAACGATTTTCTCTGCTTCCGGCAAATTAGGTGTTACTAAGGTTGCCAAAGGCAAAAGCTCTTTAATCAAGGTTGAGCAAGCAGCCGGCTCTAGCAAATCAAAACCGCTCTTGGAAACCATTACCGTATCCAAAACAATAATGGGCGGTTGATATTTTCTTAATTTCTCAGCAATAATCTTAATGATAGGAACTTGAGAAACCATACCGATCTTTACAGCATCAACTCTGATATCCGTAAACACTGCATCAATTTGGGCAGCTACAATATCAGGATCAATGTTTTGAATTTTTGTTACACCTACTGTATTTTGTGCAGTAACTGCCGTAATGACACTCATGCCAAAACAACCATGGGCAGCAAAGGTTTTTAAATCGGCCTGGATTCCGGCTCCGCCGGATGAATCAGAACCTGCGATAGTTAGCAAATGCTTCATTGCTCTTCCTCCTCTTGCACATTTACCATTTACCACTTGGGGACGGAGAAAAGTGGTAAATTTTTCCGCCTTATCAGGCGGATTTACCACTTTTCTCCGTCCCCACCGGTAAATAAATTAGTGTTATATTTTTGCCACAACTTGTTCGATGTGTTTTACAGTCATACCAAACTTTTCGTAAACCACAGGTCCCGGTCCGGATGAACCAAAACGATTGAAACCAATGACTCTGTCCTCACTGCCTGTGTATTTGCTCCAGCCTAAGGTAATACCTGCTTCAATGGCAATACGTGCTACATCCTTAGGCAGTACAGCTTCTTTGTAAGCTGCGCTTTGTTTATCAAATTTATCCCAGCTGGGCATGGACACTACGGTTACAGGTACATGCTTAGCAGCTAAGTCTTTCTGGGCTGCCAGAGCCAAATTTACTTCACTGCCGGTAGCAATAAGAATAGCTTTAGGCTTATCGCTAGCAGGACTAATTACATAACCACCCTTAGCTGCACCCTTTAAGATTACTTTCTTATAAGCAGTCAGCACAGGCAATTTTTGTCTAGTCAATACTAAGCAAGTAGGTTGTTTCTTATTCTCTACTGCCAATTTCCAAGCTACAACAGTTTCGTAGGCATCAGCCGGTCTGATTACGGACACATTAGGAATAAGTCTGAGACTCATGGTCTGCTCTACAGGCTGATGAGTAGGTCCGTCTTCTCCAACGCAAATGCTATCGTGAGTCAAAACAAAGATACTGCCAATCTTCATTAGCCCTGCCATTCTCACAGCCGGTCTCATAAAATCAGCAAACACTTCAAAGGTAGCACCAAAGGCAACCAAACCGCCATGCAGAGTTAAACCATTGACGATACAACCCATGGCATGTTCCCTAATACCAAAGTGAATATTTCTGCCTTCTACTTCTGTAGCGGAGAAATAGGGATAAGCTTTCATAGCAGTTTTATTGGAAGGACCTAAGTCTGCACTACCACCTACTAAGTTAGGAATCTCCTTACTTAGTTCTTGCAATACATTACCGGAAGCTTCTCTTGTTGCCATAGCTTCCTTACCCTCTACCAATTTAGCTAAGGCCTGTACGGAAATATTAGTCTTGCCGGTAAGAGCAGCAGTAAGTTCTGCAGCAAGTTCAGGATAAGCCTTGCTGTAGGCCTTAAACATTTTATCCCAGGCAGCTTCTTCTTTCTTGCCCTGTCCCACCTTGGTGTCAAAATGTTTTTGCACCGCAGCAGGAACATAGAAGAACTTCTCTGGATCCCAACCTGCTTTAGCTTTGGTAGCAGCAACGTTCTCTACACCCAAAGGCTCGCCGTGAGAGCTGGCAGAATCTTGTTTGGGACTGCCATAACCAATATGGGTAGGCACAATGATCAAAGAAGGATGCTTGGTATCTTTTTGTGCTTCTTTAATAGCTTTAGCTAATTCGTCTATATCTTCAGCATTATTTACCTTTAATACTTGCCAGCCATAGGCTTTATATCTGGTTTCTACATTTTCTGTAAAAGCAATATTAGTGTTACCTTCAATGGTAATATGATTATCATCATAAAGGAAAATCAATTTCCCCAGGCCCCAGGTACCTGCCAAGGAAGCTGCTTCAGAAGCAACGCCCTCCATCTGGTCGCCATCGGAAGTGATACCGTAGGTATAATGATTAATGACCTTGAAACCTTTTTTATTATATTTCTTAGCCAGCATTTCCTCAGCCAGTGCCATACCAACTGCCATAGCAAAACCATGTCCCAAAGGACCGGTAGATAAATCAACGCCGGCAGTAACACCATACTCAGGATGTCCAGGCGTCTTGCAACCCCATTGACGGAAATTCTTTAAATCCTCCATGGTCAAACCATAGCCTGTCAAATACAACATGGAATATAACAAAGCACTACCATGGCCTGGAGATAAAACAAATCTATCTCTATTCAACCAATTGGGATTTTTAGGATTAAAATGCATAAACCTGTCCCAAATAGTGTACATCAAAGGTGCAGTCCCTAAAGGCAAGCCTGGATGACCGGATTTGGCCTTTTGGATCTGGTCGATAGACAAAAACCGTAAGGTGTTAATACTATCGGTATCAATTTTTTTCATTGAAAGCCTCCAAATTAGCTATTTTTTTACACAATTCATTATAAGATAAAACAAGCAAAAAATAAAGTCTGTAAACTTGGTTTTCTTGCCAACTTTACAGACTTTTAGGCTAGGTTTGATGAATAGCCAAACTTGTTACTTTTGGGCAGGTTTGGCACCCATATTGATGGTATTCACAATATTGCTGATGTCCTGATCCTTGCCATGCCAATATTCCTTCTCCGTACTGCGATAAGCAGTTTCAAAGGTGAAGAGCCTCTCCTTATCGAAGAAAATGTATCTATCAATAAGCACAGAAGGCTCGTTGCCCAGCTGGCGCTCGTAAGCAATATGCAGGCACTCTACCCCATTGATGATTTCGCTCTTCATAGGCTCCCATTTCAAAAACTTCAAATTGGTTCCTAGAAATTCATTGTTTTTCATGATGCTCTCTTTGGTAATATCACCAAATTCCTTGATTTGAGCTTCATTTAGGCCTATGGGTTTACCATAAGAAGGCACCTTCGTCTGCACAGGAATGATGCTGAACACTGCCTTGGCAAACTTTGTATCCTTAGCAGGCTCTTTTCCACTATCATTAATGCCCTTAGTCTGGCAAATGATGGCGTTAAAGCTTAGTCCCATAGCATTTTCCTTTTGCACCTTAACCAGCTTAGCCGGATCATTCTGTACCGACGCTTCTAGTTTCTTTAAGTATTCCGGTGTTTGTACCTCCATGGTAGGCGGTATTTGCATGGTACCAATATCCTTTAAATTTACAGTAGTCCACCCCTGATAAGTAGGTATTTTAGTCTCTGCTCCCCCGCTCTTGCCACCATTAAGGAAAGAACAGCCGGTAACACTTACGCAAGCCACTAACAATATAGTTGTAAATAATTTAACAGGTTTCATGATTCACGCTCCTATAATAAGATACCCTGTTATTATAGCATAAAACGAAAACAAGTGGGACAAGGGGACGGTACTTTTGTCTCACAAAAAAATCTGGGAGCCATTTTGGGACGGTTCCAAAATGGCTCTACTTTTCTTCATATTCCGTTAACGCTTCCACGCCATGTCTCTTTGCTCATTTCTATAAAAACTTGCATGACCTTGGAAATGTAACTGTTTTTTCTTAACACAGCATGAAAATGTCTGGTTGCTTCAGGTGAAGTTAATTTATAGTAGCATAACTTTGCCATCGATTTTTCTTTAATCATTCTGTCACTAAGAAATGTTGCACCTAAACCACTAGCTGCCAAATATGCAGAGGTTTCCAATTGCTCCACTTCAAAGCGAACTGTTGGCGTAAAATTGGCAGTACTACACATAGCCAAAGCACGTTTACGTAAGTCATTGCTTTTAGTGAGAATGAGAAATGGTTCCTGAGCAAAAGTAGACAAAGGAACAATGGGACAATCCGTTTGTAAAAAGTAATCTTTTTTTATTTGTTCCGTAGTAAGAAATTTGCCTGCTAATTTTTTGTTAATGGCAAATTCTTTGGGGACGGCTAACAACAAATAATCCTTAAAAACTTCATAAGCTTTATATTTACTTTCGTCAAATTTGCCACAGTGCAGCACCAAATCTACAGAACCATCTTCCAAGTGTGCATCTAAATTACCGGAGTTATCTTCCAGGAGAGTTAGCTTAACTTTGGGATATTTAGCCATATACTTCTTTATGGTAGCAGGAATCACATGTGAATTGTAATATTGAGTACCTGCCAGACGAAGCTCTCCTTCCTCCAGAAAGTTCAGATCCTGTAAAGCATTAGTCAAATTGTCTTCCAGGCATTGCATGTCTCTGATATTTTGCACATAGATATGTCCTGCTGCCGTTAGTTGTAAAGGTTTAGTGCTTCGATCAAACAAAGGCATTCCTATTTTGTCTTCTATCTTTTTTATGGCGATACTTAAGGCAGGCTGGGTTATAAATAGTTTTTCAGCTGCTTTGGAGAAACTTCCTGCTTGGTATACGGCCAACACATATAGCATTTCTTGTTGCATGGCTAACGCCTCCTTATGCAACCGTTTAATATAAATTATATTTATGGCTATATAAATACTATAAAATTGATTTTATAGTATTTCTTTTGTAAAATCAAGATAGAAACATAAAGAAAGGAAGCGTGAAATCATGCATGCCATAGAAAAACTGTTAGCTGTTAAAGCAGGTAAAAAAGAAGTGCATGCCGGGGAAATTGTTAATTGTAATATTGACTATGCCGGCATTAATGATTTATATTATCAAACCGTCAAATCCTTTTATGAAATGGGTGGAACAAAAGTTTTTGACCCTACTAAAGTAATTCTCTTTTTTGATCACTATGCTCCCTGTGCTACCGAAAAGCAGGCAGACAATCATAAAAAATTCCGTGCCTTTGTAAAAGAGCAAGGTATTACTCATCTCATGGATATTAACCAAGGAGTGTGCCACCAGTTGATGGCGGACTATGGTTTCTCCAAGCCCGGTGAGATTATCGTCATTACTGATTCTCATACTACTACTCACGGCGCCTTTGGTGCCTTTGGTACCGGCGTGGGTGCCACTGACCTGGCAGTTATTCTGGCCACCGGCCAATTGTGGTTCATGGTCCCTGAAGTCATCCGCATTAACTTAACCGGTAAATTGCCTAAGGGCGTTTATGCCAAGGATGTCATTCTCCATATTATCGGCGATTTGAAAGCTGACTACGGCGTCTACAAGGCTGTAGAATTTGCCGGACCTGTGCTGAAGGAATTCAGCGTTTCAGAGCGTATGGCTATGTGTAACATGAGTACCGAGATGGGTGCTAAGACAAGTTATATCCAACCTGATGAAATTACCATGGCTTATCTAAAAGAACACAATATTACCGACTATACCATTTATGAAACAGATCCTGATTATAAATATTGTGCTGATTTAACTTACGATGTAAGCAACATTAAGCCTCAATTGGCTGCTCCCTTTAGCGTAGACAATGTCAGCGATTTAAGTAAGTATGCCGGTCTCCATATAGACCAGGCTTACCTAGGCTCTTGCACCGGTGGTCGTGAGCAGGATTTTGCTATTGCTGCTGCTATTTTGCAAGGCAAAAAAATTCCGGCAGGCACTCGTATGATCATGGTTCCTGGTTCTAAGTTCGTTTTGGAAAGCTGCTTAAAGAAAGGTTATATCCAAACTCTTCTGGATGCCGGTGCTACTTTAACTGCACCTGGCTGCGCAGCTTGCCTGGGTATTCACCAAGGCTTGTTAGCTGCTGACGAGGTTTGTGTTTCTTCTACCAACCGTAACTTCCCGGGACGCATGGGCAGCGTCAAAGGCCGAATTTACTTAGGCTCACCTGCCACAGTAGCAGCTTCTGCCTTAAACGGCAAAATTACAGATCCTACGCCCTATCTGGAAGGAGGCAAATAATCATGACTAGTGAGGTTAAAGGCAAGGCCTGGGTATTTGGCAATAACATTGATACAGATCAAATTTATCCCGGTATTTATGTAGAATTAACTGAAGTAGAAGATATAAAGAAACATGCCATGGGTGGCAGCGCTGAACCAAATCTGGCTAAAGAGTTTACCGGTGGCGATATTATTGTCAGTGGTACTAATTTTGGCTGCGGTTCTTCCAGAGAGCATGCTGCCATTACTCTCAAAGGTATTGGCGTAGGCGCAATCCTAGCCGAATCCTTTGGACGCATTTTCTTCCGTAATGCTATTAACCTAGGCATTCCTGCTATTACCTGTCCGGGTATTAGCAAGCTGGTTAAAAAAGGCGATGAGGTAACCGTCAACTTTGTTACCGGAGAAATAAAGAACCTAACAACCGGCGTTACCGCCAAAGCGGAACCACTTAGTGCCTATGTACTAAATATCTTGCAAAGCGGTGGTATTAAACCGTTAGTTAAGAAGCAACTGGAAGCAATGAAAAAATAAAATAAGACTGTAGTTTTATTTGCCAGAGGAAACCATTAAAAAGCCGCAGGCGTCACGGTTTCCGAGGCAATAAAACTACAGTCTTCCTTTGTGAGACAAAAGAACTGCACTGCTTCAAGATATTGGACACTGGCACCATAAGTCGGATACAATATCTAAAAGGAGTGATTCACCATGCCTCACATTTATTCTACTGAGTTTAAGCTTCACGTCGTTAAAACATATCTCATCTCGCCCTACGGCGTCAGAAGAACTGCCAGGGAATTCGGTCTGCCTTCCAAGAACTACGTAACCAAGTGGATTCAGGAACTGAAAAAAGAAGGCCTTTTGTCTCAGGAAGATCTAGCTAAGGTAAAGGCAAAGTCTTCCATCAAGCCGGATTCTCCCATACAGAGCACAGCCGGTATGACACCGCTGGAGAAACAGCTCTCTGAGGAAGTCCTGAGGCTACAGGCCGAAAACGATTTCCTAAAAAAATTGGACGCTCTGGAAAAGGAAAGCCAGCGAAAGAAGTAGTTTACCGTGCCATTTCAGAGCTCAGCACCAAGTACACGGTAAAACTGCTCTGTTCCATAGCCAAAGTCAGCAGGAGTTCCTTCTACAGATGGCTGCACCAAAAGCCATCCTCGTTTTCTGAAACGGTCGAGGTTGTCAGACACATCCAGAGGAGCATAGGCCTTAACCTTGGCTACAGAACCATGCGCAACTATTTGCGCCGTTATTTAAACATCAGCATCAGCTACAACAGGCTGCGCCTTTTGATGCAGGGCAACAACCTGCAGTCTTCTGTCCGCAGGAAACGCAGGAAAAACTGCCTCGTAAGGGCAAAGGAAGCCGCAGTGGCCCCCAATTTGCTGAACAGGGAATTCTCCGCTGCCGCGCCCAACATGAAGTATGTCACTGACATAACCTACGTGCCGATACGGGGCGCTATGGCTTACCTTTCGGTAATAATGGACTTGTACAACCGGGAAATAGTAGCCCACAAGATCAGCACGCTCGGCGATGCCTCACTGTCCGTTGACGTAGTAAAAGCACTCCGAAAGAAAAGGAATTTGCATGGCGCACTGTTGCACAGCGACCAGGGCGTACATTACACCAACAAGGCATATACAGAAACATTAAGAAAAAATGGCATTGTGGCCAGCATGTCAAGGAAAGGCAACTGTTGGGACAACGCCATTATTGAGAACTTCTTCGGGAACTACAAAAACGAGTGGCTGAAGCCACGCCGCAAGTCTATCCACAGTCTGGAAGACGTGATAGATGTAACGGAAACCTATCTGGAATATTACAACAAATACCGCTTACAGAAGCGGCTTGGCAATTATCCACCAGTACAATACCGTTTAGAAAATTTTAAAAACTGACGAAAACACCATTAGGGACAGTGTCGCATTTTTTGAAGCAGCGCAAACCGTCCCCTCGTCCCATTTCTCCACACACACAAAAAAAAGACAGCTGACTTTATCAGCTGTCTTTACTAATTTTCTCTAATGCTTCATGAGCAGCGTGTTGCTCTGCTATTTTTTTGGTACGGCCTTGACCACGGCCATATTCCTTACCGTCTACTTGCAGGCTCATCACAAAAGTACGGGCATGAGCCGGTCCCTTGCTGTCCAGTTCCTTGTAAACAATACCTGCCGGTCCGTTTTTCTGGACTTCTACCTGAAACCTTGTCTTAAAATCCAAATCAAAGCCTTGTTTAGTTAATACCTTGATTTTGCTTAGCAGCAATTTATCCAGCAGCTTGTATACTGCCTCATAACCTTGATCCAAGTAGTAAGCGCCTATCACTGCTTCAAAAGCATCAGCCAAAATCGATGGGTTATCTATACCATCTTCATTTAGCTCGCCTTTGCCCAGCAGCAAATATTCACCCAAATGAATTTCCTTGGCTATCTTGGCAAAGCTGCCTTCACAAACCAGGAATGCTCGCAGCTTGGTTAATTCGCCCTCGTCCTTGGCTTTGTACTTTTCGTAAATATAAGTACTTACCACCAGGTCGGCCACAGAATCACCCAAGAACTCCAGTCGCTGGTTGTCTACCAAGGGATGCTTGGTATTTGCTTCATAAGCATAGGTAGTATGAGTTAGGGCTGTATTTAAAAGCCCCAGGGAAGAGAAGTTCATCGGTAAGTCTTTGCAAAGCTTCAATAAAGCTTCTTTCCGCTTCTTATTCATCCACCCTACCGCCTTTTTTATTCTTTATATTTTTTGAAAACGATAACGGCATTATGACCGCCAAAACCAAAGTTGTTGGACATAGCTGCATCAACTACTTGCTTGCGAGCTACATTAGGAACATAGTCCAAATCCAAACCTTCTTCAGTATCCACGTCTTCATAGTTGATGGTAGGTGGAATCAAATCATTTGCAATGGTAAGAATGGTTGCTACTGCTTCTACACCGCCGGCAGCACCTAGAAGGTGACCGGTCATGGATTTGTTGGAGCTGATAGGAACTTGTTTAGCTCTGTCGCCAAAAATCTTCTTGCAGGCTAAGGTTTCGTTCAAATCGTTTCTATGAGTAGAAGTACCGTGAGCATTGACGTAATCAATGTCATCAGGAGTTAAGCCGGAATCTTTAATGGCTTGCACCATGCACTCAGCAGGCATAATGCCACTGGGATCCGGAGCAGTAATATGATAAGCGTCGCAGTTCATGGCAAAGCCAACTAATTCAGCATAGATATGAGCGCCACGTTTTTGAGCGTGTTCTAAATCCTCCAGCACGATAATGCCGGCACCTTCGCCCATGACGAAGCCGCTTCTCTTCTTATCAAAAGGACAGGAAGCCTTCTCAGGATGCTCGTTGTTACGGGACAAGGCCTTCATGTTATCAAAGCCTGCGATAGCAATAGGAGTAACAGCTGCTTCAGTACCACCGGCAATCATTACATCTGCTTCGCCGTGTTGAATAAGTCTTAGTGCCTCGCCGATACAGTTGGTACCGGTTGCACAAGCAGTAACGATGGCTGTATTAGGTCCCTTCATGCCATTGGCAATGGCAATCTGAGCAGCAGGCATGTTAGGAATTTCCATAGGAATGAAGAAAGGACTAATATGACTCGGTCCCTTTTCACCATATTTCAAGGATTGCTCCAAGAAAGTCTGAATGCCGCCAATACCGGTGCCGGCGCATACGCCAACCCGAACAGCATCTTCCTTGGTCATATCCAATTTAGCATCATCAATAGCTTGTTTAGCAGCAGCTACAGCGAATTGGGTAACCTTATCCATTCTCTTGCCTGCTTTTTTATCGCCGAATTGAGCAAAATCAAAGTTTTTTACTTCACCGGCAATCTTGCAATCAAAATTAGTTGTATCAAATTGAGTAATAAGACCAATACCGGATTTGCCGGCGGTCAAGTTAGTCCAAAATTCTTCTACATTGTTACCAATAGGAGTAATAGCTCCTAAACCCGTAACGACTACACGTCTCTTCAAAGAAATCACCTCTTCATTAAATTTGAGCAAGCGTTGCTTTCAATCTGGTAAAAATTTCATGGACAGTCAAAATTTCTTTTATCTTCCACATATTTGCACCGGTAAAAACTAGTCCTGTTTCTAAATCGCCTTGTTGAGCCCTGGTTAATGCCCTGATGATACAGAAGCTTCTGGAGCAATGCTTCAGGCAACTGTCACATTGGGTGGGTTTCAAGGGATGACCTTCCATTACGGACTTGGAGAAAGGCGTGAGCACTGCTCTGCCTTTAAAGCCTACCGGGCTATCTATCTGAACCACGTCATCCTTGGTCATTCTCAAATATAGTTCTTTTAAGTTAGGTGCACCGTTGGACTCCACACTGGCAGCAAATCTACTGCCCATCTGGACGCCGCTGGCTCCCAGCTTATACAATTCCGCTACATCCTCACCGGTAATAGCACCACCGGCTGCGATGACAGGAATCTTCACTACTGCCAAAATCTCAGGTAAAATATCCTTAATAGATCTTTGGGTGCCTAAGTGACCACCTGCTTCGGTACCTTCAACCACAATAGCAGTAGCTCCCATTTTCTCGGAAATCTTCGCTAACTTGGCATAGGAAACAATAGGGACAATGGGAACATTATATTCTCTGCCCACTGCAAACATATCTCTTGAAAATCCGGCGCCTGCCACAATTAGATCCACATGTTCTTGGGCTGCAGTAGTAATAAGCCCTTTAAATTCATGTGCGGCAACCATGGCGTTAATGCCAATAAGTCCATGTCCATTAGAAAGTTTTCTGGCCAGCCTTATTTCTTTCCTTAATTGGTCAAAAGGAAGACCAGAGGCCGCAACTAGACCTACGCCGCCTTCATTGGCTACGGCTCCTGCTAAGCGAGCTGTAGACAGGCGAATGGCCATGCCGCCTTGAACTATGGGCACTGATGCAGTTTTTTCTCCAATTTTTAGCACTGGTAAATTCAACAAATATCCCCCATTTCAGGAACGCAAAAACAGAATTGGATAAACCGGAAAGTCCCCGCAGGGACTTTCCGTATGTTAATAAGAATTATTTCTTATCCAATAGATCCACTGCATCCTTGACAGTACGAATCTTTTCAGCAACTTCATCAGGAATCTCAGTATTGAATTCCTCTTCAAAAGCCATGATCAATTCAACAATATCCAAAGAATCAGCACCTAAATCATCAATAAAAGTGGATTCCATCTTTACATCATCGGGAGCAACGCTTAATTGTTCCACGGTGATTGCCTTTACTTTCTCAAATGTGCTTTGTTCGCTCATCTCACTTCACCCCCTTTCAGTGTTGTTCTAAGTGAATAAACTTACATTACCATGCCACCGTCCACATTTAAAACTTGTCCGGTTATATAAGCAGCTTCGTCAGAAACCAAGAACAAAACTGCGTTGGCAATATCCTGAGGCTGACCTTGTCTTCCCAAAGGAATGGTCTTAGCCATTTCTTCCTGTACCTTGTCAGGAAGAACCTTAGTCATATCAGTAGCAATGAAACCGGGTGCTACGGCGTTAGCCCTAATACCGCGGGAAGCTACTTCCTTGGCTACGGATTTAGTAAATCCAATAACACCGGACTTAGCTGCTGCATAGTTTGCCTGGCCGGCATTACCGGTCTCGCCAACTACGGAAGCCATGTTCACAATGCTACCGGCTCTTTGCTTCATCATCGGCTTCATCACTGCTTTGGTGCAGTTGAAGACGCCCTTTAGATTGGTGGTCAGTACTGCATCCCAATCCTCTTCTTTCATTCTCATCAAGAGACCATCTCTGGTAATACCTGCGTTGTTAACTAAAATATCAATTTTGCCAAATTCGGCAATGACCTTATCAACGATTTCTTGAGCTTTAGCTGTTTCTGCTACGCTGCCTTGTACCAAAATAGCCTTACGGCCCAAGTCAGTGATTTCCTTGGCAACTTCTTCAGCGGCTGCTACGTTACCGGCAAAATTAATGACAACATCGGCACCTGCTTTAGCCAAAGTTAAGGCAATAGCTCTACCAATACCTCTGGAAGCTCCTGTAACTAATGCTACTTTACCCTCTAAAGTCATTTTATCTAACCTCCTGTAAATAAGCAATAGTTTTTTCCAAGCTAGCTTGGTCTTCCACGTTCTGTCCTACGAAATCTCTGTTGATTTTCTTCACAAAACCGGTAAGTACCTTGCCTGGGCCTACTTCTACGAAGTTCTTGACGCCATCAGCAATCATGTTCTCTACAGTATGTTGCCAAAGCACAGGGCTGGCAGCTTGTTTAACCAACAGTTGCTTAATCTCAGCTGCGCTGGTTTCCGGTTTAGCGGTTACGTTAGCGTACACAGGGATTTTCGCATCGTGGAAGGTTACTTTTTCTAATTCTACTGCTAATTTATCAGCAGCAGGTTGCATCAAAACACTATGGAAAGGAGCACTAACTGGCAACATGATGGCACGTTTAGCACCGGCTTCTTTCAATTCTGTGCAGGCTTGCTCTACGGCTTTAGTGGCACCGGCAATAACGATCTGGCCGGGGCAATTAAAGTTAACAGGTTGCACAGGCTGACCAACTTCTTTGGTTACCTTAGCACAAATTTCTTCAATCTTCTCAGTAGCCAGAGCAATGATGGCTGCCATAGCACCTTCACCAACAGGCACAGCCTCCTGCATGAATTGACCACGTTTACGTACAGTCTTAACTGCATCGCTAAAGCTAATGGCTTCAGCTGCTACCAGGGCAGAATATTCGCCCAGGCTATGACCGGCTGCTACGTCTGCCTTCAGGCCCTTTTCTTGCATTACCTTGTAGGCTGCAATGCTACAGGTCAAAATAGCAGGCTGGGTATTAGCGGTAAGCTTTAAATCTTCCTCCGGTCCTTGGAAAATCAGATTAGTCAGGGAGAAACCTAAAGCATCATCTGCTTCTTTAAATAAATCCTTTACTACAGGATAAGTATCATAAAATTCTTTCATCATGCCAACGGTCTGAGAACCTTGACCGGGGAACACAAAAGCTGTCTTACTCATATCATTTCCTCCTATTTATTCCATTTCATTAAAATTGAAGCCCAGGTGAGTCCGGCACCAAAACCAACCAGTACCACGTTGTCACCCTTATGCAATCTGCCTGCTGCCTGTGCTTCTGTCATAGCAATAGGAATGCAAGCAGCAGAAGTGTTACCATATTTTTCAATATTAATCATGACCTTCTCTACAGGCAGGCCTAAGCGCTTAGCTGCAGAGTCGATAATTCTAATATTGGCTTGATGAGGAATCAAGAGGTCAATGTCCTCATTCTTCAGTCCGGCTTTTGCTATTACTTTGGAAGCGCTGCGACCCATAACCTTAATGGCAAACTTGAATACTTCCTTGCCATTCATATGAATGAAGTGTTCCATATTATCTACAGTTTCGTGAGAAGCAGGGCGTCTGGAACCACCGGCCGGCATATCCAGATACTTGCCGCCACTGCCTTCTGCGCCCATATCCACGGATATTATACCATAGCCATCTTCCACAGGTCCCATAACAGCTGCACCGGCACCATCACCAAAGAGGATGCAGGTATTTCTGTCTTTCCAGTTCAGGATTCTGCTCAGTGCCTCAGCACCTACTACCAAAACATATTTGTACAAACCGGTAGCAATCATCTGACTTGCCACAATGGAAGAATAAACGAAGCCTGTGCAACCGGCAGCCAAATCAAAAGCAGCTGCATGAGTTGCCCCCAGCTTGTCTTGCAAAATGCAAGCAGTAGAAGGGAACTTGGTATCAGGAGATTCGGTAGCTACGATAATTAAATCAATTTGATCAGCGGTAATACCTGCGTCTTTTAAGGCATTATTGGCCGCAATGAAAGCTAAATCAGAAGTTGCCTGCTCAGGGGCTGCAACGTGTCTTTCTCTGATGCCGCTTCTTTCTACAATCCATTCATCAGTAGTATCTACCATCTTCTCTAAATCTTTATTGGTAACGACCTTTTCCGGGATATAACATCCCACGCCAAGATAACCTACATTTAATTTAATCATGAAACTTATAAACCTCCATTTTCCTCATCGTGCACAATGGCTTCGCCGATCCTGCCCACCATGTTCTTTTCTGTCATTTCCATGGCTACTCTTACGGCATTCTTGATGGCTTTGGCTTTAGAACTACCATGGCAAATAATAAATGGTGCCTCTACACCCAAAAGCGGTGCACCGCCATACTCAGCTGCATCAATTCTCTTAAAAAGTTTTGCTAAGGCCGGTTTCATGAGTAGAGCTCCCAGTTTAGTGGTTACTCCCGTGTTGTATACAGTGTCTTTTAAAAGAGCCATAATAGCTAAGGCCAAACCTTCCATGGTCTTTAAAACCACGTTGCCCACAAAACCATCGCATACTACTACATCAACAGTGCCGGCATTAATATCTCTGCCCTCCACATTGCCAATGAAGTTAACATGCTGTTCTGCTTTGAGCAAAGGATAGGTAGCCAAAGCTTGTTCATTGCCCTTGGTTTCTTCTTCGCCTATATTTAAGAGTCCTACCCTGGGATTATTGATACCCAGAATAAGTTCCGCAAAAATCGAACCCATAATGGCGCCCTGCACCAGCTGCTCAGGCTTAGCATCAACCTTCGCACCGGAATCCAGTAGCACGGTGGCACCTTTAATATTGGGAATGGTAGTAGCAATAGAAGGTCTTTCAATACCCTTGATACGTCCCAAACCAAACAAAGCGGACGCCACTGCAGCACCGGTAGAGCCTGCAGACACCAAAGCATCGCAATCGCCATGTCTAAGCAGTTTGGTTGCTACTACTATAGAAGCATCTTTTTTCTTCTTCACGCTTACGCCGGGATGATCGCTCATCTCAATGACTTCGGTAGCGTTTTGAATGACAACTAATTTATTATCAGCATGATTTTGCTTTGCTAATTCTTCTTTTACGATATCTTCTTTGCCAACCAGGACAACTTGGCAGCCATATTCATCTACTGCCTGGAGAGCTCCTTTAATAATCTCACCGGGTCCATAGTCCGTACCCATCACATCAATTGCGATCTTCATCAGTGTTCTTCCTTTCCGCTGGTAAGGAAACAATTAAGAATTTTGCTCTGAATACTTCTTGGTTGTTGTTACGAGTTTTTACCCAAATAGTATATTTGTTATCTGTCTTGCGGACTACTTCGGCTCTTGCCACCAAATTAGCACCGCTGTACACAGGAACTTTATATTTGATATTGGCTATGCCGGTTAGTGCTGCAGGAGCATCAATGACTGCCAAAGCCAAGGAATTGGCTTGGGCAAACATATAATGACCTCGGGCTACTCCGGTCCTTTTAAGAACCATCTCCGGAGTTACCTGCATCATGGAGATACCATTCTGGCCGATTTCCAAATCAATCAGCTGCCCTACGATATCTTCCGTAGCAATAGCCTGCAGCTTCTCTTGAGCTTCAATGGCCATATGCCTGGTGCGTTCTCGTAATTCAGGAACACCTAAAGCTAACCGATCCAAGCGAATGGTCTGGATACTTACTTCCAGTATGTCAGCCAAATGCTCATCGGTCAAGAAAGGATTCTTTTCCAGTTCTTGTTGCAGCCTCTGTTGCCTAGTTTGTTTTTTAGTCAGGGCGCTCATATAATCACCTTTTTAGTACCAAGTGCTAATATCTGTTATTATTATAAAGCCTCAACCAACAAATTGCAAGTGAAATATTTTTAAACACAACATGTTGTGGAATGGGTGTCAGGGGAATTTACCATTTGGGGACGGAGAAAAGTGGTAAATCCGCCTGAAAGGCGGGAAAAATTTACCACTTTTCTCCGTCCCCAGTGGTAAATCTTATTGCAAATATTTAGCCAAGGTAGCAAAGAGCACTTTGGGCTCCACCGGCTTGGCAATGTGATCATTCATGCCGGCGTCTAAGCATTTTTGGACATCGTCTTCAAAAGCATCAGCCGTCATGGCAATGATAGGAATGGTTTTGCTATCTGCCCTCCCTAGCCCACGTATTTCTTTGGTAGCTGCAAAGCCATCCAAAACAGGCATCCGCAGATCCATGAGAATAGCACTGAAGGTTCTCTCCGGATGGCTGGCATAGATATCTACTCCCAACCTGCCGTTTTCTGCATTGCTTACTTCAATACCCTTGGCCTTTAACAAGATATTGGCAATTTCTCTATTCATGGCATTATCTTCGCAAAGCAGTACTTTGTGTCCGGACAAACCGGTAATATCCACCTTCACATCCTCAGCATGAGCAGTGGTCAACAGGTCTTTGTCTATCGTTTGCAGCCTTAGCCGCACGGTAAAGGTACTGCCCTGGTTCTTTACGCTCTTTACGGTAATCGTGCCGCCTAGAAGCTCTACCATCTGTTTAACAATGGACAGTCCCAAGCCGGTGCCTTGGTTTTCATAACCAGTCCGTTTTTCTTGAGAAAACGGCTCAAAAATCATTTTTTGAAAGTCTGGAGACATACCAATGCCATCATCTTGTACGGCAACGAGGCTATCAATTCCTCCATCTGCTACCTTTTCATTACTGAAGCAAACTGTAACATGACCGCCACTTGGCGTATATTTAATGGCATTAGTCAAAAGATTAAGCAAAATTTTCTGCAACATTAATTTATCAGCCAGAGTATTACGCTGCAAAACTTTGGAAGAGTCCACCTTAAAGGTAATCTGTTTTTCCTTGGCCATGGACTGAATAGCAGACAAAACCGGTTTGAAGAAGTTGTCTTCATCAAGGCTTACCGGTTCCAGTTTAACCGCCAGCTTATTGCTTTTTAGCTTGGACATGGTCAGGGTATCATTCACCAAATCTAGCAGCAAGTTGCCGGAGGTATAAATCTTCTCCAAATAATTCTTGATGACAGTCTGGTCTTTTTCCTTTTTAGCCAAAGCGGAAAAACCCAAAATGGCATTAAGCGGTGTGCGCATATCGTGACTAATATTGGCAAAGAACTGATTGTGTTCTTCAGCCGTTTTTTCCAAAGCTTCCACTCTAATTCTTTGTTTTTCCATTTCTGCCTGTGCAGCCAGAACAGATGCTCTTTCCTTTTGCCTGCGATTAAGCATGAACAGCAGCCAGCCTAAAACAGCAACCATGATTAGAAGGATACTTGTGCTTAGCACAATGGCACCGGGTGAAAGCCTGGCAATGAAGGTACGCCAGGTATTTTTCGGTTGAATAGCTTCTGCTATAATACTGCTCATGCTATTATTGGTAACCTTGATGCCCTTGTTTAAGATAGAGAACAAGCTCTTATTACCAGGCTTTATAGCCATACAAACTTCTTTATTTAGGCTGGGTAAAGGTCTCAGTATATACTTGGCAGAGGCCGTCTGGTTCAAAAGCCAATTAGCCACAGGCATACTAAATACAGCTGCCTCTATCTGATCGTTATCCAAGGCAGCTAAACAAGTTTTGGCATTCTTATAGAACTTAATCTGAGCCTTAGCCAATTCTAGGCCACGTTCCCTGGCATTAGGAGCAAAAGATTGGTCCCTTATACCTACAGTGAGCGGCTGAAAAATGTTATTGCCTGCTTTAGTGAGAATAACATTATTTGTATCAATAAAATTATTAGTCAGCACCAAATTAGCTTCGTTAGCGTTAACCAGTCCGCCTGTGTAGTTGCTGAGCAAATCAACATCGTTATTAGTCACTGCCTTTAAGGCAGCTTCATAAGTATCGTAAGTCACAAATTGGAACTTCAAGCCCGTATTTTCCCCTAAGAGTTTAAAATATTCAGGAATAATACCCTGATAAACTCCCGGTTCCTTTTGGGCAAAATAAGGAGCAGTATCTAATACTGCCGCTACTTTAATTATGGGATGAGTAGCCAGATACTGTTTCTCCGTAGCAGAATAAACAGGTACTTTATAAATAAATTGTTCGTCGTACTTTTTCCTCAGGTCAGAAAGATAGTAAGGATTATCAGCCAATAGCTGGGACATGGCACTATCAAAACGGTTCTTTAGACTCTTATCTTTCTTACGAAAAGCAAAATAATATTCTCTAGGCAAAAAGCTAAGAATAGTTTTAAACTTAGCCTTGCCTTCTTTTTCAAATAAGGCCGTATAAATCTCGCTATCTATTTCCCCTGCTTCCAACGCCTTGGATAAACTGTCAATATCAGAATATTCCACAATGGTAGGTGTAAGTCCACGATCTCTACACCATGTTCTAAATGATTCGTTGGTAAAATAAGAAGTAATAACACCTATCTTCATTTGAGAAAGTTGGCCTATGTCACCATATTGCCAGCGGTCATCATTACGGCGTACAGCCAAGGTACTACTGGCAACGCCCTGTACTGTATCAGAAAAAGCGTACTGCTGCTCTCTTTGGGGCGTCTTAGCCACGTCTGCCACAATATCATAAACACCTTTATCCAGATTTCCCAGGAAATCCGGATCAGTGGCAGAATCTATGAAAATAGCCCTAAACCCGGCCCGCTGTGCAATGCTGAGCATACACTCAATATCCATGCCCCGCCACACGCCGTGCTCATCTTGATACGCATAATTAGAATTATTATAAACGCCAATCTTAATTTCTTCCGGTTCCTTGTTAACAGCCTGTACCGGTGCAGTTGTCAAACTCATACCAAACAGGCAAGTAAGAAAAACCGTAACTAAAAAAATTTTGCGCATTGGGTTTCCCCTTCCCTAAATGCCGAAATAAATATATACATTATTATACAACAAAATAACAAAAAAAAGATAGAGTGGGACAAAGGGACGCGTCCGCTGTCCCACCGTCAAAAAAAAAAAAAGATAGGAACCAGAGGTTCCTATCTTTTAAGGTTATTCTTCTTCTTTTTTTACTACTTCTTTGCCATCATAGTAACCACAGTTAGGGCAAACATGATGAGGCTTCTTCAGCTCATGGCATTGTGGACATTCCACTAAACCGGGAGCAGCCAGTTTCCAATTTGCACGTCTGGAATCGCGACGAGCCTTAGACATTTTTCTCTTTGGTACTGCCATTTCTCAATACACCTCCTACCACAAATCTCTTAATTTTTCTGTAATAATGCTTCTAGAGCTGCCAGTCTTGGATCAATGCTACGTTTATTGCATTGGCATTCCCCGACATTCAAATCAGCTCCGCATTTAGGGCACAAGCCCTTACAATCAGCCTTGCATAGTACCTTTACCGGCTCCGCCAGTAAAAGACCTTCCCGCAAAGCCTCTGAAATATCAACTACGTCAAACTGATAAGTTGGAGCATCCTCAGGCAAATTCTCTGCATCCGCAGGATAATACCTTTCGTCTACTACAGCCTCCGTAGGTGCCATAAACTCTTTCAAGCATCTGGCACACTGCCGTTTAACTGTGGCAGTAAGCTTAGCATGGAGCAAAAGTACGTCTCCTCCATTGCTTAGGGTACCTTGTGCCTCAATCTTGCCTACCACAGGCAAATCTTCGGCTTGAAGGCCCAACTCTTGAGGACTAAGAGAATACTGAAATGAAGTTTCTCCTACCAAATTCTTCTTAATCTCTGCTACATTTAATTTAAGCATATTACACCAACCGTTACATTATAACGATGCTTAAGCCCTTTGTCAAGCAAAAGTACTTGCTAGCAGTTATTTTTTAGCGTTAACTTCCAAAGCAATTCTGTTAGCATCTCTAGCAATCATCAATTCCTCGTTAGTAGGAATTAACAGCACTTTAACAGGAGAGTCTTCGGTACTGATAATAGCTTCCTTGCCTCTTACGTTATTGCGCTCAGGATCAATATGTACGCCTAAGAATTCCAGGCCTTCGCAAACTCTGGCACGGGTTCTCATATCGTTTTCGCCAACGCCTGCAGTGAAGACGATATCATCAACGCCACCCATGGCAGCTGCATAAGAGCCAATGAATTTTCTTACTTGATAGCAGAACATATCAATAGCCAGCTTAGCTCTTTCGTTACCGTCAGCTTCAGCTACTTCCAAATCACGGAAGTCACTGGAAATACCGGATACGCCAAGTACGCCGCATTCTTTGTTCAAATAATTATCAACCTGAGTATAGGAAAGTTGTTTTCTATCTGCTAAAACAGAAACGATAGCAGGGTCAATATCACCGCAACGAGTTCCCATTAATTCGCCAGCTAAGGGAGTAAAGCCCATGGAGGTATCAACGGATTTGCCGTACTTTACTGCGGTGATGCTGGCGCCATTACCTAAGTGGCAGGTGATGGTACGAAGTTGATCCAACGGTTTGTTCAATACTACAGCTGCTCTCTCGGAAACATATTTATGAGAGGTACCATGGAAGCCGTAACGACGGATACCAAAGGATTCGTAATCTTCGTATTTAATACCATACATATATGCTACAGGAGGCATAGTTTGATGGAATGCAGTATCAAACACTGCTACATGAGGAATATCAGGCATTAATTTTTGGCAAGCCTTAATACCGGAAATATTGGGCGGATTATGCAAAGGAGCCATAGCGCTCAAAGCTTCAAAGGTTTTAATTTCTTTAGGTCCAATTAATACGGACTCGCTGTAAATTTCGCCGCCATGTACTACTCTGTGGCCTACAGCATCAATTTCGGACAAGGATTTCAATACGCCATAAGTAGGATTGGTCAAAGCGTCCAAAACTTTTTGTACGCCCACTACATGGTTAGGAATGCTGCTAGGCAGCTTAACCTTATCTCTGCCAGCAGGTGTATGCGTTAAAATGGAACCTTCAATACCGATACGTTCCACCAGGCCTTTGGCAATTACAGATTCGTTGCTCATATCAATTACTTGATACTTAATAGAAGAGCTACCGCAGTTTACAACTAAAATCTTCATAAAAATGCCTCCTAATGTAAAATCAAGTCACAATGTGACCATATTTGTATGCTATAATATAGTATCAAATTATTGAGGAATTGTAAAATGAAAATTTACCATTGGGGAGGTCGAAAAGTGGTAAATCCGCCTGTTCAGGCGGAAAAATTTACCACTTTTCTCCGTCCCCGGTGGTAAATTCATTCAAAAAAGGATAACAAAATGCTAAAAGAAAACATTATTGGAATCGTAGCTGAATATAATCCTTTCCACAAGGGACATGCTTATCAGATAAATACCGCCAAACAGGCCCTACATGCCACCGGTGTTATTGCTGTAATGAGCGGTAATTTTACCCAAAGAGGCGAAATGGCCCTCTTAGACAAGTGGCAACGTACCCAACTGGCCTTAGCCGGCGGTGTTGATCTGGTTTTAGAGCTACCGACTATCTACGCTTTACGCAGTAGCGAGAGCTTTGGCGCAGGTGGCGTACAAAGCCTAGCTGCCACCGGCTTAGTCAGCCATGTGGTGTTTGGCTGCGAAACCAGGGAACCGGAACTGCTGGCCCAAATTGCTACCGAAAAAATAAGCAAGGCCAAGCTTCTGCCCTACTTAGACAAGGGACTTACGTATGGTGCGGCGGTAGAAAGCTACCTGCAAAAGCTTTATCCTAATTCTCAGGGACTTTTAAAGGAACCTAACAATATTCTGGCTATGTCCTATTATCAGGCCCTCCACAAGCTTAAAAATGCACCTAAGCCCTATCCTCTGGTAAGACAAGGGGCCGGTTATAAGGAAACTGCCTTAAGCAGCACGTTGCCCAGTGCCCAGGCCTTGCGTCAGGAACTATTTACCAAGGGACTAACTCCTCAGGCTGCCCAAGGCTTCCCGCCTCAAATACTTGCCCTTTTGCCCAGTCTGCTTAGCCAAAAACCCCTGTCCTGCCATGCCGGAGCCTTTTATCTGCTCTTAAAGCATAGTCTTAGCCAAAGCACAGCAGCTGATGTGCGCAAGCACTCAGATTGCTCGGAAGGCTTGGAAAATAAGTTTTTGGCCGCAATCACCGCAAATGATTACGATACTTTTTTGACCGCTGTCAAGAGCAAGCGTTATCCTCTCACCAGATTAAAGAGACTAGCCTGCCAATTATTGGTATCTTCCTCTGCTGCACCTTTTGGCAGCACCGGAAAAATGGCGCCGGCTTATTTGCGGGTACTAGGCTTTAACACTACCGGCAGACGACTATTAAAAGCCATGAAGCAAACAGCTACCCTACCCATTCTCACCAAGCTTCACAAAAACGAGGGCTGTGAACAATCCAAAGCCTTTCAGGCTGAACTGGTTACTGATATAGCAGCCACCAATTTGTATGATTTGCTTAATGAGAACAACAGCTTTAATAGGGACTACTTAGTAAGTCCGATTTACTACAAATAAAGAAACGGTGGAGACTTTCGTCTCTACCGTTTCTGTTTGTTATTTATTTCTTTTCGATTTGCTTATTAGGAGTCTCGTCACTGCCTCTTAAAGCATCGCCGTTATCCTTTACAGCAGAAAGTGTTCTGGTCAGGTTCTCTTCCAAATAGGAGAAAACATCGGAAGCATATTGCATGGATTCCTTATGCAGCTTATCTGCATAAGCATCAGCAGCAGCTCTCATATCTCTATCATATTGTTGAGTAGTTTCGATAATGCTGTTAGCTTTTTCTTCAGCAGCCTTAACCACTTCCTCCTGACGAACCAGGCGCTCAGCTTCAGCCTTAGCCAATTCAACCAAACGGTCGCCTTCGGCTTTAGCTTGCTCAACGATATGGTCAGCTTCAGTTCTGGATTTATCAATAATATCTTTTTGTTCTTCTAATAAATCATGAGCTCTCTTTACTTCTAGAGGTACAGCGGCTCTTAATTTGTCCATAGCCGTGGAAATTTCGCCCTCGTCAATCAATATCTTATTAATTAGGGGAATCTTAGTGGCCTCCATAATGATACTTTCAATTTCATCCAAGATTTTGTCTAATTCCATGGTTATCAACCTTTCTCCTTAGTAATCTTTTTGGCTTTTATTTTAGCTAAGATATTCTTTATGTCTTCTTCTATGCAAGCAGGAACCAGTCCTGCAATTTGCCCATCAAAGTAGGCTAACTCCCGTACACTGGAAGAACTTAAATAAGAATACTGGGCATTAGTCATGATGAAAACAGTTTCCAGGTCTTTGTTTATTTTCTTGATCAAAAGAGCTCTTTGAAACTCATACTCAAAATCAGAGAACGCTCTAAGACCACGAATAATGAAGTTAGCACCCTGTTGCTTACAGAAATCGTTAAGTAAACCGGAAAAGCTGGTAACCTTCACATTGGGTATATGAGCAGTGGCTTTCTTAATCATATTCACTCTTTCCTTCATGGTGAACATGGCTTTATCCTTGGTAGGATTAACAAAAACACTGATGATTACTTCATCAAACATCAAACTGGCACGCTCAAAAATATCTAAATGTCCTAAAGTCACAGGATCAAAGCTTCCCGGACAAACTGCTTTGCGCACGTTTTCCTCCTAAGCCCATGGGCTACTATCTATAATTCCATAATATTATAACAGAAAACGCCTTTTATTTCCACACTATTAGCGAAATTTTCGTATCCCCGTACTTTTCCGTACGTACCTCCCAGCCCGCCGGAAGATAACTAAGAGACTCTTCCTCCAGGGAATGTTCCAAAACCAATAAGCCTTGGGGACGAAGCAAAGGATGAGCCAATAAAGTTTTGACCACTTTTTCATTTAAGCCTTTGTTGTAAGGCGGATCAGAAAAAATGATATCAAACAGCTTTCCCTGATGGGACAAGCGAACCATACAATCCAGCGAATCGCCTTTCATAACAGTACAATCTTTAGTGGCTCTGGCTTTTTCTATGTTAGCCTTTACCAATTTTAAACTATCTATGCTAAAATCAAGAAAGGTAATTTCGCTGGCACCTCTACTCCAGGCTTCCAGTCCTAAGTTACCTGTGCCCGCAAAGGTATCCAAGACCTTGGTGCCGGGTATTTTTGTTGCTATAATATTAAACAGTGCTTCCTTAACCCGATCAGCGGTAGGACGCACTCTATAGTCCTTGGGAGTTACCAGTTTGAGTCCTCTGGCCTTACCGGTAATGATACGCATACAAATTTCTCCTTAAATATATTATAATAGACTAGTAATTTACAGAAAGGAGCTGCCCGGTGAAAAAGCTCATAACAATAATAGCAGGCTTTCTTTTCATAATCATAGCAGTATTGTATCACACTATGCACATGGGTGGCACGCCTTTTTTCCCGGAAGATCTGCCTGTAAACTATGCACTCACAGTTCTGCCTTTAGACAGCCGGCCTCCTTGTACTACCTTTGTACAAGAGCTTGGCGCTTTGGCTGGTTTTAAAATCGTCCTGCCTCCCAAAAACATAATGGACAAGTACGAACAGCCTGCCCAGCTGCCTGCCATTAAGAATTGGCTGCAAAATAATCTTAGTGCCAACGACGGCGTGCTTATCTCTACGGACATGCTGACCTACGGTGGTCTCTTACATACCAGGCTGGCTCCCTTAACCGAAGAGCAAAAAAATGATACCTTGCAATATTTAGATACTTTAAAACAAAGTAACCCAGGTAAAGACTTTTATGTGTACAGCATCATCCCCCGTCTTTTGGTCAGCGACCAACTGCTGCCTGACCGCTGGTATCAGTGGCACATCATGCAATGGACCATTAATATGGATAAAAAAATGCAAGGTGTTCCCTATGACGAGAAACGGTATAAAGATATGCAGCAGGAAATTCCGCCTGAATTAAAGCAAAAATATCTGGATCTTTATAGCCAGAATGCTCTCTTTAACGACCAGCTTATTGACTTAGCCCAAAAAGATGGTTTCACTGGCCTAATCATTGGTCAGGATGATACCATGGCCTATGGTTTCCCCAATAGGAACCGTCTGGCTGCAAATGATTATTTTAGTAAAGCTACATTTCCACCAACCTATGGCGTAACACAAGGAGCCGATGAATTGGGCGTCATGGACACGGCTGCTATTTTGCTAAGCAAGCATGAGTACCGTCCCAAGGTTTTTCTGGCCTATGGTTCCTCTCAAGTCAAAGACCTATTGCTCCATTTTGTGCCTGATACCCTGGAGCAAATCGCCTTAAACAAAATCAAGCTGCTAAATGGCCAAGTCGTAGATAAAGTGACAGATGCCGACTTTATTCTCTTTATTCACTGTGGTGACAAGGTTGGCGTGTCTTACCTGGACATTGCCAAGCGTGTACAAAAACTAATGCAAGAAAAACCGGTAGCCTTAGTTGACTTAAGCGAGAACTATGATTACCGGGAATGTTTACTTTTATCTCTGGTAGCCAATAATACCCCGCTAAGCCAGTTACTTAGCTACGCCGGTTGGAACTCTGCTTCCAATTCCATTGGTACTGCCTTGGCCCAAAGTGCTATCGTTACCTTACAGGCCAAATTATTGCCTAAGGATAAGCTGCCTTCCCTGTACGCCCAGAACCTTACCTTCAATTGTGAACGTTTTCTGGATGACTGGGCTTATGAACAAAAAACTCGTTACAAGCTTAAAGACCTACAAGAACTAAACGGTGTGAACGTGGACCATACTGCTCCCCACACCGAGCTGGTAGAAAAATTCATTGCCAGGGAACTGAGCATTTACAAAAGTATTTTGCTCTATGGCAATTTAAGACGTTTTCCCTTTTATCAAGATGACAAACAAGCTTATTACTTAAAGGATTTCAAGTATCAGGTAACCTTGCCATGGGAGAGAATTTTTGAAATTGCTTTAAAGATTGAACCAACCTTTGTAAAAAAGTCTATTTGACAAACCTGCCAACTCTCTTTATAATTAGGTTGTTATGTCGGGGCGTGGCGCAGTTTGGTAGCGCGCTTGGTTCGGGACTAAGAGGCCGCGAGTTCGAATCTCGCCGCCCCGACCAATTAAATAAAACAAAAGGCATCGTACTTTCGTACGATGCCTTTTTTTACCACTGGGGAGTTCTTTAGCCTAAAAATGTTTCAGGTTCTGCTCTTCTGGTAAAGGTTTCTTCCAGATTGGTCTTGTGATAAGCGTAAACCTCATCATCATAGTAACGAGCCTCAACTGGGCAGGCTTTGATGCAGGCACCGCATTTAATGCAGATGCCGGTATACTTGCTTACGTCAGTTGGATCAATGGTGCCCAGTGGGCAAACCTTAACGCAAAGTCCACATTTAACGCACTTGTCGTTAACCTTGGGGAATACTTTGATAATGTTTCTGTTGCTACCATCCGGCATTCTGGGAATGTAGTAAGGTCTATAAGGTTCTTGACCATTTACCTTCACAGGAGTGGTATAGGAACTATCTGCAATCTTAGCAGCTACCTTAGCACCAAAAGCATCAGCTTTCTTTAAATCTTCTTTATCAGGACGGCCTGCTCCTAGAATACGGGAGAAGGAATGCTCGCCCACGAAAGCTGCGCCGGCAATCGTTTGGAAATGGCAAGCTTCCATTAAGTCTTTCAGCTCAATTAAAGCATCGTCATAGTTTCTGTTGCCATACACAACCACGGGAATAGCCAAGGCCTTGTTGCCTTCCATGGTCTTTAAATATTTCAGCATGATATTGGGCACTCTGCCGGCATACACAGGCATACCAAATACTACAATGTCATCTGCTGCAAACTTCAGTGCTTCTTTTCGCTCTTGAGGCAAAGTAAAACTACGTACCTTGCAAGGAAGATTTAATTCCTTAGCAATTGTTAAAGCAATCCTTTCCGTAACAGCTCTGGTTGTTCCTGTAGGACTCCAATATGATGCATAAACACAATTCGGCATACGGCCACATCCTTTTCTATAATTTTCCCTAATCTTTAGCAAAAAGGGCTTCCACAAATTGGGTTGGGTCAAAGGGTCTGAAATCCATCATACCTTCACCAACGCCAATCCATTTCACATTAAGGCCAAGTTCTTCTTTAATGGCAATAACCACGCCGCCTTTAGCGGTACCATCCAGCTTGGTTAAAACTACGCCGGTAACCTTGGCTGTCTCCAGAAAAATCTTAGCCTGGCTAATAGCGTTCTGACCTGTAGTGGCATCTAGCACTAACAAGGTCTCTTGAGGTCCATCCGGCACTTCCCTTTGAATAACTCTATGAATCTTATCCAGCTCCTGCATCAAATTAGCTTTGTTATGCAAGCGACCGGCTGTATCTACAAACAACACCTTGGCTTTGCGGGCAATAGTTGCCTTTAGGCCATCATAAACCACGGCAGCAGGATCTGCACCTTCGCCATGAGCAATAACTTCCACCTGGGCTCTTTCGCCCCAGATTTTCAGTTGCTCAGTAGCAGCGGCCCTAAAGGTATCCGCAGCGGCAATCATGACCTTATAGCCCATCAGCCTATAGTAATTTGCCAGCTTGCCAATGGTGGTGGTTTTACCTACACCATTAACACCCACCACCAACACTACCGAGGGATTCCCGGAAAAATTCATTCTGGGGCCTTGGCTGGTCAGTAATCCTGCTATGTACTTTTTAATGAAGGGCAAAGCTTCCTGAGGCTTTTTGATTTCTCTCATGTAAGCTGCTTTTCGAAGCGCTGCCATGATTTTCTCCGTAGTTTTTACACCTACGTCGCCTGCTACCAGAATCATTTCCATTTCATCCATGAAGTCCTCGTCCAGGTCAACACTGACCCCCACCAAGTCCTCCATCCTGTCTGTGAAATTTGCTCTAGTCTTGCTTAGCCCTGATTTTAGTTTGTCAAAGAACTCCATGTTTACTCCACATCTGCCAACTTCACTGATAATAACCTGGAAATACCGGATTCTTCCATGGTAACACCATGGAGTACATCGGCAGCTTCCATAGTACCCTTTCTATGTGTAATAACAATAAACTGGGTTTTAGCAGAATAGTCAGCTAAGAACTTCGCGAAACGATCAATATTAGCTTCATCCAACGGTGCATCAATTTCATCCAAGATACTAAAAGGTGCCGGTTGATAAGTAAATAAAGCAAAGAGCAAGGCAATAACGGTTAAGGCTCTTTCACCACCGGAGAGCAGCGCTAAGTTTTGCAGCTTCTTGCCGGGTGGTTGGACTTCTATATCAACACCTGATTCCAGAATATCTGCTTCATCAATCATAATCAAGCGAGCCTTGCCACCGCCAAACAGTTTGGAGAAACAAGAAGCGAAATATTCGTTGATTTTTTCGAAGGCTTCCTTAAAGCGCTTGGACATATCAGTGTTAATGCCGCTAATAACTGTCTCCAATTGTGCCTTAGCTTGACTTAAATCATTAAATTGCTTATTTAGGAATTCAAAGCGCTCACCGGTAATCTTGTATTCTTCAATAGCACCGATATTAACAATGCCTAGTTCTTCAATTTCCTTATGCAGAGAATTTTCCTGCTTCTTCAAAGCAGTATCAGACATATCCAAAACCAAGTTCTGGGCTCTGGCTTCGTCAGGAACCAGTTTATAGGTGGTAGACATTTGCTCTAGGGCATTGTCGTATTCGGTCATTTGTTTAACCTTATCCATTTCCACCGTATGAAGTTTTTGCTGACAGATAATCTGATCCTTCTTGGCAGCATCCAATTCTTCCTGGAGAGCTGCTTCCTTATCGGTAATCACAGCACGCTTAGACAAGAATTCTTCCTTGCCACTGTCTGTGGTTTTCATATCTTGTAAAAGGTCTTCCTGCTGCTTAACCACTTCGGCTTTCTCAGCTTCGGTTTTAGTAATCAGTTCGCTGGTTTGGGTAACTTCAGTTTCATTGTCAGCCAACTCCTGTTGCAATCTGGAGATTTGACCGTCAATTTCCTGCATTCTCTCGCCCATTACCTTGGTAGAGTTCTTAGCTGTTTCCAAAGTAATTTGCGCTTCCTGATAACGAGCGCTAATACTGGCTTGTTCTACACGAGCAGCCTCCAGCTCTCTGGTTAATTTATCTGCAGCAGCCTTACCGCTGGAATCATCTGCTTCCAAGGCAGCCAGCTTCGGCACAGAAGCCTCCAACTCATCTTTTGCAGCCATGAAGTTCTTGGTGTTCTCTGCTTTTTCATCAGTAAGCACGGTAATATTTTCCATGGCTTGCTTGATTTCAGCAGCAGAAGACTCTAAGAAAGCTACCAGCTGAGCTTGACGGACAGCATGCTTTTGCAGTTCTTCCTGATGAGCAGCAATGCTATTGTCTAATTCTTTGATAACATTTTCTTTTTCTTCCAGCGCTTCCTGAGCAGCAAGTAATTCTTTGTTCTTGCCTTCTAATTCTTTTTGCACCTGCTCCATCTCTTGTTGCCTGGAGAAGAAACTGCTGTTACCCTTTTGTCTCATACCACCACTCATAGAGCCGCCGGCATAAACTACTTCACCATCTAAGGTAACTACCCGCATGGTCATCTCGGTTTGCTTGGCAGCTGCCAAAGCACTGTCCAGGTCCTGAGCTAAAATCACCTGACCTAAGAGGAACCGTACCGCAGGTCTTACTTCATCTTCACAAGAAACGAAATCAGCAGCCACACCTAAAACACCATTGGCATGCAATACAGCTTTGTGTCTTTCGGGAAAATCCCTAATACGCAAAGTATCTAAGGGCAGAAAAGTTGCTCTGCCACTCTTATTAATCTTTAAATCTTTAATAGCTGCTTTAGCACTATCTGCATCACGAGTAACAATGTTTTGCAAAGCTGCTCCCAAAGCAGTTTCCATAGCTACTGCATATTTATCTTCTACCTTAAACAAATCAGCTACTACGCCAATAATCTTACTGCGCCATGGTGCTCTGTTGTTGAGGACACTTCTTACGCCGTGTCCAAAGCCTTCATGCTCCTTCAGTAAGTTTTCCAGCACATTTAGTCTGGCTTCCAGTTTCTCCACTTCTGCGGTAATGGCAGCATGGTATTCCTGTCTCTTAGCCAGCTCTTGGGCTTGTGCTACTTTTTCTGTATTAGCCTTAGCAATGTTCTGGTTGATTTCTGCTTCCAGCGCTTGTAATTGCTCTTGCTCTTGCAGGTAGTTGCCATGCCTATTATTAGCATCCTGATGCTTAGCTTCTGCATCCGCAATAGTTTGCTTCAGCTGCTCACTCTTTCTGTGCATCAGCTCCTGAGACTGTCTCAGACCGGTAATGGCATTACGCAGATTAACTATTTCCTGCATGCCTTCAAACACAGAGGCTTGGAAATTACCCAATTGTGCCTCAATGTCCTTGATTTTGTTTTCAATTTCTTCCCGCTGGCTGGTCAATTGATCAGAAGCAGTTTGAGCTACTTGTCTGTCCTTATCCAAATTGTCATATTGCTCGGCAACTGCAGACAGATTGTTATTCATGGTTTCCAATTGCTCATTAAGCTTTTCTTTAGCCTTAGCCAAACGGTCAATGTTGTTATGGCATTGGGTAATACGCTCAGTCATGACGCCTTCCTGACCACGGAGAGTTTCAATATGCTTCTCTTTTTCGGCCAGGATATTTTGCAATTGGTTATATTCTTCGTTTAATTTATCCAGTTCTACCTTTAAGGCCATTCCTTCAGCTTCTTTAGCCTGTACCTTGGAAGTATGAACTTCGTTCTCATCGGATAAAGCCTTAAACTTATCCTCTAATTTTTGTTTGGCAATTTCAATGTTCTCAATACGATGCACGAATTGAGTGACCTGCACCTTGCGCAGTTCACCGGAAAAGCCCTGATATTTGGTTGCCTTTTCAGCAGCTTCCTTCAAGGGTCCTAAACGACTTTCAATTTCAGATTTAATATCATTAATTCTCACTAAGTTGGCAGCTGTATCATCCAGCTTGCGCATAGCTTCTTTCTTACGCATTCTGTATTTAGCAATACCGGCGGCTTCTTCAAAAATAGTTCTTCTGTCTTCTGGATGGCTGTTTAAGATTTCATCAATGCGGTTCTGTCCAATCATGGACATAGAACCACGCCCCAAACCAGTATCGGCTAAGAGTGTAACTACGTCCTTTAATCTGCAGGGTTTCTTGTTAATGGAATATTCACTGTCACCGCTTCTAAATACTCTGCGGCAAATGCTTACTTCATCAAAGTCCAACGGCAGACTATGGTCCGTATTATCAAAATTTAAAGTTACTTCTGCCATACCCATGGCTCTGCGTTCATTACTACCGGAGAAAATAACATCCTCCATCTTAGTACCACGCAAATACTTGGCGCTTTGTTCACCCAGCACCCACCGTATAGCATCGGAAATATTACTTTTACCGCTGCCGTTAGGGCCTACGATGGCAGTAATACCCGGTTCAAAAACTAAGCTTGTTTTATCGGCAAAGGACTTAAAGCCACGTGCCTCAAATGATTTTAAACGCACTATAACACCAACCTACTTTATATTTATTTTATGTCTCCCAGAGAAACTTCATCAACGCCATCAATTTCTTGCAAAGTAACTTCCACAGACTCACTGGTAGCGGTAGGCACGTTCTTACCTACATAATCTGCTTTAATTGGCAGCTCCTTGTGCCCTCTATCTATCATTACAGCCAGCTGAATGGACTTAGGTCTGCCCATGTCAATAAGCGCGTCTAACGCGCAACGAATGGTGCGTCCGGTGAAGAGTACATCATCCACCAGCACAATGGTCTTACCGCTAATGTCAAAATCTATTTCTGTGCCACGGACTACCGGATTATAAGCCAAAGAAGATAAGTCATCCCTGTATAAGGTAATGTCCAGAGAACCTACTTCTAGCTTGGTATGTTCAATAGACTCAATTTCCTTGGCAATACGCTGAGCCAAGGGTACGCCTCTGGTTCTAATGCCAACCAGCACTACGTTATCTACACCCTTATTGCGCTCTACTATTTCATGTGCTACTCTCACCAGCGCCCTATTCATAGCCTGTCCATCTAAAATCACTTTTTTCTTAGTTACGCTCATGATGATTTCTCCTTTAACAAAACTGTCCGTTTCTCAGACGAGTTAGGATCTTGTGCATATCTTCAGGTACAGAAGCGGTAAACTCCATGATCTTGCCTGTGGTAGGATGCCTAAAGGTAAGTGTTTCCGAATGCAAAGCCTGTCCGTTAATGGCAAAACAGGTTTTCATTGGCGAATACTTGGGGTCACCTACAATGGGATGTCCAATGTATTCCATGTGCACTCTGATTTGGTGAGTCCTCCCGGTTAGCAGCTTGCAGCGTACTACGGTGAACTTGCCATAATGCTCCAGCACTTCATATTCAGTAATAGCATTGCGACCACCTGTGGTCACTACTGCCATTTTCTTACGTTCCTTAGGATCACGGGCAATCAAGGTTTCTATTCTGCCCGACTCTTGCTTAATATTACCACGCACCACTGCCAAATAAGTACGCTTGGCTTCCTTGCTTTGAATCTGCTCAGACAAGGAAATATGGGCTTTATCATTTTTGGCAGCAATCATGATGCCTGAGGTATCTTTGTCCAGACGATGCACGATGCCAGGCCTGATGACGCCATTAATGCCTGACAAATTCTTGCAATGATAGAGCAAGGCATTAACCAGTGTGCCGGTATAATTGCCGGCTGCCGGATGGACTACCATGCCACGAGGCTTATTAACTACGATAACATCGTCGTCCTCATAGATAATGTCCAGCGGAATGTTTTCCGGCGTAGCTTCCAAATCCACCGGTGGCGGTATGATGACGGTGAATACATCCTTTAGCTTCACCTTATAATTAGACTTCACCTGTTTGCCGTCAGCGCGGGTCACATGGCCTTCTTCCAAAAGCTTCTGGGCGTTAGCCCGAGAAGAATCCAGTCTGGCAGCTAAAAATACATCTACCCTTTGGCCCGCTTCTTCCTCAATTGCAGGTTCTGTTGTTAAGATATCTTCTGCTTCGTTTCGTCCTTCAGTACCGACCATATAATCATCCCTACTCCCACACAAATAGCTATATCTGCCACATTGAAAACAGGCCAGACAATGAAATCAAAGAAATCTACTACCAAGCCTGTTTTTATTCTATCTAACAAATTACCAATGGCACCGCCTAAAAAGAGGGACATACCATAGGTAAACCAGGGCCCTTCCTTGGCGATTTGTTTTCTGGCCACAAAAGCTATGACCAAAACTGCCACCGTCAAAGCAATGAAAAACACTCTATTGTTGGGCAACATACCAAAAGCTGCACCCGGATTAAGAACATAAGTAAAATTAAAAAATCCCTGAACAACGGGAATGCTCATGCCTTCCTGCATTCTATTCATAACCAGCATTTTGGTCAAACGATCTGCCAAAATAACCAGAAAACTAATAACAAAAAAATTCATGCTTTTACTCCTAAGTCATACATATCTAGATTATAACAAAAATTTGCCTACTTTAATATATATATTTTGTAACAATTTTACGAAAAAAAGGAAAATTTATCCCTACAGAAAAATAATCAGCTTCTCAGCTGATTATTTCTTCTTTATGATTTCTCTTACAATCCAGGAAGCCATCAAAAGACCTGCACTGGCAGGTACAAAAACCATGCTGGCAGGGGTATACCCTTCTGTCAGCTTTTGAGGTTCTTCCTCACTATAAACCACTTTAATGCCTTGGGTAATACCCTCATCTCTCAGCTGCTTGCGCACACTTTTAGCCAAGGGACATACCCTTGTTTCGCTAATATCTGCCAAGCGCAGTTGAGTAGGATCAAGCTTGTTGCCTGTACCCATGGCCGAAATAACAGGAATTTCTGCAGAATAGCAGGAAGTCAACAAATCAACTTTGGCCTTCACATCATCAATGGCATCGGCAATATAATCCCAGTGTCCTTCCAAGCACTCATGGAAAGTACCCGGTTCATAGAAAGCCTGATACCGTTCTACATTGCACTCAGGGTTAATGGCCCATAATCTGGCACCCATAACCTCTGCCTTATTGCTACCAATCGTAGTACTCAGGGCCGGTAACTGCCTGTTCACGTTACTAGGATCCACCACATCTCCATCAACTATGCGAATATTGCCCACCCCGCTTCTCACCAGGGCTTCCGCAATATAAGACCCCACTCCACCCAGACCAATAACAGCTACCCGGGCAGCTTTTAATTTCTCTAAAGCTTCTTTGCCAATTAGCATTTCTGTTCTTTGGTTGTCCATGGTTTCTCTCCCAAAAAATAAAGAGCCCCAACAATGCCGTATTTAATTCCTGGTTTTGAACCTGCATATGCAGGTGGGTGCCTTCCTTACCACTTTTGGCTTCCACTTATAGAGGCTTGTCAGCAGCGGTAAGAGCTCACGGGCTCCCGTTTAAAGTGTGTTGGCTCAAAACACGGAATTTTCTCGAACACCGGAGGGATTCTCTTCATCTCTTATTATAGTCAATTATAGGCTTTTTTGCAATTATTTTTGTTCTTCGTTAGCCTTGTTTTCCTTCTTCAAAACGGTTGTTCTTATATGTAACTCTCTTAACTGTTTCTCGGTAACATCATCCGGTGCCATACTCATCAAATCAATAGCACTCTGAGTCTTCGGGAAAGCAATTACATCACGAATAGAAGGACGCTTAGCCATGATCATGATTAAACGATCCAGGCCAAATGCTAAACCACCATGTGGAGGTGCACCATATTCAAAGGCACCCATTAAGAAGCCAAACTTCTCTTGAGCTTCTTCATCGGTAAGACCAATAGCTTCGAATACCTTGTTTTGTACATCCCTGCGGTGAATACGAATGCTACCGCCACCGATTTCAGTGCCGTTCAAAACCATGTCATAAGCCTTAGCATAAACACGGCCTTGATCAGTTAACAGCTTGGGAATGTCTTCATCGCAAGGAGCGGTAAACGGATGGTGCATTGCCACGAAGCGTTTTTCTTCTTCGCTGTATTCGAACATAGGGAACTTAACTACCCAGGTAAAGGCTAGTTTGTTCTCGTCGATTAAGCCTCTTCTCTTAGCCATCTCAATACGGAGTGCGCCCAGAGCTTGAGCAACTACAGAAGGTTTGGCATCAGCAACAAAGAGCAGCAAATCTCCCGGCTCTGCCTTGCCGGTAGCTAAAATCTTCTTCATTTGATCATCGCTAAAGAACTTAGCAATAGGAGTCTTAACAGTACCGTCTTGGTTGTACATAACATAAGCCAAGCCCTTAGCACCATAAATACCTACGAATTCTTCCAAGGCATCTATCTCACGGCGAGGAATGCCGCAATAGCCCTTTACGTTAATGGCCTTAACCAAGCCACCCTTTTCTACGATTTCATTAAATACCTTAAAGTTGGAACCCTTTACGGCATCATTCATGTTAACCAGTTGCATATCAAAACGCAGATCCGGTTTATCGCTGCCATACTTGTCCATAGCTTCATCCCAGGACATACGTGCCATAGGATGAGGAATGTCGATGCCTAAAGCGCCCTTGAAAATATAAGCCATCAAGCCTTCGGTCATGGTCATGATATCGTCTTGATCAACGAAGGACATTTCAATATCCAGCTGAGTGAACTCAGGTTGGCGATCAGCTCTTAAGTCTTCATCACGGAAGCAACGTACGATTTGGAAATATTTCTCCAAGCCGGACACCATCAAAATTTGTTTGAAAATTTGCGGAGACTGTGGCAAAGCATAGAACTTGCCGGGGTTTACACGGGAAGGAACCAGATAGTCACGAGCGCCTTCCGGAGTACTCTTGGTCAACATAGGAGTTTCAATTTCCAGGAACCCTTTGCCATCCAGATAATCTCTCATCAGCTTAGTTACCTTGTGACGGAGAATGATATTGTGTTGCATTTCAGGCCTGCGTAAGTCCAAATAACGATATTTTAAACGTACGTTTTCATCTACATCTACGCCATCTTGAATATAGAAAGGCGGAGTCTTAGCTGCATTTAAAATAACAAACTCGCTAGCCACTACTTCAATCTCGCCGGTAGCCAGATTGGGATTAATAGTCTCTGCACTACGCAGACGAATCTTGCCTGTTACTTGCAGCACGTATTCGTTACGAACTTCTTCAGCCAAATGGAAATCCTTCTCATCATGAGCAGGATCCATAACAACTTGCACAATACCTGATCTATCTCTTAAGTCAATGAAAATAATGCCGCCGTGGTCTCTTCTCTTGCTAACCCAGCCACAGAGAGTTACTACTTGCTCATTATCTTTTTTGGTTAATTCACCACAATGATGAGTACGTTTAAATGTCATTTCTCTCACATCTCCTCTTGTAATGCGCTCAGCAAATTATCTAAAGCAACTTCTTCTTGCTTACTATCCGCCATGTTCTTAACTACAACTGCGCCTCTTGCCAGCTCGTCAGCTCCGAAAATCAAGACCTTCTTAGCTGCCAATCTATTGGCTTGTTTCATTTGCGTCTTAAAGCTTCTACCCATGGAATCAAGATCCGCAGAAAGTCCTGCTTCCCTTAGCTTATTCACTACGGAAAAGGCTTTCGGTAAATCCTTGGCATCCGGTACTACCGCAAACACATCAAGATCATCGGTAGCTTTGGGCAATAGGCCTTGTTTTTCCAAGGCAATGATTACTCTTTCCAGCCCCATGGCAAAACCAATACCACTCATGGCTGGCCCCCCGATTTCTTCAACCAGGCCGTCGTATCTGCCACCACCTGCTACAGCGCTTTGGGCACCTAGCGGGTTGTATTGGATTTCAAAAGCAGTCTTGGTGTAATAATCCAAGCCTCTTACCAAGTTAGCATCTTCTTCATAAGCTACCCCTGCAGCAGTTAAAAGCTCCTTAACCTTGCTGTAGTGAGCCTGGCATTCCTCACAGAGATAATCGGTAATCCTGGGAGCTCCTACGGCAAACTTTTTGCAGGTTTCCACCTTGCAATCCAAAAGCCGCATGGGGTTCTTATCAATACGAGCTTGGCAGTCCTCGCACATTTCTGTGATATGAGGTCTAAAGAAATCCTGCAAAGCCTTTCTGTAGCTAGGACGGCACTTGGTGCAGCCTACCGAATTAATCTTTAATTTTAAATCCTTCAGTCCCATTCTTTGCAGCACGGTAATAGCCAGCATGATGCACTCTGCATCCGTAACTGCCGAATCAGCCCCGATAGCCTCCACGCCAAACTGGTGAAATTCTCTTAACCTGCCGGCCTGAGGACGATCATATCTGAACATGGAACCAATGTAGAATACCTTAAAAGGCAAATTCTCACCGTAGAGCTTGTTCTCCACAAAAGAACGAACTACTGCAGCAGTATTTTCCGGTCTTAGCGTAACGCTACGACCGCCTCTATCTGTAAAGGTATACATTTCCTTATCTACCACGTCGGTACTATCGCCAATACCTCTTTGGAAAAGCTCTGTATGTTCAAACATAGGAGTTCTAATTTCCTTGTAGCCAAATTCACGGCAAACATCCCGCACAACTTGTTCTACATAACGCCATGCTTTAACAGAAGAGGGCAAAACATCTTTTGTTCCTCTTGGTGCTCCTGTTAACAATTCCTTTCCCTCCCATACAACTTGTACTAATAACTTAATTATTTTAACACAAATAAGGGCTATTCTTCAATAATTATATGCATTTTTGTAAAAAAAGAAGGAAAAGCGGCCAATTGGAGCCTATTTCATTTGGGTCTACTAAAAGATTGCCTCAACATTTCTACGTGTATACACTTCATAAACAATACACCCTATCCCCAAACACAGTGAGACAATCATAAAACCATTTCTGGCAGAGATAAATTGTATCGTAATCCAGGCAACTCCAATGCCAAAAAGTCTGGCGGTTTCAAAGAACATTACACATATATTCAATAATTTACCTCGTAAGTTAACCGGCGTCATGGTGTAAAAATATGTATACCACGTATTAATTATATATGCTCTGCAAATTCCAAATACAAACATAAAATAAAGGGTACCTGTATACGCAAAAACAATAACAATTAACACTATAATTGCAAAATAATATTTAATTTTTTCAATCGCCTTACTTCCTAAGGCAAATTTAATCATAATACAATGCGCTATCATCACACCGATTATTATAAGGTTTTCAAAAAGAGCATAACTGCTGTTATCAAGCTTTAATTCTTTTAATAAAAAAACAACAATCTGTGCATAGATAAAACCTCTTAAGAAAAAAAACAAAATGTAATAGATTAGCCCTTTTTGAAATGGCTTATTATTACCAATAAAGCATATTGTATTTGTTAATGACTGAAAAAAACAACTCTCATCTACTATATTTTCCCTTGTTCTCAAAACAATTTGAGCAACAAGTATAGCATTTATTAAAAAGCTAATACTATCTATGGCAAACATGCTTTTATAAGGCAAATATACTATGGCAATACCAGCCAAAGCAGTACCAACAAGAGTAGCTGTTTCCAAAAGAAAAGTTATTAAGCTATTCACCCTAGAAATTAGCTGTCTATCTGTAATAATAAGTGGCAACATTGTCTTTGCAGCAGTACTGTAAAACAATGCTAAAATCGATATTAATGAATTGGTAGCAAGATAAAGCCAGGGATTCTGTTCCGTTATGCAAAGTAAGCCAACAATACTTCCTGCTATGATATTGCTAAAAATAACTATCTTCTTTTTGTCATAACGATCAACAATAAAGCCAATCATGGGTGCCAATATTATTGCCGGCAAAGTATCAAAAAAAACAACCATGGCAGCAAAAGTAGACGATTGGGTGATTCTATAAGTTACTACCGGTATAAATGTTGAAAAGAAAAAATCTCCTAATACCGTAATTACACTGCCTATAATCCAGAAGACCAAATTCTTCTGCCATAATTCTTTTACCATATATCCCCCTTACAGAAAAGGAGCATCAACAATGTTTATGCTCCTTTTCTGCACATTATTTAGTTGTCGCACATTACTTTAAGTACTACTTCGCCGTTTATTCCAACAACTCTAACTACTTTTTTTATCATTTTATTTCTCCTTTCTCAATTATTTATTCACCATATGTGGAATGGTAAAGTTGCCGTAACACATATGGCAGAATAGCTTTAGTTATTTTACAGTTGTATTCACTAATATGATTAAAGCTACCCGTCAGCCTATAGTTATGATTGGGGCACCCATCACCACAAAAGAATTGTAACGGACAATCTGTGCATATGGCAGCATTATTAAAATCAGCACAATCAAATTGTTTCTTTTGAGTTTTTTTACAATTTATACAAAGTTCTTTATTTTGTTCGTTATAATAGCCAAGTTTAAAAAAATCAAAAAGTTCATGCTCCTTAGACTGAACTTCTAAACAACCACTTACATCTCCGCTAGCACCAACAACAATTCTATTTTGCAAATTACCATCGCAATATTGTAAGGGAGCAACATTAACACCCATATACGGAAATGCTATAACATTCACTCCTAATTGCTTACCCAATTCAATACTCTTTTTTAAATTATCTATAAACTCATCGCTTGACGGTGCTTGCAACATAATATCAGCATTTTTTCCTCTACCACTCGGTATAACTATGCCAAAATGCAAATAGTTTAATTTCAATTTTGACAGCAGCCTAACTTGCTCTGGCATAGTGTTAACAGATTTTTTTGTTATTGTTGACCGGATTTTAATTAAATTTCTTCTTGAGTCAACTAGTGTTTTAATATTTTTTTCAACTAAATCATATGTGTCCATTCCATTAGCTAACGGCCTTTGATAATTTTGTATTTCAGGTATTCCATCCATGGATATAGTAATAAAAAATTTGTTGTCCATTAATAATTTCATTACGTCTTTATTCATTATTCCGTTTGTAGTAATAGCAAACGAATACTTTTGTTTTGTCTTATTGCAAATGCTTTTTGTGTAATCAACCATTTCATGCAGTAGTGATGGCTCTAGACATGGCTCGCCACCAAACGCAGCCACAACTATTTCTCTTTCGCTGGCTATTTCAGCACCTTTTTTAATAGCATCTCTCATTATATCCAAAGGCATTATTTTGCCTTTGCTTTCTGCGTTCAAAAAGCAATATCTGCATCTTAGATTACAATTTTCTGTTAAACATAATACTATCCCCATGCTATTGAATTTCGAAGTATCCTGTTTTTTGTTTAAACAATCAAACACGTTTTCTCTTTTTGCTTGATCATATTTTTCTGGAAAATTGATTTCTGAATCTCTTAATCTACCAATAAACATTTCTCTGTTAATATTTGTATAAAATGCCCAAAACCTTTCTCCATTTTTATGTTCCACTTCTAAAAGCGGTAAGCCATGCCAGAGCTGCATCCCCTGTTTTTTTTCTTGCAACATAATATTCTCCTTTCTGATAAAAAAATGGCGTGGAAGGATCTCCACGCCATTTTTACTTCACGTACTTCTATTTTGTTGTTTAATCTATAGTAACAGCAGCTTTGTTACTAAGTCAATATTATGTAAAAACTATTAATATTTTATAATTATCATTTTCATTCACAGAATTTGTTTGTATGCATTTTTCTACCAATATCGTGCATTGTATTGTTCTTTTCATGCAAATACCGTAAAACATGTGTAAGAAAGGAGCTGAATAATATGTCCAGTCATACAACTAATATTAGTATTCGGATGGATAATGATTTAAAAGTTCAAGCTGACGCATTAAAGAATGACAGTGGACACGTCCACTGTCATTCTTTTTTAGTCGTTCAAATGCCACAGGTTATTATACATTACCTTACTCACGCATAACAACGGTACCGAAAAAATCAGGCCCATAATACCAAAAAACTTACCACCTAGCAAAACAGAAAGAATAATAACTACCGGTGGAATGGTAACTGACTTATTCATGACGGCGGGATAAAGTATCTGGCTATCAAAAATGTAATAAGCTATATAGCCAAAGAAAATATGCGGAACATATTGTGGTACTGAGGTAAAAACAACGAATACGGCCATAATTGTACAGAAAACCGGTCCCACATAAGGAACCATTTCCAGCATAGCCCCCAACGTACCCATAAGCAGTGCATAAGATGGATTAATCAGGCTAGTGATAGCGGCCAGGCAAAGGCCTGCCAACAAACACATCTTCAACATGCCAATGGTGTAATTACCAAGAGTAATACCAACTTCGCAAGTAATCTTATAAACCAAAGGACGACTTTCCGGAGCAAAAAGATCAACAAATATATCTCTTAATGTTATCCAATCCTTTAAGAAATAAAAAGACAGGAAGGGTACGATAAAAAGTCCTAATACTGTAGCAGCAACACCGAAGGTTGTAGCAACCAAATTTTTAGCCACAGCCATAAGGCTTTGGGATGCACTGCGAATAGCTTGCCCTAATACATCTCTAACGTTGGAAGGCAGGGCATTCATCTTCTCCTGAATAATAAGATTTGTCCCGGAAGATTGCAGATTAGCCGTCAGAGATGGCATGTTTTTCAGCAAAGCATTGACCTCTTTGAATAATGGTATGAGCAGAAAATCAACAAACAAGTAAGTTAAAAGAGCTACAACGGCAAAAGTAAGTATGACTACCACAATATCCGGCAAGGCATGTCCCGTTATCTTTAGCTTACGAATTTGCTTATAAAGAGGATATATAGCAAAGGTAAAAGCCATTGCTACGAATATGGGAAATAAAACTCCAGCTGTCGCATAGAATATCAAAAGAGCTGCCGTAGCAATAGCTAACTTAACCCATATGCTTTTTTTCACATCAGTAATATTCTTCATAATTTATTGCAGGAATGGATTCCTGCGACGTTCCCACCCTACTGTTGTATCGGGACCATGTCCCGGTAATAATTGCACATCATCATCTAGAGTTAATATTTTAGTTTTAATCGATTTAATAATATCATCATAAGAACCGCCTGGCAAATCTGTTCTGCCAATGGATTCTGCAAAAACCGTATCACCGCAGAACACGACTTTTGCCTCAGGCATGATAATACAAACACCGCCTTGAGTATGTCCCGGTGTGGTTACCACTTTAAAATGCATACCTGCTACTGTAAGCTCCTGCCCATCTATAAAATATTCTTCTGCCGGAGCAAAAGACTTAGGTGGTTCATCATACAAAGCACTATGGGAATTTTGCAACATATGAGCATCGTCCTTGCTAATATAAACCTTAGCACCGGTAGCGGCACGAACTTCTGCCAAACCGCCAATATGGTCATTATGACCATGAGTAATAAAAATAGCTTGGATTTTCAGCTTATATTTTTGGAGAGTTTCCACAATAGCATCTCCCTCAGCACCGGGATCAACTACCACACCTTCCAAAGTTTCCTCGTTATAGGGAATATAGCAATTTGTCGCTAATCCTCCTACTTCCATATGCAATATTTTCATTAAAGTTTTTCCTCCTAAATCATACTCCTGAAATTTTTCTTTCAACTTTATAAACACCTTTTATTCTTCTAATCCTGCCCATGACATAAGCCAACTGGTCATTATTATTAATGTCCAAGCCCAGGTCAATATAAGCAGTCTTGTTGCTGTCTATCCTGGCGTTTAAAGCGTTAATATTAATCTTGGTTTCACTGGCTACTGTCATAATGTTGGCCATAACACCGGTCTGGTCCTGGGTAATGATTTGCAGCATTACCTTATAAACAGTATCCGTATCGATGTTCCAGGATACTTCAATCATCCGGTCAGCGTCTTCCTTGTTGGAAAGCACGTTAGGACAGTCCGCTCTATGCACGGAAACACCATGACCTCTGGTAATATAACCAATAATGGGATCGCCTGGTATAGGATTGCAGCACTTGGCCACCTTCACCAAAATGTCATCCTCACCCTTGACTAAAATACCATGACTACCTTTAGCCTTAGAGCTTCGGGGCTTTAGTTCGGACAACAACTCCGTCAAGTTCTTACTGGTATTTTTCTGTTGATTCTTTTTATAAATGTCAATGAGTTTAACCATGACAGTATTCATGGGAATACCGCCATAGCCTAAAGCCGCCAGCAAATTATCCTCGCTGCCATCATTATGGGTACGAGAAGCTATATCCTTCAAGTATTCAGGAGACATCAGCTCTTTGGTATCATAGCCTAAGCGCTTACATTCTCTCTCCAACATTTCTCTGCCTTTAACGACATTCTCTTCACGACGCTCCTTCTTAAACCATTGACGAATCTTATTCTTGGTTTCATTGGAGCCTACGATATTCAGCCAGTCACGGCTAGGTCCGGTACCTTGCTTGGTGGTAACTTCTACGATATCACCATTGGACAATTTATAATCCAAGGGCACGATTTTACCATTAACCTTAGCACCTGTGCAAGTATTGCCTACGCCGGTGTGAATCCTATAAGCAAAGTCGATAGGTACAGAGCCTACCGGCAAATCAATAACATCACCCTGAGGCGTAAACACAAAGACTTCATCAGAGAACACATCCATCTTAACTGTGTTGACGAATTCCTTAGGGTCACGCATATCCTGGTGCCAATCCAAAAGCTGGCGCAGCCAAGACATCTTCGCATCTACATCCTTGGCACTGCCTGTGGTTGCTCCCTTGGAATTGCCACTTTCCTTATAACGCCAGTGAGCAGCAACACCATACTCAGATACCCTGTGCATTTCAAAGGTACGAATCTGAATTTCCAGAGGTTGTCCATTAGTGGAAACAACCGTGGTATGCAGGGATTGATACATGTTAGATTTAGGCACAGCAATATAGTCCTTAAACCTGCCCGGAATAGGACGCCATTTGCCATGGACAATACCTAACACGCCATAGCAGTCTTTAACTGTATCTACCAAAACACGAATAGCCAAGAGGTCAAAAATCTCGTTAATGGATTTATGGTCTCTTTGCATTTTCTTGTGAATACTATAAAAGCTCTTCGGTCTGCCCTGAATCTCACAGCGAATGTGGGCATCATCAATCAGTGCCTTTAACTCATTGATAGATTCCTGGATAATGGCTTCCCGTTCGTGACGTTTAGCCTTAACCTGCTCTACCAGATCATAATATCTCTCCGGTTCCATATAGCGGAAAGCTAAATCTTCCAGTTCCCACTTAATGGCAGAAATACCAAGCCTATGAGCAAGAGGCGCATAAATTTCCAGAGTTTCACTGGAAATACGTTTTTGTTTATAAACCGGCATGTACTTCATGGTACGCATGTTATGAAGTCTATCTGCTAGCTTAATCATAACTACCCTGATATCTTTGGCCATGGCCAAAAACATCTTACGATAGTTTTCTACCTGTTGATCTTCTTTAGAAATATATTCAATCTTGCCTAATTTGGTAACGCCATTAACCAGCTCTGCTACTTCGTGTCCAAAGATTTCCGTAAGCTTATCCAAGGTTACGTCAGTATCTTCTACTACATCATGAAGGAAAGCAGCCGCCAAGGTAATATGGTCCATCTGGAGATCTGCCAAAATACCGGCAACCCCCAAGGGATGAATGATATATGGTTCACCGGAAGCTCTCTTTTGCGCGGAATGAGCCTCGGCAGCAAAATTATAAGCTTCCCTTACAAACTCAACCTGTCTGGTAGTTAAATAAGTGCTAATTTTCGCAAAGAACGATTCTACACTTAATTCTTTTTCTTCTAATTGCTCCATAGGCTCCTCCCTTCCTTACTTCCACAAGCTTGCTATGTTTGCAGGAGTAATATCTAAAGCATGGTTCAGCTCCGTTATCTTCTCTCCATACTCCTCCAGCATCTTGCTGTAGGTAGGCGAATTCATTAAAGGATTAAACTCCTGAGATTTCAGGCTGACTAAGTCATTCTCAATTTGGATAAAATTTAATTCCTTAAACACTTGCAAAATTTGAGCAGTAAGCGCAATATCCCCCGTTGTTTTTAAACCCAGCAAATCGCTGACGGTGCGACAGCCCTTGGCTAAATTGCTGTGCAGCAGCTTATAACAACTGCGCATACCCTGAGCATCAACATACTGCCGACTCAATTCTTGCCTTCTATCTAAAAAGTCTTCTTTACGATAAAGCAAATATAAAGTCACATCAGTTCTGCCGTTTAGCAGGAATTCCTGATCCTGCCAAAATGCAGCACAACCGGCATCATAAAAAACTACCTGCCGTACCTCGTTGGGAATATTTCTTTCAGCGATAGTTCGTAACATATCTTGCTGAGTACCGGGCGGAAGAACAGATGTATTACTTAAGTATACTACAATTTTGTTATCCTTTTGTAAAATATTTTTCAGAAGCTCTTCTTTGGGTAGAAAACTATTTCTATAATCGACTATTTTACGTTTACTGTTAACAGCATTCACTAGCAAGTCCACATTCTCTTTGCCCTGAAAATAATTAAGCTTAGGAGCAAAGGTCATGGCAACCTTTTCGTGAGGATAGAAATCATGTACCAAATCTCCGGCGTTCCAGCTGATGCCTTTGTATTTCACATCGCCATGGCGCAAAGAAAGCCACAAATGATTATGTTCCTTACCCATGGTGCCTGCTGATAATATTTCTGCATCCATAAAGGCCAAAAGCGGACTGGGATTGCCCTGTCCGCAAGGCTCCAACAGAGCCAGCTCTTTAACAGCCGAGACGGCAACCTCTTGCTCGGTGGGAACAACATAATCCGGTGCCACTGTAGGTACATACTCTTTGCCCTGCAGCGCTTTACTTACTTCCTGCTGAAAGGCTGTTCTAAACCCATCAATATTCTTGCGCAAAAGTGTTAATCCTGCTGCCTGAGCATGACCACCGAACTGGATTAAATGTTCTTGGCAAGCATTTAAGGCATCGTACATATTAACCGGCGGAATACTACGGCAGGAGCCTTTAGCTACCTCACCGTCAAAAGAAAATAAAATTGCCGGCCTGTTAAATCTTTCTACCAAGCGGGAAGCCACAATACCAATTACCCCAGGGTGCCAGTTATCCTTACCTACTACAATTGCAGATCCCATGGGTTCTTGACTGAGCATCTCAATGGCTTCATCGTAAATATCCTTGCTGATAACCTGTCGCTTTATATTTTCTTCATTAAGCTTATGAGCAATAGCCAGTGCTTCTTCAGTATCCTGAGTTGTTAAAAGCTTCACACCATCCATGGCATCGTCAAGACGCCCGGCTGCATTAAGCCTGGGTGCCAACACAAAGCCTACGATTTCTGAATTAAGTGGTCTTCCCTCGGCTCCAGCTTCTTTAATAAGAGCCTTAAGCCCCGGATTCTTTGTCTTAGCCAAACCGGCCAAGCCTCTGCGGACAATCTCTCTGTTTTCTTCTGTCAAGGACACCATGTCTGCAATGGTTCCAAGAGCAGCCAAATCTATATACTTTTCCCAATAGGCTGTTGTGTTCTCCAGCTTTTGGTAAAGAGCCTGGCAAAGCTTAAAAGCCACGCCGGCTCCTGCTAATTCCTTGTAATCGTATTGATCCCCTGCTTGATGAACATTAACAACGGCACAAGCTTTAGGCAAATCATCAGGAGGCATATGGTGATCAGTAATAATGATGTCCATGCCGTCCGGACTGTTTTGCACTGCTTCTATACCGCTAATCCCGGTATCTACCGTGATTAAGAGGTTGGTGCCTTCTGCCGCTAGTTTCGCCAGGGCATTGTCATTAAGACCATAGCCTTCGTTATCTCTACGGGGAATATAAACATTAACCTTAGCGCCATAATCCTTTAAAAATAAAAAGAGCAAGGAACTGGCAGTTATGCCATCTACGTCGTAATCACCGTAAATGGTAATATGCTCTCCCTTGTTCAATGCTTCCTGAATACGCGTTACAGCCTGGGCCATATTCATAATAAGAAAAGGATCGCCAAAAGGTTGCTGTTTGCCATATAAAAATTCTTTGCCCTTTGCCGGGCTATTAATACCTCGATGGAGCAAAATACCTGCCACCAGGGTGGATATACCCAGCTGAGCGCCAAAGGCTGCACTTTCCTCAGTCTTGGCGCTCTGCTGATAAACGATTTCCGTATCTCGCATAATACACCTTATTCCCTGTTATTATAGTTCCCAGGGTTTCTTTGTTTCTACGGGAGTACCCGCTGCTTTTTGTCTTTCAGCATGCATTTGCATTTCTAATTTTTCTTCTACTTCAGCTTTAGCAGTTTCCAAATCTTTAATTGTTGCTTTTCTCTGTCTATCCTTGATATAGTGACTGGCTTTGATTTTCAATACCCATAATGAAGTTACCAAAACACCGGCCAGAAAACAACAGAAAATAACCATGACCAAACTTGTGGTAAATGTCCATGCCAAAAATGTTACTTCCACCGTCATAGCATTTTGGATGGCGAATAAAGCTACAAAAATACAAACTAAACCACTCAGGATTAAATAAATCATTACAGCACTTCCCTTCCTATGGTTATGTCTAGACATATTTATAAACTTATGATACCACAAAAGCCCCAACATGAAAAGCAAGAAGCCTTTACCTAGCTAGGTAAAGGCTTCTCGTTTTAGGTTTGTAAATATTAATTTTTAAGCTTAGACAACTTTGGTTTTTCTTACAACCCTGCCATCAGAATGCTGGCTGCTCTTCTTTAAGAACATCCACATTGGACCGGCCAGGAAGGTAGAAGTGTAGAAACCACTGGAAATACCTACCAACATAGCAAAGGAGAAGTTGTGAATGGTGTCGCCGCCATAGAGGAAAATGGCGATTACAGAGAACAAGGTGGTCAAGGAAGTAAACATGGACCGAGTCATACATTGCCAAATACTGTTTTCCACTAATTGAGACAGATCATCGCTCTTACGATGCATCTTCAGATTTTCTCTGATTCTATCGAAAATAACGATGGTAGAGTTAACGGAATAACCGACTACAGTCAGGATAGCTGCTACGAAGGTAGAGTCTATCTCATAATGTACCAGAGAGAACCAGCACAAGGTTACTGTTACATCGATGATCAAGGCAATGATAGCCGAAATAGCGAACTTGAATTCAAAACGGAAGGTAATGTAGATGATCATCAAAATCCAGGAAAGTACTACGGCCAAACCGGCCTGCTTAACCAACTGATCGCCTACGGTAGCACCTACGTTCTCTACTCTCAGCACTTGACTATTGCCCAGCTTAGCGTTCATGTCGTTCATTACTTCACGACGAGTTTCATCGCTAATAACAGCAGTTCTTACCAGCACAGACTGACTTTCTTGAGCTACAGCATCAGCGGAACCTAATTGAATAACGCTATTGCCCAGCTTATGGTCAGCTAAAACATCTCTTACTTGCGCTACGGTTACCGGCTTATCGAACTTTAAGTCCAAAATGCTGCCACCGGTAAAATCAATACCCAGGTTAAAGCCCTTCATAATCATGGAGCCAAAACCAACCAACAGGAAAATGATCGTTATGCTAAAGAATATCTTGGCATTTTTTACAATAGGAAAACGTTTCATTTTGCCACCTCCTCTTTAGTTTCAGGAGCGTGAGCACCATAAAACGCAGGATTGGTAATCCAATAACTGCCAATCAAAGATTTAAGAATAAAACGAGTTACGGTAATAGCGGTAAACATACTTACCAAAACGCCTAAGGCCAGAGTAACAGCAAAGCCCTTAACAGGACCTGTACCTAAATAGAACAATACGGCTGCTGCAATGACGGTGGTGATATTGGAGTCAAAAATTGTTACAAAGGCTCTGGAGAAGCCTGCATCCATGGCAGCCCTTAAGGTCTTGCCTGCAGCAATTTCTTCTTTAAACCTTTCAAAAATCAGTACGTTGGCATCTACTGCCATACCTATGGACAGGATGATACCGGCCATACCGGGAAGGGTTAAGGTAGCATTCAAAGCTTTCATGATAGCTAAAACCAACAAAGTATAGAGAAGCAAAACGATATCTGCTACCAAACCTGATACGCGATAATATAAAAGCATGAATAAGAAAACCAAAGCTAAACCAATACCAAAAGCTTTAACGCTTCTGTCCTTGGAATCTTGTCCCAGGGTAGGTCCAACTGTTCTATTTTCTACAACTTCCAATTTTACAGGTAGTGAACCACTGCGGAGCAAAATAGCCAGATGCTCTGCTTCCTGCATAGTCTTGGAACCGGTAATCTGAGCATGGCCACCGGTAATAGCTTCATTAACTACAGGAGCGGTAAGTACTTTACCATCCAATAGAATGGCAATTTGCTTGCCTACGTTAACGGCAGTCAAGGTAGCAAACTTCTCAGCACCTTCACTGTTAAATTCCAAGGTAACCAAGGGTTGACCATTTTGTCCTGCGCTAGCTTTAGAATCCTTCAGATCTTTACCGGTTAAAACAGTCTTGCCGGACATATCCTTAAATTCCAAGAGAGCAGTTCTGCCTAACATGGCAATAGCTTGCTCAGGATCTTTAACACCGGGCAACTCAACAATGATACGGTCCTTGCCTTCACGTTGAATAACCGGTTCAGTTAAGCCCAGTTCATTAACACGACGTTCAATAATCTGTACAGAACGGTTAAGGGCATCATCATCAACCTTTGCCACATCTGTATCCTTGGCTTGCAGTACTACGTGAGTACCACCTTGTAAATCCAAGCCTTGTTTTACGCTTAGCGCCAGCGGCTTAGCCAAGAAAGCAAAGCTTGCTATGATAGCCACTACTACAACCAAGAACTTGGTCATATTATCCCATCTCAAAATTGTCTCCTCCTAACAACAGCTTAATTTTATTTGCAAACCCTAAGTGCCTTTTCTGTAACAAGATAATGAATTTTTACATCATGACCATTAAGGGGAAGCTCTTTTACAACTTGGAACTCATAACCTACACCAAGAAACTTAGCTTTGGTGCATTGAGGCAAGAATCTGTCATAGTAGCCTTTGCCTCTGCCTAGCCTACCACCCTCAGGAGTGAAAGCCAGACCTGGTACCAAAACCAAATCAATATCTGCAGGGTCAACTACTTCACAAGGCTCGGAAGGAGTCCTGATTCCATAACTATCTTTGCCCAAATTATCCAAGCCGTTTAGCTTTACAGCTTGCATAGTACCTTGCTTGTCTATAATTTTAGGCACGCAAACTATTTTAGCACTGGTCAATGCCAGTTGCAATACCTTATCAAGCTGCGTTTCTTCATTCATAGCCAAAAAGCCCATAATGACTTTGCCTTCCAAGAACATCCTGCTTACAGAAATGTGGCTAACAATGTCTTTGTTGAATTTGGCAATATCACGGGTATTTATCTTGGCTCTTTTAGCCTTAATTTCCTCCCGCAGGGCATTTTTATCCATTTTTCTGCTCCGTGTCAGCAGCGTCTTTAGCAGCTTCTTCAGCTTTTTCTTCTACTTTTTCAGTCTTTTCTTCTACTTTTGCTTCTGCTTTTTCTTTAGCAGCTTCGGCAGCCTTATCAGCCTTAGTAGTTTTAGCAGCTTCCAAAGCACTTAAGTTTTGTAGATTACCTACTGCAGATCTTAAAATCTTAATTTCTACATTATCAGCAATCTTAACGCTGATCTTATCATCAGTAATTTTGGTGATTTCACCATAAATACCACCAATGGTAACAATCTTAGTTCCTACCTTTAAGCTGTTAAGCATGGTAGATCTTTGGTTTTGTTGCTTTTTTTGAGGTCTGTACAACATGAAATAAAAAAGAAGCGCCATAATTATAAAAGGCCAAGCTGCATTAATAATACTAGTATCCATAAATCTTATTCCTCCTGTTTTTCTTTATAATTTGCTAAAAAATTATTTCTAAACTCCGGGAACCTGTCTTCGCGAATTGCTGAACGCATGTCCTCAGAGAATTCTAACAGAAAATGCAAGTTATGTATAGTCAATAATCTCAGTGCCAGAATTTCCTCAGCTTTAAAGAGGTGTCTGATATAGGCTCTGGAGAAATTACGACAGGTATAACAATCGCAATGTTCATCTATTGGTCTAAAATCGTCGTGAAATTCAGCGTTGCGTACTACCAGTCTGCCGGTTGGCAGCATGGCTGTACCGTTTCTGGCTACTCTGGTAGGATAAACACAGTCGAACATGTCCACGCCCAGATTAACTGACTCTACCAAACAATCCGGGGTACCTACTCCCATCAGGTATCTGGCTTTATCCTTGGGCATATGCTCAGTCGTCTGTCCCAAGATATCGTACATCAAGTGGTGAGGTTCTCCTACGCTTAAGCCGCCAATGCCAAAACCTGCAAAGTCCATTTGGCACAAGCTTTCTACGCTATAGCGCCGCAGGTCCGGATACATACCGCCTTGGACGATACCAAACAAGCCTTGGTCATCTCTGGTTTTAGCTTCCAAACAACGCTTGGCCCAGCGGGTAGTTCTTTCCGTAGATGTCTTAGCATAGTCATGGTCAGCGGGATATGGGATACATTCATCAAAAGCCATGATAATGTCGGCGCCAATATCTTCCTGTGCTGCGATGGAAACTTCCGGGTTAAGCATTTGCTTAGAGCCGTCTATGTGTGACCTAAACATGACGCCTTCTTCGGTAATCTTGCGCATCGCTCCCAAGCTGAACACCTGAAAGCCTCCGCTGTCGGTAAGCATGCCTCGGTTATAATTCATAAACTTATGAACGCCGCCTGCTGCTTTGACCAGCTTAGTGCCTGGTCGTAAGAACAGGTGGTAGGTATTGGCTAAGATTACTTGTGATTTCATGGCGTAGAGTTCTTCAGGTGTCAGTGTTTTCACTGTGGCCTGCGTGCCTACGGGCATGAACATTGGTGTATCAAAGGTACCGTGAGGCGTATGTAATTTTCCTAATCTAGCTCCTGAGCGGGAGTCTTCTTTTATCAATTCATAATATACTGCGTGCATAGTAACCTCATTTGTTTGTTAATCGATTAAGAATCGTAGTTTATTTTCACGGGCGCCTGGCGCCATGCGGCCGGCTTTATGGAGCACAACTTATTTCCTGGCCGGTCCTCGGCGAGGTCGCCCTTAGAAAATAAACCTACTCGTATAACTTAGGACGAGCAGTCTTATTTGCCTAAGGGTACCATTACTAGACTACAGGTACCCGTGGCAATAAGCTGCGAGTCCAATTTTATTTAATAAACATTGCATCTCCAAAGCTAAAGAATCTATAACGTTCTTGTACTGCCACTTTATAAGTGTCCAGCATTATTTCCCGACTGGCAAAAGCTGATACCAGCATTAGCAAAGTGCTTTGTGGTAAATGGAAATTGGTAATGAGAGCATCAACATAGCGGTACTTGTAACCGGGATAAATAAAGATTTTAGTCCAGTTACCGCCCGGTTTGATTTCGCCCTCTGCACCGGCTGCTTCCAAAGTACGGACGCTAGTGGTGCCTACTGCTACGATACGTCGGCCGGCTGCCTTAGCCCTGTTGATTGCTTCTGCAGCTTCCGGAGTAATAGTATAGAACTCACTGTGCATCTGATGGTTCTCCACCACTGCTTCGCTAACAGGCCTAAAGGTACCAAGACCAACATGGAGAGTAACAAAGACCTCTTCCACGCCCTTGTCCTTAATCCTCTGCAATAATTCCTTGGTGAAATGTAAGCCTGCAGTTGGTGCTGCAGCGCTGCCCAATTCCTTGCTATAGACTGTTTGATACCTTTCCTTATCTTCCAGATGCTCTGTAATATAAGGAGGCAAAGGAGTTTCTCCCAACCTATCTAGGATTTCTTCGAAAATACCATTAAACATAAAGTGGGCAATTCTACCACCAAAATCAGTCTTCTTAACAATCTTGCAGCTCAGCTCGTCGCTGAATTTAATCTCAGCGCCCTCTTGCAGCTTGCGGCCCGGCTTTACCAGCACTTCCCAATCTGTGCCATTTAATCTGGTCAAGAGGAACACCTCTACATGAGCACCGGTAGTTTTCACGCCATGCAATCTGGCAGGAATAACTCTGGTGTCATTGAAGACCATTAAATCGCCGGGATTTAAGTAATCTATGATGTCATAAAAATGTTTGTGCTCAAGAGCTCCTGTTTTTCTGTCTACCACAAGTAATCTGGAATGATCACGTGGCTCCATAGGATGCTGAGCAATTAATTCTTTTGGTAATTCATAAGTAAAATCTGTAACCTGCATTTTAACTCCTAATAAACGTCCCGCACTGTAGTGCCGGTGTAGTAATGTTCAAGAATAGTTTTATAATAATCTTTCTTACCTCGGGCGTCCTTACCTAAAGCCATGCCTCTGGCGCCCCATTGGCTCATGCCTAAACCATGTCCCCAGCCATTGCCATAGAAAAATATTTTTTCATCCTTCACATCAGTTAGCAAATGTAAATCTCCTACCGTACCTGTATAAGTAGTACCACGGGTATCCTTCTTAATGGGAATCTTCTTGGTACCGATAGGTACACCATAGGAATTTAAAATGGGAACTTCAATATAATCAGGTCTTTGCAGACCAACAACTATATCAAACAAAGTACTGTTTAACCCCAGTAAATTTCTTACCTGATCACCGGTTAAGGTAACACTATTTTTCTTACCCTTAAAAGTAATCTGCCTTACTCTGCCGGAAATTCCTCTATTAATCGTAGGCTTCATAGGAGCAGGTTTTCTGGGAGATAAGCGAATACCTTCCAGCACTCCTACCTGATAACCAGCCAACTCTAAAGTTCTTTGCAATTGATCACGAGTATAGGTTTTATCCCAGGCGAAGTTTGGTGCATCCTGATCATAGTCCACTACAGCCTGCAAATAGCTAACCGGGTTGCCCCACACATAGACAGCACTTTCGGTGTAACCACCGCTGCAACTATGGAAGAAAGCCTGGATAGGCTTGCCGTCACTGAGCACAGCTACGCCACAAGTGGCATCGACCAGCTTATTGGTGTTCACATGCTCAGCAGCCAGGCCACCATAAACCTGACCCATGTCGTTAGCTCTGATATCGTAATTAGGATAATCATGATTATTCAAGGCATACAAAGCAAAAGATCTGGCCGCCACAGTCTGAGCTTTAATAGCTTCATCAGGCCATAATGGCAAAACCTCTTTGGCAATAACGCCGTACAAATAATCTTCTACAGGCAAGGTATTAACTACATTCAAGGTTTTCTTATTGCTGTTAACTACCGCTGTAATACCACCACGATAGTTTTTTTGATTAACCATGAGAGGTAGCTTGGCATTGGTTGCCAACACAGAAACAACGCTGCCGCCAATTTTAGTTTGGTCGGCATAAAGCTCTCCCTGCTTTAAGCTGAGAAAATGCTTGCCGGGATTTAGAGTAACATCCTTGCCGGTATTGCTATCAAGTTTTATCTTACCCTTGGATTCCAAGGTCACAGAAAACTGATTAACTACTAAGCCTACTCTGATTTTTGGTCCTCTTTGCTCTGCCCTTACAGGGCTCATACTAATGAGCAGTACTAATATAGTTGTTAATAATATGCGCAGCATGGGTTATTTCCCCGCTTCCTCCGGTTCAGACTGAGGTTTCTTGCGTTTCTCATACCGGTCTCTTTCGCTAAAAACACAACCACAATAGGGTTGCCTATACATATCTAAATCCAGGCTGATTTGCTTGCCTTCCTCATAGCCTACTCTGTAATCCTCATAGGCAAAAGGAATATCATACTTCTTGCTCATTTCTTCTGCAGTGCTTTTAATCAGCTCATGCTTTTGATAAGGACTGACTAAGAGAGTTGTAGAAAAAGCCGTGAAACCATTTTCCTTAGCAAACTTAGCTGCCTGCTCAAGTCTTACCCGGTAGCAATACGCACAACGTACCGTAGGCTCATTAAGCATGCCACGCAGTGTTTCTTCCAAGGGATAGCTCTTATCCACGATCAGCTTATACTTTTTCAAAGCACAAAAATCTCTCAACGTTGCTAATCTCTTTTTAAATTCTTTATAAGGATGAATGTTGGGATTGAAATAATACAAAGTAAAATCTTGTCCCGCTTCACTTAATACCTTAGTAGGATAAGTGGAACAAGGTCCACAACAAGCATGCAATAATATACTCATTTTTACTCCTTATTTCTCCGGAACAGGTACTCCTAAATAACGATAAGCTGCCTGAGTTGCCTGACGTCCTTTGGGAGTTCTTTGTAAGAGTCCCAATTGCATTAAGAAGGGCTCATACACATCCTCCAAAGTATCAGTTTCTTCATTTAAAGAAGCAGCCAAGGTATCTACACCTACCGGTCTGCCGCCAAAATCCTTCACCAGCTTAGTTAAAAGTCTTCTGTCGTTGCGGTCCAGTCCTTGGGCATCAATGTCCAGGTTGGCTAAAGCGTTCTGACAAATCTCTTTGTCTATTTCAGTTTTGCCTGCTACCTGAGCAAAGTCACGTACTCTCTTTAAGAGCCTGTTAGCTACACGGGGTGTGCCACGGGAACGAAGCGCAATTTCATAGGCGCCTTCCGGCGTAACATTAACCTGCAATATTTCCGCACTACGATTAACAATAATCTGTAACTCTTTAGGTTCGTAAAATTCCAGATGGCAAATTACGCCAAACCGATCACGCAGTGGTGCCGCAATGGAACCCATGCGAGTGGTAGCACCCACCAAAGTGAACTTAGGCAAATCCAGCCGCACGCTTCTGGCAGCAGGGCCTTTGCCAATAATAATATCCAGTGCATAGTCCTCCATGGCAGAGTACAAAATTTCTTCCACGGTTTTAGATAGTCTATGAATTTCATCGATGAACAATACATCGTTGTCGCCTAAATTAGTTAAAATGGCAGCCAAATCTCCCTGTCGTTCAATGGCAGGTCCGCTGGTTACCCTGATATTCACATTTAATTCATTGGCAATAATATTGGCCAAAGTAGTTTTGCCCAAGCCCGGAGGTCCATATAATAAGACGTGGTCCAGTGCTTCTTTACGATCCATGGCGGCCTTGATGAAAACTTTTAAATTATCTTTAGCCTTGGTCTGACCGATATATTCGTCCAGACGTCTGGGACGAAGACTATATTGCCACACATCCTGGTCTTGCTCGCCCCCGGCAATGATTCTATCTTCCTGCTCCATTATTTCCTCCCTGCCATCGACTTAAGGGCCTTTTTCACAATGTCCTCAGTAGACAGTGATTCTAAATCCGGTAGCTTTTGCAGTACCGGAATGATTTCCGAATTGGTATAACCCAGGGCATTCAGCGCTGCAATAGCATCATCTGCAGCAGAGCCCAGGTTGGTAGTGGTGCTGTCCGCAAAGGGCAAGGGGCCACCATCTAAAGTTCCTACTTTTTCTTTTAATTCTAAGAGCAAGCGTTCCGCGGTTTTCTTACCTATGCCTGGCAGCTTGGTTAAATATTTCAAATCTCGGCTTTGCACAGCCAGATAGAATTGGTCAACCTTGGTGCCGGACAAAATACCTAGTGCCACCTTGGGACCAACACCACTTACGCTGATTAATTGCATGAAAAGATTATAGGAAGCCCTGGTTAAAAAGCCATAGAGAAGTAAAGCGTCTTCCCGTACCGCCAGGTAGGTAAACACTTTGACTTCCTGCTCGATATGTAGTTGAGCCAGGTCACCGGCTGCCATGAAAATCCTGTAGCCTATACCACCTGCTTCTATCAGGCAATGATCCTTGCCCAGATAATCAACTCTACCACGCACAAATCCTATCATCTTCTAAGCTCCATTCCTCTGCTTACGCGTATTTCCGAATGTAAACCACAAATGGCAATGGCCAAAGCATCGGCCACATCATCTGGTTTGGGTTTTTCTCTAATATTAAGCAGCTTTTGCACCATGAAGGTGACTTGATTCTTGTCAGCCCTGCCAGTACCGGTAATAGCCTGCTTAATCTGTATAGGAGTATATTCCGCTACCGGAATATTTTGCAAGGCCGCCGTCAGCACAATGACGCCTCTGGCCTGACCTACGGCAATAGCGGTAGTAACGTTCCTGTTAAAGAACAGTTTCTCTACGCTCATGAAATCAGGTTTATATACTTTTATCAGTTCGGTCAGCTCCTCGAAAATTTTCCGAAGGCGCATTTCCGGTAGCATGTCCTTATCCGTAAAAACAGCACCATAATGAATCGGGATAAGCCTGCTTCCTTCCTGCTTCACCAAACCGTATCCGCAAATAGCGGTACCCGGATCAATACCTAAAGCCAGCATTTTTTCTCCTCATAATGAAAGCAGCCGGCCATCCTGCAGAGAGGATTTCCTCCCACATTATAACCGGCCACCCCTTTATTCTTCCGTTTCTTCTTCCTCAGGTAAATCTGCGTTGCTATACACGTCTTGCACATCGTCAAGATCGTTAAACTCATCTATCATTCTTTGTACCTTGGCAGCATCTTCACCTTCCAAAGCAATGGTGGTATCAGGAACTAAGGATAATTCTGACATAGCTACCTCAATGTTGTTGTCTGCCAAAGCCTTCTCTACTGCATCATAAGCCTCGGGAGAAGTAACGATATCGTACCCTTCCTCGGTAGTCTGCATATCATCAGCACCGGCATCTAACACCAGCATCATCAAATCGTCTTCAGAAGGAGCACTCTCCTTGGCTACGCCGAATAAGCCTTTACGCTTAAACATCCAGCCAACACAACCAGTCTCACCCATGTTACCACCCTTGGAGAAAACGTGGCGGATATCAGCAGCAGTTCTATTGCGGTTATCAGTAAGACAGCTCACCATGATAGCTACGCCTGCCGGACCATAACCTTCATAGCTGATTTCTTCGTAGTTGGAAGCATCAGCAGAGCCCTCGCCTTTAGCAATAGCTCTCTTAATATTGTCTTTAGGAATATTGTTAGCCTTGGCCTTTGACAAAGCCAATTTTAATCTCATGTTACCGGTAGGATCAGGGCCACCCATACGAACAGCGATGGTAATTTCTCTACCAATCTTAGTGGTAATCTTGCCTCTTAAGGCATCAGCTTTACCTTTTTTAAATTTAATGTTATTCCACTTGGAATGTCCTGACATATGAAACTCCTCCTACTTAAATATATGTACATTATACCCGAATATCTTACCATAAACAGCCTATTTCCGCAAATATACTCTCTCCATGTCTACGACATGAGCAGATTCCTTGGCAAACTCGTTATCTGCAGCTCCGGCAATCTCGGTAGTATCGGCAAATTTCTTCAACAGAATCTTGGTAATACCCGGCTCAGAAATAGCACTGGGACCATTTAGGCAACCCTTGTCGCAGGCCATACCTTCCAGATATTCAATATCTAACTTGCCTGCCTGATAATCCTTTAAGGCTTCAAGGCAATTACTTAAACCACACACATATTTGGATTTTATTTCTCTATTATATTGTTTCTTTAAATAATGAGATACGGCATTGCTGACGCCGGCCTCTTGCGGGAAATTACAACCATCTGCAGAAGAACGAGCATGGAAAGCATCCTCCTGTAATTCAGCAGGATTAATGCCCTGGCTATCCATCATGCACTTAAGTTCTTCGAAGGTCATGGCAAAATCTATTTCATTAGGATGCTCACGAGCTTCGACCTTCTTGGCAATGCAAGGTCCGACGAAAACTGTGATGACGCCTTTTTCTTCGTGACGTACAGCTTTGCTACGAGCCACCATAGGAGATACGGCATCTGAAATACAGTTGGCCAAATCAGGAGCATGGCGCTTTACCGTAGCCACGAAAGCAGGACAACAGGAGCTGGTCAAAAGCTTTTGAGCTTTAGGAACCTTCTCGTTAAACTCTTCTGCCTCTGTAAGCACCGTCATGTCGGCACCAACAGAAACTTCTCTCACATGCTTAAAGCCCAGTTTGTGGCAAGCCGCTACAATTTGACCTGGCGTAACCTTCATGCCAAATTGACCTACGAAAGAAGGAGCTACCAATGCATAAACATTCTCACCCTTCTTAATACGTTGGATCAATTGTACAATGCTGCTGCGTTCTTCAATGGCACCGAAGGGACATGCATTACGACAAGCACCACATTCTACGCATTTGGTTTTGTCGATTTCTGCCTTCCTATTATTCTTGCCCATGTGAATGGCATTAACCATACAAGCGTTCTCACAAGGTCTGGCAATTTCCACTACTGCTCCATAAGGACAAGAGCGTTTGCAGTTGCCACATTCAATACACATATCATAATCAATATGAGCTCTGCCCTGATAAACGCTGATGGCCTTTTTAGGACAACCATTCATGCAGCGATGGGTCAAGCAACGACGACACACGTCGGTAATCATATATTTATTAACAGGACAAGCAGAACAAGCCTCCGGCAAAACCTCGATAACGTGATGACTGACATCAACAGGATTATCTAAAGCTCGGTGGGCTGCTTCCACAATATTCATCTCAGGTGTTTGTCCCAAGGCAATGTTTATTCTTTGTTTCAAGCAAGCTCTTTCTTTATGTACGCAGCAACGCAGACGAGGAGTATCCTCTCTGACGATTTGCAAAATATCGTACACATGGTCAGGTAAGTTTCCTGCATAAGCGAATTGAGCTAACTTAGTGAGAACCGCACGTCTTAATTTAACGATCTCTGTTACTTCCATATTTCCTCCTACATTGAATATATGCTATAATGCCCACATATGATAACACATTTTTTCAAAAAAATTAATATAAAAAAGGAGAATTTTTTCAAATTATGCAAAATTCTTTACAATTCACCCCTAACAGTACTTTAGCAAGAAATAAAGTGCCCACAGAATATAAGTGGAAAATTATAGATATCTTCCCAGATGATAAGGCTTGGGAAGAGGCTTGTAACAAGGCTGTACAGCTTTCTAAAGAAATTTCCTCTTATAAGGACAAGCTTAAGAACAAGGAAACAATTTTAGAGTGTCTACGCACCGTGGACAAAATGAATATGCTACTGGAAAAGATCTATCCCTATGCCAAACTGCAAAAAGATGCTGATGGCACAGATGCCAAGGTACAAGAGCTAACAGGTAAGGCAGAAGTTTTGTTTAACCAATGCGGCAATAGCTGTGCTTTTATTGAGCCAGAGTTGCTATCTCTGGAGCCTTCATTCCTTAAAGGCCTGACTACAGACCGGGATATGTCCGACTATCACCATGCCATTGAGGACCTGTTGCGCAAAAGAAACCACGTGCTCACTATTCCTGAAGAAACTCTTCTGGCACAAAGCTCTTTGGTTGCTTCTGCACCTATGGAAATATTCCACACCTTAGTTGGTGCGGATCTTACCTTCCCTACTGCCAAAGACAGCAAAGGCGAAGACAAGCCGGTTAGCGAAGGCAGCTATCTGCTGAACATGACCTCACCGGACAGGACCTTACGAGCTAACACCTTCTCCCATCTGATGGGAGTCTACAAGCAATATCGCAATACCTTGGCAGCTACCTTAAACGCTCAGGCCAGAAGCAGTTTCTTCTATGCCAATGCTCACAAGTATGCTGACACCAGAGCCGAGGCTTTGGATCAGGAAAATATCGCTGCCTCTGTTTACGACGAGCTGCTGACTACCGTAGAGAAAAATTTACCGGCTCTTCATGAATATATGGCATTGAAAAAATCTACCCTTCATTTAGAAGAATTACATCCTTATGATATTTATCTGCCTCTTACTCCCAAAGGTGGCGAAACCTTCCATTTTACTTTTGAGGAAGCCAAGGCCACTGTGCTGGAAGCCATTAAACCTTTAGGTGAAACCTACTGTAAGGATTTTAAGGATGGTTTGGAAAACGGCTGGATAGACATTTACGAAAACAAGGGCAAGCGTTCCGGTGCTTACTCCTGGGGCGTGTACGGCGTACATCCCTATGTACTGTTGAACTATCAGCCCCGCTATAACGGCGTAACTACTTTGGCTCATGAAATGGGTCACTCCATGCACAGCTTCTACAGCAGCAAGGCACAACCTTATGCTACCAATGAGTATACCATCTTCTGCGCAGAAGTTGCTTCTACCACTAACGAGGTTTTGCTGTTAGAGCATATGCTAAAGAGCGCCACTAAAGAACAAAAGATATTCTTGCTAAACCAATTCTTGGAAGCAGTAAGAACTACCGTGTATCGTCAGACGCAATTTGCCGAGCTGGAAAAAATCTTCCACGCTGAAATTACTGAGGGCAGAGCTCTTACTGCTGACTATATGGAAAAGCTCTGGCATAGGCTAAATGAAAAATATTATGGCAGCGCGCTCACCATCGACCCTCTGCTGGACAGCGAATGGTCCCGCATCCCCCACTTCTACACTCCGTTCTACGTTTACAAATATGCTACCGGTTATTCCTGTGCTACGGCTTTTGCCGCCGGAATCTTAAGTGGCGATAAAGAAAAGCTGTCCAAATATTTAGGCTTCCTGCAAGCAGGTGGCAGCGACTATTCCTTGAACATCTTAAAGAAGGCGGGAGTTGACTTGACCACTCCCCAACCGGTTCAAATTACCTTGGACAAGTTTGCTGAAAAATTAAAAGAACTAAAAATGTTGCTTAACGAGTAATAAAGCAAGCAGATTTACCATTGGGGACGGAGAAAAGTGGTAAATCCGCCTTGCCAGGCGGAAAAAATTTACCACTTTTCTCCGTCCCCAATGGTAAATAGTTGGGACAAAGGGACGCGTCCGCTGTCCCACTTTCGTGGGACGGCGGACGCGTCCCTTTGTCCCAATATAGTCTCACATTCGTTAACTTTATTTACAATATGCTTGCCAAATTTACCATATCCTCTTATAATAAAAGAGTGAAAAAGAAGAAATCCTTTTACCAAGGAGGATATGCTATGCAAAAATTTAAGCGTGGCTTCACGCTTATCGAGCTTGTTATCGTCATAGCTGTTCTTGGTATTTTAGGCGGTCTTGCCATTCCCAGATTCTTAGACGCCCAAGCTAGCGCTAAAGGAGCAAAAATAGTCACTGATTTGCGTACTATTGATAGCGCTTCCACTCTGTACTCTACTCAGCACGGTCAGTATCCTGATACCATCAGCAGCGCCAATCCGTCCACTTCAGATGGATTTATTACTAACTTTTTGGCCAATTGGCCTAAGCCGGATACCGGTACTTTTATTATTGTGGAAAATGATGGTACTAACAAAACTTACGAAAACATTACTGCTACTTACTATACTTTAAATGACCAGGGTCGTGCCCTGTACAATGGCCACACCGTAGAATGGTATTTGAGTGGTGGCTCCACCAATTACTCAGATAACAATCTGGTAAAAGCCATTAGTGCAATTTCTACTTATTTGTCTAAAAAAGGTCTGAGTTGGAATCAAAGATGTGGTTCCACTATAAATAATCTGGCAACAGGTCTCACTGTAGACAAGAGTATTCTAGATGCTGTAGGTTACACCGGTGCCACTTTATATTGGCATACCAATACAGACACGCCTTATTATTTTGCTACTACTTATAATAATTCCGGAAATTCCGGTGCTCAATGGTTAGCTCGTTTTGTAGAAGTAAACGGAACCTTATATTATGTTAATGAAACTACTCAATTGGGTCATTTAGAATCTTATGGAACAGGCTCCACCAGTACGCAAAAAATGCAAACCGGTCTTGATGCTTTAGTGGCAGCCGGTAAAGCAGTTAAATTAGGTACTGTAACAACTGAATAAAAATAAGCCCGCAGGTTGAAAACCTGCGGACTTTATTTTTTGGGTGAGCCAATTTGGAATCGTCCCCAAAGGGCTCTTATTTTATAACTTCAATATTTTCTCTACTTCTACTTTCAATTCTTCTTTTTCAATTACATCGCTATGCAGCACAGGTAATTTTTCCAAGGCTACCAAGGGTGCCGGTGGTTCTATCTTGCCTTTAGCACTTAAAGCCTTAATAGTTTCAAAGGGTTTATCCTCTTCTATCTTGGCATCAGGAGTAATAGCGCTAAGTACTACATTGCTAAACTTAAACGGGCTAGCAGTGGAAAGTACGATGCTATAACGATCATCGCTGGTTAAGAGTCTATATTTGTCCAAGGCTCTGTAGGCTACAGCAGTATGAGGATCCAAAATATAACCATAGTTATTGAAAACATCACCAATGGTTTCTTTAGTCTCGATTTCATCTACCCAAGTGCCAAAGAAGTCAGTCAAAATAGTATTTTGAACCAGCTCACCAACATTATACTGACCTTTTTCCTTCAGCTCGTTCATCCATTTGCTTACCTGTTCACCATCATGGTTGGTTACTTCAAAAAGCAAGCGTTCCAAATTACTGGAAACCAAGATATCCATTGATGGAGAAACTGTTTTATGGAAAGGTCTGTTTCTATTATACACACCTGTGTTAATAAAATCAGACAAAACATTGTTACTGTTGGAAGCGCAAATGAATTTGTTCACAGGCAGTCCCATGAGTTTCGCAAAATAACCTGCCAAAATGTCACCAAAGTTACCGGTAGGTACGGAGAAATTAACCTTGTCACCGTATTTAATCCGACCTGCTTTAATGGCATCAACATAGGAGCTGAAATAGTACACAATTTGCGGTACTAAGCGTCCCCAGTTAATGGAATTAGCAGAAGAAAAGGCCATGCCATTTTTGGCAAGCTTGTCTTTTAATTCTTTATCGCCAAACAAAATCTTCACACCGGTTTGCGCATCATCGAAGTTGCCTTTCACAGCAACTACATGGACGTTCTTACCAGCCTGAGTTACCATTTGTAATTTTTGCATGGCACTTACGCCCTGGTCAGGATAGAATACCACTACCTCTGTACCATCCACATCAGCAAAACCATCTAAAGCAGCCTTACCGGTATCGCCGGAGGTCGCTACCAAGATAACCAGCTTTTGCTCTTCGCCTGTTTTGGCTACTGCCTTGGTTAAAAATTGGGGCAGGATTTGCAAGGCCATATCTTTAAAAGCAGAGGTAGGTCCGTGCCATAATTCCAGCACATCCACATTGTTTTTTACTTTGTGCAAGGGAACAATTTCGTCTCCAAAACTTTCTTTGCTATAGGCTTTAGTTACGCAATCTTTCAGCTCTGCCTCGGAAAAGTCTGTTAAGAATTGCTTCAGGATCATGATGGCTCTTTGACTATAGGAAGCATCAACCATGGCCTGAATTTCCGTAGCGGAAAGATGAGGTAATTCTTTAGGCACAAACAGTCCGCCGTCGCTAGCCAGTCCGCTGGCGATAGCATGTGAAGCGCAGACCATATCTGCCTTTCCTCTGGTGCTTATATATAACATGATTTTACCAACTTTCTTTTTTCAAAATGCAAAATTATGATAGCACAAAACTGCTAGAAAAGCTATCTTTCTTCGTTGTCAAAGTAACTTCCACGGGTAGCTTTTAACAGGTCTGGTGGAGCTATGATAATTTGTAACCCCCTATGCCCGGCGCTAACGGCAATTTGAGGCCATTGCTCCGCTGTACTGTCCAAATATACCGGGTACTCTTTTTTTGCCCCCAGAGGACTAACACCGCCTCTGATATAGCCTGTTAAGGGTTGCACTTCCTTCAGGTGAACCATCTCCACCCTCTTATTGCCACTGGCTTTAGCCAAAGCTTTTAAGTTCAGTTCACCGTTGCCTTTGATGACGCCAAAAAGAATACCTGTCTTATCACCACGAGCGCACAGAGTTTTAAAAACCTGGTCAGCAGGCATGCCAACTTCATTGGCTACAAACAGTGCATCCAGGTGCTCTTCATCTACTTTATATTCTTTTAAGGTATAGGCGATGCCAAGCTCGTCCAAGATTCTAGCGGCATTTGTCTTCTTTACTTTCATAACTGTTCTCCTTTTGTTATAATGTAGTGGACAAGCAATTCTAATCGCTTGTGATAATTGATAAGTAAATGACAAGCTTTTATATAAGCTTAAAGCATATATTTAATTCACAAACGGGCAGAATTGGTCAGATACTAGGAAGAACGAGGCTTGCGAGCGAAGCTGGACTTTCGTGGTCCGCTGAGGCGAGCAAACGCAAGTTCTGACAACGTAGATGACCGATTATGGTCGTTTGCTAAAGCATATTATACCAAATTTAAGGGGTGTAGTTAAATGGATATTAAAATAGCCTGCGGTCAGATAGAAGAAAAACCTGCTCAACCAGGTGAAAATACGAGAGCAATTTTGGCTATGATAGATAAAGCTAAGAAAGCCCAAGCAGATATTTTGCTGCTGCCGGAAATGGCCATTCCCGGCTACCTCTTAGGAGATCTGTGGGAGCAGGAAGCCTTCCTCAAAGACTGCGCTGCCTATGGCGAAGAAGTAGTAGCTGCCTCTCAAGGCTTGGTTGTGATTTTTGGCAACATTGCCATCGACCCTGCTAAATATAATCAGGATGGTCATATGCGTAAATATAACGCTGCCTTTGTGGCCCAAAACGGTAAATTGCTGCAAGGCGCTCTGCCCTATCCCTTCATCAGCAAAACCAGTTTGCCTAACTACCGCGAATTTGATGATATGAGATATTTCCACAGCACCATTAAGCTGCAACCGGAAATCGCTCCTGATAAAACTGTGGAAGATTTGCTCCAACCGGTTGAAGTAACCATCCGTGGCGAAAAAATTAAACTAGGCGTTATGCTGTGCGAAGACGGTTGGACAGATAATTATAACTACAACGTGCCCCGCATTTTAGCTAAGCACGGTGCCCAGATTATTTGCAACATTTCCTGTTCGCCCTTTACTCTCAGCAAAAATAATAAACGGCACAGAATGTTTGGTGCTCAAGCCAGAGAAATCGGTTTACCGATAATTTATTGCAATAGCGTAGGCGTACAAAATAATGGCAAGGATGTTTTTACCTTTGATGGCTGCAGTACCATTTATGGTACAGATGGGACAATTAAGACCAATGGTACCTACTTTGCTCCCGACTTCTTCTGCGCTGACTGGGACACTGCCAGCGGTGCCATTAGTGGTGAAAATGATCCTGAGCCTATGAAGGAAGAAACTGCCGCCATTTATGCGGCGTTGGAATATGGCGCTAAGCATTTTCTGGAAGCCACTCACATAAAAAAATTAACCATCGGTTTGTCCGGTGGTATTGATTCAGCTGTGGCTGCCGCTTTCTATGTGCATTTGTTAGGTCCTGAGAATGTGCTGCTTATTAATATGCCCAGCCAATATAATTCTGCTACTACTAAGGACATTGCTAAAAATATTGCTCAGGCCCTTAAAACCAATTACGCTATCATGCCTATATCTGGCAGCGTAGCCTTAACGGAAAAAGAATTATGTACTACTCCTATCCATAATTATGGTACAGGTAGTGAATTTAAGTTGGAGGTTTCTCCCTTTATCCTGGAAAATATTCAGGCCAGAGACCGTGGTGCCAGAGTACTGGCCGGTGCTGCTGCTGCCTTTGGCGGAGCCTTTACCTGTAATGGTAATAAGGCAGAAACCACTGTTGGCTATGCTACCTTCTATGGTGACATGGCAGGCTGCTTAGCTCTCTTAGGAGATTTGTGGAAGCATCAGGTGTATAACCTGGGATGTTATCTCAATGACGTGGTGTATAAGCGTCAGGTGCTGCCTGAAGAAGTCTTTACCATTAAGCCTAGCGCAGAATTATCTACAGCCCAGACCGTAGGTAACGGCGGCGACCCCATCATCTATCCTTACCACGATTATTTATTTGCTTCTTTCATTGAAAGATGGCATAAAGCTTCTCCGGAAGATATCCTTAATTGGTATGTAGCAGGCACAGTAGAAAAAGAAATTGGCTGTGAGCCTGGTTTAGTAAAGCAGCTCTTCCCTACAGCAGAAGCCTTTATTAAGGACCTGGAGCGCTGGTGGAACTTGTTTATGGGTTTATCTGTGGCCAAGCGCATTCAGACTCCGCCCCTTATTGCCGTCTCCAGACGTGCCTATGGCTATGACCACCGAGAAGCACAGCTACCGGTGTATTATTCCAGGAAATATTTAGAACTAAAAGAGCAGTTGTTGAAAAAATAAAAAATAGGCATAAAAAAATCGCTTGGCTCTCAGAGCCAAGCGATTTTTTTCAAAAATTATTTAATAGCCAAAATATCATCAACTGTCAATTTACCATAATTTGCACGACCATTAGTAGCATCCAAAGTATATTCGGTAGCAGTCGGAGTAATGGCTACAACAGAACCGCTGTTATTGGTAACCTTTGCAGTTCCGGTAGGAGGAGTAGGCCAAACTGCCAATAATTTGTATTTGGCAAGTGTAGTTCCGCTAGCATCAGCATCTGTAGTAATTGAAGTTTTATCGGCAGGCAAGGAACCTGTCTTTGCATTGTAAATAACAACAGCAGAGTCGATAGTTCTCATATCAGCTACAATTCTAGAACCCCTAGCGGTAGCGGTAGCATCCAAGAATCTGGGAATTGCCAAGCCTGCCAAAATACCCAAGATAGCGATTACAACTACCAATTCAATCAGTGTGAAGCCTCGTCTTGCTCTAATTTTTAAATCTTTCATGTTTAAAACCCCCTTAGGTTTTTATTTGTAATGTTCAGCTTTATCTAGCAGAATCATCCTCTGGTTTTATAATAAATATTTTTGTAATAATTGTCAAGCATTTTATCTTTAATTTAATTACAATATTCTAGAGATTTCCCACCTTGCTAACCATGTCAAACATTGGTAACATCAGGGATACGGCAATAAAACCAATAATAACACCTAAAATTAAGATTAAGAATGGTTCCAAGAGTGTTTGTAAGCGCCCACTCATATCCTCTACTTCGCTGCCGTAGAAATCTGCCACCTTATCCATCATAAAATCTAAAGAGCCTGATTCCTCGCCAATGGACACCATGTTGATGACCATAGGCGGAAAGATGCCGCTTTCCTTCATGGGCTCAGCCAAACCCCTGCCTTCCTTCACATTACCGGTAGCCCGTTTTAAAACCTCTTCCGTCTGAATGCTGCCTGTGGCTTTGGAAACAACCGCCAAGGCTTCCAAAATCGGTACACCGCTCTTGGATAGTCCTGCAAAAATAGAAGCAAATCTATTGATGATGATGTAATTATAGAGCTTACCAAAAACCGGCAGTCTTAATAATAACCGGTCTCGCCAAATCAAAAATTCTCTGTACTTGATAAGCCTTTTATAAAGCACATACAAGCCAACTGCAACACCAGCCATGAACAACCAAGACACTCCTGATTTCAAGAAATCACTGATGCTCATCAACACTCTGGTAGGCCAAGGCAGTTCTGTATTTAAGGCCTTAAACAAATCAGTAAAAATAGGCATGACGAAGGTTAAGATAACTGCCACTGCAATAGCTGCTACTGTCAAAACTACCGCAGGATAAACAAAGGCATTTTTAATCTTTGCATTTAATCTGTAATCTTTTTCATACTGAGTAGCCAGACGAGTCATGACTGTTTCCAGAATACCACCGGTCTCGCCGGCAGCAATCATGTTAATCATGAGCGGTGGGAAAACCTTAGGATAATGGGACATGGCCTCGGACAAAGAAGAACCGGTATGGACATCCTGGGCCACATTACCGATATATTTCTTTAGTTGCTTATTCACCGTCTGTTCCTGCAATACATCTAAGGCGGTAATTAAAGAAACACCGGCAGCAATCAAAGTAGTAAACTGGCGACAGAAAACAGATAAATCATACAGAGTAATTTTCTTATGAAACCACCGTTCCCAGAAATACTGCTTGTCTTCTATCTTAGTTATTTGGGTAACAATGAGACCCTGTTCCCGGACATAGTTACTTACCGCTGCTTCATTGGCAGCGGAAATATTGCCTAGCACTATATCGCCGGAACGGCGTCTGGCCTTAAATCTGTAACTATCCATAGTTGTTACCCCTTCTTACCGACTACATACCTAAAGCATATTTTTCAAAAATTTGTTGATCGGAGCAACGGCTTTGGGCCGCTTCCCTACTCACTATACCTAGTTGTACCAGCTTGCCTAAGGCTGCATCCATGCTTACCATACCAAATTGAGCGCCGGTTTGGATGTAGGAAGGAATCTGGTGAATCTTGCCTTCTCTGATCAGGTTCTTTAAGGCAGGGGTAGCCACTAATATTTCGTAGGCACCCACTCTACTCTTGCCATCACTGGTAGGCGACAGCTGCTGAGCAACAATGCCCTGCAAGGTACCGGACAACTGCACTCTGATTTGTTCCTGTTGATGCTCCGGGAACACATCGATAATTCTGTTAATAGTCTGAGCGGCATCTGCAGTGTGCAAGGTAGCTAAAACCAAGTGACCTGTTTCTGCTGCAGTAATAGCAGTAGCAATAGTTTCCACATCACGCATTTCTCCTACCAGAATAACATCCGGGTCTTCACGGAGAGCTGCTCTTAAGCCATTGCTAAAAGATAATGTATCGGAATTAATTTCTCTCTGGTTGATAATGCAATTAATATGAGAATGTCTATACTCAATAGGGTCTTCCAAGGTAATGATATGATTCTTGGTATTGTGATTAATATAACCAATCATAGCTGCCAGAGTAGTAGATTTACCACTGCCGGTAGGACCTGTTACCAGAATCAAGCCTCTGGGCAACAGAGCAAATTTTTTTAGCACATTGGGCAAATGCAATTGCTCAAAGGTAGGAATAACATTAGGAATCAAGCGAATAACTGCAGCTACGCTGCCACTTTGTTTATAAACGTTAACTCTGAAGCCACACACACCTGGAATGGTATGGGAAAAATCTACTTCGCCTTTTTCCCTAAAGGTTTGCTTGCGGGAAACATCCATCAGCTCTTCGGTCAGAGCAAAGGTATCAGCATTTTGCAAAGGTTCCATATCCATCTTCACCAAGGTACCGTTAATTCTCAGCACCGGTGGAATACCTACCGTTAAATGTACATCAGAAGCTTTTCTGTCTACAGCAATCTGTAACAATTCGTTTATCTTTAACATATTTACTCGTCTTCTCCTCCTCCGTAAGAAACTCTCAGAATTTCTGAAATCGTAGTTTCTCCGGCCAAGACTTTGGCAATACCGTCTTCTTTAATGGATCTTGCTCCTCTGGTTCTTGCCATATCAAAAAGCTCCTTACTGGTAGCGTTACGCATAATCAGTGCTTTCATCTCAGGGAAAATAGGCATTACTTCATGAATAGCCATTCTGCCTCTATAGCCTGAATAGTTACAGGAAGGACAACCTTCGCCTTGATACAAGGTCAAAGGTTCGTCATCCTTCACACCTAAATAAATACGTTCATCAGTGTGAGGTCCGGGGGTATAAGCCTTCTTACATTCCTTACAAATTCTCCGCACCAGTCTCTGTGCCACTACACCTCTTAAGGCAGACACAATCAAGAAGGGTTCCACACCCATATCCAATAGTCTGGTTACAGCACCTGCTGCATCATTGGTATGCAAGGTAGAAAATACCAAGTGACCTGTCAAGGCTGCGTTAATGGCAATCTCTGCCGTTTCCTTATCTCTGATTTCGCCTACCATGATGATGTTAGGATCCTGACGCAAAATAGTACGCAACACGCTGGCAAAAGTAAGTCCGGCTTTGTTATTAATACTGATTTGGTTGACACCGGGGATTCTATACTCTACCGGGTCTTCTACGGTAATGATATTTTTAGTAATAGAATTTATTTCCATCAAGGTAGAATACAAGGTGGTAGATTTACCACTGCCGGTAGGACCGGTTACCAGGATCATGCCATAGGCACTATGCATCATGTTAGCATAAAGCTCCATGTTTTTCTCGGTAAAGTTCAGATCCTGGAGCGTGATGTTCATGGCTTCTTTATCCAAAATACGCATTACGATTTTCTCGCCTAAAATAGTGGGCAAGGTAGAAACACGAATATCAATTTCTCTTTTATTTTGAGTTATCTTAATACGGCCATCTTGAGGCACACGTTTTTCTGCGATATCCATATCTGCCATGATTTTAATTCTGGACAGAATGGCCGCCTGGGTAGCCTTAGGGAAAGTGATGACTTCCCGCAGTACGCCATCTACTCTGAAGCGTACTCTCAGCTTATCCTCTTCCGGCTCTACGTGAATGTCACTGGCCTTATCTTTAACAGCTTGTTCCAATAGGGAATTAACAATGTTAATGATTGGCGCATTTTCGGTAACATCGGCAACTTCTCTGATAGTAGCTGCCACCGGTGTTTCCTTGAGCTTCTCTACAGCTTCCTGTACTCTGCTCTTTACGCCGTAATTTTTATTAATGCAATCTACGATATCTTGTTTTTTAGCTAGAACGGGAGAAATGTTAAAACCACTGACCATGCGCACATCATCGATGGCAAAAAAGTTAGTGGGATCGTTCATGGCCAAAATAATATTATTGCCTTCCATGCGGATAGGCAAAATAGTATAACGCTCTGCCAGGAATAAAGGCACAGCTTTCAGTGCTGCTTCCTGAACCTTCTCTTCAGGCAGATAAACATAAGGAATGCCCATTTGTTTTTCCATGGACATCAGCATAGTTTGTTCTGTTATGTATTTCAAATCAATAAGAGTTTCACCTAAGCGCTTGCCACTAACCTTCTGTTGGCTTAAGGCATGCTCCAGTTGTACCTGTGTAATGGCACCGGCTGCTAAAAGTATTTCTCCTAGCTTTACTCTTTTTTGCACATAATCACCTTCCCGGTTCTAACTTAAATAATTATACAACGAAAAAGAATTTTTGTCTTTTTCAGAAAAACACATTTACCTTTATGAACAATTATACTATAATATAAGTAGGTATTTCTATGTTTTTTCCACTTGTTTGTTACTTAATTATACTATATTAAATTACTAGTAGCAATCAGACCTAGTACTTAGATGATTTTCATTTTCCAGCAAAGGGGTGTTGAATATGACAGTAGGCAAGAAGAAAAGTAAACTTGACAAGGTAAGTATTTCTATTCTCAGTGCTTTCATTCTCATGGCAGGAACCCATCTGGGTTGTCGTTATGATGTTGGCGCACAAGTAGATAAATTCTTCCAAGAAGTTTCTGCTGAAACAGTTCTTCCTCAGCCACAGCTTCAAGATCCTGTGGCCGTTAGCCCTGTGTCTGCTGAGACTCCCCTGGAAGCTGAAGCCAACGAAGTTATTGAGCATCCTAATATTGCCCGTAATCCTTTCCTGGTACCGGTAGCAGCAAGACCTGTGGTAGTTGCTCCTGTTCCCGCTGCCCCCAATGGTGCTGCTAATATAGGTGGACAAGGTCAAGGTTTAAATGGTTTAAGAGGTGGTGCTCCTATTGAACCAGTAGCTCCGGCTGCACCTCTTGTCAAAGGCGTTATTACCAGCGGCGGACAAAGCGTAGCAATTATTGAATATAACGGACATAGCGGTTCTTATACCTCCGGTCAGGCTATTGGCGGCGGCTATACCGTGAATGGCATTAGTGGTAAGTCTGTATCTATTAACGGCAATACAGTAAGTGTGGGAGGTAGACGCTGATGGGCGTTCGCAAAAAGCTGGGACTATCCCTAGCCCTGGCGCTCTTACTAGGTTTTAATAGCGTGGCTTTGGCCAACAATGTTTCTCTGACTATCAACGATGGCGATATCAGGTCCGTTTTGGCTGCCTTATCTTCCCTCTCCGGTCGCAGTATTGTTACTGATGATTCCGTCAAGGGAACCATCTCCATTGATTTAAACGATGTCCCTTTTGAAACGGCTCTGGATTTAATCACCCGTTCCAAGGGCCTAGCTTATAAAACTATTAGCAACGTTATCGTAGTATCTACTGCTGATAACGTAGATAAATTCTTTGGCAATATGACTACCTACAAGCTGCAATATGCTAATGCCAAGGAGGTTGTAGAATCCCTTAAGGGTGTAATTACCAAGGGTCTCAGTTTTGACCCGATAACTAATTCCATTCTCTTTTCCGGAAGTACCGGTGATGAAGCCAAGCTAAGAGATGCTATCAAAGTTCTGGACGTTGCAACCAAGCAGGTTACCCTGGAGGCTAAGATTATTGCTATCAGCGTAGAAGATGTGAAGAACCTGGGTATTTCCTGGGCATGGGGCGAAATTCCCCAGCAAGATTCAACTTCTTCCAGTGGCAGCTCTTCCAGCAGCGATACTAGTAAATATGGTGGCATCATTCACTGGGGTCATGGTTACACTTCCAGATTCCAGGCAACCTTAAATGCCCTTTATTCCAATGGTAAAGCAAATATTCTGGCAACACCCCGCATCATTACCATTCCCGGTAAACAAGCCAGCATCTTCATTGGTGACCACATTCCTGTAGTAACAGAAAAAACTACCAATGGTACTACTTCTACTACCACTGAATATGTAGATGCCGGTATTAAACTGAACTATACTCCTATCGTCAGCGATGACGATTACATTACAGCTGTAGTTCATACCGAAGTAAGTACTCCTACTTTGATTTCAGAATTAAAGAACTATAAAATCACCAGCCGTACTGCCGATACCAATGTGCGGTTGCGTAACGGTGAAACCTTGGTTATTGGTGGTTTGATTGACGAAGAAGAACAAAAGACCATCCAACGTGTCCCCTTCCTGTCCAACATTCCTATCTTAGGCGAGTTGTTCAAGAACAGAACCAATACCAAGACCAAGACCGAAGTCATGATGATCTTAACTCCTTATGTAACTGAGGCCGGTGAATCTCCTGCCATCTATGATTCCAGAGTACAGCATGCTACCCTATCTCCTGTACCGGGAACTAATGATTACGAAGATGCTCAGGCTATAAAGCGTGAGGAAGCTGCTCAAAAGAAAGCTAAAGAAGCTGCCTTAGCAGCAAATCCTGAAAATACGAAAGCAGCCCAGTATATTAAGAAGTCTCCCAAGACCATGCGGGAAAGAGCAGATGAATTATTAGCTCAGGAAAAAGTCAAGAAATAATGCCATAAAAATAAGCGGTAAACAGCTTAGCTGTTTACCGCTTTTAATTTTGTCTAGAAAGCTGCGCAAGCTTCTTTAGAAAAGTCTGCTGCTTCCTTATCTTTCTCTTCTTCCCTAACGGCTTTCTTTAACCACTTCAAATCGTAGGGCTCATAAACAGCATGCTTATAAGCTTCTACATTTAACAAGTGACTGTCCCAGTCGCCATGAATGGAACCTGTTTGCTTGATCAAGATATCATACAGGATGGCATAGGTTTGGCCGTCCTCCGGATCCTTCTCCATAACAGTGCTATAAGGCAAGGTCTTGTGATAAGTAAGCTCCATGCCTTTGTAATCAAAATGGAAACCACAACGCATCCTGCAACCATCCAACCCAGTGAAGCTGGCGATCTTATTCAAGTCTTGAAGAATTTCATCGCTTTCTTCTTCGTACAGATTATCAGGAGTAGTAGCTGTATAGTCAAATCTAAATTGAATGGTAGCACCCGGAATCCTTCTAAATCTTTCCAGATAAGGGACAATACCGTCTTTAGGATAGTGCTTATAAAGTACGCAATTAATCCTAAAAGGAACTGCTATTCTGGTTAAAAGCCCATCATTGGATTCCTGTACATAGTGTTGCATATGACGGGAAACATTGATACAGGTAATCTTCTGCTTGTTTTTCTCAGTGAAGGCAACAATGTCGTCTTCCGTAACAAGAGAAGACACCGGTAACGTCGTATTAATAAATACTCTATGAGTGGTGGGTACTCTATCCAACATTTTTTGCAATGTTTCCAAATTAGCAAAAGGTTCTCCCCCTGTGAAAACAAAATCACAGTTAGGAGTAATGTTGCTCATGGTCACAATGCTATCGCAGATCTTGTCAGCAGAAAAACCATCCATGCAAGCATACTCTTCCTTATTAACACAGAAAGGACAATTATTCTTGCAGTCGTAAGGAACAAAAACCGTAACAGTTGCTCCGCCTTCTCTGGTCTTATAAGGATAGCTTACCGGTGGTAATTCCTTCCAGGACCCTAACTTCTTCTTTTTCTCCATTGGATTTTTCGCCCCTCATATTTCACAGAATAAAAAAATACATTTGTAACTAAATCGCCTATTTATTCTAGCACAAAATGCCTCTTACGCAAAGTATTTTTTCTAGTTTTTCCGTCGGCCGGCTAACGCAGCATCCAGAATCTTATTGCCTAACTCGGTCTTAGACATGATATCCAAGCTCTCTACCTTACCATCCGGATAAAGGAACTTCACAATATTGGTATCTGTGCCAAACCCTGCGCCGGCTTTGGTAACGTCATTGGCCACTATCATATCCAGATTCTTCTTCTGGATCTTGGCAGCTGCATTAGCTACCAGATTATCAGTTTCGGCAGCAAAGCCTACCAGAAACTGGTTGGTTTTCTGCTTACCCAGCTGAGCTAAAATGTCCGGATTTTGCACCAGGGTTAAAGTCAGCTTTTCATCTGCCTGCTTTTTAATCTTGGCAGCAGCAGTATTCTCCGGTTTAAAATCGCAAACAGCAGCAGCCTTAATCACTATATCTACCTGCTCATAATACTTTAAGACAGCTTCTAGCATCTCCTGGGTAGAAACAACGGGCACAAATTCTACGCCATAGGGTGGACGCAGGGCACTGGGAGCGGAAATCAAGATTACCTTAGCTCCTCTGGACAAAGCATCCTGGGCAATGGCATAGCCCATTTTACCGGTAGAACGGTTACCGATGTAACGTACCGGGTCAATGGCTTCTCTGGTGCCACCTGCTGTAATGAGGACAGTAAGACCTTTCATGTCCCCCTCTTGAGCTGCTAAAAAATTATCGGCATAAGCCAGTATTTCCTCCGGCTCAGGCAAACGCCCCTTGCCGGTAGTACCACAAGCTAAATCACCGTAATTAGATTCCATGATATGCACACCGGTGCTTGCCAGCCACTCTAAATTCTTTTGCACGATAGGCTGCTCCAGCATAACAGTGTTCATGGCAGGACAAAGAATGATAGGCTTATTACAAGCCAGTAAGGTAGTAGAAAGCAAATCGTCAGCAATACCATGGGCCATTTTGCCAATAATATTAGCCGTGGCAGGGGCAACGATAAACAAATCCGCCCACTTCACCAAGGCTATATGTTCTACATTAAATTCAGCATTACCTGACCACATATCTACGGCTACCGGATTACCACTGATTTCTTTGAAGGTCAGCGGCGTAATCAGCTTGGTAGCTGCATCTGTCATAATTACCCTAACCTGGGCACCGGCATGCACCAACTTGCTGGTTAAAGCCACCGCCTTAAACGCAGCAATGCCACCGGTAACACCTAAGGCAATTTTCTTACCTTTTAACATCTTGGCCCCCTATTTAATACCGCCTTTAGTGGTTTCATAGCTTAAAACATCTTGGCCAATTTCTTCCATGGCAATGGAAACAGGCTTGTTGGAATTGGTTTCTACCAATTTGGGAGCATTATCAACCAGCTCTCTGGCTCTCTTGGCAGCAATAATAGCCAAAGAATACTTACTATCAACCTTTTCTGCTAAATAATCAATAGATGGATTTACCATAGACATTCTGCAACACTCCTTATTTATTTGCGCCTTTAACGATTTCATCTACGATGTAGTAAGTTCTTCCTGCCCGTAGATGTTCTGTTGAGACGATATTATTTACTTTAGTTGTAGCTCTTTCCACTTCATCATTAACTACAATATAATCATACCTGGACGCATAAGCTAATTCTGCGGTAGCTGAGCTTAAGCGCTTTTTTATTACATCAACTGCATCTGTGCCTCTCTTATAAATACGTTTAGACAATTCTGTTAAAGAAGGCGGCACGATGAAAACAAACACGCCATTAGGATAATTCCTCTTGACCTGCAAAGCACCCTGGGGATCAATTTCCAGAATTATGTCTTTGCCCTGGGCCACCTGGTCCAGTACATAAGCCTTGGGAGTACCATAATAATTGCCATACACATCAGCATGCTCTAGAAAGCCATCATTGGCAATCATTTTTTCAAATTCTTCCCTGGTTTTAAAGAAATAATTTTTGCCATCTACTTCCCCATTACGAGGTTGTCTTGTGGTACAGGAAATAGAATAAGCCATGTCCGGTCTTTTTTCCAGCAGGGCCTTGCAAATAGTACCTTTGCCGGCACCACTGGGGCCTGAGATGACTAACAGGATACCCTCAGGTTTTATCATTGCTGTTCTTCCTCCTCAGGTATTACTTCTTCCATATCGCCTTCGTCGTTATGCTCCAGTCTGTTGGCAATGGTTTCAGGCTGCAAAGCTGATAAAACAATATGACCACTATCCATGATCAACACGGCTCTGGTTCTTCTGCCATAGGTAGCATCAATAACTACGCCCTTTTCCTTACCTTCTTGAATAATTCTTTTGATAGGTGCTGATTCCGGTCCAATGATGGTAACGATACGTTGTGCCGAAACAATGTTGCCAAAGCCAATATTAATTAATTGTAACTCCATTTTTTTACCTCGTATTATTCAATATTTTGAATCTGTTCGCGAATCTTTTCAATCTCGCCCTTAATCTCTACCGTTAAACCGGTAATGGTTAAATCGTTGGACTTGGAAGCAATGGTATTAGCTTCCCTGTTAAATTCCTGAACCAAGAAATCCATCTTTCTGCCAATAGGTTTAGTGCTTTGTAGCATTTCGCCAAATTGTTTCAAATGGCTTTTCAGCCTTACTATTTCTTCGGTAATATTCACTCTGTCAGCAAAAATTGCTACTTCTTGAATGACTCTTTCCTGGTCAACAACTTGACCAGTACCCTTTAATAATTCTTCAATGCGTTCATTAAGCCTGGTTTGATAGTCAGTAGTTACCAGCGGAGCCCGTTCTTCAATAGCAGCCAGCTTCTCAGCAATAAGCTGGGCACGTTTGGCAATATCTCCGGAAATATTGGTACCTTCCGTTTCTCTCATAGCCAGCAGATGGTCCAAGGCTTCATTCATGGCAGTCTCTACCTGAGGCCACAAAACCTCCACATCAAAGAAACCTTCTTTAGCAGAAATAACATCAGGACACTTAGCTAAATAAAGCAATCTGGCACCGTCATTAAGGGTTTCTTCCTTAACGCCGGAAGCAGCAGCAATATCCTGTAGGGCATTATTATAAGCCTTAGCTAAGTTCTTGTCTACCTTAACCTGACAATTATCGCCGGCTGTATAGGATGCTACGATGAACACATCTACCCTGCCCCGATTAATCTTGGCCAGAATAGTCTTGCGAATCTTATCCTCCAGAGGATTTAAGAATCTGGGTAATCTGATTGCTACTTCGTTATAACGGTGATTTACCGTCTTAATTTCAATGGCAAAAGAAAAGTCCTTGTCTTCATAGGCACCACGGCCATAACCTGTCATACTTTTTAACATTACACACACATCCTATTATTTCAGATTTGGTATTTCCAAAACGAATTCACGGTCGCCACCGGCTTGATCAGACACGCTAAGAACCATACGTTGGTTAGGATCAAGTTTGCTTAAATCAAAATAGGTAAAATATTGCAAATCCCATACCTGTACTTCTACAGTCGGAGTGGGAGCGTTGGATACGCCGGCTTTTTGATTAGGTACCTTGCCGGATTTTACGGCTTCCTTACTTCTTGCTTCTACATCTTTCTTCACTGCATTAAGCTTGGCTTGTTCCGCAGCAGAAATTCCGGAAAGCTTAGTCTTGCTTTCCAATTGAGCCTGAGTCATAGCCACATTACGAACCACCGCACCCTCCAAGCTGGTGTAGTACGGTTCAGCCACATTCTTACCCTGGTACAAACGTATCTTCAAATATTTAGGTTCAACTTTAAAAGAAGAGTTAAGAATCAAGCTTACAGCCAAGACGCCATCATACTCTTTAGCCAGCGCCATGTTCTCCTCAGGAGTTAGCGCCTTGCCACCGGCTGCTAAAGTACTTTGATTTTTTAGTGCTACTGCCAGATAGGGAGTAAACACAATAGCTCTCTCATTGTTACCATATTTGTTAGTTTGTTTTCTATCCTTAGCTGTCCAGCCGGCCAAGAGCTGGTTAGCAGTAACCATTTTTTGGCTTACCCCATAGGCTGCTGCCGCGTTCACGGTTGCATCATCGATTGGCGCCATGGCGTAAACAGAATTACTCAAGCAAAGTAGTGCGACCATAGTCAAAAGTAGCTTCCTCATACGCAAAACCTCCACAAATAGTTTGTTGACCTCTTCTCCAAACCATATTATACTTGTACTTATGATAATATTTACCCCTAAAATCATCACAAATGTGTTCATATTATTATATACTATTAATTCACAAGGTGCAAATCAGGAAGGCAAAGCATGAATTTAGAAGGTATTACTCTGAAAATTTTAACTGAAGAACTAAAGCAGTCCTTGGAGGGTGGCAAAATTTATAAAATTTTTGCTCCCAGCAAGGACTCTCTCTTACTGCTTATAAACAAAGACAATGCTACTGTCTATTTCCTGGCTGATTTTACAGGCGGATCTCCTCTGGTGTATCTTCCCGAAAATCTGCCGGAGCGACCTGATAATCCTTCTCCTTTTTGCATGCTTTTGCGTAAGCATCTGGAGGAAGGTCGCATTACCTTGGTGGACCAGCCAGGCTTAGAGCGGGTAATTACCCTGCACATTGACCTGATTGGTGCCAATCGGCAAATCATCACCAAGCATTTAATTTTGGAACTAACCGGTAAAAACAGCAACATCATTTTTACCGATGAAAATAATATTATCATGGATGCCACTCGGCATATTGGCAAAAGCCAAAGCAGCGTCAGACAAATTCTGGCCGGGCAGCCTTATCTGCCGCCCCCTGTCCAGGAAGGCCTGGACTTTTTGGCTACAACCGCTGAGCAGCTCTTGTCAGCAGCTCAGAAGTTAACCGGCAGCTTCACTCAGAACCTTGTAGCTACTACCGTAGGAATTGGTAACAATACTGCTGAAGCTTTGGCAACAAGATGTAAGTTACCGTTAACTACTACCGCCTTGGATGCCGCTACACTACAAACTTGCAGGTTGGAATTAAGCAAGCTGCAGGAAGAAATTAAAACTCACAATAAATTTTACGGTCTTATCAATAAGCGCAACATCATGAAATTAATTCTACCCTATCAGCCTCCGGATAAGGACGGCTATCAGGTAAAAGTATTTCCTACCTTGCTAGCTGGTTTACGCTATGGTGCCAGCCTTATTCCTGTACAAATTCCTGATAAGGAATTATTGATTAAAACAGTAGAAACCGCCGAAGCAAAAGCTAAAAAGAAATTGAAATACTTAGCGGCTGATTTAGCTACTGCCGAAAATGCTGAGCAGCAAAAAATAATTGCCGATACCTTAATGGCTCATCTCTATGAATTAACCAAAGGTGCTACGCAGGTTAAGCTGCCTAACATTTATGACAATATGCCTTTACAAATTTCCCTGGCACCACAGCTGACGCCTTCTGAAAACGCCCAAGCTTATTATAAAAAATATAATAAGTATAAGAGAGCGTTAGGAGAAATCAAAGAGCAGGAAAATGAAACTACTTCCTTGTTAACCTATCTGGAGTCCTTAGCGACTTCTTTGGATACAGCGACTACCAAGAATGAAATCAACGAAATTAAAAGTGAAATTATCGACTTAGGCCTTCTGGCCAAGCCTCGCAAAAAAGGTCCCGGCCAGGAAAGCTCCAAGCCTATGACTATCGTCTTAAACCCCACCACCACCTTAATCGTGGGCAAAAATAACAAGCAAAATGATTTTGTCACCTTTAAGCTAGGCAAGGCTAATGACTTGTGGTTCCATGTAAAGAATATTCCTGGTTCTCATGTCATCTTAAAAACTACTTTGCCTGAGCCGGAAGAAAAGGACATCCTCCAGGCCGCCAGTGTAGCGGCAGCTTTCAGCAAGGCCAAGAATTCTTCTAAGGTTCCTGTAGACTACACCCGGAAGCGTTTTGTAAAAAAGCCTAACGGTGCCAAACCCGGTTTTGTAATTTATACAGACCAGCAGACTCTGTACGTTACGCCTAGCCTGCCCGAGAAAAATTGACGAAAGTTTTAATGTAAGCTAAAATAAATCAGTAACCGTATTTAACGGAGAAAAGAGGTTTTTTCATTATGAGAAGTAATACTGTAAAACTTGGTTCTACCAGAGCTGCCCATCGTTCTTTATTTTATGCTATGGGTTATACTGAAGAAGAATTAAAGAAGCCTTTGATTGGTATTTGCAATGCGCAAAACGAAATCATTCCAGGTCACATGCATTTGGATGAGATTGCTAAGGCTGTAAAATATGGTGTTTTGGAAAATGGTGGTACTCCCATCGAGTTCCCTGCCATCGGCATTTGCGATGGTATTGCCATGGGTCATGACGGCATGAAATATCCTTTGGCTAGTCGTGAGCTGGTTGCTGATAGTATTGAAGCAGTTGCTAATGGTCATGCTTTCGATGCTTTGGTTTTAATTCCCAACTGCGACAAGATTGTACCAGGCATGCTGATGGCTGCTGCCAGATTAAATATTCCTACCATCGTCATCAGCGGTGGTCCAATGCTGCCCGGTCGTTATGAAGGCAGAGATATTAGCGTTAGTACTGTTTTCGAAGCTGCCGGTCGTTTTGAAGCAGGTAAGATTAACAAAGCTCAATTAAGTGAAATCGAGCATTGTGCTTGCCCCGGCTGCGGTTCCTGCGCAGGTATGTTTACTGCTAATACCATGAACTGCATGACTGAAGTACTTGGCATGGGTCTGCCCGGTAACGGCACTATTGCTGCTGCCAGACAAGGTGCCAGAATTACCTTGGCTAAACAAGCCGGCAAACGCATCATGGATTTGTTAGCTAAGGACATTCGTCCTCGCGATATCATGACTGCCAAGGCTTTCAAGAACGCCATTACAGTTGATATGGCTATGGGTGGTTCTACTAATACTGCTTTGCACTTACCTGCCATCGCTCATGAAGCAGGCGTAAATATTTCTCTGGAATACTTTGATAAGATCAGTAAGCATACTCCTTACCTGACCAAGCTAAGTCCTGCCGGTGTTTTCCACATGGTAGATGTTGATGAAGCCGGTGGCATCAGAGCCATCATGGCTGAGCTGGACAAAGCAGGTCTTATTGAAAAGAGCTGCAAGACTGTAACTGGTAAGAGCGTTGGTCAAAATATTAAGGGTGCTAAGATCTTGCGTCCTGAAGTAATTCATACTGTTAAAGAGCCGCTGAGAAAAACCGGTGGTATTGCTGTCTTAAAGGGCAATATTGCTCAAGACTGCAGCGTAGTAAAGGAAAGTGCTGTAGCTCCTGAAATGTTAAAACATACCGGCCCTGCCAGAGTTTATGATTCTGAAGATGCTGCTATCAAAGCCATCTTAGCTAAGAAAATTAAAGCCGGTGATGTTGTTGTCATTCGTTACGAAGGACCTAAAGGCGGTCCCGGCATGAGAGAAATGCTGAACCCCACCTCTGTACTGACCGGTATGGGCTTGGATAAGAGCGTTGCTCTTCTCACAGATGGTCGCTTCTCCGGTGCTACCCAGGGTGCTTGCATAGGCCACATTTCTCCGGAAGCTCGTGAAGGCGGTAACATCGCTCTCATTAAAGAAGGCGATATCATCGAAATTGATATTCCTAATCGTACCATTAATGTTAAGCTAACTGAGGAAGAATTAGATAAACGCCGTAAGGCTTGGAAGTGCCCTGCTCCTAAAGTTAAGAGCGGTTACTTGGCAAGATATGCTTATTTAGTTTCTTCTGCCGCACAGGGCGCTGTTTTAAAGTTCAACTAAAAAGAACGCAAGGAGGTAAACACTATGAAGGAAAAAAATGGTAAATCCTGTACAACATTTATCGCCGGCCGTAAAGTCACAACAGATGGCAGCCGTATCTTTGGTCGCACCGATGATTCTCATGGCCTAACTGTTAAAACCATGGTTAGTGTTCCTCCCCTTGATCGTAAAGGTCCCTGGACCTACGTAGACGGTGATAACCAATTAAGAGTAGAGCTACCCGGCAAAAGCTGTGGTTTCATTTGTGCTCCTTCCGCAAAACCTGCTCCCGGTGCTCCCTCTTGGGATGAATCTATTATCAATGAACATCATGTCTGCTTAACTGCTACTGAAACAATTTATGCCAATGCTGCTGCTTTGGCAGCCGATCCTTATGTTGACAACGGCTTAGAAGAAGGCAGTATGCCTACCTTGGTAATGCCCTATATTACCACTGCCCTGGAAGGTGTGGAACGTTTGGGTAAGCTAATGGCTGAGCATGGTTCTGCAGAATCCAATGCAGTAGTTTTCGCTGACGATCAGGAAATCTGGTATATGGAAATGTATACCGGTCATCAATGGGTAGCTATTCGTTTCCCGGAAGATAAATATGCAGTCATCGCTAATGATGGCATGTTAGATACCGTAGATGTAACTGATACCGCTAACGTAAAATGCTCTCCGGATTTAGTAAAGCTGGCTAAGGAACATGGTTTTCTGAAAGAAGAAGCCGGCATGATTCACATCGCTCACACCTATGGTGCAGCACATCGTGACTATAGCCAATTACGTGTTTGGGCCGGTCACAAGAAATTCTCTCCTTCTGTTACAGGAGACTATGATGTACATACTACTTATGACATGATGCTAGAACCGGATAAGAAGATTGCTCTAAACGATGTCATGGAATTGTTCCGGTATCGTTATGAAGATACTCCCTACAACGTGAACCTACATGAGAAGAACCGTGCCATCGGTATTAATCGTACGGCACAAGCTCACATCTTCTGGCTGAGAGACAACAAACCGCAAATCATGTGGGTAGCTTTGGCCAATCCTGAAATGAGCATCTTTCTCCCCTTCTATGGTAAGGTAACAGAATTTCCTGCAGCTTATAATCTGCTTACCAACGAATACAATCCTGATAATGCTTATTTTAAATTTAGAAGATTGTCTGCTTTGGCTGTACAAAACCGCAGTGGTTATGGCAGCAAGGTTCGTAATTTCTGGCATGAGATGGAACTGGACTTAATCAAGGACGTCCCCAACATGGACAGTCAATATGAAAAAGCTGGCAAGGATAGTAAGACTGCCAATGCTTTGTGTGGTGACAAAGCTCAGAAGGCCTTGGATGCTGCTGACAAATTGTTTAATGAAGTCTTTACCGATTTCATGCTCAGCACTTTAACCGACGGTGGCTCCGACGCTACCGGCATTGGCTAAAATGTTTTCACACATAAAAAAACTGGAATCCACAAGGGATTCCAGTTTTTTATTTGATTATTTACTCTTAAAGACAGGTTTTCTCTTTTCCAAGAAAGCCTTCATACCTTCTTTTTGGTCGTCGGTTGCAAAGCAAACGCCGAAAGCTTGAGCCTCATAGTACATGCCTTGTCCCAAGGTCATTTCAAAGCCCTTGTTAATAGCATCCTTAGCGGAAGAAACAGCCAGAGGAGATTTCTTCAAAATCTTCTGCACCATAGCTTCTGCTGTGGGAATAAGCTCTTCAGGTTTAGTAACTATATTAACCAAGCCGATGCGATAAGCTTCAGCAGCGTCAAACATAGCGCCGGTGTAAATATATTGCTTAGCAATACCTTTACCTACCAGTCTAGCTAGTCTCTGCGTGCCGCCAAAGCCGGGAATGATACCATAGGTAACTTCCGGTTGACCAAACTTAGCTGTTTCGGAAGCGATGCGAATATCACAAGCCATTGCCAGTTCACAACCACCACCTAAAGCATAACCATTAACTGCTGCAATAACTACCTGGGGCAAATCCTCAATGGCATCAAAAACAGTGTGTCCAAGGATGGAGAAATCTCTACCTTGTTCAGCAGTCATGGTACTCATGGCAGCTAAATCTGCGCCGGCCACAAAAGCTTTATCCCCTGCTCCGGTAATAATTACTGCTCTGATTGACTTATTGTCAGCCAATCTAGCAACTACATCACCTAACTCAGTTAAAGTAGCGCTATCCAAAGCATTCATGGCAGCTGGTCTGTTAATTGTTATGGTGGTAATACTATCCTTTGTTGCAACAAGAATATTCTTATAGTCGCTCATAAAACTGCCTGCTTTCTAATATTATTTCTTGGTGTAATCGTAGAAACCTTTGCCGCTCTTACGGCCAAGGTAACCGGCATCAACCATTTTCTTCAGTAATGGGCAAGGACGATATTTAGGATCGCCAAAGCCGGTATAAAGAACATTCATGATTGCCAGTACGGTATCGTTACCAATTAAGTCAGACAAAGCCAAGGGTCCCATAGGATGAGCAAAACCCAATTTAGCTACATTATCAATATCTTCAGCAGTAGCAACGCCTTCCATCAAGGTGTAAATAGCTTCGTTAATCATAGGAATCATAACTCTGTTGCCTACGAAACCGGGAGCATCATTTACGCTAACAGGGCTCTTGCCTAATTCTGCTGCAAAAGCTTTTACCTTGTCGAAGGATTCTTGATTGGTGCCCATGCCTTTGGTAACTTCAACCAACTTCATAACAGGAGCAGGATTGAAGAAGTGCATACCAACGAATTGAGCAGGTCTCTTGGATACAGCACCGATAAGGGTGATGGAAAGAGAAGAAGTATTGCTGCAGAATATAGTTTTCTCTGGGCAATTTTCAGCCAAAACGCTGAAAATTTCTTCCTTCTTAGCCAGGTCTTCAGTAGTAGATTCTACTACGATATCAACATCGCAAACTTCTTTGGTCAATTCAATAACACCGGTAACGTTAGCCAGAACAGCGTTCTTAGCTTCTTCAGTCATCTTACCTTTTTCTACGCTACGGGTTAAGTTTTTAGTAATAGATTTAATGCCGGCATCAACGGAACGTTGGCTGCTGCCACGTAGAGCAACCTTTACACCATTAGCTGCAAATACTTGAGCAATACCACTGCCCATTTGACCGGTACCACAAACTAGAGCTTTGCTAAATTGCATAGTTTTATTCTCCTTTTACTAAATTAGTGGGTATTTTTCTTATTTCTTTTGGTCCTTTAACAGGGAAGCAGAAACGACCATACGTTGTACTTCGTTGGTGCCTTCGTAAATTTGAGTAATCTTAGCATTACGCATTAAACGAGATACAGGGTAATCAATGGTGTAACCATAACCACCAAATACTTGAACTGCTTCAGTAGTAACTTTCATAGCAGTATCAGAAGCGAAGCATTTAGCCTTAGCTGCTGCTACGCCATAGTTTACGCTAGGATCAGTTTCATGCTCTTGTTTCAAGCAAGCTGCATGGTATACCAAGTATTTAGCTGCATCGATTTCAATTGCCATATCAGCAATCTTAAATGCGATAGCTTGGAAAGCAGAAATAGGTCTGCCAAATTGTTCACGCTCTTTGGAATATTTAACAGCTGCGGTCAAAGCGCCTTCTGCAATGCCCAAAGCTTGTGCAGCAACGCCGATACGGCCGCCGTCCAAGGTTACCATGGCAATCTTGAAGCCGTCGCCCTCTTTGCCTAACAAGTTTTCTTTAGGAATAGCGCAATCTTCAAATACTAATTCAGCAGTAATGGAAGTGTTGCCACCCATCTTAGTTTCAATCTTACCAAACTTAAAGCCTTCAGTACCCTTTTCCACGATGAAAGCAGAAATACCATGGTTGCCTTTGCTCTTATCAGTCATAGCAAAGATTACATAGGTATCAGCTTCCTTACCATTGGTAATGAATACCTTGGAACCATTCAGGATGTACTTGTCACCCTTTAGTACAGCAGTAGTCTTTTGAGCACTGGCATCAGTACCTGCAGAAGGTTCAGTTAAACCAAAAGCACCCAATTTAGCGCCTTCGCAAATAGGTCTTAAGAATTTTTGCTTTTGATCTTCAGTACCAAACAGGTAGATAGGAGTAGCGCAAAGAGATACGCAGGCAGAAAGGGTAATACCCATACCATCATCAAGCTTAGACAACTCTTCAACTGCCAAGATGTAGCTTAATACGTCTCCGCCAAGTCCACCATATTCTTCAGGGAAGCAAATACCGTAGAAACCCAACTCAGCCATTTCATTAACCAAGGCACGATTGAATTCATGGTCTTGATCACGTTGCTCAATGGTAGGAGCACATTTTTGCTCAACAAAATCTTGAGCCATTTGTCTAATCATCTCTTGCTCTTCACTCAGTTTAAAGTCCATAAAAATACCCTCTCTTTTTTTTGAAATTTTTATTGAACGCCGCCTTAAAAAGGCGGCGTTATTAATTATAACATTTCAATAATGGTAGCAGTACCTTGACCACCGCCGATGCACAAAGTAGCCAAGCCCTTCTTTAGGCCACGATGTTTCAGAGCATATAGCAAGGTTACCAGAATGCGGGCACCGCTGGCACCAATGGGGTGACCCAAAGCAGTAGCACCACCGTTAACGTTAACCTTATTCATATCAAAGCCTAATTCTCTGCCGCAATATACGAATTGAGCACAGAATGCTTCGTTAGCTTCAACCAAATCAATATCTTTAATGGTAAGGTTAGCAAGCTTCATAGCTTTACGGCTAGCAGGAACAGGGCCAGTACCCATGATAGCAGGATCAACACCTGCAGAAGCATAGGAAACAATCTTAGCCATAGGTTTCAAGCCAAGCTCTTTAGCTTTGTCAGCAGACATGATAACAAGTGCTGCTGCACCATCATTAATACCGGAAGCGTTACCTGCAGTAACAGTGCCGCCATCTTTCTTGAAGGCAGGTCTTAGTTTAGCTAAGCCTTCCATGGTAACACCATCTCTGGGGAATTCATCAGTATCAACAACTACATCGCCTTTTTTACCTTTAATGGTAACAGGAACAATTTCTTCTTTGAAAGCACCGCTCTTAATGGCTTCAATAGCTTTATGTTGAGAAGCAACGCCAACTTCGTCTTGGTCTTGACGAGTAACATTGAATCTTTCTGCTACGTTTTCAGCAGTGATGCCCATGTGGTAGTTGTTGAAAGCATCCCACAAGCCATCTTTAATCATTTCATCAATAAGCTTGTTGTCGCCCATGCGGAGACCCCATCTAGCTTTATTGGTTGTTACATAAGGAGCATTACTCATGCTCTCTGTACCACCTGCTACAATGATATCTGCTTCTTCTGCTTTAATTGCTTGAGCAGCAAGCTCAACGCATTTTAAACCGGAACCGCAAACCTTGTTAACAGTATAGGAAGGAACTTCGAAAGGAATGCCTGCTTGTACAGAAACCTGACGAGCAACGTTTTGGCCTAAACCAGCTTGTAATACATTACCAAAAATTACTTCGTCAATTTGTTCTGCCTTAATGCCTGCTCTTTTAATTGCTTCTTTTACAGCCTCTGCTCCGATTTGTTGTGCGGATAGCGGTGCAAGAGCACCACCGAACTTACCAATTGCTGTTCTTACTGCACTTACGATTACTACTTCACGCATGACTGAACCCATCCTCTCTAATCTATAATTTTTTTCAAAGCTTACTTAATAGTGAAACCTTATTTACTTGAATGCTCCCTCCTCTACCAAAAGATTTGTTTGTTACGTTAAAGAAAACTTATACCGCCATAACAAACTTTTTATAAACCCCTCTGACACTCATATTATACTACGAATTATAGGGTATAGTTTTCTGAAAATTGTCAATTAAACGCTTTCAATGAAAAAGCCAGCTATATAAGCAATAACTAATGATAGCCACTAAAACAAAGGCTGCCAAAACAGGTAAAAGAAAGAAAATCAAGCCTACAATAACCATAATGATTAATACTTGCCAAAGTAGCCCTACGCCACTAAAGGTATGTACCTTAAAACCGCCAAACTGCTGGGCTTGCTGCTCAGCTTCTTCCTGGCGATGCTGCTCTTCTTCATCCCTGTCATAAACCCGATAGTCCTTGTCCTGGGGAGTGGTTTCAATAGTGACGCCGCAAAAGGTATCTCTTTCTTCTTCGGTAAGCACTATAGGCTCTTCAGGCTCATTGGGAGCCTGGCAGTTTGGGCATTCCTTCAACCCGTCGGCATATTCAAAACCACATTTTTTACAAATCATACAGTCCTCCTAAAGGTCTCCTTCATTAAGGAGCATGGTCAAAACCCCTTCTTCGTTACAATAACGGGGATCAAAAGCTTCCAGGTGCAAGGTTTCCTTGACCTTGGCTGCTGCCCGTTCCAAATCGGTTACGGACATATGCCAGCAAATATTAGCCACGCTTTGAGCTGAATAACTATAAGCCTTATTCAATCTGATGTAATTTTCAATAATACCACTAGCCCAAACTTCAGGCACTTCAGCATTTACGGCTCCACCGGCAGCAGCAAAATCCAACCACATTCTCATGCAAAGCACTACATCCCGACAGGAAAAATGCTGCGGTGTCATCATTTTCTCCACACAGGTTACTACTCTATCCCTGCCACCACGAATAACCGGCGGTTTGTAGCCGCTTACCTGAGTTGTATAAGGAAAAGCAGTCATAGGGAAGTAATGAGCGGCAAAATAAATAGCACGTCTGATAACCATCGGGTGTCTGGCAATGAAGTTTTCCATGGTTCCCTCAGGTTCCTGAAGCTTGTACCACTTGTAAAAGCTCATTAACTGGTCCTGTAAGCGCTTCTGGCCAAGCTTGGCTATCTTAAAACATCTTACATAATTCATAACCATTGTCTTATTATAGAAAATGTGTCCCAGGATGAGCATATCCTTGGTATCCATGTCCGGACTAAGGGGTAAATTTAAAGTATAGTCTTCATCCGTAAGAAAATCACGACACTGATATATCTCACCATCGTCTGTTCCCTCCACACTAAAAAGTGCTAAACGGGAACGACAAAGTTCTAAAACCAAAGGACGATATTTGGTAATACCTTTTTGCGAAAAATGTTTCAATGGTGTTTTATCATCCAGTAACAAATGATAATCAAAAAGAAAATAATCCCAGAAGGTCTGCCAGAATTCTTCGCTTTCTGCCTCTTCCATTTTCTTTTCGCTCTTAGTAAAACCTTGATAGAAAAATACAGCTCTTTCTAAATCCAGGTTAAAAGCATCTTGTTGGAAAAAGTTGTGGAGCTCTTGCAAAAGTTCTCCCATGGCTTCTCCCACATTCAAGAAAATCTTATTAGGAGAATTAGGTGTAGCAGTATCCTTGCGCAATTCTTCTCCCGGCAAAAAATCACCGTCAGCATCAATTATGCCCAGAGTGCCATCATCCTTTAATAATTGGGATTTGGCCAAATGAGGAGCAAGGCTGCTGGTAATGGCATGTTTCTCTTTTAGGTAGACAAAGAGCTCTCCTAACATATCTAAGAATTCTTTGACAGAATCATAGTCCACGGTAAAGTCTGCCACATTACGGCCACACCAGGCTACTGCATCAATTATGTCATCAGCTGTTAAATCACCTAAGCATCTGTCACAATGACCTAAATAGATACACAGCATTAAAATATGCAGCCAGTATCGTTTCAAGTCACTGTCAACAGTACCATGCCAAGCCTTGTGCCGCAAAAAACCTTCTGCGTATTCCCGGCCCAGCACTTGGTTCCAGCCTTCGTCGTTATCATAAAAATCAGCTACTAAATCATATACATTATCCATATCATACTTCTACTTCCATCTATTTTTTATAGGAAGGACAAACCTCTCGCACCGGACATTCCTCGCAAAGAGGATTCCTTGCCTTACAAATTTTTCTACCATGCCAAATCAGCCAATGATGTGCCTCACTCCACTTGTCACGAGGTATGGCTTTTAAAAGCTCCTGTTCCACTACCAGTGGATCTTCGCCTTTAGCCAAGCCTAAGCGCTTGGAAACCCTAAACACATGAGTATCCACTGCTAAAGCCGGTTGATGAAAGGCTACGCTGAGCATCACGTTAGCAGTTTTTCTGCCTGCTCCCGGTAAGCTCATCAGGTCTTCCCTGTTGTCAGGAACAACCCCACCATACACCTCTTGCAAACGCTGACAGGTACCTAGCAAGTTTTTTGCCTTAGCATGATATAAACCACAATCTCTGATCAGCTCTTCCATTTGCTCCAAGGTCAGCTTGCCCATTTTCTTAGGCGTGTTGTATTTGGGAAATAAACGAGCGGTAATTTTATTGACTCTTTCATCTGTACATTGAGCAGAGAGAATTACTGCCACTAACAGTTCAAAAGGCGTCTTATAATTAAGGGCCGTGTTCATACCATGGTAGGTTTTATCTAAAATAGCTAAAATGGCTTGTTGTCTTTCCGCCTTTTTCATTAGTTGGTCAGACTCCTTACAGGTGCAGGGATTCTGCCGCCTCTGGCAATAAACACATCCGGCTTATAGGTATTAACCTTAATAATAGGTGCATAGCCTAAGAGCCCGCCAAACTCTACATTGTCCCCTACCTTCTTACCAGGTACGGGAATGACTCTCACTGCTGTGGTCTTGTTGTTAATCATACCAATAGCAGCTTCGTCGGCAATAATGGCAGAGATGGTTGCAGCGGTGGTGTCACCGGGAATGGCAATCATATCCAGACCTACAGAACATACGCAGGTCATGGCTTCTAATTTTTCAATAGTAAGGCAACCCTTTTCAGCAGCGTTAATCATACCTGCATCCTCGCTAACAGGAATAAACGCACCACTTAAGCCACCTACATAGCTGGAGGCCATCAGGCCACCCTTCTTCACTGCATCATTGAGCATTGCCAACGTAGCAGTAGTACCGGGGCAGCCGCAGCATTCCAAGCCAATTTCTTCCAAGATATGAGCTACGCTATCGCCAACGGCAGGTGTAGGTGCCAAGGATAAATCTACAATACCGAATTGAGTATGTAATCTGTTAGCAGCCTCTTGCGCAACCAGCTGACCAACTCTGGTAATTTTAAAAGCAGTCTTCTTGATTACTTCTGCTACCTTACCAATATCCTCACCCCGTACTGCTTCCAAAGCATGCTTTACTACACCGGGACCGGAGACACCTACATTGATGACACTTTCCGGCTCAGTAATGCCATGGAAAGCTCCGGCCATGAAAGGATTGTCTTGGACAGGATTACAGAAAACTACTAACTTAGCACAACCTAAAGCATCCTTATCAGCAGTTAGCTTAGCTGTTTCTTTCACGATTTTGCCCATCTGAGCCACTGCGTCCATATTAATACCACACTTAGTAGAACCAACAGCCACGGAAGAACAAACAAGATCCGTGGTGGATAAAGCCTCCGGAATAGAAGCAATCAAAATTCTATCTCCCTTGGTGTAGCCCTTTTCTACCAAGGCGCTGAAACCTCCAATAAAATTAACGCCTACTTCCTTGGCAGCCTTGTCCAAGGCCTTGGCCAAAGGAACATAGCTGTCAGTCTTGCAGCTTTCTCCCACCAGGGAAATAGGAGTAACGGAAATGCGTTTATGAATAATGGGCACACCTAACTCCGCCTCTAAGTCTTGGCCTGTTTTCACCAGGTGCTCTGCAGTCTTGGTGATTTTGTCATATATCTTATCTGCACAGACCTTAACATCTTCATGAGCACAGTCTCTTAGACTAATGCCCATGGTAATGGTACGCACATCCAGGTTATTTTCCGTAATCATACGGGTTGTTTCCAAAATTTCTTTTATGTTATACATGTGCTTCCTCCTAAATTGAGTGCATAGCAGAGAAAATATCCTCGCTTTGAACCCTGATCTCCACACCCAATTCCTCTCCCAATGCAGTTGCCTTGGTTCTAAGCTCCTGCAGAGAAATAGAAGCATCTGCCATATCGGCAATTAGTACCATGTTAAAAAAGCCATCCATAATATTTTGATTAATGTTGATAATATTAACTTTGTTTTCAGCCAAAAGCTGGCTTGCTTTAGCGATTATACCTACCTTATCTTTTCCTACGATAGTTAAAACTATATGCATAATTAGCTACCCCTCTCCATACAAAAGTTACTTATTTATTATACGATAGATAGGCGTTTCTTTCAATTATTTTGGTAAATATTATTCCAATATTTACACTATGAGGCATAAGAAAAATATGATTAGACCGCTTGCTAAAAATATGCTATTATATTTTCGTTACAATATTGTGTCTAAAGGGGGATTTTTTTATGAAAGAATATAAGCCTTTTAAATCTGGTAAAGTAAGAGAAGTATATGATATCGGTGACAGCATTATTATGGTTGCCACAGACAGAATTTCTGCCTTTGATCATATTTTAAAAAATAAAGTCACAAATAAAGGCGCTGTTTTAACTCAAATGTCCAAATTCTGGTTTGATTTTACCAAGGACATTGTTCCTAACCACATGATTTCCACTGACCCTGCTGATATGCCGGAATTTTTCCGTCAGTCTCAATTTATCGGCAACAGCATGAAATGCAAAAAATTAACCATGCTTCCCATGGAATGCATAGTACGTGGTTATATTACCGGTAGTGGCTGGGCTTCCTATCAGGAAAACGGTACCGTTTGCGGTATCACCCTACCTGCCGGCTTGCAAGAATCTCAAAAGCTGCCTGAACCCATCTTCACTCCCAGCACCAAAGAAGAAGTTGGTACTCACGACGAAAATGTTTCCTTAGAAAAAGGTATTGAATTATTTGAAAAACTATTCCCCGGCAAGGGCCGCGAATATGGCGAAAAGATTAGAGACTATACCATTGCTCTTTACAAGAAATGTGCTGATTATGCTTTGACAAAGGGTATTATCATTGCTGATACTAAATTCGAATTTGGTCTGGATGAAAACGGCAATGTTGTTTTGGGAGACGAAATGCTTACTCCCGATAGCTCTCGTTTCTGGCCCTTAGACGGCTACAAACCAGGCAAGGGTCAACCTGCTTACGACAAGCAATATGTACGTAACTGGCTGTTAGCTCATCCTGATAGTGATTACCTATTACCTGAAGATGTTATCAAACAAACCACTGCTAAATATGTAGAAGCTTACGAGAAATTAACCGGCAAAAAATTTAGTGCAAAATAAAAAATAGTGGCTACCTAAGGTAGCCACTATTTTTTATTTTGGAAACGATTTACCATTGGGGACGGAGAAAAGTGGTAAATCCGCCTGACAAGGCGGAAAAAATTTACCACTTTTCTCCGTCCCCGGTGGTAAATTTTTATAGTTCCTGCAAAATCATTTCTACAAACTCCTGACAATTAATGGCAGTTTCGCCTTTAAAGGAAGTGCCTGTAGCATTGTTGTTGGAGATAACGCGTACTGCCAGGAAAGGAATACCACAATTAATGGCAATGGTGCCTGCCCCATTGGTTTCCATTTCTTCACACAAGGCTTCTGTAGCTTCCGTAAAGCTTCTGATTTTCTTGACATCCTTGTTCCATTGATCAAAAGAAGCAATAACACCTGTTATTACCTTGCCATCCCGATAGCGAGCAGCTGCTTTTTGGGCTGCCTTTAGAGCAGCAGTATTGGAGCTAAGATACTGGGGTGCAGTTTTAAACAATCTGGCAAAATCATTTTCTTTCTCCATGTTTTCCAAAGCCAGAAAACTGTTGACTCCATCCACTCCTGATAACACAGCGCTGCCATTAAAAAACTTCTCGCCTAGAACTATGTCGTTGTAACCAAGGTGTGGGCTGTAGGCGCCAGAGGTTCCCTGACTGATGATTAGACGAGGCTCGTATAGATGAATGCCTAAGGCTGTGGCACCTGCCGCCATGGCTGTGCCAATTCTGGTTTTACTAATTACTACCTTACCTTCCGGTAAATCACCTTGCCAAAACACAAAATTATTAACTACTGTTTTTTCCTTATTCTTAAGCTTAGCCAAGAAATAAGCTATCTCAATATCCATAGCCCCCTGTAACAATATGGGCTTATCTTCTGTGGTCATGGACATTTCCCCCGTTTCTGAAAATCTACGGGTTTATTATAACACATAGCTATTGTTCTACTCTAGTCTAGAATTTTTCCTTCGGTGCTGATGGTAACAATCTGCCAAGGAATGAACTTGCCACTTTGTTGCAAGGCTTTCTTAGCAGCCATTTCCAAGCCACCACAGCAAGGTACTTCCATTCTTACTACTGTAACACTTTGGATATCATTGTTCTTAATGATTTCCGTTAATTTTTCACTGTAATCAACACTATCTAATTTAGGACAACCAATTAAAGTAATATGGCCTTTGATGAAGTCCTGATGGAAACGTGCATAAGCATAGGCTGTGCAATCTGCCGCAATTAAGAGCTTATCCTTATCAAAATAAGGTGCTTGCAAGGGAGCCAATTTAATTTGTACCGGCCATTGTTGTAAGCAGCTTTCTGCCGGTGCGGTAGAAGCAGCTGCGCTCTGTGCTTCTCTCTTAATGGCCATAGCTCTTTGACCTGGGCAACCTGCAAAAGCTGCCGGTTTGCCTTGCTTCTTAGCTGCTACGGCTGCTGCATCATAAGCCTGGGCTTCTCTTTCTTCAAAGGTAATGGCGTTAGTTGGGCAATGTGGTAAGCAATCTCCCAAGCCATCGCAATAATCATCTCTTAATAATTGCGCCTTACCATCCACTAAGCCAATAGCTCCTTCGTGACAAGCCTTAACGCACAAACCACAACCGTTGCATTTTTCTCTATCGATAGTAATAATTTTTCTTTTCATATTCATAACCACCTTTTCCTGTTTTTTATCAGTTATCTTGCTTTCTTGGTCTTTATTCTAGCTAAAAAGGTTCAATATGTATGTTGTTTTTACAACATTATAAAAATACCTTCTCAAGAATTTTTCTTGAGAAGGTATTAGTTTTTATTTGTCGGAAGGCTGTGCCACGCCATTAAGACGGACATGCTTATCCAGATAATCAATGAATTCTTCTTCCGGCATCGGTTTAGCGAAATAATAGCCTTGTACGAAATCGCAACCCATGGTAGCTACCAAGCGTAATTCTGCTTTAGTTTCTACGCCTTCTACAATGGTAGGAACTCCCAGCCATTTGGACAAATTCAAGATGAAGCTGAGTATGCCTTTGTTACTGTCATAGCTCTTATTCTCTCTTACGAAGTTCATGCCTACCTTCAAAGCATCAATAGGCAAATCACTTAACAAGTTCAAGGAAGAATAACCTGTACCAAAGTCATCCATTTCAATCCTAAAACCGTTTTGCCTTAAGATAACCACAGTCTTAACCATTTCTTCAGGATCATCCATATAGGCTGTTTCTGTTACTTCCAAATGGTATAACTCTGTAGAAAGATTATATTTTTTCATCAGCTTAGGGAAGTATTCCTCTAGCGGCATAGCACCAAAGTCCATACGAGAAATGTTTACGGAAATCGGGATCATCTGATGACCTTCATCCAACCATTGTCTGATGAGACTGGCTGTTTCTTCCCATACATAGGAATCAAGCTTGGTAATAAAACCATTGCGTTCAAAAATAGGAATGAAGACGCCGGGAGGAATAAGTCCTCTAACAGGATGACGCCAACGCACCAAAGCCTCGGCACCAATCATGGCGTTATCTTTCACATCGTGCTTAGGCTGGAAGAAAACCTTAAATTGCTTTTCCTTCAAAGCAACTTCCATTTCCTGCACAATTTTTTCTTCTTCCAGCATCTGCAGCCTGATTCTGTCATCATACTGCCAGAAGGTTGCACCATATTTATGCTTAATTTGCCTGAGCGCTAAAACCGCTCTATCGCACATATCGGTAACAGCTACATTCTTATCGGTAATGGCATAAATACCATACTTGATGGTGATATTCTTAACAGGAAAGCCTTCCAGGATTTCTGCTACATCTTCACGATAGTATGCTTCGTTATGGTCACCACTATGTTCCTTTAAAACGATAAAGGTATTGGAATCGATACGGCCAGCGGCTTCTGTAACAGTACCTATATGCTCTTTCAAGTGAGCAGCAATGGTACAGAGCAGCTTGTCGCCCAGCTCTCTGCCCCACCGTTCATTAATCATCTTGAAATTAACAACGTCGCAGCAAATCAAGTCATATTGCTTATCAGGGTTAGCCTGCAAAATTTCTTTAACACTTTCGGTAAAGAACTCCCTGGTATATAAGCCTGTGAGAAAATCGTTCTTAATCTGATTAATCAAGATAGCATTTTCACGCAGTCTGATCATACTATCTACACGATTGCGAACAACCTCGCTATTAAAAGGCTTCTTGATAAAATCGGAGGCGCCACTTTGCAAGCATTTAGTTTCGCTGCCATCATCCTGATTGCCGGTAATGACAATGATGGGAATAACAGATAAGGTTTCGTTCTCCTTAACCTTAGCCATAACACCATAACCATCTAAGACAGGCATCATCAAATCAAGCAACACTAAAGAAATGTCCAAGGTTTCCTTGTTCAAAATATCCAAGGCTTCCTGGCCATTAGCAGCTTCTATTACATCATACTTATCCAAAAGTATCTTTTTCAGTACTATTCTGTTAATAGGTGCATCATCCACCACGAGAATTTTACGTTTATTGTCCATGGCAAATCCTTTTTAGCATAAACAGGTTGTACTTAATGGTCCTGTATTATGAACTCCCCAGTCTTACAAATCACACATATTTCTAGTTTCATTTTACCACATTAGTTAAGTAAAATAAACCCAAAAGTAAGGTTGAACTTGATATGTTAACCATTATTTCCAACCGTTATTTAGCAAAAAATGCACAAAGTAAAGCGGTTAAAGCTTCCTGATCTTTTTCGCCCATGGTCTCCCTGGCAGAATGCATAGCCAGCATGGGCACACCAATATCCATAGTTCTCATAGGTACTAATGAAGAGGCAATGGAACCTAAAGTAGAACCACCCGCCAAATCACTTCTATTCACATAGGTTTGATAAGGAATTTTTTTTGCTTCGCACAGTCCTGCCACCACAGCAACTGCTTCCGCATCTCCGGCATAGGACTGAGTAGCAGCTTGCTTTAAGACTAAACCGCTATTCATTATAGGTTTATTGGTTGGATCACATTTTTCGGTGTAATTAGGATGCAGAGCATGTGCCACATCCACAGAGAGCATAAAACCGCCGGCTATTTCTCTTAGCACTTCTTCCCTACTCTTGCCTAAAAGATTATATATTCTCTCTATTAATTGACTTAAGACATTAGAGCCTGCTCCTTGCTTAGTTTTGCTGCCAACTTCCTCATTATCAAAAATGGCCGCAATTTGTAAACCACTTTTAGCTTTGGAAACAATGATACCGTCTAAGCAAGCTTTCACGGAAGTAATGTTATCTAAGCGGGGAGAAGAAATAAATTCATTGTTTAGTCCAAAGGTGCAACCCGTTTCCACAGGATAAGTAGATAATTCATAAGAGAGGATCTCCTCTTGCTTACACTTAAGCTCTTTTGCCAAAAATTCTACAAAGAATTCTTTATCCTTGCTCTTCCTGTCAAACATGGCTGCTATTGGCAATACATCTTTTTGTTTATTCCACTTGTATCCATCGTTCACTTCTCTGTTCATATGAATGGCTAAGTTGGGCATACTAAATAAAGGTCGCTTAAAATCCACAAGGCGTACCTTTGGTGCAAAGGGATCCTTGCCCTTTAGCACGAGCTTACCTGCCATGGACAAGGGCCTGTCCAGCCAGGTGCTGACAATCATGCCGCCATAGCCTTCTACGTTCAAGGTGCCATAGCCTTCCGTCAGTATTCCGGCCTGAGGTTTTATTCTAAAACAGGGAAAATCAGTATGAGCAGCAGCAAGCTTAAGACCGGTGGAATCCTTGGCTCCTACCCTAAAGGCCAGCAAAGTAGAATCATAAACCTTAGTGAAATATTTCCCGCCCGGTGCCAAGTGCCAGGTATCGGTTTGTTTTAGTTCCACAAAGCCGTTTCCTTCCAAAAGTTTTTGGCTGGTTGCTACTGTATGATAGGGAGAGGTACAGGTGGCAATAAAATTCAATAAATCCTGTGCAACTTTTTTCATGTTCATTCACTCCTCTATTTCAATATTCTAATTTTAGTGTACTGTATAAAAAGAACAAAAACAAGCTATGTATCACATTCATTATTACAACAATGTTAAAGATAATACAAAAAACATGTTTAGCAATAAGTTCTGTTAAACTTAACACAGTTATGCTATAATTAGCATTGGGTTGGAGATATTGTTAACTATAAAAAACAAAAGAGGAGGAATGTTTATGGGTTTAACTATGCGTATTTTCGTAGGTTTGATTTTGGGCGTAGTTGCTGGTATGGGTTTAGGTACTGGTGGACTCCCCTTCGCCAAAGCTTGGATTGCGCCGTTTGGTACTATTTTCATGAACATGATCAAAATGGTCATTGTTCCCTTGGTACTATCTTCTTTGGTTATTGGCGTTTGTGGTCTTGGTGATGTTAAAAAGATTGGTCGTATTGGTGGTTTAACGGTATTTTATTATTTAATTACTACTGCAGTTGCAATTGTTATTGGTTTAATTTTAGGTACTGTTGTTGTTCCGGGTGCCGGCTTAAGCATTCCTTCCGGCGTAAAGACAGCTGCCAAAGCAGCTCCACCTATCATGGATGTAATAGCGGGTATCTTCCCAACCAACCCGGTGCAAGCTATGGCTAAGGCTGATATGCTGCAAATCATCGTTTTTGCTTTATTCTTAGGTGTTGGCATCATCTCTGTTGGCGACAGAGCTAAACCCCTCTATGGTTTCTTTGATGGTTTAGCTGAAGTTTCTTACAAGATTGTTGGTTACATTATGTTCTTCGCTCCTATTGGTGTATTTGGTTTGATTTGCCCTGTTGTAGCAGCTAACGGTCCTTCCGTTCTGTTACCTCTGTTAAAAGTAATCCTCTGCGTATATATTGGTTGTGCTTTGCATGCAGCCATTGTTTACGGCGGACTACTTACCGTCATCGGCAAATACAGTCCTGTTAGTTTCTTCAAAGGCGTTTTCCCTGCTCAGATGATTGCTTTCACCAGCTGTTCATCTTCCGGTACTTTGCCTGTTACTATGGAATGCACTCAAAAGAACCTAGGCGTTTCCAAAGAAATTGCCAGCTTCGTTCTTCCTTTAGGTGCTACCATTAACATGGATGGTACTGCTTTGTATCAAGGCGTTTGCGCTTTGTTCATTGCTCAGGTGTATGGCGTTGATTTAAGTGCTGCTCAATACGCTACTATCATTGTTACCGGTACCTTGGCTTCCATTGGTACTGCCGGCGTTCCCGGTGCAGGTTTCATCATGTTAACCATGATCTTGACTGCTATCGGTCTTCCTTTGGAAGGCAGTGCTCTTATTGCCGGCATTGACCGTGTACTTGATATGCCTCGTACTTGCGTTAATATCACCGGCGACTGCTGCGTTGCTTACTTGGTAGAAAAATCTGAACGTGACAGAGCTAAAAAGCTAGAAGAAAAAGCTTAATAAAAAACACAAGAAAAACGGTTCCGCTTAGCGGAACCGTTTTTTTATGTGCAAAATGTAACACGCCTGTAGTTTTATTGCCTCGGAAACCGTGACGCCTGTCGGCTTTTTAATGGTTTCCTTAGGCAAATAAAACCTACAGGCTTATTCTATTCCGTGAAGCCATTTAATTGCTTAAATCACGGCCGCTGAGAAGGCGGTAATGACAAGAAACAATGAAAAATGCAGGTGGGGATAGGACTTTCTCGGTCCATCCACACCTGCATTTTGAAATTGTGACACAGTCAGTGCCGCCTTATCAGCGGCCGCTTTTACTAAATAACACTGCCACCACATAAGCCAGCATATCCATAAGTACAATGGTAGCACCTACCGGAGTACCACCTACTACGGAAACCAGCATGCCTAAGAAAGCACAGACTACAGACAAAACCACCGAGCAAATGGTTACACCTTTAAAACTGTCAAACAAACGCATAGCAGAAAGAGCCGGGAAAATTACCAGGGCAGAAATCAAAAGTGCACCTACCAGGCTCATGGCCAGAACGATGATTACAGCAATAAGAACTGCCAGCATAAGATTGTAGCGCTCTACATTAATACCGGTAGCTTTAGCAAAATCTTCGTCAAAGGTAAGAGCAAAAAGCTTATGATAAAAAAGCAAAAAGAAAATTAAGACCAAGATGGACAAGATAATAGAAATCCAGACATCAGAAGATGTTAAAGTTAAAATAGACGTAGAGCCAAATAAGGTAGTGCACACATCACCGGAAATATTTGGTGCTGTAGAAAAAACATTCATCAGCAAATAACCTAAGGCCATGGCACTAACGGATAACATGGCAATGGCCGCATCTCCCTTAACTCTGGTATTCTGTCCCAGATTCAAAAGAAAAATGGCACACAAAATGGTCAACGGTAAGCTAAAGAGCATGTAGTTAGTTATCTTCAGCACAAAGGCTATAGCCATGGCACCAAAGGCTACATGGGACAAGCCATCACTGACATAGGAAAAGCGTCTTAGTACCAAGGTCACTCCCAAAAGTGAGGTACAAAGAGCAATCAATGTTCCTACGATAATCGCATAGAGAACAAAGGGATATTGTAGATAGGTATAGATATTTTCCAAAACAGCTGCCAACTTTATTCCTCCGATCCCAGCAAGGCAAAACGTTTGCCAATGTCACTGGTTAAATAAGCTTCCTTGGTTCCGAAGAAAATTTTCGGGCCAATATGTAAAATATGAGTAGCATGCTGCAAGGTTGCTTTAAGATCATGAGATACCATAATAATGGTTATCCCGTCTTTGGCATTAAGCTCCTTGATCAGCTTATATAATTCTGTGGTAACTTCAGGATCCAGACCAGTAGCCGGTTCATCCAAAATAAGCATTTGTCTGGTAGCGCATAAGGCCCGGGCCAAAAGTACTCTTTGCTGCTGACCGCCGGATAACTGTCTGTAGCTTTGCTCAGCCAAAGGTGTAATCAGCATTCTTTCCATAGCGTCAGCTGCTAATTTTTTCTCTGCCTTGTTATAAAAAGGACGCAGACCACAACGATTCTGGCAACCGGAAATAACGATTTCTCTTACGGTAGCAGGAAAATCCTGCTGACTTACTTTTTGCTGGGGCAAGTAACCTACTTCCTTAGGTCCCAGCCCATCCCCTGTCAAAAGCTCACCCTGCAAGGGCTTAGTAAGATGAAGCAAGGTTTTCAAAAGCGTAGATTTACCTGAACCGTTCTCTCCAACGATGCACAGATAATCGCCTTTTTCCACTGTAAAATTTAAATTGCTTACTACTATTTGTCCGCCATAACCTAAGGTCAGATTACGGCCTATCAACTGACTCATGTGTCCTCCTAATTCAAGCCTTCCTTTAAAACTGCCAAGTCCTTTTGCATAATACCCAGATAAGTTGCACCTGCTGCCACGTCTTGGGCAGTAGTTGCCTGCATAGAATCCAAGGTTAATATCTTTTGATTTTTCTGAGTGGTAGTTTGTAGCACTGTCTTAGCAATCTTTTGATCAGATTTTTCCACCGTAAAAATATTCTTCAAACCCAGCGCATCTATTTGGCCGGCTAAAAATCTAATGGTTTTAAAGCTGGCCTCTGTTTCAGCTGAGCAACCGGCAAAAGCCGCATAATGTTTAAGGCCGTAATCATCAAACAAATATAGGAAAGGAAAACGATCGCCAAAGACAACGGTTTTCTTCTGACTACCTGTTAGTGTTTTGGCATATTCCTGATCTAAGGCGGCTAGCTGTGCCAGATATTTTTTACTGTTAGCGTTATAAACACCGGCATTAGATGGATCAACTTCACACAAAGCTTTGGTAATGGCCGTGCAAAGGATTTGAGCGTTCTTTAAGGACAGCCACACATGTTCATCCTTGTCTGGTTCCTTCGCTTCTTTGTGGGCAGGCTGTGACGCTCTAGGAGCAATTGTTTTACTCTCTCCTGCGCTCTCTCCTTCTACCTTGTGTTCGTCACCTTCATCATTTTCATTCTTCACTTTGCTGCCTAAGACCTCCAGCAAATTAACAGTCTGCATATTTTTATTCTTAGTTTCTTTTAAGGCTTTGCTAACCCATTGGTCAGATTCGCCACCTACATAAATGAACAAATCACAATCGGACACCTTCATCATGTCCTGAATGGTAGGCTGATAGCTATGAATATCTGTACCATTGCTGAGCAACATGGTTACCTCAGCCTGAGCAAATTTATCGCCCATGATATTTTTTACCCAGTCGTATTCTGGGAAAATGGTAGTAACAATTTTAAGTTTTTTGGTTGGCTTATTGGTTGTTTCCGAAGCCTGTTTGCCTGCACCGCAGCCGGTAAGGCAGGCTATGGCCAAACAAGCAACCAGTAGCATGCTTAAATATTTCTTCATTTTTTCCCCTTACTCTTTTTTCGGCATTCTTCACAAACACCATAGAAAACCGTACGCATGGGATTAACGGAAAAACCATGGTGTTCAAATAAATGCTCTTCCAGATGCGCTTCCTCATGACACTTTACGTGAATCAGCTTGCCGCACTTCTCGCATTTGCAATGCACAGCCTCTTCACAATGGTGATGCTCATCTAAATATTCAAAGCAGGCTCCGTTGATTTCGTCTACCACACATTTGGCCACCAAGCCCTGTTCTACTAATTGTTCTAAGTGTCTATAAATAGTAGTTTTGCCTACATCAATATTTTTCTGTTGAAAATAGGCATAAATATCATTAACAGTAACATGTTGACCTGCTACATTTTTTAGATAAGCTAATATTTCTTGTTTTTGTTTAGTCTGGTAAGCAGCCTTCACCCTGCATTCCTCCAATTTGAAAATCGTTTTCATTTTACCTTGCTGCCCAGCATTTGTCAAGGCAAAGAAAAATCCTGCCAACCAAATTGGTTAGCAGGATTTGTTTTAACGATGTTGTTCCAATACTCTGATGAAATAAAAATAACCAAGTGTTAAGAAACTGCAAGCCCCCATCCAACTAAACGGACTGGCGTAACACATACCAAGATAACCAAAATAATGTCCCATCAGAATGGCTCCCAAACTGCGAGCCACTAATTCCACTACGCCACTGCCAAAAGGCAGGAAGGAAAGTCCTAAGCCCTGGGTAGCATTACGGAAAATAAAAATCTGACTAAGAAAAACATAGAAAGGAACAGTAGTGTGCAAATAGGTAACACCTGCTTCAATAGAACTGGTATCCGTATCGGTAATAAAAAGTTCTATGATGTTATGTCCATAAAAATAACTGGTTAGAGCAGCACACACAGAAAAAATTATTAAAATCAAGGAACCTGTTTTAACGCCCTTACGCACTCGGTCCAAACGTTTGGCTCCAAAGTTCTGAGCAGTATAAACTGCCATGGCAATACCCACTGAAATCATGGGCTGAATAGCCAGCTGCTCCACCCGTCCTGCGGCAGTATAGCCGGCAATGACTTCCGGGCCAAAGGAATTACAGACTGCCTGCAGCACCAAGATGCCAATACCTAAAATACCAAACTGAAAAGACATGGGGCAACCCATTTTTAAATGGAACCAGATACCGGCCCGTGTTAAGCGAAAATGTTTTTTTTGCAAATGCAAAGCAGGCACTCTTGTGTAGATATACCAGAGACACAACGCTCCGGAAATGCCTTGGGCAATAACCAGGGCAATGGCAGAACCGGCCACTCCCCAGCCCAAATAAATAATAAAAGCTAGCGCCAGAACAATGTTAAGCAGAGATGATAGAATCAAAAAATATAAAGGCGTCTTACTATCTCCCAAGGCTCTCATTAAAGCCGAGGCCAAATTATATAGTGCCGTAGTACCAATACCATAAAGCAAAATACCAATATAGCTGTAAGCATCAGCAAAAATTCGCTCCGGTACATCAATAAGCTTAAGCAAGGGAGTTAAAAAAATATGGGTGACGATAATTGCCAAGATCATATAAATGACGGAAATGACCAAGCAGGTTGCCGCCGAAGTCTTTACGCCCTCCATGTTCTTGGCACCAAAGTTCTGACCTACGATAACAGACATACCGCTGGTTAAGCCAATGGTAGCACCTACCGCTATCATAAAAACCGGAATGGTGGTACCGACGGCCGCAATAGCATCAACGCCCAGTGTTCGTCCCACAATAATAACATCGGTAATGTTGTAGGCTTGTTGAAAAACATTACCGATGAGTAAGGGTATGGTAAATTTTAAGATTAAGCTGAGAGGATTTCCCTCTGTCATTTTTTGAATCATTAAACAGCCAACTTTCTTGTAGAGTTATTTGATTATAGCACAAAACCCTTGAGGAGAAAACAAAGGCCTAACTTTACAAAGCCCCAAGCCTATGTTATAAATAACTTAGTTTATTGGAAAGGAATACCTATGGAACTAGTTATTCTTATGCTTTTCTGTCTTGCCATCATTTTATGCGTAATACTTAATATTTCCTTGGTCTATGGGTTACTGATAGGCCTGTTTATTTTCTGCGCGTATGGCAGGCATAAAGGTTTTGCTTGGCGGGAGATAGGCACCATGCTATGGTCAGGTTTTCTAACTGCCAAAAATATCGTCATCATCTTTTTCTTTATAGGCGTACTTACTGCTCTCTGGCGAGCCTCAGGAACCATCAGTGTAATCATCTGTTACAGTCTGGGCCTGATTAAGCCACAATTAATCGTTCTCATGGCCTTTCTCCTGAACTGTCTTATTTCCATGTTGCTAGGATCTTCTTTTGCTACTTCTGCAACCATGGGCGTAATTTCCATGACCTTAGGAAACGCCATGGGTGCTAATCCTGCTTTGCTGGGCGGAGCAATTTTATCCGGAATATATGTAGGCGATAGAACTTCTCCCATTTCTACCAGCGCTCTTTTAACCTCTGTTTTAACAGAGACCAACATCTACGATAATATTAAGAAAATGGTAAGGACGGCCCTGTGGCCCTTCTTGCTTTCTTGCTGTTTATACGGTGTGGTCAGTTTCTTTCTGGCCGGCAGCGGCAAGGTTCTGGACCTAGCTGCTGTGTTTAGCAGAGAAATGGTGCTACACTGGTCAGCCATCTTACCTGCCCTAATTATCATAATTCTAGCCTGCTTCAGAGTTCAGGTTAAACTAACCATGGGCATTAGTATCATAGCTGCAGGAATTTTGTGCAATGTTTTGCAGCATATGGATATCCTACACATTTTGCAAATCTGTCTTACCGGTTATCATGCTCATGACAAAGAAGTGGCTGCTCTCTTAAATGGTGGTGGCATTGTTTCCATGCTAAACGTTGCAGCTATCATTGCCATCTCCTCTTCCTATGCCGGTATTTTTGAAGGCACCGGTTTGCTAAATAATGTGCAAGCTTTTCTGGAGAACTTAAGCAAACGAATTACACCTTTTGGTGGTATCATCGTTGCTTCCTTCTTCACTGCCATGGTTACTTGTAATCAAACCTTATCCACCATGCTGACCCATCAGCTCTGTCATAAACTGGAGCCTGATCAGGCTACTTTCGCTATATCCTTGGAAGACTCTGTTATCGTCATTGCACCTTTGATTCCCTGGAACATTGCCTGTGCCGTTCCTCTCACCAACATCAGTGCGCCTAACAGTAGCATCGCCTTTGCTTTCTTTTTATATCTCTTGCCCTTATTTACCTTTATACGGAAACTACATAAGTAAACCAATGGGGGACGGTACTAAATGGTACAATAAATTGTACCATTTAGTACCGTCCCCCATTGGTTCAGAAGGACTCCTTAGGAGTCCCTTTTTTATATTAATTCTACACTTATAAATTATTTTCGTGGGTATTTTGTAACCGACTTATTTTATATAATGAAATTGGGTAAAAATAAAATAAGGAGGAACTACTATGACGCAAACTAAACAACAAGACATTTCTTTGCTCAACAGTTTTCTCAATACCGTAGAACGCGTTGGCAACAAGCTCCCCCATCCCATTGCTCTCTTTTTCATCATGGCCATCTTAACAGTACTTTTATCTGGTCTGCTTTCTACTCTGGGCATCAGCGCAGTAGGAGATTTGATTAACAAGACCACCGGTAAAATTGAAACTCAGACTATTACCGTCATCAGTCTCTTAAATGCCAAAGGTATCATCTATATGTTAACTGCCGCTGAAAAAAACTTCATCTCCTTTGCTCCTTTAGGCACAGTTCTAGTAGCTATGTTAGGAGTCGGCGTGGCCGAAAGCAGCGGTTATATCCCCGCCCTCTTAAAACAAACCGTAGCTATAACACCTGTAAAGCTTATTACTCCGGTAGTAGTTTTTTTAGGTGTTCTGTCCAATGTAGCTTCTGATGCAGGCTATGTTATTCTTATTCCCATTGGCGCCTTAATGTTCATGGCTTATGGACGCCATCCCATGGCCGGTCTGGCTGCTGCCTTTGCCGGCGTATCAGGAGGGTTCTCTGCCAATTTATTAATCGGCACCTTAGATCCACTGCTTTCCGGTATTTCCACAGAGGCAGTTCATATTTTAGATCTTAATCGCAATGTGGAACCAACCTCTAATTGGTACTTCATGATTGCTTCTACTTTTGTTATTACTATCGTAGGAACCTTAATCACCGACTACCTAGTAGAACCACGCTTAGGCAAGTATACCGGAGATATTTCGGAAGAAGGCTTATCTTCCAACACCCTTACGGAAAATCAGAAAGAGGCTTTAGAGTGTGCCAATGTAGTTGTTCTGCTGCTTTTGATTTTTCTAATTCTAATGTGTTTTCCTGCTCATTCCATTCTGCGTAACCCGTCTACCGGCAGCTTAATTGCCGGTGCTCCTTTGATGCAAGGTATTATTATTTTCATCATGCTGGCTTTCTTCATTCCTGCCGTAGTGTATGGCTACAAGGCCAACACCTTTAAAGACCATCGCCAGGTTTGTGCCGCTTTAGGCAAAGCCATGAGCTCCTTAGGCCCTTACATGGCTTTATGTTTTATTTCTGCCCAATTCATTAATTATTTTAACTACACACACTTAGGTACCATCATCGCCTTAAAAGGTGCTCAATTTTTAGAAGCAACAGGCATTGGTGGCATTCCTCTCATGGTCCTATTCATTATTTTTAGTGCCTTCATCAATTTGTTCATGGGCTCTGCTTCTGCCAAGTGGACTATCCTGTCCCCTATCTTTATTCCCATGTTCATGCTTTTAGGATATTCTCCGGAGCTAACACAGGTAGCCTACAGAATCGGTGACTCCTGTACCAATATCATTACACCACTGATGTCCTATTTTGCCATGATCATTACCTTTGCCAAGCGCTATGATAAACAGTCCGGCATTGGTACTTTAATTTCCACCATGCTACCCTATTCTGTTTGCTTTTTAATAACCTGGTCACTTCTTCTGGTAGTTTGGATGAGTTTCAGACTGCCCTTAGGCCCGGGCGCAGGTTTATTTCTGAGATAAAAATTAATTAAAAATGAAATTTTATTTTTACCCAAAAAAAGACTGGCTTGTACTTCATAGTACAAGCCAGTCTTTTAATTTGCTTTATAAGGTACGATTAAGCATCAAGGCTTTTTCTACGGCGCCTTCCTTAGTTCCTTCTTGTAAGGTATAGCTGGCATTAATCCAAACCAGCAATTGGTCTCCCAATCTAATGTCATTACAATTAGCCAGAATATTCTCGGTGACTCTTACAGCGGCGTCATCATAATAGAGAAGCACGCTTTTGTTATCCGCAGGCACGGCCCGTGAAACTCTTACATAGGCCATTCTATCATCGCCTGGGCCAAGTACCATTAGAGAAGCGACGCCTAGGGGCGGAATACTTTTGGTTAGCTTGGGAGCATAAAAAGCAGTCACTTGCAGACCAGCTTTAACATCTTCCATGCCCAGCCTTTTGCCACTTTGCTTATCTATGAAATAAGGAGCTCTGCCAATGTATAAAGCCACATCCTTACCTGGTTCAGTAGCCTTAATAGTAGCCTTGTCATCCTCAACCTTCACGATAGTACCGGTAGTTTGTACCATAGGAACGCCCGCGGCAAAAGCTGTCCCTGCAATACACAGCAGCAATAAAGCCACAAGTCCTATTATTTTTTTCATACAAACACTCCCTTTACTAGCGCAGATTTTATTTTATCTCTTGTACATTTTTTTGTAATTCCGCAGGAATAGCAATACCTAAATTTTGAGCAGCAGCTTTGTTAATAATATCTTTGTATTCTTTTTGAGAAGCAATCGGCATATCTTGCGGCTTAGATTTGCCTAACAAAATATCGCCTGCCATCTCACCGCTCACCACACCCAGCTCATAGAACTCAATACCAACACTGCACAAGCCGCCGGCCTTAAGCATGCTAGACTCACCTACGATAACAGGCAGCTTAGCAGGAGTTGTTACGGAAAGCAAGGTGGAAACAGAAGAAGCAATAACATTATCGGTTGGTACGTAAATCATATCAACCTTACCAATCATGCTGCTGGCAGCCTGTTGAATATCATTAATATTACTAATGGTAACTTCTGTTACTGTAAGACCCTTAGAGGTAGCATATTTCTTAGCAATATCTGCCTGCACCTGGGAATTTACCTCGCTGGAAGTATATAAGATGCCAAACCTTTTAGCCTTAGGCAACAGCTTCATGGCCAAATCAATCTGGGCTGCAATAGGAGTCATATCATTAGCACCGGTAACATTGGTACCCGGCTTCTCATCAGACTGAACCAATTTAGCATTCTTAAAACTGGTAATGGCATTACCTACGATAGGAATGGTTTTGGTAGCATTGGCCATAGCTTGTGCCGTTGGTGTAGCAATAGCACAAATCAAATCAACCTTATTGGCCACGAAACGATTAGCTATGGTTTGCAGATTGGACTGATCTCCCTGAGCATTCTGGATGTCCAGCTTCAGATTCTTGCCTTCTACAAAGCCCTTTTTCTTCAGGCCATCAATAAAACCTTTTCTGGAATCATCCAAGGCTTTATGTTCCACCAGCTGAGCAATACCAACCTGGTAAACCTTGCCCTCTTTACTAGCAGCCTGCTTAGGTTTTTCCTGCCCACCACAACCTGCCAAAAGTCCTATTCCCAACACTAACGCCAAACCCAAACTGACAATCTTAACACTACTTAACTTTTTCATTCTACCTTCCTACCCTTCTACGCTTATTTTTAATTTTTCTTCCTACCTTACTACAATTCAGAAAAACTATACAACTATCATACCATAAATCAAAAATCTGTCAAATTTTGTAACTTACCAAGTCTTTTTCTCCGGATGTCTGGCAAAATATGCTACAGCATAGCTGCAGGTTAATTTAGCCTTACGGTTAGTCTCTTTCATATCCTTAGCGACTTCTTCCATTAGCATGCCGGCCACTCCTTGTCCTTTTAGGGAATCATCTACTACGGTGTGATTAACATCTACTTCATGCTCGCCAATGGAAGGAAAAGTAACCTTGGCCACTTCCTTTTGATTAGCATCATACACCACGATCTCATTAGGTTTGTGAATAAATTCCATTTTGCTTGCCTCCTTTGTTTTAATCAAATGTCGTTAAAAAATCTTTCATAGCATTTTCAGTAGCTCGTTTTACTGCTTTAGCTTTACTTGGCTCGCCTATTTTCCAGAAATTGATGGAGGTAGAAGACCCTACCTCTTCCACTGTCTGGTTAAAAAGATATTTCCCGGCATTAACATCTACGCATTTTAACTTCATGGCTACCGTAGCACTATAGGTTTGAGTACCGGCAATGACCATGACGCCTGTTTCTTTTTCCCTGACTGGCAGCATATTAATATAAATAACTCTGTCTACGCCCATAGCCTTGCCTAAGGCTATAAATTCGTTTAATACCGGTGCATCACTGTTTTCAAAGGAATAAGCTTTGACCGCCTGTTGTACCTGTTTGGCAGTAGCAATGACATACGGTGCACCCTTCTTATCAGGATATTTGTCCTTTAAGGCTCCCTTAATGGAATTCGCTGCCATTTCCCTGCTACGACCATCCAAGCCGGAGGTGTCCACATAGGGCAACACCGCAATTTTATAATGTCCCTGGGACGGTTTAATATCTTCGGTAGCTTTACCAAAATTTGTTTCTCCGGTAGCAGCGGTACCGCCTGTCACCACATCAATGGAGCTTTCTTCTTTGGCTAAAGCAGTGCAGCTTAAAGCCAAAGTACAACACAATACAGCCAAAATTTTCTTCATGTTTTTCATGTGAACATCCCTTTATCATTGTAATATAGTTATTCTGTCTTGAGGCTTAGCGTACTGTTGTCCAATTACGCCATGTAAACCCTCTTTGATATAATTTATTAATACTTGTTCTTCTGTATAGCCCAGTAATGTTTTATTATGAGGTTGCTGGTTGAGCACGCCATAAGCATCGCCGCCATTAGCAATGAACTCACTGGTTGCCAGGGTATATTTTTTGTCCAAAGCAAAAGGTTTATTACCAACAGACTTAATGGTTACTCTCTCTCCCGGTTTTAAAGGAGCATAATACTGAGAGTTCCTATATTGCTGTCCCTTGGTAAAAGGCACCTTGGTATTAATCGTATATACTATGCCGGCTACCTGAGGAAAACCGCCCAAGGGTTCAGGGGTAATACTGGTAGCGGCTTCCAGCATCTCCAAAAGTTCAGCACCGGTAAGAGTAACAAAACAACCCTGATTTTTAAAAGGTGTTACCGTCATTATATCGTCTCTGGTTATCTTTCCTACAGCAAGACTGGTTCTAATGCCACCACCATTAACCAAAGCACAATCTATTTGTGCTTTACTAACCTTGGCATTTCTGGCTTGCCACAAATAAGCATCTGCGAAAAGATCCCCTAAATTAGTTTCCTGGGTTCTGACACCTGGGACGCGCTCACCATGCAAAACAACTTCAGAGTAGCCAATTTTTTTGTTAAGATATTGTGCCACTTCCTTGGAGCGTTTAGCAACTAGGGCTTGAACCTTGGTATCTTCCTTATCATAAGAACCAGCCGGCACAAATTTCTCTTGCCATTTATTTTCTTTAAAAGTAAGCATGCCTATATTAGCAAGATGACAGCCTGTTTCAACCAGCAGGCAGGACTTAACATAACAGTTCTTCACAACATGGTCATGACCATCAATACATATATCCAGGCCTTGTACATTATTTAAGAGGTCTTCAGCACGATTACCCACTACAACGTTACTACTGCCTAAATGTGCCAATGCAATAATTACCTGACAGCCCTCCTTGCGCAGCTTATCAATTTCTGCCTGAGCACAAGCATAAAGCTGAGGTCCGGCCAGAAAAGTAAGCCCCTGCACATATTTAGGGTTAATACTGGTAGTTGTTTCCGGCGTCGTCAGTCCAAAGATGCCCAGCTTATAACCATTTCTGGTAATGATAACAGCATCCCGGACAAAGTTTTGTCCGGTAGCCTTAACGCTGATATTAGCGCTAAGTACGGGAAAATTAGCTTCCTTTATTCTTTTTAAAAGAACATCTTGTCCATAACCAAATTCATGATTGCCCAAGGTCATGGCATCATAACCACAGGCATTCATAAACTCCATAGCGGCTTTGCCCTCGCTATAATTTGCCAGAGTGTTACCTTCAATGGCATCACCGGCATCCAAAAGTACCACGGTAAAGCCTTGGTTTTCATAGTCTTGCTTTAAGGCAGACACGGCTGCCATGCCCAAAATTTCCTTGGCTTTTTCATCATAGCCATGGGTATCGTTGGTATGGAGAATAACCAGTTTACTTAAGTCTGCTGCTAAGGCTGTATTAAAGAATAAGGAAACCAACGTTAAACAGATTAATATTATTTGTTTCATAGTTACCTGCTTATTACTTTCTACGAGCATATTTATTACCACGGGTACCTGTAGTCTAGTAATGGTACAGTGGTTCGCTGTTACCATTCAGCTACGCTTTACAAGCTTGCTTCATGGACAGCTATCACATGGCCGTTTCCAATTGCTCTCTTCGTCGCAAAGCTCCTTGTTCGCAAGGAAGACGGCGCAATAAATATGCTCGTTTGTATTACTTACATTACTTACATTACTTACATTACTTACATTGTTTTTCCATATTCAAATCAATGATACCGGCTGCATAAGGAGCAATTTCATACTGGCCAAAAATAAAGTGAATATAACCTTTGGTGTCCAAATAATAGGTCTTAGGCAATTTTTTTAAGCCTTGAAAATCTCTAAATAACCAGCCACGCCACTTTTCCTTGCTATTAAAAATTTTATCGTTAATGGCTGCCAAGGTAAAAGCTTCCTTATCTCCATCCTTAATCAGATCCTGCCACTTCACGTCAGCGCCTGTTTTAAGGTCAAAGGTAACGCCGCCCCGCCAGCTAAGAGGATGAGCTGCTCCTTTATAAAACATATAGCCATCATAAAGGAAGCATAAATAATGCTTGCCATAATAGCTCTGAGTATATTTCTGCTCAAAGGTCTTGCGAATGCCTTTAGCTCTTTCTTCCTGGTAGCGCTGCACTGTCATCTGAGAATCTCTGGCAAAATAGGTGTTGATTTTATCTCCTATTACCTGTTTACCGTCCAGTGTCACTTTAGGATAAACCAATAAAAAATTATCGTTCTGTTTTATTTCTTCATCCTTTACTGTCAGCTTAGGATTAGCTAAAGCAGTTAGATTAAGACACACACAACAAACAGTCAATAAAGCGATTAACAATTTTTTCATGGTATGCTCCCCCTTTACAGCTATTGCACACATTTTAATATTTCTTCCGGTTTGTCCACTAAATACGTTGGAACTAATTTTTCTAATTCCTCTTTATCCCTAAACCCCCAGGTAACTAAAATAACATCCATGCCTGTGTTATCTGCTGTGGCTTTGTCCACTTCAGAATCTCCCACATAAACAGCTTCCTCTTTGCTTACCCCTAATTCTTTAAGAGCTGCCAGCACTGTATCAGGCGCAGGCTTCTTCTTGATGCCTGCTTTTTGCCCTATGGATACTGCCACATCCTGCACGAAATAAGTTTTGTTCAGCTGAGCAACTGCTTCGGCGTTTTTGTTAGAAACAATAGCCAGCTTATAGCCCTGTTTCTTCAATTCCTGCAACAGCTGCATAATGCCGGGATAAGCCTGAGTCTTAACTTGGCAATGGTTAGTGTAATATTCCTTAAAAGCTAAGTAGACTTGGCGAAACTGAGTCTCGCTAACATCCTCCGGCAAAATTCGCTTGGCCAGTCGTTCAATGCCATTGCCCAGAAAGCGCCGTACCTCTGCCTTACTACGCAAGGGATAATGAAACTGTTGCAGCGTATGATTAACTGCATCGGCCAGATCATCCAAAGTATTTAAGAGTGTTCCATCCAAATCAAAGATAACTGCTTTATATTTTTTCATGTTTCACCTATTTAGCTTCTCTTCCTGCTCTGCTTAATTATTTTGTTTTAAAAAAGTTTGGCAATAGCAGCCATCACATTTTCTTTCCAATGATTTTCACAATGGTACCATACATCGTCGTCGGATTAATGGGCTTAGCAATATGGCCATTCATCCCGGCAGCCAGAGCTTGTTGGATATCCTCCACAAAGGCATCTGCTGTCATGGCAATGATAGGAACTGTTGTAGCATCATGATGGTGGGAAGCTCTAATGTTTTCTGTAGCAACATAGCCATTCATGACCGGCATCTTAATGTCCATGAGAATTACATCATAGAAGCCAGGCGCAGACTTGGTAAATTTATCTACACTTTCTATACCGTTAAAGGCCATATCCACCACCATACCCTTCTTTTGCAGAAGAGCCTTGGCAATTTCCCTATTCAAAGCCTGATCCTCGCACAAAAGGACACGTTTGCCCTGCAATAAATCAAAGTTTTGTCTTTGTTTAATGCTAATTTCCTTTTTCTCCTGCTCTGCAGAATTCTGGCAGAAGAACTCCACGTGAATACTAAAAATAGAACCTTTTCCCTCTTCACTTTGTACTGAAATAGTTCCGCCCATTAAATCCAGCAAGCGTTTTACAATGGAAAGACCTAAGCCCGTACCTTGTTTACTACTCCGGCCACTGTCTCTTTCCTCCTGAGTAAAGGGATTAAAAAGAACTTTTTGGAATTCCTTGCTCATGCCTATCCCGTTATCCCGAACCTGCACGTCTACCAGCAATTTGCCCTCTTTATTAAGAGCCTGACGCATCCAGAAGGTAATCGTACCTCCCTCCGGAGTATACTTAACTGCATTGGACAAGAGATTAAAGAAAATCTGATTAATTCTCAGCTTATCCAGCAAAGGAACTACTGTTTTAACATTTTGGACATCTACAATAAATTTCTGTCCCTTGCTATCACATAAAGGTTTAATGATAGATCTGAGATAATCATAAAATTCCTCTATTTTATAAGGCTCCAAATGCAAGACAACCTTGCCACTTTCTGCCTTTGCCATATCCAGCACATCATTAATCAGGCTTAGCAAGAATTTAGAAGAAGTATCGATTTTATCCAAATTTTCTTTAGCCTGAGTTGGCAAACTCATTTCTTTCGTCAAATAAGTCATGCCAATAATGCCATTTAAAGGAGTTCTGATATCATGGCTCATGTTGGAAAGAAAATCAGTTTTAGCCTTATTGGCTTGCTGGGCTGCCTTCAGAGCTACCTTCAGCTTAGCTTCCTGCTCTAACTGGCGCCTTTGGGCCTCCGTATAGTCAGTACGCACCAGGGCAACTAGACCGCTGGCTTTATCAATATAGAAAAATTCCATCTGCTTTGTTCTGATTTCGCCCTTTTCCAGTACGGTAAGAGAACGAATGCAGCGTTCCCCGTTGTCCAGTTTCTTAACCGCATTAGCTAAAGTCATAAATTCAGTAATGCTATCGTAATCTGCAGCAGCTACAGTCTTCTTGTTATAGGCACGCATAGCCGGTTCATATTTATCACCAGGCTTTATTTCTTCGCTAGTTAAAACAGGATCATTAGAAATCAGCATGACTACTACGTCTTGCTGCACGTCAAGACAGGCCAGATAATCGTATTGCTGACCAATCAACATATTCATAATAGAGGCAGACAGTTTTTCCGTGGTAATATCATTAATGGCATTAAAAAGAATCATGTCCCTATTACTAGGGCGCTGACTTACCGTATTGGTAGATTTTACCCACTTAACCGTACCATCAAAATCCCTCACCTGATAATCCAAAGTGGTAGTAGTAATGCCATTTTTGTAATTATCCAGTAAAGTCTGCTTTGCATAATAATGAGCACACTGCTCATGGAGGTCTTTTTGAGGCATATGTTTAATAATGGTAGCAATTAAGCTATCATAATCAACCAGCTGCTGAATCTCCTGAATGGGCGCGGTACCCTGTGTGTATTCAATGGTATTGGTAGTTAGGTTAATACGTCTGGTTACATAGTATTTACCGGAGACGGTATCTAAGAAGCCCTGAGCAGCCTTGTATTTTTCCTCCAGCAGCTGTTCCTGTTGCTTTAAATCATTAATATCTGTATAAACTACATAAACATATTTTTGCTGACCAACAAAAAAAGTAACAAAGTTGGCACTTACCCAGATATAACCTCTATGCTTCGTTGTGATTCGGTAAATCGCATTATGATAACTTCTATCCCTATTATCAAAGACAAACGCCTTTCTTATTTCTTCCCTGTCGTCAGGATGAACAGGCGCAAAACCATCCAGGGAATTAAATTCCCTAATATTTTCCTGAGTACAACCCTTAAGCTTGCAAAAATCGTCCGAATATCTTTCCGGGATTAGCATGCCATCCTCAGCTACTTTATACAAAGAGGAAACAGATGGCAGTCTGCCAATGGTATCCAAGACAGATATTTCCATTTGTTTTTTATCTTGTTCAATAATCTTTTGTTGTTGCAAATAGGTTTTGGTAACATCGGACTGGATAATTAAGATTGTATCCTTGCTACTATCTAAATAATAGTGCTGAATCTTGCGGCACATCATTTCCTCAGGATGACCGGTATAATTCCCCCTAATGCTTAGTTCATAGTGTCCATTCTTATCTAACTCCCGGCACACAACATCAATGCAGCTGTTTTGCAAATAATATGCCTTATCTTCGTCAGCTATCCAGCTATCAGAAGCAAAATGCTGCATAGCGGTAAAATCAAAAAGCTTGCCTTTTTCTCCTAAGGCAATATGATACTTGGGAAGTAATTTATAACTTATATTGAGAAATTCCATCTTGGCAATCTTCCGATGTAGCAAAGCTACATAGTCGAACTCCTCGCTGGTAAATATCTTAAAAATTTCGTCCCGCTGCTTTTCCTCGGAAACATCTAAAGAGCTAAACACGCTGATAATATCCTGAGTTTCAGGATCCTTCAGCATTTTAGCAAAGGTTCTCACCCAAATAATATTTTTGTTTTCGTCAAGGCGTTGATAATCAATTTGTAGATTGCTTCTACCCTTATTAAAAGTATCAAGCAAGAATTCTCTATTAAAAAAGCTTGCTACCTCCTGACGTTGTTGAAGATCAGGAATAATGGTCAGCATCTTTTTGAACATACCATCTGCAGTATCAGATTTAAGTATATTCATAATATACTGAGAGGCACCATGTTCGCTCACGCAGATATTGTGTGTTAAATTAAGCTGGAAAGAACAAAGAGTATTGGGATTGGCTGACAAAAGAGCCTGCACAGCCTGCTGGAAAGCTATTTCCTCCTGTTTTTGGGCAGTAATATCTTCAGCTACGGCATAAGCCTTAACAGGCTTACCGGCTTGATCAAATACAGTAGTAAAGGTATAGCGCAAATAAGGCCCATTTTCCCCATTGGTCTTCATCAAGAATTCGTCCCTGACATTTTTTTCACCACTAGCTACTCTGGCAAAGAAATGACGAACCCGTTCATAGTCTTCCACCTGGAACTGGGGAAGAATGGATTCCGGCACGTTTTCTATATCTCTGCTAGGCACATTAAATAATTTCCTCACATGCTCAGGAAGATGGATACAATGGTGTATAATATCATATTCATAAACACGCAGATTAGCGCCTTCTGTTGCCGCCTGATATTTTTCCTTTTCTTCTGCCAGGGCCTGTTCCAAATCCCTATGCTGAGTCAAATCATCAATGAAGAAAGCATAGGCTTTCTTGCCAAAGAAGGTCATAGGTACGCCCTTTACTTCGTAGTATTTATTGCGATAGGCATCGTACCATTCAGTTTCCAGCGGTTCTTCACCCTTCATCTGATTAACAATGCAATTAGCACAAGGTGCCTTATTGCCACGCACATAGGCATAGCAAGTCTGACCCATTTTAGGCGAACATGTCTTGTTGCGCTGTGCTACTGCATTCGCAAAAAGCAAATCATAACTATCACGTTCAATGACGTAAATCATTTGATTGGAATTATCTAAAAGCAGGTTAGAAGCAGAAAGAATATTGGTTACATCCGAGAAAGCGCCCAGAATAACCGGCTTCCCCTGATAAGTGCCCAGCAGCTTCATAATCATATGAATCCAGGCAAAGCCCCGTGTCTTATGGTAAATACGGAAGATGACACGTTGCTCCCCTTGACCCGCCAAAGTTTCAGTAATTTTTTCCTGCAAAAGTGGTATATCACGAGGTGCCACCATGGTCACAGCATCCTTACCATACAAATGCTTATATTCCTCAGCTGTTAAGCCGGAAAAGGCAGGCGCACTGGGTGTAAAAAGCAGTGGCATAACGTTTGTACCATTTATGCCATATATTACAATAGTGCCCAAAGAATTCTTTAGAATTTTGTTTAATTGGTCTAATGTATATTCCATCCTTCTCACCTCATGAAACCAGCTATCTGGTAATCCTTAGTTGCCAAAAAGCCACTGCACTCGCTGCCGCCACATTAAGAGAATCAACATGATGTGACATGGGAATTTTCACTATATAATCACAGGCTGCTATAGTTTCAGAATGAAGGCCATAGCCCTCTGAGCCAAATACTAAAGCAAGTTTTGGTTCCGCTGCCAAGGCCTTATCATCTATACTGATGGCTTTAGCACTTAAAGCCATGGCTGCTGTTTTAAAGTCCCAGCTCTTTAGCTGGGTAATATCGTTGGTCATGATAGTCCAGGGCACTTGAAAGATCGTACCCATGCTAACTCTGACTGACCTTCTGCACAAAGGGTCACAGCAGGAAGCCATCACTAAAACAGCATCTATATCAAGAGCCGCTGCACTACGAAAAATTGCTCCTACATTGGTAGAATCTGTAATATTTTCTAAAACAGCTAACCGCTTCGCGCTTTGACAAAGCTCTGCCACCGACCGCAACACAGGTCGCTTAAAGGCACACAGCACTCCACGAGTCAGCGTATAGCCGGTAAGACGGGCCAGCACCTGCCGCTCCCCTGTATAGAGAGGAATATCGCCACACTGGGCAATGATTTTCTGAGCCTTGCCTTCCAGTCGCTTGCGCTCCATCAAAAGAGCTACCGGCTCATATTGGGCTTTAAGAGCCAACTCAATAACAGAATCACCCTCTGCAATAAAGATACCCTTATCCGGCTCCAATTTATTGCGCAGCTGTGCTTCTGTTAAATTAGCAAACAGCTCCAGCCCCGGCTCTGTTAAATTTGTAATTTCTTTTATCCAAACCAAACCAACCACTCCAAATTTTATGATGACAATTTACCACTGGGGACGGAGAAAAGTGGTAAATTATTCCGCCTTACCAGGCGGATTTACCACTTTTCTCCGTCCCCAGTGGTAAATCACGCTATTGCCTACTCAACTGTATAGCAATACAAAACAATATCTTCATAAACACCCTGCTTATTACGGAAACCTTTGGGAACAACGCCAATTTCCTTAAAGCCTAGCCTGGTATATAAATGTCTGGCATGAACATTGGAAATTACCACCGCATTAAATTGCAGTATCTTGAAACCAAAGTCTAACAAATGATTTTGAGAATCTTTTACTAACAATTCTCCTATATGCAAACCTCTGGCAGCCTTGGTTACTGCGTAGCTGGCATTGGCAATATGACCTACCCGGCCTACATTATTCGGATGCAAAATGTAAAGTCCGTAAATTTTTTTATTCTCTTGTCCCTGAGCTACTGCCACCCTGGACTGTGCCGCAAAGAACTTGTTGCCTGATTCCAAAGTCAAGCCTTCTTCTTGAGGAAAAGCCAAACCATCCTCTACCACTTCATTCCAAATAGCCACCATGGCAGCTACATCTTGTTTCTCATAGGGACGTATAATTATTTTCATATTTTCACCTGTTTGTCATGAAATTTAGTTGTTTTCTAATTTACTTACCAGACGGCCTGTTAAAGGATAGGTATACAACTCGCCGTTTAAGGCATGCCAAGCTCCCAAAAGGGAACAAACAAACCACAGCAGTCCTAAAATACCAAGGAAGGGTAAAAAAACCACGCCAATTAAAACAGAGCAGAGAATTGTGACTCCTGCTGAAACAATAGCAAAGACAACCTGCATGCACAGCGCCTGCTTAGCATGATATTCTACGAATTCATCGTCTTTACAAAATAACATTATAGCTAAGGGAATAAGGATAAACCCAATGCCTAAAAAATAACCTATGTGAGCACATATTGCCAATAATTTTTGTCTAGTTGTGATCATTACTTATACCTCCCAATTATATATATAAGTATACCAAAATTTAGCATAAATGAGTACTTATTTGCATTCTTTCCTCTTGTTTAATTTCTCAAAAACAGTTAAACTAGAAAAAGGATAGATTTTAAGAAATTCAGGCCGGAAAAACCGGCGGAAAGGAAGGAATTATGGATACAGTTGGCCGAAGTACGGACTCCTCAGCATACCACCCGTGTAGCTATTTGGCGCGGAAGAATAGGTTCACAGCCATTATCAATACTGTGTCACTTCCTTCCCACAAGTAAAAGCTAAGTGGTTTTGCTTCCGTATTTCCTGCTGACATCATCTACGGCTTAGCCGCAAGAAATTCAGGAGGAAATTTTATTATGCAAACTTTTGACTTTGACAGCCTGGAGCTGTTAGTTCAGCACCACCAGTTTAGGGAATTAAAGGCAGCCTTCAACACCATGCAAGAGGTTGATATTGCCGCCTTCCTTAATGAGCTGAACCACGAAGGCCGTGTATATGCCTTCTTAGCCTTGGATAAAGATACAGCCAGTGACGTATTTGCCGAGCTGCCTGTAGATTTGCAACAGGAAATCATCACATCCATCACCGATCAGGAACTATCTATCATCATTGAAGATCTGGCTGTGGATGATGCTGTTGATATGTTAGGAGAAATGCCTTCTAACGTAGTAACCAGAGTATTAAAAAACGCCCGTCCGGAAACCAGGGCAGAAATCAACCAATTTCTTAAATATCCGGATAATTCTGCCGGTTCCGTCATGACAGCAGAGTTTACCAGCCTTCATACCACCATGACGGTTAAGGATGCCATTGCCCACATTCGTGCTAATGGCGAAGATCGGGAAACAATTTACAGCTGTTATGTGATTGATAAGTCCCACAAGCTGTTAGGCGTAGTAAGCGTGAAGGACCTTCTCCTAGCTAAAGACGATGCCATTGTAGGCGATTTAATGGATACCTCCGTTATTTCTGTTACTACAGTAGAAGATCAGGAAGAAGCTGCCAGATTATTAGCTAAATATGATTTGTTAGCTTTACCAGTTGTAGATAAAGAAAATCGTCTGGTAGGCATCATCACCATTGACGATGCTATTGATGTCTTAAATCAAGAAACTACCGAAGATATGCAAATCATGGCTGCTACCAAGCCTTCCGAGGAACCTTATTTAAAGACTTCCGTTATGGAATTAGCCAAGAACAGAATTGTGTGGTTAATGGTTTTAATGATTTCCGATATGGTTTCAGGTGGTATCTTAGGTACCTTTGAAGATGCTCTCACTGCTCTACCTGTACTCATTACCTTCATTCCCATGTTAACAGATACCGGCGGTAATGCCGGTAGTCAGTCCAGTACCCTGGTCATTCGCGGTCTGGCCTTGAAGGAAATTAATATTAAGGATTTTTTCCCGGTGCTCAGCAAAGAAATTGGTGTTGCCATGCTGTGCGGATTTGTACTTTCTCTTTTTAACTTCATTCGTATCGTCATTGTTTATCCCGGCAATTATTTATTAGCTGCTACTGTAGGTGGGGCTATGTTCTGTACCGTACTGATGGCTAAATCCATCGGTGGCGTACTTCCCATCATAGCAACCAGATTCAACATGGATCCTGCCCTCATGGCTTCTCCTCTTATTACCACCATCGTAGATGCCGGTTCACTGCTTATCTATTTAAATATTGCTAAGATGTGCTTAACCTTATAAACACAGAAAAAGGTCAATGTTTCACACGAAACATTGACCTTTCTTTTTTTTATTTTATTTCACATAAAATACCCGGTTAGGTTTGCGAGGATGTGCCTGAGGATACCCTTCGGCGGGATAGCCCACGGATAAATGACCAATACCGGCATAATCACCTTTAATACCTATGGATTTTAACCATTCCTGCCATTCAGGCATTTCAAATTCTTCCCTAGCTCTGTTAATCCAGCAGCTGCCCAGACCCAAGCTATGAGCTGCCAGCATCATGTTGCCCAAAATCAGGCTGCCATCAAAGTCATGATTTAGAGAGGCTTTATCGCCCAGCACTAACAAAATAACCGGTGCACCATAAAAGGGATCAACTTCCGGACCCCATTTGCCTATCTCTCTGTTGCTGTCAGTAAACTTCTTAATAGTATCCTTATTGGTAATTTCTACAACAATGGCAGTCTGTCTGTTTGCACCACTAGCTGCAAAAATTCCTGCTTCTATAACTTGGTCAAGCAGTTCTTGAGGAACAGCGTCTGCTTTATATTTTCTTACACTCCTGCGTTCTTGAATATTTTTTAATACTTCATTCATGATGATAACCTCTTTTCCCTGTTGTAATAACTTGCCTTATTTATATTATATACCTAACTTCTAAATTTTTTCCAGAGGTCTGCTCTGCTACGACTAATAAGATCAGGCAAATCTTTCACAAATTGCTTAGAATAAATACTGGCGCCAATACCGCTCCGCTGACCAAACATAACAGGCAGCTGCACAAGGCTGGCATTTTCATAATAACTTAGAGCTTTGCACAACTCCTCATAGGAACATTCCAATCTGCCTTTTTCTGTTTCAAAAGCCTTCCCCAACGCCAAATAAAGGGCATTCCACATTTCCTTGGTAATATCTTTGCCAGCTTCTTTATAAGCTTGTCTTGCCAAATGGGCCTTGAGATAAACATATTCTTTTTCTACCAGTTCCCTTTCTTTGGGAAAAAGCTTAAACCATTCATAAATCCTATAACCGCCGTTATCACCAATAGTAAAAACAGCCTCTACGAATTTTTTGCTTTCTTTGTTTAAATCCACTTCGCTCACCACGTCCTTATAAATAGTCTTCTATTTTGCCAAAAGTAAAACCCTTGGCCCGTAAATCCTTCACTACTAGTTTAATGCCTGCACAGGTACCACTTTGCGGCTGATTCATATGGTAAATAATAATTGAACCACTCTTAGCTTTTTGGGCTACTCTCTCAATTTGGGCAGCCGAATAGGTTGCTCCCGCATCTCCTAAAATATCAAAACCAATAATCGTGTACCCTAAGTCCTTGGCAATTTGCACTGCCACATCATCATAATAAGCTGTCCCACTTCTAAAAAGACGAGGCTGTTTACCTGTCAGAGCACTCAGCTTGGCATCCTCTCCCATGATCTCTTCATAAACACCTTGCACCCCTACTGTGCCTTTAATCTTATAAACAGCACGGCCGGTAATAGTTAAAGGACAATGCTTAGTCCCATGGTTTTGGATGGAAAATAATTCGTTGTGGGCAAGCTTAGTCAACATATTTTTATTTTTTTCCAACCAACGGCTATTAATAAATAAAGTAGCCGGTACTTTTTCCTGCTCTAAGAAAGTCAGCAGCTTGGTGTCACACTGGTTCCCTCTGCCCTCGCCACAAGCATCAAAGGTTAAAAAAACCATATTAGGAGCATTAGGTACGACTTTTACTACGCCGGGAACATCTTCTGCCCAAGCTTTGGCTTTAACATTTTTATATTTTTCCTGCAGCTGAGCCAACGTTGGCCTGGTTATTGTTTTTGTGTCAGCGGCAGCTTGAACAACCGGAACCTCTGCTCCTTTGTTTGGTTCAGCAGGTTTATTGCCACAACCATCGGTTAGCATTAAACAGGTCAAGATGATAATGGCGAAAGTCAAGGATACTTTCATTCCACAAAACCTCTTTTAGCAACACATAACTATTTTCATTATAACAGATTCCCCTTTTGTATCAAACATAATAACTTTCACAATTGTCCTTGACAAGAATAACTGTAAATATTATAATTACAGTATAGTAAGTTCGTTAATAATTGTCAAGTAAAAGGAGAGTTCCATCATGAAGACAAAATTTTTAGCAGCTTTGCTCGTTGTTTTAGGTGTAAGCGTTCTTCTATCCGGCTGCAGTTCAGCAGATAGTAATACTATGCAAGCTCCTGCTGCCAAAACACAAGAAAGTAAGGTAAGTGCCGAATATCATAAAATAACTCAAGAGCAGGCAAAAGAAAGAATGACCAAGAATCCTAAAGCCATTATCTTGGATGTGCGTACTCCACAAGAATATAAGGATGGTCATATTGACAAGGCCATCAATGTTCCTAACGAGGACATCAATACCACTCCTCCTAAAGAATTACCTGATAAGAATGCAGAAATTCTTGTCTACTGCCGGAGCGGTCATCGTAGCAAACAAGCTTCTGATAAATTAGTAAAAATGGGTTACACCAATATTTACGACTTTGGTGGCATTAACACCTGGACTTATGGCACAGTAAAATGATGACAAAATAAAAATACGGTAAAGGACTTATGTCCTTTACCGTATTTTTTATTTCAGTAATTTTTCCAATGGTTCTGCCTGTCTGTTATAGGTCACTTGCTTGCCATTACATTCCGACACCAGATACAAGGGACGATGCTTGCTCTCATTAAATACCCTGCCTAAATACTCCCCTATGATTCCCAAGGAGAGCATCTGGACACCGCCTAAGAACAATATTACCGTCAATAACGTAGGATAACCTGCTACCGGATCGCCAAAGACTAAAGCTTTGAAAACAACAAACAGCATATAAATAATTGCTACCAGTGACACTAAGAAACCAAAAACCGTGGTTAGCTTCAATGGTACGGTAGAAAACGAGGTTAACCCATCCATAGCAAAATTATACAAAGAAATATAATTCCAGCTTGTTGCTCCCCCTGCCCTAGGTTGTACCTGATAAGGAATTTCTTTCTTCTTGTAGCCCACCCAGGTAAAAAGGCCTTTAGTGTAGCGTTGCTCTTCCCGGAGCAGTCTTAAGGCTTCCACACATCTTTTATCCAGCAGCCTGAAATCGCCAACATTGCGTTGCATTTTCAGTTTGCTGAATTTATCCATACAAATATAAAAAAGGTTAGTCAAATGTCTTTTGATGAAGCCTTCTGCTTTACGATCAGCACGTTTGGCGCAAACATCATCATAGCCTTCCTGCCAATATTTAATCAGCTCAGGAATAAGCTCAGGGGGATGCTGCAAATCAGCATCCATTGTAATAACAGCATCTCCATCCGCAAAATCCAAGCCGGCAATAAGCGCCGCTTCCTTACCGAAATTACGGGAGAAGCTAATGTAGTTAACATAGATATCCTTTTCTGCCAAGGCCCGCAAAATATTCAGGGAATCATCACTGCTGCCATCGTTAACGAAAAAATAGGTAAAGTGATGCTCAGGCAGGCTCTGAAAAACCTCTTGGGTTGCTGTATAAAATTGTTGCAAGCTCTGCTGCTCATTGTAGCAAGGCACAACAACGGTTATCTTAGCCATGTTCTTGTTATCCCCTAACTTGAAAATTTGTAAAGCTGACTATTTCTTTATTATTATATCTTTAAGGCCATAATAAGGCAAAGCACAACCCTTGGAAAAGCCGTTGTCCAAATCGGAAAAATAAACATGCTTTAAAACTGCACCTTCTGAAGAAAGCTTCGGTAAGGTAACAGTGGTTGCTCCTGCCGCCACTTGCTGGTGAATATAAATTTCCCTGGCGGTATTTTCCACATACAAATCATGACTGATGCTCAAGGTTTCCACTGCCATAGGCACAAAGGCCAGCAGAAGGATAACAGCCCACTCTTGGCGGCAGGCATAAATAAGATTATCATAAATCTCTTCTCTCATGAGGAGCATGGCCATCATAATAAGTAAAAATACGGCAGAACCGTAGCCTGATCTGGCAGGAAATTGCGGACTAAACAGCATGGCACCATTATTGATGCAAGCTAGTGCTGCCACAACCAGAAAGCGTTGCCAAAAAAGTTGATGTTCAACATAATCAGCACTTTTGGTAAGTGTCCTTAATTTTTTCCAGCAAGATACACCTCGTAGTCCAAAAGCCTGCTTGCCTAAATTATATAGCATGGTGCAAACGATGATATACACCAATACCGCCTCAGTACTGCTAAGAGTATTAGCCAATCTCTCATGAACTGCTTCGTTAGCCAAACCAAGTGGTGTCAAAACATAATTCATGATACCGGTGGTAAGCGCATGAGATAAGAAATTATTTTTCAGTACACTAAACACCAAAAGGACTATACAAACTACTTTGAGATAAAAGCCCTTCGTAAGAGTTATCTTTTCTCGTAGCTGCGTCTGGCTTTCTTCCTTAAACAGATACTTAAGAACCAGAACCATCAATAGCAGCACCGGCAGCATGCCTAACAAAATCTGCACATGTGCTCCCAAGAAATTACCAATCTTTTTTATGAAATTAGCGTGAGTAGTAGCAGCCCTGGCAAAGTTTCCCGGTGCTCCCATCAAAAGAGCTGTGCCAATCATGCTGCCTAAGGTACCTAGCACCATCCAGCTTTGCAGCTTCTGTTGTTTATAGGCATAGCCTGTTAAACAGATAAGTGCCAAGCACATGGTAAGTACGGTGTTTTCCATGGTAACGCTGGCAACAAGAGCCAGCAGAAAAAGCAAGCTGCCTTTCCAAAGACAGGCCTTATGATTACCATCCGGATGAGCAAAATAAATATGATACGGCAAAAGCGTGGAAAGAATCATGACCAAAGGCCAGAGATAATTAGCTGTACCGCAAGCCCAAATACTGGTAAACCCGTAATCAGGCAAAACGAACCAGCTACCCACGATGATGATACTTAAAACCCAGGCATTAAAATGCCTGGTCCATTTGCCTAAAGCATGCCAATAGATTAAGACTACCAAGGCACCATACATCAGCCCATTAACAAGGGCAAAAGCTGCCTTGCCCAGCAGCTGAAAGTATTGCATGATGAAAACAGGTACCAGACGCCCACCCCAAATCATATAGTGAATATACAAGGATTTCAGAATATCCTGCAAGGAATGAATTCTGTCAGGAGTATGCCAGATAAAAGCATACAAAAAATCATCGCGCTGATACGGCAAAAGAAAACTTAAGGCTGCCATGAAAATAATCAGAATCAGCAGAATTAAATATGATGCCCCACTATGTGTCTCTTGGTCTATGTCAAACTGTTTCATGAATAAGCTCCTTACCTCAAAGCATTCTTAATTATACTATTATACTCTACCTTAAAGAATTATGCGATAAGAAGCTTAGACGCCTTATGGCTCCAGCTGATAAATCCTATAGGGTTCCTGTACCTTGTCCCGGTAATTAATCTGGGATGTAGTAAAATAAAGTCTGCCCTCTCTGTCCTGGGCAAAGCTGTCCGCCCAGTGTATAGCTTGCTTTAACTCCAGGTCTACTCCCTGCTTAGTCTTAAGATTAAATGCATAAATACTCTCTTTGGCTAAATCTCCCATATACAAGCTATCACCCTTAAGCCACAGTCCATCTGTAGGGACATTGTTGGCATTGGCAATTCTTATGGAGCTGGCTGCATTAGTTTTATCAACCATGGCCTCGCGCAGTTTAGCTGTAGCAATTTGGTAAAGCGTTTTACCTGTCAGGGCAGAGAAATAAAGTGTCTTGCCATCTTTCGATAGTTCAATACCATCACTATGGGTTTGGTGCTTATCAAAGCCGGTAGAGGCAAAAGCAATGCCCGGTAAATCAGCCTTTACCTGAGGAATATTATCCAAGACTCTATAAGCACCAGGCTTTTTAGGATTCAGGTTGAGGACAATAATACCGCCTTGGGTTGAATCTGTAAGATAAGCGTAGCCTCGTCTTGTATCCACACGGACATCATTTAAATATGATGTAGCTAAATCTACCTTGGCCGGAAAAGCATATTGCCATAGCAGTTTATTTTGTTGTAAATCAACCTTATAGAGCTTGGCACTACCGGCCACAGCCTGCTTACCCCTGGGCTTACCTGTATCTAAGATCCACAGCTTATCCTTATCATCCACGTAGACACTTTGCACACAGCTAAAAGAAGCTGCCAGCTCCTTATTGGGATAAGGAAGAACTCTGCCATTTTTTATTTCTGCCACTTTATATTCCGGATAATTACGCCAGGTAGGATAACAGACAAACATTCTGTCCTCCTGAGAAATAGCCAGGCCGGTCCATTGATAGGCAGATTCTGCCACCACCTTTACCTTAGCTGCTTCAGCCTCCGTTACCAGGCAAAACAAAAGCATTAGTAAACATATTATTTTTTTCATTGTATGATACTCCTTTGCCAAGCTTTGGTGTAATAATAAATAGCTCCTACCCACAAGGGTGTAAAACCAGCGCAGGCATCGCCATACCAAAAGCCTTTATACCCCATGCCCATGTACACACCGAAGAGCAGGGCTAAACCAATTCTCAAGATAATGCCATCTAGCATGGCTACAGCAAAATTAACCTTATAATTACCGCTGCCATTAATTAGGGCGTTCATGGGAGCCCGGCAGGCGCTGCCTAAAAAAATCAAATATGCCACCGGTACAAACTCCATGGCCACACCTAAAATAGCTCTATCATCCGTAAAGAGCAGAAAAATCTGCTCCGGATAGAAATACATGGTAACACTTAAAAGCAGGGACATGGAAAAGGTTACGGCAAAAACCCATAGAATGATTTTGGGAACACGCTTGTATTTACCGGCGCCGATGTTTTGTCCCACCATGGAGGCCCCTGCGGTATTTAAAGAATTGGAAATCAAATTGCTGATGGTATTAAGCTTATTGCCAATACCTGCCACAGCAGAAACAGTAACACCGAAGGAATTAATCCAGGAATTAATAAACAGCTTGGAGAACTGAACAGAGCTTTGTTTAATGGCCATAGGTAAGCCTAATTTTAAAAGCTGTATTAACATAGGCTTCTCAATAGCAAAACAGCTTCTATCTATTTCAAAGCCTAATTGATGCCTGTTGCAATACAGAAAATGGGCAGCAAACAAAAAGCTAAAGCCTTGGCTGATAATAGTAGCGAAAGCAGCACCAAAAGCACCCCAGTTAAATTTAAAAACAAACAGCATGTCCAGAAAAATATTCATTAAGGCAGCAATACTGATAAAGTAAAAGGGATGTTTAGAATCACCTATACCACGTAAAATAGCACCCACAATATTGTAGCCATAAATAAACACCAGTCCGAAAATACAAGTAACTGCATAGGCCAACGCTTGTTCGTAGCATTCTGCAGGAGTATGCATCATGGCCAGCAACTGATTACGAAAAGTAATACCTAAAACAGTTAAGGTAAGAGCAATAAGCAACAAAAAACTGGTCATAGTACCAATAAATTGTCCTACCTGACGAGTTTTCTTAGCGCCAATGTATTGGGAAATTATGACTTGTCCGGCATTAGAAAAACCCATGGACCAAAAAGTAAGCAAATTAGTTATATCTCCGCCTACAGATACAGCAGACAGACCAACCTGCCCCATGGCCTTGCCTACAATAATCATATCCACCAAATTGTAGACTACCTGCAAAAGGTTGGAAAGAAATAAAGGCGTAGCAAACTCAAATAGTTGCTTACCAACATTACCTTCTGTGAAGTTTTGACTTAAGACTTTCTCAGCCTGTGACATATGTTTAATCTACCCCGCAATATTCCTCTATATATAATTTTAGCATAAAAAAGGCGTAAATCCTGTTCGGACTTACGCCATAGGCTACTCAACATTTAAAATTTAGCATGTTTTTTCTGGAAAGTCCAGTGTTTCCCTCTTGAAATTTTTTTCATAAAGAGCTATATTAAAAAAGTAATAATTGCATACGAATGGAAGAGGAGCGTCTTACATTCGAAATCCAAAACAATAAAATTGCGAGGGAACCCGTGTTTCGGGGTGAGAGGAGACTAGAAGTCTCGACCGTTTTATAGGCTGTGCCTGTAAACACTACGCGATTTGGTTGTTTTTTTATTTTGCCCAAAACCGCCTGTGTACACGCCAGTCGGAAAGGGGTCAAAAGAATGAAAAGAAATGAAACTGTTTTAAGAATGATCGTTTTGGCTTTTTTAATTGCGCTAGGTGTGGTTATTTCACCTATCCTCAGAGTGGAGGGCATGTGCCCTATGGCTCATTTCATTAACATTACCTGCGCTGTGTTAATGGGTCCAATGGATGCTTTTTTATGTGCACTTTTAATTGGTGTCATCAGAATGATGTTTTTAGGTATTCCTCCCCTGGCTTTAACGGGAGCTGTCTTTGGTGCCGCCTTGTCAGGAATTCTTTTTAAAGTATCCAAGGGCAAGATTTGGGCAGCAGTAATTGGCGAAATCATTGGTACCGGTATCATCGGCGCCATTATTTCTTATCCCATCATGGCTCTCTTCTGGGGTCGTACCGGTCTTACCTGGCTCTTCTATGTACCTTCCTTTATTGCCGGCACCCTTATCGGTGGCAGCATTGCCTTTGGTTTCTTGATTGCTATCCGTAAAAGTGGTGTATTGGCCAATATGCAAAGAAAATTAGGCAGCGAAATAATTACAGAACCTACTACCACAATCTATGCAGGAAAAGTAGTACATCAATAAAAGGCAGGAGAAAATTATGAAGGTTACCATGTATCAGGTAGACGCTTTTACCAATCAGCTCTTTGCCGGCAATCCCACAGCTGTATGCGTGACAGACGGTCCCTTAAGCGAGGCTTTGATGCACAAGCTGGCAGTAGAAAACAATTTATCAGAGACTGCCTTTTGCTACAAGGAAGGTCCCTATTACAAAATTCGCTGGTTTACCCCTAAGGTGGAAGTAGACCTGTGTGGCCATGCTACGTTAGGTACTGCCTATGCGCTCTTTAACGATATAGAAAAGACCGCTGCAAAAATTATTTTTAAGATAAACAGTGGCGACACTATAGAAGTTACCAGAGACGGTAAATATCTTACCCTGCTTTTCCCGGTACGGGAAGGCAAACCTCTTGCTTATCGTGAAGACATTGCTCAGGCCCTGGGTGGCAAGCCTTTGGCCTTTTATGAAGCTAGGGATATTCTGGTAGTCTACGGCAGTGCCCAAGAAGTTGCTGACTTAAAACCAGCCGCCTCTGCCTTAAATAGTCTGGGCGTGTTTGGTATTATTGCTACAGCACCAGGTGAAGATGTCGATTTCGTTTCCCGTTATTTTGCCCCTGGCTGTGGCGTCTATGAAGATCCTGCTACAGGATCCTCCCACTGCACGCTGATTCCTTACTGGGCAAAAAAGTTAAAGAAGACCACTTTTGTAGACAAGCAATTGTCTAAGCGTACCGGTCTTTTCCATTGTGAATTGCAAGGCAATGATATTTACATCAAGGGTGAAGCAGTACAGTTATTCAAAACAACTTTTCAGATATAAGAAAAATGGACGGTACCTTAAAGGTATGCATTGGTAAAATAAAAGTAGACACTATTAAAAACGAAAGTTTTTGATAGTGTCTACTTTTTGCTATACTGAAATCAAGGAGATGATACAAATGGGTTCGCCAAAAGGCAAAAAGCACAGGGTGTT